>Ga0209526_10001737_pt1 | contig 14635 bp, 13 predicted proteins | sample JacPinW_OM2H0_M1_FD_188566 | JGI IMG/M metagenome (GOLD analysis project Ga0209526, IMG submission 188566) | Forest soil microbial communities from Algoma, Ontario, Canada - Jack Pine, Ontario site 1_JW_OM2H0_M1 (SPAdes) (version 2) | ecosystem: Environmental > Terrestrial > Soil > Boreal... | reverse complement strand
AGCCCGAGTAGACCCAGGATTAGCAATGCAAGACCTGCCAGAATTCCACATGCGGTTCCTAAAGTCCCCGCCTCGATCAGGGTGCCTGCCTTAAAAGCAAAGACACGACAGTCTGGCCGGGTCAATTTTGGATCTTCCCTTGACATTCGACAGGAGTGAGCGCATTCTGTTGTCGAATGTCGAGGGGAAGATGGCGGCTACTTCGGATTTGCTGCAGGGGACTCTGGATCTGCTGATATTGAGGACGCTTGCGCTGGAGTCGATGCATGGGTGGGGGATTGCGCAGCGCATTCAGCAGGTGTCGAAGGAGGCGCTGCAGATTGGGCAGGGGTCGCTGTATCCGGCGTTGCACCGGCTGGAATATAAGGGCTGGATTCGCGCGGACTGGGGAGCTTCGGAGAATAATCGCAGAGCTTCAGCTTCCGCAGTCGATGTCCATGAAGCACAGCCGAACGCTGCTGGCGATCGCTCCCTGATCCGCGCCCTGGGTTTGAAAATCGGGAAAATTGTGATTGACCCCGGTCACGGCGGACACGACACAGGAACGGTCGGTCTGCACGGATTGATGGAGAAGGACCTCTGTTTGGATGTGGCGTTGCGCCTCGGACACTTGATCGAGCAAAAACTTCCGGCGGCAGCTGTGCTCTACACGCGTAAGGACGACACCTTCGTTCCACTCGAGGATCGCACCAAGATTGCCAACGAGGCAAAGGCGGACCTGTTCATCTCGATCCACGCCAATTCGAGTCGCGATCCGGCGGCCCGCGGCGTTGAGACGTACTACCTCAACTTTGCCGCCTCCGAGGAGTCCATGGAAGTGGCCTCGCGCGAAAACGCGATGGCCCAAGAGTCGCTCCACGATCTACAGGACATCATCAAGAAAATCGCTCGCAACGAAAAGCTCGAGGAATCGAAGGAGTTTGCGATCGATATCCAGGATTCGCTCGCGCGGCGCCTTCTACTCGTGAGCCGCAGCGAGAAGAATCGCGGGGTGAAAAAGGCCCCATTTGTCGTGCTGATCGGCGCCGACATGCCGTCCGTACTCTCGGAAATTTCCTTCGTCAGCAACCCGAACGATGAGAAGTTGCTGCGGAAGACCGATCAGCGCCAGAGAATTGCAGACGGCCTCTACCGCGGGATCGCGTCCTATCTGGATAGTCTGAACAGCCTCTCCTACAATCAGCAAAAGATCGTCTCCGATAACCACATCGATGCGACCGCCGTAGCTTCGAGCGGGAACCCCAAGTAGAATCTCGGCATCTAATCACGGGGAGAAACTATGCGCCGGAAAATTCAGATGCTTGCTGTTATTTCGTTCTTGTCCGCATTCCCCGCCTCGGCACAGCAGATCTTGCCGGATTCATTCTCTGGCTGGAACGCCGTTGCGAAGAATTCTTTTTCACCGTTGCAGCAAGCAAGCAGCACCGAAAATAAGATACTAGCGGAGGCCGCAGACGAATATGGCTTTGCCGGGGGCGAACGCGACAGGTACGAGCGTGGCTCGGCCAGGCTGGAAGTCACGCTCTACCGGATGAAAGATCCAAGCGGCGCCTACGGCGAATATTCCTATCTGCGGACGCCGGACATGCAGCACGCCGACCTTGCCGAACATTCTGCGATGTCGCGCGGCCACGCGATTGTGCTCGATGGCAACCTGGTCGTCGATATCCGCGGGTACGACCTGGCCAGTCTGGAGTCTGACCTGAAGTCCCTAGTCGCTGCGGTTGGGAAACATGCCGAGGATGGCCCCCTGCCGACAATCTGGCAGCACCTGCCGACAGACCACATGGTCGAACGGTCAGATCACTACATTCTGGGCCCCGCGGTTCTCTATCAATACTTCCCCGTTGAGCCGGGCGACTGGCTGGGATTTGCGCACGGCGCCGAGGCGGAACAGGCGCACTATCAACTCAACGGCCACGACGTCGTCCTGCTGATCGCCGATTACCCGACTCCACAGATCGCCGCCGATGAACTGAATCGGCTCGAAAAGCGATGGCGTGTGAATGGCTCAAATCCAGGGGCTCATTCCCCGGTGCTGTTTGCCAAGCGAACGGTCACCAAGCTGACTTTCGTCAGCGGCGCATCCTCGCAAGCCGAGGCGGACATCTTGTTGCAGCAGATTCGATCTGGAACAGAAGTCACCTGGAATGAGCCTACGTTTCAATTCAAGGAACCTAGCATCGAAATGATGATCGTCGGAGCGATCTTTGGAACCGGTACGATCTGTCTTTTCGCCATCATCGCAGGTTTGGCGTTTGGCGGTTTCCGAATTATCATAAAGCGGGCTCTCCCTGACAAAGTCTTCGACCGCAGCAGCCACCTCCAAGTCCTCCAGCTTGGACTTACGACGAAACCTATCAACGCAGAGGACTTCTATGGGATGGGCGGGCCACCGGCGCCGACAGCTGAGGTGGACGAGGATTTACCGGATCGCATCGCCATGCGTATATTCCGTTGATAAAAAACGATTTAGCCATGATCTAGAATTTCGTTCCTCTCGCCCCCTTGACTTCAGCGGGCCAGTCCCACTAGACTGCGGTCGAGGAAAGGGTTCTATGGCCAACCGCGCATGGGCTGTGGAGCTTTCTCCCCTGGAAGGCCCGCCAAAAGCGGGCCTTCTGCCTTTTGGGCCGGGGCTAATTCGCTAGTACTCCAACCGGAGACGAACGGCGTAGCTTCGTGGCGGAGAGATCGTATTCCCCGAAAACAGACCTGCAAAATCAATCAGATTCAGGCGGTTGTTCAGATTCTGCACATCGACCTGCAGCCGCGCGGCCCGATTGTCCTTTTTCCAGAGGTTTGCTCCGACCGAAACGTCGATCGAGAGCCAAGGCTTCACGCGCCCGCCGGGAAAGCTCACGCGATCGACGACTAGCTGGCCATATTGGGCGAGTGCTTGCTCTCGGGTGCCGTCGAATGCGGTCGGAAGACCACTGCCATAATTGCCGCCGACCGCGACCTCGACCCTGGGTAGGAGCTGATATCGAAGGTGCGCGCCTACAGTGTTGCGCTGGTCTTGGGAATCCCAGAAGCGGCCGCTCGTTTGACCGAGCGCGTTGGTTGCGGCAACCCCGAGGAACAGTCCGCCTGTCACGGGGAAGTAGGCTGACCCCACGATATAAGAATAGCTGATGTTACCCGATAGCCTGCCCCAATGAGGGATATCGATTGCCCCCTCTGCGCCGTAGATATCGGCCTTGCGAAATGAAATCGGAAAGCTGACCGCGGTGTTCAGCAACTGGTCGTCGTCGGCGTAGTCGCTGACGTAGCGGCGAAAATAGTTGACATCCAGCTTGAACTCTCCAAAGAATCCTTTCGTGAAGCCAATCTCGTAGTAGTTGCCGTGAGAAGGCGGTACCGGCAGCCGCAGGACATTTGGATTGAGCACGACAACTTCGGAAGAACTCGACAGGAGGATGTTCTCGAGTGCTGGCGTCTGAAACACCCGATCGTAAGACGCATGCAGGACCAAGTTGAGTGACGGGAAATATCGGGCGACCCCCAAGCGCGGGCTTGCGGCATTCTGGTTCACGAGCAGCTGATAGTGGTCCCAGCGGAGGCCCGCGCTCACGGTCCATTTGCCGAGCCGAATTAGATCCTGGACGAAGGCAGATTGTTCGAGGTCCGGACGCCTCCGAGAAAAGCGGAAAGTTGACGGCGTGCCGGGATCGAATCGCGCCGGGTCTGTGATCAGATCGCTGTACTGCTCGTGAATAAGCGTTGCATCCGATTCCACGCCGGCCTTCCATTCCTGGCTGCCGTGGTGCCATGAGATAGTTCCCTTGAAATATCCTTCGCGAAAGCCGCGATTCTGATATGCAATTATGGGTGTTGAAAAGCGATTTGACCGTAAATCATCGGAATCGTCCCTCGCCATTCCGCGCAGATCGCCGACGACGTTGGGTGAGAAAATATGCTGGTAGGAAATGATCCCCATGGTTTCAAAATTATCCCGATCCTGCCTCTGGCCGGCGGCCTCCTGGAGCTGTTCGTTCGGAACGCGAAACCGAGAGAGCTCGTGGCGGACACTGAGGCCAAGGCGGTCGCTGTCGGTAAAATCTCGCTCGTAACTGACGGCGAAATCACCCGTAGTGCCAGCGTTCGTATAGTTTTGAATAACGGGAGGATTCAGATAGCGATCGGTCCTATCACCGCCGGCGCTGGCACCCAGTGTGTTTTTTCCCCGGGTGTACTGGACCCTGGAATAGGCGGCCATCGTATCAAAGCTGCCGCCCGAAAGAATCGTCTGGCCATGCAAGCCCAAGCGTCGGTCTGTGGCGGTGTTCACTTCGACGACGCCGCCCATCTTTCTCCCATACTCGGCCGGAATGTCCGCCGTGTAGATGCTCAAGGATTGAACATCGTCCGCTTCTATTTCCGGGCCAAAGCTGGGAGAGCGATTGTCCGTGAGGGGAATGCCGTCAACGACAAACTGGGTTTGGTATTCGGAGCCGCGCGGATGCAAAACGGCGTTGCCCTCATAGAGCCATCCGGGCTGCGAACTGACGAGATCCTGCAGAGAACGGCCCGGCAAGGATGTCGTTCGATCCTTGATGCTTTCCGAGCCGATTCGATCAATCGTACCGGTGCGACGCGGATCGACCAGCGTGTCCGTGTCTTTGACCTCCACAGCAGTATTCATCGAAGCCAGCCTGAGCTTGATCGTGTACTCGTCGGGAAGAGCGGAGCGAACTTCGACAGAGTCCGAAAATGGGATGAAACCCTCATGCCGCAGTTCTATTCTGTACATCCCAAAGGGCAGGTGCGCTACGACAAGATGACCCGCCTCATCGGTGACAAATGTTTCGCGAAATTGATTCGCCTCGCTCACCAATTCAACCGAGGTCTTCACGCCCAGGCCTTCGGGATCGGTGATCTTGAGGCGTAGTTCTCCCGTATTGCTCTGGCCGAAGATCGAGGTGGTAAAAATCAAAAACGCTGCAAGTTTCTTCATCGCGTCTTGGACTTGCTTACACAAGCAACCAGTCGCACAAGCTGAGTCCGCCGCTGGTTATCGGGTCGACCATAGAATACTACGCAACGAGGATGCTCCGCTGACACTTGAGTACCCATCCGGTAAACCCTGGCGTTTGAGGCGACCGACCAGAAACCGCAGCGTCGCTTTCAGCCGCGCCACTTTCCAGAGAATGTGATGAAACCGTTCCCCCCAGGCGAGAGTCCAAGCAAGAGCGAAACAGACCGGGATACTTGGGCGCTGCTCTCGCAGGTATCAGCCAGGCTGAGAATAGCGAGGAGGGCTTCGGGAAAAGGGGCGCTGGCGATCGTAAGCGCTACCGTAGAGGCCGGAAGGGCGTAGAATAGCGGCGCCAAAATGTCTGAGCCATCCACGACACATACGAGCGCAAACCCTGAAAAGAGCAGCGCACGATCTGCGATCATACTCGCAGCCGTTGTCCTCGTCGTGGCGATTCTTAGTGTTGAGTTCGGCCTGCAGACGCTTGTGTGGATCGAGACGAAGAATTGGGCTTCGGTAGATCCTTGGCTTCTTGAAATCCCACAGCCGCTGTCTGCACCGGCATTGACGCCTGTGGGCAGCTCACTTTCGGCCACCGCGAAGGAGGCGAAGCCGGCACTGCTCAAGCCGTACGATTACCAATTCACGGCGCCATGGCCCGGCAATGTGAAGACGACGCGCGCGCTGATCAATATGGAATTCAGGTTCAATTCGGGGCAGGTGATCGTCTTCTTCGATCCCGAAGCGCAACTGGACACGGTCCGCGAAATGAAATCGAAGAACCCTGTGGGCTATCAGCAGCTCTTAAACGTTTTTGGAGACCAGGTAGCCAACTCGAACTATGCGCTTTATCAGGCGGTCTACCGAGCATCGCCAGCCCAAGCCTCGCCCGTCATGGCTAGACAGGGCGCAGTTCGAGTGAACGGCGCATTGCTCTACAAGCTGTCGTTCGGATTTGACGCCGCATCCGGGATCCACTCCTTCGAGTTCGGCAAGAATCACGGATTCCAGTTTGGCGACCCTGCGAACGGTCGTCCTGTCGCAGTGCGGGTTTTCGACGATCGCGATCACCAGTTCCGGCTGATCTTCATTGCGGCCGCCGGCTCGAACGCCCAGATTACGCAGGGCGACATTGACCTCGCGATCGAGTCCCTGCAGGCTGTTCCCATCCTCGAGCGCTAAGGTGTTGTAACTTCGCCTCGAACAGCCGTTTGATGGCCGACTGCCCATAGAGCTAAGCGCAGGCGGGGGAAGCGACGGCATTCAGGACCTTCTGGTAGTATGCCTCGTAGAGCGGAATGATATCGATTGAGCAGTACCGTCGGCGGGCGCTGGCGCGCGCTTGCTGACCCATCAGGCGGCCGTAATCGGGGCGCGCAAGAATTTCAAGCGCGTATCTTGTCGCAGTCAGCACGTCGCGGGGCGCAAACAGGTAACCGTCCAAACCATGGGTGACGACTTCGGGTATGCCGCCCACATTGGTCGCAACCACCGGCACCTCGCAGGCCATGGCTTCAAGGGCCGCCAGTCCGAAAGATTCCGAATCACTCGGCAGCAGGAAAAGATCGGCCAATCCGAGTTTTTCCTCGACGTGGTCCTGCTTCCCGAGAAAGAACACGTCCTTCGAGAGGCGTTTTTTACGAACGCTGTATTCGGCGGCCCCGCGATCGGGCCCGTCGCCGATCAGCACAAGCTTCGCGGGGATCGTCTCGCGGACCTGCGCGAAGATTTCGACCGTGTCGGTGATCCGTTTCACGGGGCGGAAGTTCGAAAGGTGCATTAGGATCGGCTCGCCGTTCGGCGCCCATCGCGCGCGCGCCGTCTGGTCCTCCGCGCGCTTATACAGGTCGCAGTTCACAAAATTCGGAATCACCTCGACCGGCCGCTTGATTTCGAATTCCGTCAGGGTGCAGCTGCGGAGGTAGTTCGAAATGGCGGTGACGCCGTCGCTCTGCTCAATCGAAAAGCGCGTGATCGGCAGGTAGCTGCGATCATGACCGACGAGCGTGATGTCGGTACCGTGCAGCGTGGTGATGAACGGCAGGCGCCTCGGTGCGGCCATCATACGAGCAAGAAGCGCGCTGACCGAATGGGGGATGGCGTAATGGACATGCAGTAAATCGAGCGCAGCCTCTTCGGCGACTTCCGCCATTTTGGTCGCCAGAGCGAGAGTGTACGGTGGGTGATCGAACAGCGGGTACGTCGTGACTTCGACCTCATGGAAGAAGATCCGTTCCCCGGCGCCGCTCAAGCGGATGGGCATCGCGTAGCTGATGAAATGAACTTCGTGGCCGCGCGCGGCGAGCTCGATGCCAAGCTCTGTAGCCACGACGCCGGAACCGCCGTAGGTCGGGTAGCAGGTAATTCCGATTTTCATGATGCCCCTCCGGGACTTTATCGACCGCAAACGCCGGCCGGCAAGCTGTCCCGGCTCGCTTGCGCCGGATGGACAGTAGGTGTTAGATTCGCGCCTTCTTCACTACCCCGTTTAGACGAGCCGCGTCGTTCTGCGGGTTCTGCCACTTTTCGACAATGTGGCATGAGTCATCGACACCGCATCCCGATTTGTGGATGCCTTGCGGGCCTATTGATATAGAGCAGTCATTTCGAGCGATCAAGCACCTGGCAGCTCAAGAGTTGCACCAGCGGCTGCGCGCGAGCCACACGGCGAAGCAGTTCGGTTTCGTGCCGGACCCGATCAGTCCCGTACGCGTTATGCTGCGGGTGCGCGTCAAGCAGCGATACAACCAAGCCCAGGAAGTCGTCTCGCTGCCCTAGCGGATACCGCCGGCCGACTTGGCAACCTATATGGCTTGCCGCCGCGGAAGGCGCGTTCGTACGGTCGAGATGAAGATCCACTACCTCGAGGCGGTTGAGGCCGGCAGCGTGGCTGAGGCACGCGTGATCGGCCGCGGCAAGGCATCTCGCCGTCGTGGATTGCGACATCGGCGGCAACGCCCGGTCGGAAAGGCTGACTAGGTCCTTTCAACTTGGGATCTTAAACGGGCGTCCTATTGGCCGTTCGATCCGCCATGAGCCGCTTCGTCGCCGTCCTTGTAGATGTACTTGATGCTCTGCTTGTAAATGAGAAGGTTCGGGCTGCCAGAACGGGTGAGCTTGATACAGTCCCGATCATACCACTCGACGGTGCCGCGCAGCACTTCCCCGTCGCTGAGAACGACCGCAACTGGAGCCCGCGATTGCATCTGCTTCACATAATAGAAATTCTCGGCGTGAGTCTGTTCGGGCGGGGCTGGCTTCTTCCGCGGCTGCGCCTGCTGGGCTACTGACTGACCTGGCCGCGGCGGTGCGTATTGGTCCTTCACGTCGGTAAGGGTGGGACGGAACAGTTTCCGGTTCACCATGATTGCTCCTTCAGAAAATAATTACCCCAGTTTCTACTACCTATGACTCCGGCAGAACCGAATCGGTTGCAAAATCTCGGTAAAAAACTTCGGTCTGCCCTGGGCCTAACCGACCTTCAACGAGGCAACAATCGCGTCAATCCCCAGCTGACGGCCGACATTGCGCCGCAGCCGGCTCTCGAAAACGTCCAGGCGTTGCGTGGCGCGCAAAACCCATTCCCAATCCACCTTCTTGCCGAGGCTCTCCACTTCCAGACGCAGATCGGGATTGCGAGGGAGACTGCTCTCAGGGCCTTGGGAAAACTCGAGCAGGTCTGTGAGAAGACTATAGAACAGCTCCAAGACATTTTCAAACGATTCCTTCTCTTGCTTAGCCAGGCGCGCGGTGGCCTCGAAAATGTCGCCGTATTTTTCACCAGCAACCGCCTGCTCGAGAACGCCCAGAATGCTCCTGCGAATTCGGGCCGATTCCCCAAGATCCAGCGCCAGCGCAACGCCCGGGCTCCCGGAAGAGAGCTGCGCGGCCAGTTTTCGCTCCGCAGGCTTCGTTTGCTTCCGGTTTTTGAGGAATGCTTCGATCGTGGCAGCCAGCACCGGCGCAAAATGAAATTGCAGGCAGCGCGAGCGGATGGTTGGCAGAAGCGAATCGGGCGTGGGCGCGAGCAGGATCAGCATGGCGCATTCGGGGGGCTCCTCGAGGATTTTGAGAAAAATGTCCGCATCGGTCCAACGCATCGTATCGGAGCCATCGAGGATGAAAACGCGACGTCGGCCCTGCGGCTTGAAATACGCCGCACGCTGTACGGCGCGCAGTTGCCCGACGCGGATCATCGGCCGTGCGACGGGAGTGCGAACACGGATCGGATCGGGAACGATCAGCCAGACGTCCGGATGCGTTTCAAGAATCAGAGGTGTGCGCTCGACGGTGGCCGTGTCGGCGCTTTCTCCTCGTTCGGCGATTCCCGCTTCGATGAGTGGCGCAGGGTTTGCGAGAGGTGCAATTCGCTGGCACGAGGCACACTCACCGCAGAAATCGTCCTTCAAGCGCTCACAGTTTGCGGCCTGCGCGAACATCCGTGCGAGCGTATACTTCCCGATGCCGCGCGGACCGGTGAAGAGCACCGCGCTCGGTACGCGATCGCGGCGGAGCATCCCGCGGAGCGCGCTGACGATGCGTTCATTGCCAAGAAATTCCTGGAAGCCCATTCGCGTTCACCGGTTATCGCGGAGCGCCGAGAACATGCGTGTTTCGACCGCCGCAAGGATCTCCTCGTGGACTGCCGCTGGCCGTCGGAGTGCGTGCAGGGCGGCGTCAAAGCATTCGATCCTTGCCCAATTCCTTCGTAGGGCCAATTCGTCGTATAGCTCGGAGGCCGCCTGCAGGTGCGCGACATCCGCTTCGAGCAAATCGCGCTGCAGTCTGGTGTAATCGCGCGTTTCCTTTTTGGCGATCAGGCGCTGGGCCTCATCGGCGGGCACGCGCAGATAGATCACCAGATCCTCGGGTGGCAGCTCGTAGATTTCATACTCAAGCTGTACGAGCCATTCTAGGAATTCGTTACGTTCCCCCGGCGCCACGCGGGCGCCCTGGTGCGCGAGATTCGACCCGATATAGCGGTCGGCGAGGACCGTTTTGCCCGCTGCGAGAGCACCCTCAATGCTCGCTTTCGCCTCCAGGCGGTCGCCAGCGTACAGCAGGGCGGAAAAGTGCGGATCCACGGCTCCGAGCGAGCCAAATTCCCCGTTGAGAAACCGGGCGACGAGCTTGCCGAAAAAGCCGTCATAATTGGGGAAGCTGATTCGCGAGAACGCCATGTTCCGGCGCTCAAAGGCGCGGGTGAGCATCTCGAGTTGCGTGCGCTTTCCGGAGCCATCGATCCCCTCGAGAACGATGAATTTTCCGCGGGCGGGCATCAGAGCGCCGTCCAGTCTAGCATAGGAGGGGCAGGGGTAACTGGCTTGGTGTTCGGGCTGCCGGTTGCTCGTCGCCTGGATGCAGGAGCGTTTTTATCTGTTATTCTGCGCGACCGCTATAGCTGCAGGCTCGGTTCGCCAGATTGGCTGCCGCCGTTGCCCCATGACGTCACTGCCTCTAGCGGTCCGCCTGGAAGATTCCGCCGTGCTAGAATCGCGGCGGTGCAGGCCGAGACCAGTTCGATTGCTGCGAATGTCGAGCGCCTCCACGAACGCATGGCGCGCGCAGCGGGGCGGGCTGGACGCCGCGCTGATGAAATCACACTCGTTGCCGTTTCGAAGTCGTTTCCGGCGCAGGCAATTCGCGCGGCGTACGAGGCGGGCGTCCGTCAATTTGGCGAAAGCCGGGTGCAGGAGTGGGAATCGAAGCAGCCAAAGCTCGTGGCTCTCGACGCAACATGGCACTTGATCGGGCATCTGCAAAGCAACAAGGCGCGCCGGGCGGTGCATTTGTTCGATCGAGCGGATTCTGTCGATAGCTTGGCGCTTTCGCAGAAACTTGATTCCGCTGCGGCGAACGAAGGAAAACGCCTGCCCATCTTGATCGAGGTGCATCTGGGCGATGAGGCGACAAAGAGCGGAGTCGCCGAATCCGATCTAGTTTCGCTGGCTGAAGCCGCTGTGGCACTGCCGCATCTGGAACTGCGCGGCCTGATGGCGATACCGCCTTATATCGCTGACCCTGAGAGCCTCCGTCCTTATTTCCGTCGATTGCGGGAGCTTCACGTCGGGTTGAGCAGTACGCTCAAGCGCCCTTTGTCTGTCCTTTCGATGGGGATGAGTCACGATTTTGAGGTTGCCATCGAGGAAGGTGCAACCGAAATTCGCGTCGGCACTGCCCTGTTTGGCGAGCGGCACGCCAATCCGTGATCGAAATCACCGAACGTGATGGCACGATCACATTTGTGGTGCGGGTGGCGACGCGGGCGAGCCGAGACGTGATAGGCGGCGAATACCAGGGCGCGCTAAAAGTGCGACTTACGGCACCGCCGGTTGACGACCAGGCGAATGATGCGTTGCGGCGTTTACTGGCCGAGCATTTGAACGTGTCTGTTTCCGCTGTTAGAATCGTGGCCGGCGAGAAGAACCGGATCAAGCGGCTTTCGATCGCGGGCGTCACGCGAGCGCAGCTCGTTGTGCTGCTGGAGGCAAGACCCTCGCGCAAGGGCGTCGGCTAGCGCTCGAACGGGGTTTGGGCGGCTGTCTGGCGGTTCGCGGGAAAGGCCGCGCCCTAGAAAAACCCCAAAGTCTGAAGCAAGTCCCGATAGAATACCTGGGTGCCCGAGCTACCCGCGGAGAGTGACGGCTCGCAACGGAGCCCTCGGCAGCGAGGGCAATTTACGCCCGGCTTGTTCAGCTTGGCGCGCGACAAGTGCAGGCCCTGCTCTGACCGAGAGGCCTCATAACATGCCAGAAATTAGCGCCATTCAGGCAGAATTGCGTGCCAGTAAGATCGATGGCTGGCTATTCTACGACCACCACCACCGCGACCCGATTGCGGGACGCATTCTCGGACTTGCGGAGAATAGGATGGCCACGCGACGCTGGTTCTATTTTATCCCGTCGCGAGGCGGACCTCGCAAGCTGGTGCATCGGATCGAGCAAGACATGCTCGATTCGCTCGAGGGCCGTAAGTACGTGTATACCGGGTGGGAAGAGCTGCATCGGGCGCTGCCAAAGCTGCTGTCCGGCAGCAAGAAGATCGCGATGCAGTATTCGCCGGAGAACAACATTCCGTACATCGGGCTGGTGGATGCGGGCACGGTCGAGCTGGTGCGCAAGTGCAAGAAGATAGTGGTCAGCTCGGCTGACCTAGTGCAGAAATTCGAAGCGAGGTGGTCGCCCGACCAGCTCGAATCGCATCTCGAAGCCGGTGGGATCATCGATCGCATCACGCAGGAGGGATTCGAACGCGCCGCAGCATTCGTGCGCGATGGCAACCCGCTGACGGAGGCAGAACTGCAGCAATGGATCCTCGAACAGTTTCGTGCGAATGGGCTAACTACCGCCGAGCCGCCGATTGCCGCAGTGCAACCGAATAACGGAAACCCACACTACGAGCCGAAGGGGGGCGCATCACGCCCGATCCGCGCGGGCGATTTGCTGCTTCTCGACATCTGGGCGAAATGTGACCGGCCGCGCAGCGTCTATTACGACATCACCTGGACAGGGTATCTCGGAGTGCGCGTGCCCGATGCTTATGCGAAGATTTTCCGAGTCGTGAGGCAGGCACGCGATCGCGCAATCGAGTTCATCAAGGAAGCGATCCCGGATGGCCGAGCGATTCACGGATGGGAAGTGGATCGCGTCGCGCGGGAGACGATCCGCAAAGCGGGCTACGCCAAGTACTTTGTGCACCGCACAGGCCATAGCATCGGGCAGGAAGTGCACGGCAACGGCGCAAATATGGATGGGCTCGAGACGAGAGACGACCGCAAGATCCTGCCGCGCACTTGCTTTTCCATCGAGCCGGGGATATACCTGCCGGTGTTCGGCATTCGCAGCGAAGTGAATGTTTATGTGGACGAGCGCGAAGCGCGCGTCACCGGCGCCATCCAGGAAGAAATTCTGCCGCTGCTCGCCTGAGTCACATTGCACGAAACCCACATCAACGAAGAGGGTGCGACCCCAACGGAAACCAAGGCGAGGCGAAATCTTGCAGCCTGGATCGCCTTGGCTTCTTGGATTGTTCCGGGGCTTGGGCATCTTCTGCTACGCCGCTGGGGACGAGCGGTTGTATTTTTCGTCGCCGTGGGCGGACTCTCGGTGATGGGTTACCTGATGCGCGGCGAAGTTTTCCCGCCGCATTCGGGCGATTCCTTCGGCACGCTTGGCTTTTTGGCGGACGCGGGCTCGGGGGTGTTTTACCTGTCCGCGCGCTTCTTCGAAGCGGCCGGTCCTGACATTTCGCGCGCCGCGGGCGACTATGGCACCCGCTTCATCGCTGCTGCGGGAATCGTGAATCTGCTGAGCGTGTTTGATGCGTATGAAATCGCAGTCGGCCGGAGGGGTTAGGCCTCGCGAAGCATGGTGCATCTCAGCCACTTCTGGTCGATGGTCGGTTTTGCACTCTTGGTTTCCTTGGCGCTCGCTTGTCTTGTGCAGAAGGACACTCTCGGGCGGATCAAATACGTAGTATGGTCTTTTGCACTGTTCATGATGATCGGCGTGGGCATCGCGTGGTTGCTCTACCCATTCTCTCGGTAACTCGCTGGCTTCGGCCCCGCCCGGCGCGAAGGCCTCTCATAATCGAACGCACAGGCCCAAAGGGTGCGTGATTCGGGTTATGCCAGCTGATCGGCGCGGATCGGCAGCCGGCGGATTCGCTTGCCGGTGGCGACGCATCCGCACACCGGCACTCGATTCGGAGGGAAACGTCTGGTGTTCTGGTTCGGCGCACCTCAAGTTTGGTCTGAAAACGAAAAAGTATTAGAACTCCGCCGGCTTTTGAAAAATGCAGGTTTGGGGACAGATTCCCGGACAGCCTCCGGGCCTGCTGGAGGGTTTCGTTCACGTTGGCAAGGGGCAACTCGAAACTTAGCATTTGGTTCAGTATCGGGAACTATAAGTTTCGGGCAACCCCCGTAGAATTCGAAGCGCGGATATGCGAGCCGATCCATTTCTCTAACTTCTGGCTCCAGGTGGCTTCCGCGTAAGCCAGCGGAGTGTCCGGTTGGCAGCACAACTGGGTCGCACAGGAATGGTTCGCAAACGAAATTCGAGAAGGGTACGGCACACCCTCCTCCTCCCCGGTCCGGTTGGACTGCACCAGGTTCTCAAGAAACTGCCCGGTGAAGGGGGCGGTGTTTGATACGAAAACGCAGCAAAAACTTTTCTAAGCTGCGTGCGTTAAGGTAGCATTGGAAGCGAAGACAGGGCCGAAGGTTTGGCAATACAAGGGCTTGCTAGTTCATGAGTTCGGCCGGAGCGGAGTCAAGAATCTGATCCGGTCCGAGGTTCCGCGAAGAGGATATGAACCAGAAGATGCAGTAAGTCCTTTTTTATCAATCATGCCGAGGTAGCTCAGCTGGTAGAGCAGACGATTCGTAATCGTCAGGTCGCCGGTTCAATTCCGGCCCTCGGCTCCAAGTCCTTTTAAATCAAAACCAGATTCAGGTGATAGGAGCGATTTGGTAACACTTGGTAACAACTCGGAAGCCATTTCGCTGAGCGGAGCCCGGAAATCTTCGGATTGAACGTGCTGGTAAATTTCCATCGTTGTCTGCACATTCGAGTGTCCCAACATTTCCGAAACTACTTTGGTCGGCCACTTTTTCAGCAGCCGAGTTGACAGCGTATGACGAAAGTCGTGCCATCC
>Ga0209526_10001736_pt1 | contig 14638 bp, 16 predicted proteins | sample JacPinW_OM2H0_M1_FD_188566 | JGI IMG/M metagenome (GOLD analysis project Ga0209526, IMG submission 188566) | Forest soil microbial communities from Algoma, Ontario, Canada - Jack Pine, Ontario site 1_JW_OM2H0_M1 (SPAdes) (version 2) | ecosystem: Environmental > Terrestrial > Soil > Boreal... | reverse complement strand
AGGTCACCGACATGCAGCGCTCGGTGAAGGGCGAGGTCATTGCCTCGACCTTCGACCGTCCGCCGTCGGACCACACCCAGGCCGCCGAGCTGGCGATCGAACGGGCCAAGCGCCTGGTCGAGCAGGGCAGGGACGTGATCGTGCTGCTCGACTCGATCACCCGGCTGGGTCGCGCGTACAACAACGCGTCGCCCGCGTCGGGCCGGATCCTGTCCGGTGGTGTTGATTCGACCGCGCTATATCCGCCAAAGCGGTTCCTCGGCGCGGCGCGCAACATCGAGTTCGGCGGCTCGCTGACCATCATCGCGACAGCCATGGTGGAGACCGGGTCGACCGGTGACACGGTGATCTTCGAGGAGTTCAAGGGCACCGGCAACGCCGAGCTCAAACTCGACCGCAAGATCTCCGAGCGCCGCGTCTTCCCGGCCGTCGACGTCAACCCGTCCGGCACCCGCAAGGACGAGCTGCTGCTCTCGACGGACGAGTTCGCGGTCGTGCACAAGCTGCGCCGTGTGCTGTCCGGCCTGGACCCCCATCAGGCCATCGACCTGCTGATGAGCCAGCTGCGCAAGACGAAGACCAACTACGAGTTCCTGGTGCAGGTCTCCAAGACCACGCCGAACTCGATGGACTCCGACTAGACCGACGGGTCTGCCCGCAACCCTGGCATGACGTAGCGGCGCACATGCGTCGCGACTGCGTCGGCGTCACTGGGGTCAATTGTGTCGCCAGGAACGGTGGCGAGCGAGAGCACCACGCGCGCCACCCATTCCGACGCCTCGGCAATGTCGGCGTCCCGGTGGATCTCGCCGCGGTCACGCGCAGCGATCAGATAGCGCGACCAGAAGTCTCCCAGATCGGGGACCAGCCCCTGCACGCCTGCGCCTGCGCACGCCGCGAACTCCTCGGGCTCATCCATTCGCAGCTTCATCAGGAGTGCGCCGGGATCGTCGTATGCGGTGCGGCCGCGCTGAACGCCGGCGGCGATCTGGTGATCCAGGCCCTCGACCTGCTCGAGCATCGCGTGCGCCTCGGACCAGTACGCGTCATTGAGGCGCACGATTGCGGCGCCCAGCAATGACACCTTGTCGGGAAAATGCCTGTACAGCCAGCCGCGTGACACCCCGGCGACCTCGGCCACCTCGGACACCGTCGTCGACCGAATTCCCTTGGCGCGCAAGCAGACTTCCGCCGCATCGATCAGGCGATCGCGCACGTTCTTGGTGGCGGTGCCGCTTGTCACCCAGTGGTCTCCTCGCCGTTTCCGTCGGCCCATTCCTTGCGGTCAGAGCATTGTGTCATCGTAGACACATTTACAGATCTGTTCACTACGCCGAGCGTGGGCGGCTGACCAGGCCGGCGGAGGAATAGCTGACCCCTGGCACGCGTTTAGGCAGCTGGCGGTTGAGCTGGCATAATGGACCGCCGACCCTCGGTTCCGGTTCACGCCGATACCTCCACTTCGGGGAGGGGCGACCCGGGGCCCACGAGTGATAGAGGAAACCATGAGATCGGGTATTCACCCTGACTACGTCGAGACCACTGTGCACTGTGGCTGCGGCAACACCTTCACCACGCGCAGCACGAAGAAGAGCGGACAGATCCACGTCGAGGTCTGCTCGCAGTGCCATCCCTTCTACACGGGCAAGCAGAAGATCCTCGACAGCGGCGGCCGCGTGGCCCGCTTCGAGAAGCGCTACGGCAAGCGCAAGACTGCCGCGGCCGACAACGACAAATAGCTGTCTTACCGACGCCCGATCTGACGCGCGAGCGCAGACCGGGCGTCGGTTCGCGTCTAGCGAAAAAAGCGGCCGGAGTGCGTTTCGGGGAAGGAGGGCGACATGACGGACACCGCACCGGCGATTGAAGCGTTGCTGACCGAGCATGCCGACCTCGAGCGTCAGCTCGCCGACCCGAATCTGCACGCCGATCCGGCGGCGGCCCGCAAGGTGGGCCGGCGGTACGCTCAGATCTCACAGATCGTCGCGACCTATCGCAAGCTGGAAGCCGCCCGCGGCGACCTCGAAGCTGCGAAAGAACTCGGCGCCGACGATGAATCCTTCGCCGCCGAGATCCCTGAGCTCGAATCCACGGTCGAAGAGCTGGTCACCCAGCTCACCGACCTGCTGGCGCCGCGTGACCCGCACGATGCCGACGACATAGTGCTCGAGGTGAAGTCGGGGGAGGGCGGCGAAGAGTCCGCGTTGTTCGCCGCCGACCTGGCCCGCATGTACATCCGCTACGCCGAGCGGCATGGCTGGACCGTCACGGTGCTCGACGAGACCATCTCGGACCTGGGTGGCTACAAGGACGCCACGCTGTCGATCAGAAGCAAGGGCGACGCCGCCGACGGCGTCTGGTCGCGGCTGAAGTTCGAGGGCGGCGTGCATCGCGTGCAGCGGGTGCCCGTCACCGAGTCGCAGGGCCGCGTGCACACATCCGCCGCCGGAGTGCTCGTGTATCCCGAACCTGACGAGGTTGAGGAAGTCCAGATCGACGAGTCCGATCTACGCATCGACGTCTACCGGTCGTCGGGCAAGGGCGGCCAGGGCGTCAACACCACCGACTCCGCGGTGCGCATCACCCACCTGCCCACCGGCATCGTCGTCACCTGCCAGAACGAACGCTCGCAGCTGCAGAACAAGGCGCGCGCCATGCAGGTCCTCGCCGCGCGACTCCAAGCGCTGGCCGAAGAGCAGGCGCAAGCCGATGCGTCCGCGGACCGGGCCAGCCAGATCCGCACCGTCGACCGCAGCGAGCGCATCCGCACGTACAACTTCCCGGAGAACCGGATCGCCGATCACCGGATCAACTTCAAGGCGCACAACCTCGACCAGGTACTCGACGGCGACCTCGACGCTCTCTTCGACGCGCTGGCCGCGGCCGACAAGCAGTCCAGGCTGCAGCGGGCATGACCAGGCTCCGCCGGGTGATCGATGCCGCCTCGGTGGCGCTGGCCGAGGCGGGGGTCGGCTCGCCCCGCACCGACGCCGAACTGCTCGCCGCGCACGCGGCAGCTACCGACCGTGGTCGTCTCGCCTTCGCCGACACAGGACCAGAGTTCTCCGAACGCTTCGACGAGCTGGTCGCCCAGCGCGCCAAGCGGGTGCCGCTACAGCACCTCATAGGTACCGCGGCGTTCGGTCCGGTGACCGTGCACGTCGGGCCCGGTGTTTTCATTCCGCGACCGGAGACCGAGTCACTGCTGGAATGGGCGGCCGACCAACCACTGTCACCGTGTCCGCTAATCGTCGACCTGTGCACAGGCTCCGGCGCGCTGGCGTTGGCGCTCTCGAAGTACTGGCCCGCCGCCCGCGTCATCGCCATCGACGACTCCGAGGACGCCCTCGCCTACGCCCGACGCAACACCGCAGGAACGCCCGTCGAACTCATCCGGGCCGACGTCACCGTGCCGGGGCTGCTCGCCGAGCTCGACGGCCAGGTGGACCTCGTCGTCGCCAACCCGCCCTACATTCCCGACGGCGCGGCACTGGAACCCGAAGTGGCCGAACACGATCCGCCGCACGCGCTGTTCGGAGGCCCCGACGGGATGGCGGTCATCGATCGCATCGTCGCGCTGGCCGCACGGCTGTTGCGTGACGGCGGTCGCTGTGCCGTCGAACACGACGACACCACATCGGCGCGCACCGTCGAAGCGTTCACCTGCACTCAGCGATTCGTCGACATCACCGCCCGACACGACCTGACCGGCCGGCCCCGGTTCGTCACTGCGGTCCGGGCAGCGAGTGGGAGGCTGACGCCATGACTACCCGAAGGCGAACGCGAGTGGGAGTCAAGGCATGACTACCCGAAGGCGAACGCGAGTGAGGATCGCAGCGAGGTACGAGCGAGGACCGGAGCGAGTGGGAGTCGAGGCATGACAGACGTGTTCGACTGCACCAACCCCGAACAGCGGGAGACCGGCATCGCTTCGGCGATCAGTGCCCTCAAAGGCAGTCGGCTCGTCGTGCTGCCCACCGACACCGTCTACGGCATCGGTGCGGATGCCTTCGACAATGACGCCGTCGCCGCCCTGCTCTCGGCGAAGGGGCGTGGCCGCGACATGCCCGTCCCAGTGTTGGTGGGTTCGTGGCACACCATCGATGGCCTGGTGTACAACGTGCCGCACAGCGCACGCGAACTCATCGAGGCGTTCTGGCCGGGCGCGCTCAGTCTCGTGGTGCGCCAGGCCCCGTCGCTGCAGTGGGATCTCGGCGACGCACACGGCACGGTGATGTTGCGTATGCCGTTGCACCCTGTCGCGATCGAGCTGCTGCGCGAGGTCGGCCCGATGGCGGTGTCGAGCGCCAACATCTCCGGCCGCCCAGCGTCGGTCAACGTCGAGGACGCGCGCAGTCAACTCGGCGACCTTGTCGAGGTGTATCTCGACGGAGGAGCCTCAGAACAACAGGCCGCATCGACGATCATCGACCTCACCGGCGCGCATCCACTCGTGCTCCGGCAGGGCCCGGTCACAGTGGAGGCCATCGCCAAAGTCCTCGATGTGGAACCCGAGTCGCTCACGGACTGATCAGATCCGAACCCGCACACCCATCCGCGAACCGTACGCTCTCACGTTCGTCCAGTACGGTTGCGCCAATGGTGAGCGACGTGGCCGGCGGACTGCTCGCGCTTTCCGATCGGGGCGCGGGTGTCCCGCTGCGCGAGCTCGCGCTCGTCGGGCTGACCGCGGCGATGATCACCTACTTCGCGACCGGCTGGGTCAGGGTGCTGGCGAGGCGGCTCGGCGCGGTCGCCTATCCACGCGAACGCGACGTCCACCAAGATCCGACGCCGCGCATGGGTGGCTTGGCGATGTATATCGGCGTGGTGGCGGCCGTCTTGTTGGCGTCGCAACTGCCGGCACTGACTCGGGGCTTCGTCTATTCGTCGGGCATGCCCGCGGTCGTCGTCGCGGGCGGACTGATCATGGCCATCGGCCTGATCGACGACAAGTGGGGCCTGGACGCGTTGACGAAGTTCGCCGGCCAAATCACCGCCGCGAGCGTGCTCGTCACGATGGGCGTCGCGTGGAGCGTGATCTACATCCCGATCGGCGGCGTCGGCACCATCGTGCTGGACCAGGTGTCCTCGATCCTGCTCACGCTGGCGCTGACGGTGGCGATCGTCAACGCGATGAACTTCGTCGACGGCCTCGACGGGCTCGCCGCCGGGCTCGGCCTGATCACCGCGTCGGCAATCTGCATCTTCTCGATCGGCCTGCTGCGTGACCATGGCGGCGACGTCCTCTTCTATCCGCCCGCGGTGATCTCGGTCGTGCTGGCAGGCGCGTGTCTGGGCTTCCTGCCGCACAACTTTCACCCCGCCAAAATCTTCATGGGCGATTCCGGCTCGATGCTGATCGGCCTGATGCTGGCGGCGGCGTCCACCACCGCGGCAGGTCCGATCTCGCAGACCGCCTATGGCGCGCGCGACGTGTTCGCCCTCCTGTCGCCCTTCCTGTTGGTCGTAGCGGTGATGTTCGTGCCCGCGCTCGACATGCTGCTCGCGGTGATTCGCCGAACGCGTGCGGGCGTGCACTTCTCGACCCCGGACAAGATGCACCTGCATCACCGGTTGCTGCAGATCGGTCATTCGCACCGGCGGGTGGTCCTGCTGATCTACCTGTGGGTCGGCATCATCGCGCTGGGCGCGGCGAGCACGATCTTCTTCGACCCCCGCTACACCGGTGCCGTCATGCTGGCGGCGATTCTGGTCGCTGTGGTGGTGACGCTCATCCCGCTTCTGCACCGCCGCGATGACCAGTTCGAGGAAATGTACGACAAAAAGTAGTAGGCCCCCTTTTGTGCCTCTAACCATGTGTTAGGGTTTTGTTAGAACCCGAAGAAACCTCGCGGGTTGCCGGCCACCGGCCCATCGGCTGACACCGATCGGCGCCGACTTAGACCGACAAAGGGAGCTACCCCTTGGGTGATTCCAGCGAGCTAATCGCCCTCCGATACGCTCGGGGCGCCACGCACAGAATTGTGGGATAGCTCACGTGACCGCGGGATTGAGGTGAATCAGTGACGACGCCAGCGCAAGACGCGCCGTTGGTGTTCCCATCCGTTGCTTTCAGGCCATTGCGCCTGCTCGCAATCTGCGTCGTGCTGACCGGCCTGGTGGCGCTGGCCGCCGGACTGCTCGGCCACGTGATGGTCGGCGTCTTCTTCGGCGTCGGGCTCGCGCTCGGTTTGCTCAACGCCGTGCTGGTGCAGCGCTCGGTGGAGGCGATCACCGCCGAGGCGCATCCCCTGAAACGCAAGATGGCGCTGAACTCCGCCACCCGCCTGTTGGTGATGACGGTGATCGGGCTGACGATTGCCTTCGTCTACCGGCCGCACGGGCTGGGCGTGGTGTTCGGCATGGCCCTGTTCCAGGTGGTGCTGGTGATCTCCACCGCGCTGCCGGTGATGAAGAAGATCCGCGCCGATGTTCAGACCGGAACCGACGGACTCGAAGGGGAGGCCAGTAAGTCATGACCGAGACGTTCCTCGCCGACGCCGCGATCGAGGTCGGCCACCACGAGACGGCCAATTGGTTTGGCTGGACGGTCAATACGGACACGGTGCTGGCGACCGCGGTCGCGGCGGCGGTCGTCCTCGGGCTGGCATTCTTCCTGCGCGCCAAGGTCACATCGACCGGTGTGCCAGGCGGCGTGCAGCTGTTCTGGGAAGCCATTACCCTGCAGTTGCGCGATCAGATCGAGACCGCGATCGGCATGAAGATCGCGCCCTTCGTATTGCCGCTGGCCGTGACGTTGTTCGTCTTCATCCTCGTCGCGAACTGGCTGTCGGTGCTTCCCGTGCAGTTCACCAACGCGACCGGCACCCACGAGCTGATCGCGCCACCGGCCAGCGACATCAACTTCGTGCTGGCGCTGGCGTTGTTCGTGTTCATCTGTTACCACGCGGCAGGTATCTGGCGCCGCGGCCTCATCGGGTACCCGGTGAAGCTGCTCAAGGGCCACGTCGCGTTCCTCGCGCCGATCAACCTGGTCGAGGAGCTGGCAAAGCCGATTTCGTTGTCGCTCCGACTCTTTGGCAACATGTTCGCCGGCGGCATCCTGGTCGCGCTGATCGCGCTGTTCCCGGCGTGGATCCTGTGGCTGCCCAACGCGATCTGGAAGAGCTTTGACCTATTCGTCGGCGCGATCCAGGCGTTCATCTTCGCCCTGCTGACGATCTTGTACTTCAGCCAGTCGATGGAGCTCGATGACGACCATCACTAGCCGACCCGCACCTGCAGGACCCACAACCTGGTAGGACCACTACCAGTTATCAAGGAGGATAACGAATGAACCCCACTATCGCTGCCGGAGCGCTTATCGGTGGTGGATTGATCATGGCGGGCGGCGCAATCGGCGCCGGCATCGGTGACGGTATCGCTGGTAACGCGCTGATCTCCGGCATCGCCCGACAGCCGGAAGCCCAAGGCCGCCTGTTCACACCGTTCTTCATCACGGTCGGTCTGGTTGAGGCCGCCTACTTCATCAACCTGGCGTTCATGGCGCTGTTTGTGTTCGCCACGCCGGTCAAGTAGTTCGCCGGCATGGTTGACCTGAGCACTCGCATCTTGGCGGCCGGGGAAGGTGGCGGCACCAGCAACTTCCTCGTGCCCAACGGCACCTTCTTCGTCGTGCTGATCATCTTCTTGATCGTGCTCGGCGTGATCGGCAAGTGGGTCGTGCCGCCCGTCTCCAAGGTGCTGCGCGAACGCGACGCCATGGTGAAGCAGACCGTCGAGGACAGCCGCAAGGCAGCCGATCAGTTCTCCGCCGCCGACGCGGACTACCAGGCCGAGATGGCCAAGGCGCGCGGGGAAGCCTCGAAATATCGCGACGGGGCGCGAGCGGAAGGCCGAAAGGTCCTGGAGGATATGCGAGGCCGGGCCTCCGACGAGGTGGCATCGACGCTGCAGCAGGCCAGTGACCAACTCAAGCGCGAGGCCGATCGCATCGAGCCCGACCTGCGGTCATCGGTGGAAACCCTGTCGGTAACGCTGGCCAGCCGGGTGCTGGGCGTCGAGATCAACACGGCCACATCGGCTCCGAGGCGGTAGGGGCAATGTCGACATTCTTCGGTCAACTCGTCGGGTTCGTGGTGATCGTGGTCATCGTGTGGCGCTACGTCGTTCCGCCGGTGCGCAGGATGATGACCAACCAGCAGGACAACGTGCGCAAGCAGTTGGCGGACAGTGCCGAAGCCAAGAAGCGGTTGACCGAGGCCGAGAAGGCGCACGAGAAGGCCATCGCGCAAGCCAAGGCCGAGGCCACGCAGGTGATCGAGGAGGCGCGGGTGGACGCCGAGCGCATCGTCGAGCAGCTGCATGCCCAGGCCGACGCCGAGGTTGAGCGCATCAAAGTGCAAGGCGCCCAGCAGGTTCAGCTTCAGCGCGCCCAGTTGATTCGCCAGCTGCGTCAGGATCTCGGTGGCGAGTCTGTCCGCCGCGCGAGCGAATTGGTCACTGAACACGTCTCGGATCCCGATGCGCGGTCGGCCACCGTCGATAGGTTCATCGACGAACTCGACGCGATGGCACCGTCCGAGGCGGTGATCGGAGACCGGGTGACCGCACGGATGCGCTCGGCGAGCCGGGAGTCGCTGGCGGCGCTGGTCTCCACGTTCGACGAGGTGACGGCCGGCCTCGGGCCCGACCAGTTGTCTTCGGTGGCCGATGATTTGGCCTCCGTCGCCAAACTGCTTGCGCACGAGTCGGTCCTGACCCGCCATCTCGCCGACCCGGCCGACGACCCATCGGCCAAACTGAACCTGCTGGAGACGCTGCTCGAAGGCAAGGTCGGCGACACGGCGCTGGAGGTGCTGAAGGCCGCGGTGTCGGGACGCTGGTCCGCCGATGCCAACCTGGTCGACGCCGTCGAATACGTCGCGCGGCTGGCGCTGCTGGTTCGCGCGGAGCGCGAAGACGTGGCCGGCGATGTCGAAGAACAACTTTTCCGGTTCGGCCGCATCCTGGATGCGCAGCCGCAGCTGGTAACCCTGCTGAGCGACTACAGCGCGCCCGCCGAGGGCCGCGTCAAGCTGCTTGGCGATGTCCTTGACAGCGGCGCCGGAGTGAACACCACGACGGTTCAGCTGCTTTCGCAGACGGTAGAACTGCTTCGGGGCGAACGCGCAGACGAGGCCGTGCGCGATCTGGCCGAGATCGCGGTGGCCCGCCGAGGTGAGGTGGTGGCGCATGTCGGCGCCGCAGCCGACCTCAGCGACGCCCAGCGGGCACGGCTGACAGACGTATTGGCCCGCATTTACGGGCACCCGGTTTCCGTGCAGCTGCACATCAACTCGGAGCTGCTGGGCGGGCTGAGCATCGCCGTCGGCGACGAGGTGATCGACGGCACGCTATCGGAGAAACTGGCTACCGCCGAGACCAAGCTGCCCGACTGACCGACACCGCCTGACTGACTGAACAACCAGACCCCAAACCGTAAGAGCAGGAAGACGAAAACCCATGGCAGAGTTGACCATCTCCGCTGACGACATCCAGGGTGCGATCGAGGAGTACGTCTCGACTTTCACCGCCGACACCGCGCGCGAGGAGATCGGCACTGTCATCGACGCCGGGGACGGTATCGCGCACGTCGAGGGCCTGCCCTCGGTGATGACGCAGGAGTTGCTCGAATTCCCCGGCGGCGTGCTGGGCGTGGCGCTCAACCTCGACGAGCACAACATCGGCGTCGTGGTTCTCGGCGACTTCGAGAAGATCGAAGAGGGCCAGCAGGTGAAGCGCACCGGCGAAGTCCTGTCGGTGCCTGTCGGCGATGCGTTCCTGGGCCGCGTGGTCAACCCGCTGGGCCAGCCGATTGACGGTCGCGGCGACATCGAGGCGGAAAGCCGTCGCGCGCTGGAGATTCAGGCTCCGTCGGTGGTGCAGCGACAGGGAGTGAAGGAGCCGCTGCAGACCGGCATCAAGGCCATCGACGCGATGACCCCGATCGGCCGCGGCCAGCGCCAGTTGATCATCGGTGACCGCAAGACCGGCAAGACCGCGGTCTGCGTGGACACCATCCTCAACCAGCGCCAGAACTGGGAGACCGGCGATCCCAAGCAGCAGGTCCGCTGCGTCTACGTCGCGATCGGGCAGAAGGGCACCACCATCGCCGCCGTGCATCGCACGCTGGAGGAGGGCGGCGCGATGGACTACACCTCGATCATCGCATCGCCGGCCTCGGACTCCGCCGGCTTCAAATGGCTTGCCCCCTACACCGGTTCGGCCATCGCCCAGCACTGGATGTACGAAGGCAAGCACGTGCTGATCGTGTTCGACGACCTTTCCAAGCAGGCCGAGGCCTACCGGGCGATCTCACTGCTGCTGCGCCGCCCGCCGGGCCGTGAGGCCTACCCTGGCGATGTTTTCTACCTGCACTCGCGGTTGCTGGAACGTTGCGCCAAGCTGTCCGACGAGCTGGGCGGCGGATCGCTGACCGGCCTGCCGATCATCGAGACGAAGGCCAACGACATCTCGGCGTACATCCCGACCAACGTCATCTCGATCACCGACGGGCAGTGCTTCCTCGAGACCGACCTGTTCAACCAGGGCGTGCGTCCGGCCATCAACGTCGGTGTATCGGTGTCCCGAGTCGGCGGCGCTGCGCAGATCAAGGCCATGAAGGACGTGGCCGGGTCGTTGCGGCTGGATCTGTCGCAGTACCGCGAGCTGGAGTCGTTCGCCGCGTTCGCCTCTGACCTGGATGCCACCTCGAAGGCGCAGCTGGAGCGTGGTGCCCGGCTGGTCGAGCTGCTCAAGCAGAGGCAGTACCAGCCGCTGCCGGTCGAGGAGCAGGTCATCTCGATTTTCCTTGGCACCGAGGGCCACCTCGACTCCGTCCCGGTGGAAGATGTTGGCCGGTTCGAGGCCGAACTCCTCGACCATGTGCGGGCGTCGGAGGGAGACATCCTCAAGCAGATCCGTGAAACGGGGAAGCTCGGCGAGGACCTCAGCGAGAAACTGGTTGAGGTGATCAACCAGTTCAAGAAGGGCTTCGCGGCCTCCGACGGCAGCTCGGTCGTGCCCGATGAGCATGTCGACGCGCTGAATGAGGAAGACCTCGAAAAGGAATCGGTGAAGGTCCGCAAGCCCGCACCGAAGGAGAACAAGCCCGCACCGAAGGAGAAGTAGTCAACGATGGCGGCCACACTGCGCGAGTTACGCGGACGGATCCGCTCCGCCGGGTCGATCAAGAAGATCACCAAGGCCCAGGAGCTGATCGCGACGTCACGCATCGGCAGGGCGCAGACCCGACTTCATGCGGCTCGTCCCTACGCCTTCGAGATCACCGCCATGCTGACCGCGCTGGCGGCCGAGGCGGCGTTGGACCATCCGCTCCTTGTCGAGCGTGAGGACGCCAAGCGGGCCGGCGTGCTCGTCGTGTCGTCCGACCGCGGCCTCTGTGGCGGGTACAACTCGAACGTGTTCCGTCGCGCCGAGGAGTTGTTCTCCCTGCTGCGGCGGGACGGCAAAGCCCCGCTCGTCTACACCGTGGGTCGTAAAGCGGCTAACTACTACAGGTTCCGCAACTGGGATATCACCGAGTCGTGGAGCGGGTTCTCCGAGCAACCCACGTACGAGAACGCTCAGGAGATCGCATCCACCCTCGTTGAGACCTTCCTCGCCGGAGCCGACGACGAGGGCGACGATCCCGGACCCGACGGCGTCCTTGGCGTCGACGAACTGCACATCGTCTACACCGAGTTCAAGTCGATGATGTCGCAGTCGGCCGTCGCGCGTCGCGTCGCACCGATGGTCGTCGAGTACGTGGAGGAGGACACCGGCCCGCGCACGCTGTACTCGTTCGAGCCCGACGCCACAACGCTTTTCGACGCATTGCTGCCGCGGTACCTAGCAACCCGGGTCTATGCCGCACTGCTTGAGTCGGCGGCGTCGGAGCTGGCATCACGTCAGCGGGCGATGAAGTCGGCCACCGACAACGCCGATGACCTCATCAAGGCCCTCACCCTTGAGGCCAACCGCGAGCGGCAGGCCCAGATCACACAGGAAATCAGCGAGATTGTCGGTGGCGCCAATGCGCTGGCCGACGCGAGCCGTTAGCCCCTTAGAAAGAAGAAGAGATGACTGCTACCGCCGAAAAGACCGGCACGGCAACGAAGAAGGACACCAACGGTCGAGTGGTGCGGGTGACCGGTCCCGTGGTTGACGTCGAATTCCCGCGCGGTTCGGTGCCCGAACTGTTCAACGCGTTGCAGGCCGAGGTCACGTTCGAGGAACTCGCCAAGACGCTGACGCTGGAAGTGGCCCTGCACCTCGGCGACAGCCTGGTGCGCTGCATCTCGCTGCAGCCGACCGACGGCCTGGTCCGCGGCGTCGACGTGGTCGACACCGGCCGGGCAATCTCGGTGCCGGTCGGCGACGGCGTGAAGGGCCACGTGTGGAACGCCCTTGGCATCTGCCTGGACGAGAAGGACTACGGAAAAGACTTCGACCGCTGGCCGATTCACCGCAAGCCACCGGCCTTCGACGAACTCGAAGCCCGCACCGAGATGCTCGAGACAGGCCTCAAGGTCGTCGACCTCCTGACCCCCTACGTGCGTGGCGGCAAGATCGCGCTGTTCGGCGGCGCGGGCGTGGGCAAGACGGTGTTGATCCAGGAGATGATCAACCGTATCGCCCGCAACTTCGGCGGCACTTCGGTTTTCGCAGGAGTCGGCGAGCGCACGCGTGAGGGCAATGACCTGTGGGTCGAGCTCGGCGAAGCCGACGTGCTCAAGGACACCGCGTTGGTGTTCGGTCAGATGGACGAGCCGCCGGGCACGCGTATGCGGGTCGCCTTGTCGGCGCTGACCATGGCGGAGTACTTCCGCGACGAGCAGAGCCAGGACGTGCTGCTGTTCATCGACAACATCTTCCGGTTCACCCAGGCCGGTTCTGAGGTGTCAACGTTGCTCGGCCGCATGCCGTCCGCGGTGGGTTACCAGCCGACGCTGGCCGACGAGATGGGCGAACTGCAGGAGCGCATCACCTCGACGCGTGGGCGCTCCATCACGTCGATGCAGGCCGTCTACGTGCCCGCCGACGACTACACCGACCCCGCGCCGGCAACCACGTTCGCTCACCTGGACGCCACGACGGAGCTGAGCCGCTCCGTGTTCTCGAAGGGCATCTTCCCGGCCGTTGACCCGCTGGCGTCGAGCTCGACGATCCTCGACCCCGCGATCGTGGGTGATGAGCACTACCGCGTCGCGCAGGAGGTAATTCGAATCCTGCAGCGGTACAAGGACCTTCAGGACATCATTGCTATCCTCGGCATCGACGAGCTCTCCGAAGAGGACAAGCAACTGGTGCAACGAGCCCGCCGCATCGAGCGCTTCCTGTCGCAGAACATGATGGCGGCCGAGCAGTTCACCGGCCAGCCCGGTTCGACCGTTCCGGTCAAGGAGACCATCGAGGCGTTCGACCGGCTGACCAAGGGCGAATTCGACCACGTGCCAGAGCAGGCGTTCTTCTTGATCGGCGGCTTGGACGATTTGGCGAAGAAGGCCGAGAGCTTCGGCGTGAAGCTGGAGGGCGGAGGCAAGTCGGACAGTGGCTCAGCGAAGTCGGACGAGGGCGAGAAGAAGGATGACTAGGCCTTGCCCACACCGAAAGGTGATGTGAGATGGCCGAACTGAACATCGACATCGTTGCTGTCGATCGAAAGATCTGGTCGGGTCAGGGCACGTTCCTGTTCACCCGCACCACGTCAGGCGAGATCGGCATCCTGCCCAACCACATCCCGCTGGTCGCACAGCTGGTCGACGACGCGATGGTGCGGGTTGAGCGCGAGGATGAGGACGATCTGCGCATCGCGGTCGACGGAGGCTTTTTGTCCGTCACCGAGCAAAGCGTGACCGTCCTGGCCGAGAGCGCTGAATTTGATTCGGAGATCGACGAAGCCGCCGCGAAGCGCGACGCCGAATCTGACGATCCCGCTACCGCCGCCAAGGGTCGAGCGAGGCTTCGCGCCCTGGGCCAGATCGACTAGAGGGCCCGCCGATGAGCGCGTCCATGATGGCCATGGTCGCGCTGAGCGGTGTACTGCTGCTCGTTGTCGTCGCGCTCTGTTATCGGCTCTGGAAGCTACGCCAGGTCGGCGGGACGGCGGCGATCCTGCGTGATGTGCCTGCGGTCGGCGGACATGGGTGGCGCCACGGTGTAATGCGTTACCGGGGTGGGGAAGCCAGCTTCTATCGGTTGTCCAGCCTGCGTTGGTGGCCCGACCGCAGGCTGAGCCGCCGCGGCCTTGAAATCGTGTCGCGGCGGTCGCCGCGCGGCGACGAATTCGACATCATGACCGACCAGATCGTCGTCCTGGAACTGCGCGACACCAGCCCGGAACGCCGCCGGGGATATGAAGTGGCTCTCGATCGTGGTGCGCTCACGGCATTTCTGTCGTGGCTTGAGTCGCGACCGTCCCCACGCGCTCGGCGCCGAACCTACTAATCCGTTGCGGGACCGTATCTGTTGGTCTTCGCGCAAGCGCTCATCCGATCTGTTGGTCTTCGCGCAAGCGCTCATCCGATCTGTTGGTCTTCGCGCAAGCGCTCATCCGATCTGTTGGTCTTCGCGCAAGCGCTCATCTCGCGCAAGCGCTCATCCGCCGGGTTTCCAAAGCACGTCGCCATCG
>Ga0209526_10001734_pt1 | contig 14647 bp, 12 predicted proteins | sample JacPinW_OM2H0_M1_FD_188566 | JGI IMG/M metagenome (GOLD analysis project Ga0209526, IMG submission 188566) | Forest soil microbial communities from Algoma, Ontario, Canada - Jack Pine, Ontario site 1_JW_OM2H0_M1 (SPAdes) (version 2) | ecosystem: Environmental > Terrestrial > Soil > Boreal... | reverse complement strand
GCCTGTAGGCCGCGCGTCTGCTGGTCCGTGGCAACATCTCTCAAGCCAGGCAATTGCCGGAGCCTGGCCAGGACTCGCGGCGCCCATTCATCGAGGTCCTTCAAATTTTCGCTTTCCAGAGTGTATTGATATTGCGAACTTGTGAAACGGCCTCCCACGTTAATGTCCTGATTCGCTCGAAGGAACAAGGTGGCCCCGGGGACCGCGGCGAGTTTTCGCCGCAGGCGCGCGATCACCTGGTCCACCGTAATCTTTCGCTCGCTGATCGGCTTCAAGTCAATCTGCATGCGACCCGTATTTTCCGCGCCACCGCCAGTATTGCTGGACATGGTGGCAACCGCAGGATCACTCAGTACGATTTCGTTGTATTGCCTTAATTTTTCCTGCATGGCCTGGAACGAAACATCCTGGGCGCCCTGGATGTTCCCGTTCATACGTCCCGTATCTTGCTGCGGGAAAAATCCCTTCGGAACGACGATATATAAGTAGACGCTCAAGCAAATCGTCGCGACCGTTACCGCGAGCATCAGAGGCTGGTGGCGCAGGACACGGCGCAATCCACTTGCATAGGCGTTTAGACTCCGTTGAAACACGCGTTCGGATGCCCTGTGTAGCTTTCCGTGTTTTTTATCCTTCTCCGATTTCAGGAATCTGGCGCACATCATCGGTGTAGTCGTTAGGGAAACACAGAGGGAAACGGCAATGGCCACGCTCAATGTGACGGCGAACTCCCTGAACAGCCTGCCGACGATGCCTCCCATCAGAAGGATGGGAATAAACACGGCCATCAGCGAAACGCTCATGGACAAAACGGTGAAGCCAATTTCGCGGGAACCTTTCAGGGCCGCTTCCATCGGCGAATCGCCTGCTTCGAGGTACCGAGTGATATTTTCGATGACGACGATGGCGTCGTCCACGACGAAACCCGTGCAGATCGCCAGAGCCATCAGGGAGAGATTATCGATGCTGTAATGCAGCAAGTACATCACGCCGAATGTGCCCACGATGGATAATGGCACCGAAATGCTCGGAATCACCGTCGCCCAGGCGTTGCGCAAGAAGAGGAAAATCACCATCACCACCAGCGCAACCGTCAGCATGAGGGTGAACTCAATATCGTGGACCGAGGCACGGATCGTGATCGTGCGATCAGAAGTGATGTCGAGAGTAGCGGCAGGAGGAATCGACGCCCGCAGCTCCGGAAGAATAGCTCTAATGTTGTCAACTGTCTTGATGATGTTGGCGCCGGGCTGGCGGGCGATCGATATGTTGACGGAGGGCTTGCCGTTGGCGAAGCCCGAATTGCGGATGTCTTCGATTCCCTCGGTCACCCTCGCTACGTCACTTAAGCGTACGGGGGCACCGTTACGGTAGGCGACGATTAGAGGCACGTATTGTTCGGCCTTGAGTAGTTGGTCGGTCGCGAATATTACCCAACGGTTGCCCTGGTCTTCCAAATTCCCTTTGGGAGTATTCGCGTTTGCCGCCCGAAGCGCGGTTCGAACTTCCTCCAAACCGATCCCGTAGTGCGCGAGCGCGTTGGGATTCAAATCGACTCGAACCGCCGGCTTTGCTCCTCCGCTGATGCCGACCTGGCCTACGCCGTCCACTTGCGATAATTTCTGACCGAGTATGGAATCGCACAAGTCATAGAGATGGCTTCTTGGAATTGTGTCCGAGAAAACAGCCATGTCCATGATGTCAGGGTCGGAGGGATTGATCCTGCGGTAGTTCGGCAGGCTGGGCAGCCCTGCGGGCAACTGCCCTGCCGCGGCGTTGATCGCCGCTTGGACGTCCCGCGAGGCCGCGTTGATGTCTCGATCCAGGTCGAATTGAAGGGTGATATAGGAGGCTCCAAGCTGGCTGGTGGACGTCATCTCCGTGATGCCCGCTATGCGACCGAATTGGCGCTCTAGCGGCGTTGCGACGGACGAAGCCATGGTTTCCGGACTGGCCCCCGGCAAGGCTCCACGGACAAAGATGGTGGGGAAATCCACCCTTGGAAGAGCCGCCACGGGAAGGAAGTAAAATGCGACTCCACCTGCCATAAGGATGGCAAGGCTCAGCAGCGCGGTCGCAACCGGTCGTCGGATGAAAGGCGCTGAAATATGCATTGTGGCTTGCCCGGCTTCTCTCTAAACTCTCTATCTACGTTCTCTTAGAGGGACTGAAGTCACGTCCTGGTTTCAAGAAATCAAGTCCGCGTACCCTGAGGGATCACGGCTGTGATTTTTCAGTGCCCCGGACGATCCAGGATCAATTCACGGGAGGATGGCCTTGCGGCATTGAGCCGCTTCCGGCGCCTGGAGCGCCGGGCGGCGGCGTATCCATCCCCGAGTGGGGATTTTGGCCCAGGGAGGGTTGACTGCTCACAACGGCCCACTCGCCGCCTTGACGGTCGAGAGTGTAATTAACCTGCATCGTCGCAGTTCCCTGCTTGACGCGAAACTCCACCAGTGCGGTCGCATGGTCTCCATTGATGGATACTTGCTTCACTTCCCGGTCCATGATCGACATATTCAGCCCGGCGACTCCGCTCAAGTGCTTGTCAATGCCCGCGCGTATCGCGTCTTGATCATTCGCCTGTTTTTTGCAGCCGGCGGCCAAGGCGAACAGGAAAATCATGGTGCACGTCCAAAATCGTCGGTTCATGCGAAAACCTCTCTTGTTGCGTCTGCTTGCATTCTGCCATGATTCCGACAGGGATGCGTTTCAAAGTTCCTCCTGGCTACGAGCCGAGCCCGAACCCGTAGTACAAGGTCGCAAAAAACCGTAATGACACAATTCCCCGAAAACTCCACTTCGTCGATGCGAGGGTTTCGGTAGGGCCGGCGTCCCGCCGGCTCCTTTCTCTTACCTGAAACTACAAAAGAGCCGGCAAGATGCCGGCGCTACCTCAACACGCCGCGGCATCGGCCCGACACAATTCCCAGCGCGTTCGCCATCAACTAGAAAGGCCTTGCAGTCTCAAGCTGCGTCACTACCCGAAAAAGGTCATGTTTGACGCGCGGGTTCACGCCCTGATAGGTTGTGAGGCTATGTGCCAAAAGTCAATCGTAACTGACAGTGTCGCTGGGCGATTAAGATGACCGCAGCCCCAAAAACTCCGAAAGTCGCGTTCCAGGGGGAGCGCGGCGCGTTCAGCGAGGAAGCGGCCGTCAAGTTATTGGGCGAGGAGATTCAACTCGTGCCGCGGCAATCCTTTGAGGCGCTCTACGCGAGCATCGGCGATGGCTATGCCGACTATATTCTCGCGCCAATCGAGAATAGTCTGGCAGGGTCTGTTCACCGCTCCTATGACCTGCTGATTGCGAGCGGTCTACACATCCAAGCCGAGGTTGTGATTCCGATCGTGCACAATCTCATCGGCGTTCCGGGAGCGAAATTCGAGCGCATCACGCAAGTTTCATCACATCCTGTTGCGCTCGCGCAATGCGAACGATTTTTCGCCGGCCACCCTTCGATAAAACGAGTCGCCGCCGATGATACGGCCGGAAGTGTGCGGGATGTGATGCAGGCGGGCGATTCCGCGAGGGCGGCGATTGCCAGCCGCCGCGCCGCGGTGGTCTACGGCGCGTCGATTCTGAAGGAACATCTCGAAGACCATCCGGAAAATTACACTCGCTTTCTACTGCTCGCGCCGTCGGCCGAAGTGCCGGAAAAGGCCGACAAACTCTCTCTGGTCCTGCACCTGGCGCACAAACCGGGCTCGCTGTGCCTGGCTCTGAATGCGTTTGCACGCCGCAATCTGAATTTACTGAAGATCGAGAGCCGCCCTATCGTTGGGACACCGTGGAGTTATTGTTTTTATCTTGATCTTCAAGCGTCGATCATGGATCCGAACACGGTTGAGGCGCTCGCGGAACTCCAGCAATTTACGAACTCGGTGAAAATTCTCGGCTGCTATCCGCAAGCGAAGGTTTAGGGTTATCATTTCGCGAGCAGTGAAGCCAATCTCGAAAATGATCGCGGGCACTGGATGCAGGGGACGTAACCGGGCATAATGTGTCGGGTGTTTTGCGGCGCGAACACTCCGCCGTAATGACAGCGAATGCTTGGGTGGCAAGAGTTTACAAATAATCCGAAAGATTCAGCAGTCTCAGGAGGAACCGTGCAGGTTTATTACGACAAAGATGCGGATTTGAAATACATCCAGAACAAAAAAATTGCAGTGATCGGATTTGGATCGCAGGGCCACGCCCACGCCATGAACCTGGCGGATTCGGGATGCAACGTCGTCGTCGGGCTGAAGAGCACGAGTGCATCCGTCGCGAAGGCGCAAAAGGCCGGGCTGCGCGTGCTGCCCGTACGGCAAGCCGCGGAAGAAGCCGATGTGATCATGATACTTACCCCCGATGAGTTGACGCCTGGCATCTACGATAGCGAAATCGCGCCAGTCATGCGCGCCGGAAAGTATCTGGCGCTCGCTCACGGTTTCTCGATTCACTTCGGGTTCATCAAACCGCCGAAAGACGTCAATGTTTTCATGGTCGCGCCGAAGGGGCCCGGACATCTCGTGCGCCATCAGTTCTCGCAAGGCGCGGGCGTGCCATGCTTGCTCGCGATCCATCAGGACCCGAGCGGCGATACAAAGAAAATCGGCCTCGCTTACGCGAGCGGGATTGGCGGCGCGCGCGCCGGGGTCATCGAAACTAATTTCCGCGAAGAAACCGAGACGGACTTGTTCGGCGAGCAGTCGGTCCTGTGCGGCGGTCTGACGGCATTGATTCAGGCGGGATACGAGACGCTAGTCGAAGCGGGCTATGCACCGGAGATGGCGTATTTCGAGTGTTGCCACGAAATGAAATTGATCGTGGATCTCGTCTATGAAGGCGGAATTTCCGAGATGCGCTACTCCATCTCCAATACTGCCGAATACGGGGATTTGACGCGCGGCCCTATCATCGTCGACGCGGCCACGAAGGAACGCATGAAGGGCATCCTCAAGGATATCCAGTCCGGCGCGTTCGCCAAGGAATGGATGACGGAGGCAGCGAACGGCCTGCCTCGATTCAAACAGCTTAGGGAAGCTGGCAAAAAGCACCCCATCGAGACTGTCGGCGCGCAATTACGCGGGATGATGCCGTGGATGAAGAAAAACCGGGTGATTGCCGAAGGGGCATGAGTTAGGCGGCATTACACCCACGGTACCATCGTCGAGAAGCTCTGTGGATAGGACGAAATCTTGTAGCCCGCGTCTTCAGACGCGGGGCAGTTTCTAGCGATGCGCGAAAAATCCTCGCCTCTAAAGAGGCGAGCTACAACACCTTCCATCGGACCAGAAAGTGCGGAAGGACTTCGAGCCGAGAGTTCTTCCTTGCTCACATCCGCTTGTAAATAATTTTCGGAGGAATCATGGATTCGCGTTTCAGGGAACATAGCCGGATCATCGTTGACGGCCCTTCGAGGGCGCCTGCACGCTCTTACTTCCGGGCTGTCGGGCTGAGCGACGACGATCTGGCCAAGCCCATGGTTGGCATTGCCAATACTTGGATCGAAGCGATGCCGTGCAATTCCCACTTGCGGCACCTTGCGGAAAAAGTGAAGGACGGGGTGCGGGCGGCGGGCGGCACGCCAATGGAATTTAATACTGTTGCCATCAGCGATGGCGAGTCCATGGGCACGGAAGGAATGAAGGCGTCGCTGGTTAGCCGCGAGGTGATCGCCGATTCGATCGAGTTGGTGGGGCGCGGCTACATGTTTGATGCGATGGTCGCCCTGGCCGGGTGCGACAAGACCATTCCCGGCACTGCAATGGGATTGATCCGATTGAATGTGCCGAGCCTCGTGTTGTATGGGGGCTCGATTCAGCCGGGCAGGTTTCGCGGACGCGATGTAACGATTCAAGATGTGTTTGAAGCGGTCGGCGCTCACTCAGCCGGAAAAATTACGGATGCGGACTTGAAGGAAATCGAAAGTGTTGCGTGTCCCGGCGCGGGGGCATGCGGAGGGCAGTTCACGGCGAATACCATGGCGATGGCGCTTGAATTCATCGGCCTGACGCCGATGGGATTGGGCAACGTGCCTGCCACGGACCCGCGCAAGGACGATGCTGCGTACCGTTCTGGCACGCTGGTTATGGAACTGCTCCGCAAGGGCATAACTCCGAAGCAAATTCTGACGCGAAATGCGTTTGAAAACGCGATTACGGCGGTTGCTGCCACTGGAGGTTCGACCAACTCCGTCCTCCATTTGCTCGCGATGGCCAAGGAAGCGGAAATCGAATTGAAAATCGAGGATTTCGACATCATTAGCCAACGGACGCCACTGCTGGCAGATATGAAACCGTGGGGCCGATTCACGGCCGTCGACCTGTATAACGCGGGTGGAATGGCGTTACTTGCGAAGCGGCTGCTCGACGCTGGGCTGCTTCATCAGAACCAGACCACCACGGGATTGAAGACACTCGAGGAAGAAGCGTCCACCGCGAAAGAGCACCCGGGTCAGGAGGTCGTCCGGCAACTTTCCAACCCGATCAAGAACACAGGCGGGCTTATGATCCTGAAAGGAAACCTTGCCCCTGAAGGATGCGTGCTGAAAACATCGGGCCACGAGAAGCCCTATCATCGAGGGCCGGCGCGGGTATTCGATCGCGAAGAGGAAGCGATGGATGCGGCGGTGAAGGGTGAGATCAAGAAGGGCGATGTTGTTGTCGTGCGGTATGAAGGTCCACGCGGAGGCCCCGGGATGCGCGAAATGTTGGGCCTCACGGCGGCGCTCGTCGGACAGGGCCTCGGCGAAGACGTCGCGCTTCTGACCGACGGGCGATTCAGCGGAGCGACGCGCGGGTTGATGGCGGGGCACGTGGCGCCTGAAGCGGCACGCGGCGGACCTATCGCGATTATCGCGGAAGGTGATTCGATCGTTTTCGATCTCGATGCGCGAAAGCTGCGGATCGAACTGAGCGACGCAGAGATCAAGGCGCGCCTGGCAAAATGGAAGGCGCCGGCGTCGCGTTACAAGACTGGAGTTTTTGCGAAATATGCCGCGTTGGTGAGTTCGGCGTCTCTTGGAGCGATCACGCAAGCGGATATCTAAACAGCATCGGGAGCACAATAGACGTTGGCTTCAGCGGCTGAAGCCGCTTCCGCAGGATCTCGTAACGGCCGGGCTGAGGCCCGGCCCTCCTATTGCATGTTGGGGTCGATTGTCTGAAAGGAGTCTCTCGTGACAAACCACCACCTTCGTTTTAACCAAGCAGCGCGACTGTATTTCGTTAAAACCGTTATTGCGTTTGGTGTCTTATCCGCGGCAGGCGTAGCAATTGCGGATTCACTGGTTCTGAAGTCTCAAGGAAGCTTCTTCGTCGGCGGGCGCACCATTACCACTGACGCGCTTACGGGGACGGCCAGTGGATTCCTCAATACAGAAATTAACACGGGGAGCATCACTGTCGACCAGATGTACGTTCAATACCAGGTTCCGGAGAGCGGCGACAAGCATCTGCCGGTTGTTATGGTGCACGGTTGTTGTCTCAGTGCGAAGAGCTATGAGACCACGCCGGATGGGCGTATGGGCTGGAACGAATATTTCCTTAGAAAAGGCCGCGCGGTTTACCTGCCTGATCAAGTTTCACGCGCGCGATCCGGGTTCGATGCAACCATCTACAACGAAATCAGATTGGGAAAGCGGCCAGCCGCTGACATGCCGTCGATCCGCACCGCGAGCCACGAACTCGCTTGGACGTTATTCCGGTTCGGGCCAACGATGGGCACGGCGTTTCCGAACGAGCAATTTCCCGTGGAGGCTATGGAAGAATTCGGGAAACAGGTGATCCCCGATCTGAATGCCGGGCTTGCCGAAAACAATCCAACTTGGACCAACCTGTCCGGGCTAGCGATCAAATTGCGGGGCGCTGTCCTGATGGGCCACTCTGAATCAGGTTTCTTTCCGGAGCGAACGGCGCTCGTCAATCCCGCCAATCTTAAGGGTTTGATCACGATCGAAACAGAATGCCCGACGACGCTGACCTCCGCGCAAATTTCGACGCTTGGCGGCATACCGATCCTCGTGATCTTCGGCGATCACCTTGGGGACGTTCCCGGAATGGCGGACCTTTGGCCTGCAAGATTTAAGACCTGCCAGCAGGTCGTTGATCAGGTGAATGCGGCGGGAGGCGATGCGGTAATGATGCACCTGCCGAAATACGGACAATTTGGCAACAGCCACATGCTGATGCAGGACAAGAATAATTTACAAGTCGCCGATCTGATATTGAAGTGGATCGATGACCACGTCGAAGGCAAACAAAAGCACGCTAACGAACATCGCTGATGGGAGCTACGAAGGGTTATTTTGAAAGAGGATTGGCTATTCCCTTCTTGTATTCTTCCGCCTCGCTTGGAGCGCAGATCATCTCCATGTAGTTCGTTTTGGCCGGCTGCAACGTGAGGCGAATCCTGTCGCGGCCCAACCAAGGCTCCGTATACGCCTTAGGATCGTCAATCTTCACCGTCAGTTCCATGGTGTCACGGTTCAGCCGGTGGTATCGCTCCTCGACGCGTAGCTCGCTGCTGTGCGGGTTGCCCGCATTATCAAGCCAGGTCCTCTCGTCCATCCCAACCGTCTCCACGACAAATGTGTAATCATCTGCCCATTTCCCAACCGAGTACCCATACCACTGCGGATCGGGGTCCTTCGGCAGCTCTCGGCCGTCCGTCCAGACGACCCGCCAAACCCGCTGATACTGATACAGCATCAACACCTGGTTGGGAGTCTGGACAACTTGAAATGGGCGCAGTTCAAACAGCAAGTTGCGCGGAAAACCAGCCGGATCGCAACTGTCCAGTGGATCATTTACCAATCCAATAGTCACTCTTCTGGGCCCATCTCCGGGCTTGTAGAGGTTATTGGCGATGTCCGCTCCCCAGGCCGTGAAAGGAGCATGCGACTTCACGCCCGTCGGGGCGATCCCCTCCATCCGGTCTTCAACATCCCAAATTCCAGAGAGGTCACGGCGAGGGGCAGGAGCCGCGCTCTTACTCTTCGTCACCTCGGGTTGCTTGGATGGAGCGGTCTGAGCTCGCGCGCCAAAAGAAAGCGCCAACGCCGCGACTACTCCAACGATTGAGTTCAAATACCGCGTTAGCAATTTGAAATCCTCAGGTAGCCACCACTACTCCACGATACAGCCCTGCCCTCAACGCACTGATTTGTTCCAACCTATCAATGTTTGCCCGTTGGGAAGCCCAATCTTCAGGAGTTGGCCGACCGGTGCGCCGTTCTTGGCGGGTCGCACAGTCACAGTGACTTCGTCGCCAGGTTTGAGGGATTGTTTGGACCAGCCGCGCTTGACCATGTCAGTGGGATTGCTGACTTCAACGGCCCAATGTGCGACGTTCCCCGATTCATCCGTTGTATCGTACTTCAGAAAGCAATGCGGATTGGCCCACAGCCACTCCATCACGGTTCCCTTCATGACCAGTTCTTTATCCATGTCGTAGCCCGCCGACCCGTGATGCGCCATCAGCGGGGCCGAAACGGCCAGGAAGCACACAGCCACTAGGAAAACGTTGATCCTCGTAGTTCTCACCGGAAATCTCCGATCTTAGCTCTTTGCGCAGTGCCGTGGCCGCAATTGGCAGGCGCCTACATGCCACTATAAGAATTGCTAGCCTCACGATGTCATCCAGATCTCGGCATTGATATCCCAGACGGCGCTCATAATACAACTCCCCAAAAATGACCGCAACAATGACGTGGAATTCGTAGGAAGGGTTCCGCCCTAATTTCAAGGAAGAGTTTAGCTGTGTCCGAAACGGTACAGACACGGTCCGCTGAAACAGTTCAAAGTCGATCTCGAAGCCGCATTTCGAGAAGCTCAAGTTAGGAGGCAACAATGTTTGGATACGGACTGCTTGGTACCATAGTGTTTATCTGCTTGATAGTTTGGCTCGTGAGGAGAGTGTGAAAACGTTTAGATTGGCGGAAGGGCTGTCGCGGGCTAGTTGAGAACATAGGACGACAGCCATTCGCCACGAATTTCGCGTTTCGCGCCACCAAATAGGCGATGTCCTAGTAGCGCGAGACCTTGCCGCACAGGCTGGCTCGAGAGCAGAAACCACCAATGTGAGAACGCCTGATGCATGCGTCTCATATGTCCTCTACTCCTAACGACGCCTGTCAAATTGGACGCATTTCCTAGGTGTGCGAAATGGAACTGCATCGCTTCCATCTCCACGTCACGATGGTTGCATAATGCCTAAGAAATCTAAGAAACGGTCCGTCCACGCGACGCGAGCCAGCGTGAAGAAGGAAATGGCGAAGCCGCGCATGGCCAGGTCCGCGAGAATAGCAGAACTGAAGCTAGATACTGAACGAATTGTAGAACAGCCAAGTACCACAATGCCCGGGAAAGTCGACAAAATCATTCCGTCTCCACGTCCGAGCCAACCGGAAAAGGCGCAGATTGGTGTCGACGGGCCTGACCACCGGTATCGAGATCTCCGCATTGAAAATACATTAACTGACGAATATGGCGACGATGTGAAGCTCAAAAAAGGCGCTCACGTTGATGTTACCGTGACATCCGACGCAAAGAATTCAACCGGCACGATCAAAAAACACAATTGATTGACTCGGCGTGAGCCGGTCGGCCAGGCTTTGGTCGCCACAATTTGCTGGTTCCCCACTCGATTTCGCCCGATTAACGCAATATCGAACACTCGGCCACTGCCCTTTTTTCAATCTTCTGGCTGTCTCGCGACCGGTGGCTGACTCTTGTGTCACGACGGTTCGCGGGAGGGATAGCTTCCGTCCTCCTGCTCCAGTAGCATTAAAACATGGGGTTATGGGCGAAAATTCACGGTAAGACATCACCGGAAAGTGAGCGAGAGATTGTTACGTATCTTGTGCTTTCAGTCCTGGCATTCCTGCCTTACGCCAATACGCTGCTGAACAGTTTTGTATATGACGACTATTTTCAGGTCGTCGAAAATCCTTACGTTCATTCGTTTCGCTACCTTCGCGAAATATTCGGGACCACCGTGTGGTCCTTCCAGGGGGCGCAAGGTGTTACAAACTATTACCGGCCTCTGATGTCGTTTGGATATCTGCTGTTCTACCAGATCGCGGGCGCGGTGCCATTCAGTTTTCACCTCGCGAACATTGTGCTGAATGTCGTGGTCGTCCTGCTGGTCTTCAGCGTGGTGCGCCGGATGAGCGGGGAGCGAGTCGGACTGATCGCCGCGGGCTTGTTCGCGCTGCATCCGCTGCACACGGAATCCGTCGCGTGGGTCGCGGGCGTCACCGACCTCGAACTCGCCGTGTTCTATCTGCTGACGTTTCTGTTTTATCTGCGGCTTTCGGAACCGGAGAAAGGGCACGGCTGGCGCGCGGCGATGTGCGGGAGCTTTGTCCTGGCGTTGCTTTCCAAAGAGCAGGCCATGACGCTGCCCGTTCTTGTCACGCTGTTCGAGCACTTCTATCGAGAGGATCGGACGACGACATCGGCGCGCCAAAAAGTTTTGCGCTATGGGCCGCTCTGGGCCGTGGCGGGACTGTATCTAATCGTGCGCGGCATTTTGCTCGGCGGCGTTGCCAGCATTGTTTCTCGGCCCGGCCTCTCCTGGTATGAAGTGGTACTTTCCGCCATTTCGCTTCTGGGGAGCTACCTCTGGAAACTTTTGTGGCCCGTACACCTCTCCGCCTATTATGTTTTTCACAAAGCCAGCCACCTTACGGACCGGAATGTTCTTCTCGGACTCATGGGGCTTGCGCTATGCGGAATCTTGTTCGTCACATTGTGGCGGCGCGCGCATCTTCTTTCTTTTTCCATAATTCTGATCTTTCTCCCTCTCGGACCCGTGCTGAATCCGAAATGGATGCCGGCAAGCGTTTTTGCGGAGCGCTACCTGTATTTGCCCTCGATTGGTTTTTGCTGGCTCGTCGCCTGGGGGGCCGTAAAACTTTGGAGCGCGGACGTGCCAGGGTTCGTCCGTCCGATGTCACGCGCGGTCCCGCTGCTCCTGATCGCGGTGGCCTTCCCGTATGCCGCGAAAACTGTCGCGCGCAATCGGGATTGGCGAACGGGAGAAGCGCTCTTCCTCCGGACACTCGAGCAAAGCGACGCAAGCTTGATCCGCACCAATCTCGGCGCCATCTATTTCAACAACGGCGATCTGGAGGGTGCGGAGCATGAGTGGCTCGAATCACTTGCGGCCGGGCCCACGAATGCGTTCGCGCTCGATAACCTCGCTCTCTTACGCCAGCGGCAGCAGCGGTATGCCGAATCGCTCGACTATTCCCACCGCGCGCTGCGTGCCCGGCCGTCCTACATGATGGGACATCTGAATCTTGCGGTAACACTGGCGCAGATGGACCTCGTAAGTGAAGCAGAGTGGCAATTCCGTGTTGCGACAGCCATTTCTCCGCTCTCCACGCGCGCCCACAACGCCTACGGAGAGTTCCTGTTCGACTCGGAACGGATGGAGGATGCACGAATCGAGTATGAACGCTCCACCGCCGTAGACCCGACCGAGGAGGCTTACGACAGACTTGGCGATATCTACCAGGCATCGGGAGATCGTCCGCGGGCCGAGGAAGCTTTTCGCCGCGCACTTGCTCTGAACACTTTTGATCCGCATGCCCATTTTGGTCTTGGACAAGTTTTGGAAGCGGCGGGCAAAACGGGAGATGCGCTTCACGAATTCGAGACCGGACTCGAACTGGATCCGTCCGATCTTTCGGCCAGAGCGGCCGCCGTTCGCCTTCGCGGCAACGCGCCTCCCCTGGCCATACCTCGCTGAAGAATCTCCGGACGAGCCATTTCAATTGGAATAAGATGGTTTTGCGGATTATGACAGGCTGACGCGGTAGTGTTTTGTGGTAGCGCCGGCATCTTGCCAGCGTTTTGGCGGCTAGGAAAAAGCAAGGAGCCGGCGGGACGCCGGCGCCACCCAAACCGTTGCATTCATGCCTGGGAACTTCCGGAAAACTGAGTCACCACGAGTATGCGGACTCGATAGGATTTTGAGGATCTGGTTCGCACTAAGGAGGAGACTCCCTGCACGATGAATTCCCCATGGACCGCGCCTCACTGTTGCTGGCAGAAGGCCAGATCCTCGGCACGCTTTGCAACCAGGTGGGCACGAGCGAGCAGCGCAACGAACTCGTGAAGATTCTTGAGCGCTATGCGTTCCTCGAACCGGAGCATCAGATCGTCTTCGCATCGATTCGTTCCCTGATCCGCCATGACCGGCTTTCCATCACGCGTCTGGCTGTACAATTGAATAATCGCGGATTTCCGGACGTGGACCTGGAGAAATACTGTGCGGCGGCTCTTGCGAATATTGACGAGGCGTTGAAATTTGCTCGCCGATTGTGTTCACTAGAGAATGGGCCCGGCGCAGAGGTACGCTACGATTTTCAGGGAAAATCGAAACATGATAGCTGAAGCGCCATCGGAGCGCGGGTTTGGCAAAGTGGGCGCGGCGTTCGCAATCGCCTGCCTGGCCCTTGTGGCGATCGTTATTGTTTTCGCCCGCCCCCTGCGGCGATACGTTCGGGAATCGCTCATGCAGAGCGTGACATCGACGCACTATCGAATCCTGTGCCCCCCGGGCGCTCTGACGCAACAGGCCATGACGCAATTTGCGACAATACGGGAAACGCTTTTTGCGGCGGCCGATCGGAAGCTCAACGACGTGGCATCCAATGCGGAGATCCGATTGATCTTTGATCCTGATTTCAAAGCGAGCGCCGCAACAACGGACGCGGCGCAGACCTATGAGGTTACGGGAACGACTGTCCGGACGTTGTTGCGCGGGAAAGCTCCAGAACTCGACCCCGCAGCCGACGCGGAGGCGCTTTTGCATGTGGCCTGGGGCCCGCCCGGGAGCCCGCTCATCGCTCATTGGACAGCGCTCTGGTTGGTTGGCCGGTGGCAGGCGCAGGAATTGGGAATGGCGGCGGCCGAAGTGGAACAAAGACTCGGGCATAAGAAAGTTGCGAACTTGCTGGGACAACCACCCGACGCGGCTATTTCACCTGAGGACCATGCGCTGCTTGGGGCAGCGTGGGTCAATGCGGTCGCGGAACTCGGGGGCACGGCCAGCGTTCAGAAACTCTATTCCGCAAAAATGACGAAGCCCGGGGTGGCCGAGGTGACGAAAGCGCTCGGGACAACTCAGACGGAGCTGGAACGTAAGTGGCAGATGTGGATCTATGCTTATATTGCAGGTATGCCTCCCGCAAATCATTCCATGACGATGCCAATGGGCATGCCAATGTCCAAGTAGTAGGGGACGGCATAGTGCTCTATCGGTCTTGTTCAATTACAAATTGAGTGGTTCGTACTTGCGGGCAAACGTGTCCCCGCCTTGGGAGAATGCTGAAGAAAAACCCTTGCTCATTTTCCAGCGGCCGGGAATCTTCAGACCGCACGAGGGACATGCTCCGTCGCGCAGCGTGTTTCGCAGGACATCGTGCCAGGAACGGCGAATGAGGATTTGACCGCAGCCGGGACACGACGTGTGAGCCGCGTCGCTGTAGATGTTTCCCTCGTAGACGTAATGGAGGCCGGCATCGAGCGCGATGCGCCGCGCGGCGTGCAGGGTCTCAGGCGGCGTATTTGGCTTATCTCGCAGCTTGAAATCGGGATGAAACGCCGTGAAGTGGAGCGGCACATCGGGGCCGAGATGTTCCAAAA
>Ga0209526_10001733_pt1 | contig 14647 bp, 13 predicted proteins | sample JacPinW_OM2H0_M1_FD_188566 | JGI IMG/M metagenome (GOLD analysis project Ga0209526, IMG submission 188566) | Forest soil microbial communities from Algoma, Ontario, Canada - Jack Pine, Ontario site 1_JW_OM2H0_M1 (SPAdes) (version 2) | ecosystem: Environmental > Terrestrial > Soil > Boreal... | reverse complement strand
CTCCCAGCGCGGCAGTAAGGATATGCCGCTGGGGATGAGATTCGGCCTCGTCGGCGCGGATGACACCGTTTTCGACTAACCGGCTCACGTAGGAATGATCATGAGTGAGGCGCGAGATGGAAGAATCGCTGACCAAGTACAACCTGCTATCCCCGACGTGCGCGTAGTAGAGCAGGTGGTCGAGCAGAGCAATCGAAGTGCACGTGGTCCCCATACCGTGCAGGTCAGGGTACTTGGCAGCATACTCCTGGATACGATTGTGGGCGGCTTGAAAACCCGCGAGCAGCCAGGAGCGGGGATCGCCAACGGTCGTATTGGCATACAGTTCTTCGATCGCCTCCACCGCGATGCGGCTGGCTTCCTGGCCGCCTTCATATCCGCCCATGCCGTCGGCCACGATGGCCAGCCGGCCCTTCAGCGGGAATTGCTGATCGCTGGGCGGTTCCCAGTAGGAATAGCGGTCTTCATTGTTATCTCGCTGGCAGCCGACATCACTGAGGCCCGCCAGCTCAACACCGAGCCGAACTCTCATTCCACCTCTTTGCAGTGCAAAATACGCAAGCGGGACCTTGGATTATACCGGACAGAGAGCGCGCGGATGACGAAGGCCGGGATGACCTTGCGTTTTGCGACGCGCAAGTGATCTGCAATAAAATCGAGCTGCAAACAGAGTGCAGAGTACAGCGCCGTGGATTCAAGATTATGAAGATGAACTTGGCCTGTCCTACAATGCCAGAGATAGAGTTTGGACTCGTACGTTTTTACCAATCGTACAGGCGAACGGCACATGGCGACTACCGCAACGGTGAGTGGACAAGCGGAGCACGAACAGATCGGCAGGGCTGCCGGTCCGTGCGTGATGGTGCTTTTTGGGGCTTCGGGCGACCTGACAAAACGCAAACTTGTTCCGGCTCTTTATAACTTGGTCAAGGCGAAACTGCTGCCGAAAACTTTTGCGGTCATGGGCGTGTCGTCTGACGATTTGAGCCAGGAACAATTTCGCGACCAGGTAACCGGCTTCTTGCAAGCCCAAGATCGTGGCACTGAAGCCTGGGAGTGGTTCACGCAACGGCTCTATTATCAACGTGGCGACTTCGCCGATCCGGCTACGTATTCAACCCTGGCAAGCCGGCTCACCGAGGTCGACCGGCAACACAATACCGGCACGAACTGCCTGTTCTATCTGGCGACAGCACCCAAGTATTTTGCACAAATCGTCCAGCAACTGGGCCAGGCGGGACTCTCGAACCAAGAAGGTGGATGCTGGCGGCGAGTGGTGATTGAAAAGCCTTTCGGGCACGACCTCGACTCCGCCAAGGCCCTGAATCGTGACATCAAGGCTGTGTTGGCGGAAAACCAGATTTATCGCATCGATCACTACCTCGGCAAGGAGACGGTGCAAAACATCCTGGTGTTCCGCTTCGACAATGCCATCTTCGAGCCCATCTGGAACCGGCGTTATATCGATCATGTTCAGATTACGAATGCGGAGACCGTCGGCGTGGAGCAACGCGGCGGGTACTTCGACACCGCGGGCACGCTGCGCGACATGGTTCCCAATCACATGATGCAGCTCTTAAGCCTGACTGCGATGGAGTCGCCGGTGTCCTTTCATGCGGACGCCGTCCGCAATGAGCAGGCGAAGGTTTTGCACGCGGTGCAGCTGCTGGATGCCGAAGATGTGCTCCATTCCAGCGTGCGCGGGCAGTATGGCGCCGGGGTGATCGCGACGGAAAGAGTAAATGCCTATCGCGACGAACCCGGTGTCGGTCCCGAATCAAAAACCGAAACCTTTCTGGCCGTGAAGCTGAACATCGACAATTGGCGATGGGCAGGCGTACCGTTTTATGTTCGCACGGGCAAACGCCTGGCGCGGCGTCACACCGAGATCACCATTCAGTTCAAGGGCACCCCGTTCGAGATTTTCCGCAACGCCCCGGTTCACAAGCACAGCAACCAGCTGGTCATACAGATACAACCGGTCGAAGCCATATCGTTGAGCTTCGGCGCCAAGATTCCCGGCCCCGTGCTGCGAGTGGGATCGGTGGACATGAGTTTTGAATACTCCAAGTACTTCGGTGCGGACGCATACACGGGTTATGAAGTGTTGCTTTATGAATGCATGATAGGAGACGCAACCCTGTTCCAGCGCGCCGATATGGTAGAAGCCGGCTGGAGCATTGTGGACCCGGTTCTGGACGTCTGGCGAGCCCTGCCCCCGCGCAGATTTCCCAACTATCCGTCAGGCACATGGGGACCGGCAGAATCTAACGAATTGCTGGCACGTGACGGCCGGCAGTGGAGGCAAATCGAAGCATGATTCTCGCAGGCGACATCGGCGGAACTCGCACTCGACTCGCGGCTTTTGACACTGAGGGCAGCAAGCTAAAGTGCGTAGTTGAGAAGACATATACGAGTCAGGACCACAGCGGCTTGGCGGAAATTATCACGGCTTTTATCAACAAGGAAGGAATTCCGGTACACAGCGCATGTTTTGGAGTAGCGGGCCCGGTGCGTAGCGGGCGGAGCAAGATTTCGAACCTGCCTTGGACAATAGATTCGCGCGTGCTAGCACAACAGCTCAAGCTGGATTCGGTGGGATTGATCAATGATCTCGAAGCCTATGCCTACGGAGTCGATGCGCTTGAATCAAAAGACTTAGTCACGCTCAGCGCCGGCTCCGCTGACGCAGAAGGAAATCGCGCGGTCATCTCGGCGCGAACCGGCCTCGGCGTTGCAGGACTTTATTGGGATGGGTTCAGACACCATCCTTTCGCGTGCGAAGGTGGGCACACCGATTTCGCCCCCAGGAATGATCTGGAAATCGAGCTGTTTCGATACGTTCTGAAAAAATATGGCCACGTAAGTAGCGAGCGAATTCTTTCCGGGCCCGGAATCAAGAACATCTACGACTTTCTCCGCGATACCAAAAAAGCTGAGGAACCGGTGTGGCTGAAAGAGCAAATGGACAACACGCATGATGCTCCCGCCCTGATATCGCAAACCGCCCTGGAAAAAAAGGCCGCCATCTGCGAACAAACTTTGTCCCTCTTTGTGAGCATATACGGAGCCAAAACAGGGGACGTCGCCTTGAATTTCATGTCCACCGGCGGGATCTTCATTTGCGGCATCATTGCCGCCAAAAACCTGCCCATGATGAAAGATCCGCTCTTTATGGAATCGTTCCTGAGCAAGGGACGCATGAGAGGACTGCTCGAGGACATGCCGGTCAAAGTCGTACTGAATGACGATTGTGGCATCATGGGAGCCGCTCGCTATACCCTGATTCAGAAAGCATTCGGCAAGACCAATCGTCCGTCGAGCTGATCCCCGCGAAGCGACGCAAGAATAGAGACCACGCCGCAAGTTGGGGGTGCAAGTCGTAAATTGTCCACCCCAGCCAGGACGAAAGAGGGTTCGTACAAGACGAATCTCCGCTCAACCTAAAACGCGCTCTTCCTCACCTTCTAGACCGAATTCTGAAAGAGCTGCTTGATACCATCCATTGGAATCCGCAACCATGCGGGCCGGTTGTTGAGCTCATATCCTAGCTCGTAGACGGCCTTATCCAGGAGGTGCACCTCCAGCAGGAGCGCCAGCTCTTCCCGATTGTCGGGAACGAACGACGAATTCTTCGAGACGTCGAAGTATGTTTTCAGGAAAACGGCTGACACCCACGTTTGCCAGTAATAGGCCCAGTTTCCCGAAGTCTGTAGTTTCTCATCCTCCGTCCCAGGTGCATCCGCCGGCCGCAGCAGCGGCGCGTATGCAGCATAATGAAACGAGCGTAACATTCCAGCAACATCCTGTAGCGGCGAGCGCTTCTGGCGCCGCTCTTCCAGGGGACGAGCCGGCTCGCCTTCGAAATCAAGAATGACGAAGTCGCTGCCAGTGAATAGAACTTGGCCAAGATGATAGTCGCCATGGATGCGAGTGAGCATCGCCGAAATGTTGAGCTCGCCGAGAAGTTGAAAACGCTGGCGGGCCTTGTCTTCAAGATTGAGAACTCTGTCCGCTTCCCGCCGGATGTGGTCAGGCATGCCATCTTTCCGGCGGCGAAGCAGGTCGAAGTTAGAGGTCAACAGCTCCAGGGCGGAGTTCGCCAAAGCCCGCTGCTCTGCTCCGGTGAAGCGCTGGGGTGTGAAATCGGGATCTTGTCGGGCAGACGCCAGGGCCATGTGTAGCTCAGCTGTCCTTCTTCCCAACAATGCGGCCGAATCCAGATAGGGGCCGATTCGTCGTCTGGCCTCATCTGGGATGGCTTGATCCGACAACGTAAGATCACACAGTGCACGAATTGATGCCCGCGGAATTTCACTCGCCGCGAGACTTCCTGCTTGACGAGCCTTCTCATAGTATTCCGCCAGAGCCCTCAGAGTGAATCGCCAGGCGTCACCTTGATTTGCGACGTAACCTTGGAGCACGCCCAGGGAGATTCGCGTTCCCCCGTCACCCAAATATTCGAGATAACCCGCTACCGGGGGCACATTTCGGAAGGAGGTTCTTTCGGTCAGGAAGGTACCGATCTCCAAGTCCGGGTTCAGTCCCTCTTCCAAACGGCGGAATATTTTGAGCACCAGACGTTGGTCATATACCACCGAGCTATTGCTCTGCTCCGCTGTCATCAAGGATGGCGTGAGCGAGCCCTGTGACGGCTGCCACAGAGAGGGCAGCGCCTTCGTGGAAACTGCTCGGAACTCTCCTCTGGCCCCGCGAAAGGAAACACCTTGTGGCATTGCGTCGAGAAGGCACCTAAGAAATTGCTCATCCAACAGAGCATCGCTAAGCACAATGTCTTCCGAGAACTCTTCCTGCCGAACCCTCAGCATGGATGCAGCTTCGCCATCTCTGTGTGGCTGTTCGTCCGCCGCGCGGACCAAAGGAATGTCATAAGTCTCCGCCGGTCCGCTAGCGTATCTGACCTCGGCCAGAACGAGATACGAACGGAGGCTCTCCCGGTGAAAAGGCAGGACATCGGAAACTTCAACAGAATCAATCACCCGAGCCTTGCCGCCAAACCAGCGACGATGCATCAGGAATTCGGGCAGGAGTTTTGGAAGACTGCTGTGCACCGCAGCCAGAATGGACTCTTCCGGAAGTGATCTGATTACCATTGCAAATGTGACACTCTGCGATTCATTCCCCTAGCCAGTCTAAACCCCTCGTTTCAGAAGAGCCGAGCCGCGAACTGCTGCTTAGCCGTTCCCTATCGTAGGTGGTGAACAGACAGGCCGAGCGCGCGAAAGCAACTTCTTCCCTCATCAGGGGTTTATAGGTCGCGAGAGAGCGAGGGTGCCAATATGTCAAAGAAAACCGCATTCTCATTGTTCGCGCTGCTGATGCTGGTCTGCATTAATCCGCCACAAGCCAATGCTGGGGTGGTCGTAGTGTTGGGGCCGGTTTACCCGCATCCGATTAACCACTACGTTCGTCCGTACCCGTATGTTGCGCCGCCTCTCTTTGTCGCTTACGGGCCGAATCCTTATGCCTACGGGCCAATATACGTTCGCCCCGGCTGGGGTTACCTGCGCTACTACCGGCACGAGTATTGGGTTCCGCGGCGATTCGGAAACACCGCGAATACTTCGTCCGTCGTCCATACTGGCGCCGGTAAGCCGTTCTAAGCGACTTGAATGTCGCAGCCAACTCTTGGCACACGGCGGAAGGTGGGCAGCCAGGGGCGCCAGGGCAGTGACTCTGCAATGCGTCGTAACCGTACCTACTCCAAAGTCTTGCACCGAGCCGTTCCCCCCATCTAATCTTTAACTTGCAGGCCGAACCTGTCCAGCGGTGGTATATTCTTTTGCCTACTCTGGGAGGGTCTCATGGCGGGAGCGGGGCCGCTCACCTTTCTGTGCATCACCACCTATGAAAAAGGGCAGGAATTCACACGCGAATGCAAGCGCCATGGCTGTCGCGTGTTCCTGCTCACGGATGAGACTCTGCGTGGTGCCGACTGGGCGCGCGAGAGCCTGGAAGAGATTTTCTATATTCCCACCAACCTCCCTCTGCCGGAGATCGTAAAGGCTGTGAGCTATCTCGCGCGGGCGCAAAAGATTGACCGCATTGTCGCGCTCGACGAGTACGACATGGAAACCGCGGCCACCCTGCGTGAACACATGCGCATACCCGGTATGGGTCTCACCACCATGCGCTACTTTCGGGACAAGCTGGCTATGCGGATGCAGGCGCTCGAACGCGGAATCCGAGTGCCGGATTTCATTCCCGTTCTCAATCGCGAAGACATTCGTTCCTACCTGGGCCAGGTAGCCGGCCCGTGGGTGCTGAAACCTCGATCGGAGGCATCCGCCATTGGGATCAAGATGATCGAGACTGCTGATAGTTTGTGGCCGGTGCTGGAGTCGCTCGGCGACCAGCAATCTTCTTTTCTGCTGGAGAAGTTTATTCCCGGGGACGTCTACCACGTGGACTCCGTGGTCTCCGAACGTGAAGTGCCCTTCTCAACTGTCAGTCGATATGGCCAGCCGCCCATGGCAATTTCGCAGAAAGGCGGCATCTTTACTACCTACCTTCTGCCGGGCGACTCCGAGGAGGCCATCGCTCTGCGAACAATCAACCGTGAACTGATCGAGGCTCTGGGGCTGGTACGTGGAGTCGCCCACGCCGAGTTCATTCGAGCCCACAGCGATGAACATTTTTATTTTTTGGAATGTGCGGCTCGGGTAGGCGGCGCTTATATCAGCGAGATGGTCGAAGTCGCCACCGGCATCAACTTGTGGCGTGAATGGGCGCGTATCGAAATTGCGGGCGGCAAACAACCCTATCAGCTCCCTGCGTTTCGCAGCGACTATGCCGGATTGATTCTGTCGCTGGCCCGGCAGGAAGTGCCGGACACTTCTGCCTACAACGATCCCGAGATTGCTTTACGCATTAAGAGACGCTATCATGCGGGCCTCGTCTTGCGCTCGCCGGATCCGAACCGGATTCAAGCGCTATTGGAAAGTTACAGCCAACGCTTCGCGAATGAATTCCTTGCCATCGAGCCTCCAGGCGCCAAACCGGCAGCCTGAGTCACAACTGCCGGCTTATCCGGTTCGGACTGTAATTGAGGCGGAACCCGCCCATCGTCGATCGCTTTGAGAGGGGCCACTATGGGCAGATTTACCTTAAACGTCGCTTCAATTTGATCCGCGATCACACCGAGAGCCAGAAATTCGCTTCTGGATGACAGCGGTTGCGACTGCCGGTCGACCCCCACGATCTGAGCCAGCACTTGGCCAGCGGTGCGAGCTCTGCGGAAGAGCAGTTGGTCGCCAGAAAGAGGGGCGATGGTCATCGTGCGCTTCAGGAACTTTCCCCAGGAGCGCAACATCGTCCTGATGGGTTCCGGCGAACAAATGGATTTACCGAACATACCGGCAACCACCGGATTGTCAGTGCCTACGCTGAAGACCCATCTCTGTCGAGCGGAAGGACGAGATTTTAGATTAAATTGTGGCGTGACGATTGTGGTCCTCAGCAGCAGCGAACTGAAATACAATCCACAAGGTGAAATCTCCTCCCTTCGTAGAGCTTGACGCTTACATGACTGATTCGAATCCGGCGCGGCCCCGCATGCAAGCGTCGACTCCACCAATCGAAACAGCAAAGAGACTGGCTTCTCAGTCTTACAGCCTCTGTAAGCGTCCCTACTGCTGTTCATCTTCGGTTGGTCTGATTCATTCCTAGCAATAAGTCTGATAAATGGCGTTGTACGGATACAATAAATCTCACATTCCTGATGCAGCGCTGATAGCCGTTTTGTGCCCCCGCGGTCAGCGCGGAAGTGAAACCCTGGGGCGAAGGTCGTAAACTTCTAGTTGTCGCTCCCATTTTGACATCGGAATACATGAACCGCATCCGCCAAGCCGTGCTTGCAGACGTTCCGGTACTGCGGGCTGTGATTGACGCATCTGTCCGTGGATTGCAGACTCAAAACTACACTCCAGCTCAGATTGAAAGCGCGCTGGCGACCGTTTACGGCGTGGATACTCAGCTGATCGCCGACGGGACCTATTTTGTGGCCGAAGCCAGTGCCGAAGGAGATTCTTGCGCCTCCGGAAATGATGCACGAGCAGCCGCCGCTGTCGTGCCACTATCGGCGACCGATCCGATCGTCGTAGGCTGCGGCGGCTGGAGCAAACGCAAAACACTCTATGGCGGCGACCAGTGGACAAGTCGTGAGGACGCCCTGTTGAATCCCCAGCAGGATGCCGCCAAGATTCGCGCATTCTTCGTGCATCCTGCCTGGGCGCGACGAGGCATCGGGAGCCTGGTCCTTCAGGCGTGTGAAAGCGCGGCTTTGGCTGCGGGATTTACGCGCTTCGAGATGGGAGCCACCCTGACTGGAGTGCCGCTCTACCGGGCGCGCGGCTATATTGCTTTGGAAAATCTCGAGGTCCCGCTGGCGAACGGAGAAGTTCTGCCAATCGTGCGCATGGAAAAACGAATGCCCGAGCCAAGACTCTCGCGCCTACACTAGGCAGGCTTTGCAGGGTCTGGCCTTCGTGCTGTACGCAATCATGGCCTTCGCGATCGGCACCCTATTGAGCGGCTTCTTTCAGGTGAGGACAGCGGAAGCGGTCGCAATCTAGCGCATGGGCAAGTTCCTTCACGTCGCCACGGCGGGCATCAACTTCGAGCTGTCCTGGCTGGACCAGATAGCCGGCCGCATTTACTGCAGTGGCGATCAAAGAAGGGCTGGACGATGTGATGAGGACTTACGGATACGCCATCGATCAAGCCCTGGTCACCGACATCGAGCCGGACGAAAAAGTCAACGCCCGCGATGAACGAGATCAATGCGGCCCAACGCGAATAGGTCGAGGCCAGGGCATTGCCAATCAGCGCAAAGCGATTATCGAGGGGCTGAAGCAGTCGGTGGAAGCCTTTTCCGCAGCGGTCGAGGGAGCCCAGCCCAAGGACGTCATGATGCTGGCGCTCGTAACCCATCTCGACACGATGAAGGACATCGGCGCACAGGCTAAGAGCAACACCACATTCCAGTCCCATTCCCGGCTGCCGTTGGAGAACTGTTCCGCCAGATGCAAGACGCGGTCATGATCGGACAAAACGCGGCGAAGGTCGGGAAGTAGCGCATTGAGGACAGCACTTTCCGTCCGATGAGCACACGGCACGCCGAGGCCTTCGGCTGTCCGGCGGAGCGAAGCTGCGCGCTTCCCTCCTGAGCATCCGCGAATGTTGCGCTCTAGTGTCTTGGGTGGAGCAGCGCTTCAGCACTGCGCTAGAGTTGTCGGTGAATGACGGCTTCAGCCGCTGAGATACCTGCGCATTCTTCCTCAGCCTCTGAAACAGCGTACTTACCCGAGGAAACGCGACATGTACTTCCGTCTTCAAAATCGGAGCAACGCCCGCAAATATCGGGGAACCGCTGAGCTATAGAGGAGGTTTGTACAAAAGGAAAAGGCCGTGACATTGGTTATGCTCTAGCCGCCAGCTCCTGCGAGGGAGCAAAACGGCGTGGAGACATGCACCATCACGGCCTTCGATGTGATCGCTGCTTTCGCAGTCTCAAACCCCAACTGCCCCTCGCAGAGCCGTCGGTTTTTTCGGGTTTGGTCGCCCGCCGGGTTACCCCACCGAGCTGATCACTCAGTCTACATCGGACTGGCTAAGTTTTAATTTGAGCCAACCCTTTCGACCGTCGACGTTCGCGAAGTTAAACGCTGGATCGTTAATTGTCAACGACGTTTTTCGGTGCAACATCGAAATACAAGCCTGTGGAAAATGGAAATCGTATTTCGTTGCACGACTAATGCTTACTCAATTCAGCTATGGCGTTTTTCCCTTTTTCCACAAATTATTCCACAGCGCCCACCCAGCGTTGCAAGCGCACGGAATAAACAACTTGACGCGAGAATCGTTTCTGAAGCATGTTGGTGAAGACGGATAGCACAGGATGTCGGAACTCGTAGCCTACGTGGATGGCGGCTCTCTGGGAAATCCGGGGCCGTCAGGTATTGGCGTAGTGATCGAGGGTTGCGCTGGCGGCACCATCCGTATTGCCAAGTGGATTGGGTGCCAGGACAACAATGTGGCCGAATACGTCGCTCTGCTCGAAGCCCTGCAATGTGCGCTGGCGTTGAAGGCCAAGGCGCTGCACGTTTATTCGGACTCCGAAGTGGTAGTTCGGCAAATGCGAGGCCAGTACGCATGCCGCAGTTCGCGCCTCTATTCTCTGCACTGGATCTGCTGCAAACTGACTCGTTCACTCAAGTTTTCCATCACCCACGTCCCTCGCGAGCGCAACATGGAGGCCAACGGCCTGGCCAACTCCGCCGTCCGGCAGCAGATCTCCTCAAAGACCGCCGGCGTTCGCCTTTCTTGCACCCTCTGATATCGATCCACTACTCACGTCGGGACGGTCCGCCGCTGTCCAGCAAGTGCTGCTCCGTGGCTTGAATCCCGTTCAGCAGGCGCGCGGAAAAACTCGGATTTTGGGTGGAGCAGCAATTTTGAGTGGAACATTGCTTTACCGCCGCATTTTAGAGAAGGTTGCTCTGGCGGCTTCGCAGTCGTTGCGCTGGCCACGGTGAGTTCTTCCGCAGCCATATAGCATTTTGGAAGGTCGAGCAACGAAATGTGGGCGTGCCGGGCGACTGGTTGTAGACACTGGATGCACGACAAGAACTGGACTTGGCGGCAAGCCATCGATTATTTCCTCGCCCATGTCGCGACCACAGAATACCACGCCACCAGCGAAGGGGGCCGTTACATTTCCTGGCCGGGGCAGGCTCTCGCCTATAAAATCGGTGAGCTCAAGCGCAAGCCACTCCGGCAGCGTGCAGAAAAGGAGCTAGGATCGGGGTTCGCTGTCCGCGAGTGTCATGATGCCGTCCTGCTGGATAGTTCCTTGCCGCTCAGCGTCCTGGAGAAGCAGGTAAACGTGGGGATCGACCGGAAAAAGATCGAAGAAAGAAGTTGGACACAAAGAGGCCCCATGCCTGAAACCGCCACATTATTGGTGTCCTGTCCGGACCAGAAGGGCCTGGTCTCGGGAATCTCGAGTTTCATCTTTCGCCAGGGCGGCAATATCCTGCAGTCGGATCAATATACTGACATCGAAGCTGGAATATTCCTGGCGCGCTTCGAGTTCGACCTTGATGGATTCTTAACTCCCCGCGATCAAATAGCCGATCGATTCCGCCCGCTCGCCCAGGAATTCGGGATGAAGTTTGAAGTCCATTTCAGCGATCACATCCCGAAAATTGCGCTATTTGCATCTCGCTTACTGCATTGCCTCGAGGACCTTCTGCAACGCCAACGAGCCGGCGAATTCAAAGCTGAGATAGCCTTGGTGATTAGCAATCATCCAGACGCCGACCAGATCGCGAGTCGTTATGGGGTCGCGTTCGAGCATTTTCCTATTCGCGCAGACAACAAGCGGCAACAGGAAGCTGAAGAGATGCGCGAACTGAAATCTAGGGGAGTCGAGCTCATTGTGTTAGCCCGTTACATGCAGGTTCTGAGTGAAGACTTCATCACCGCCTATCCCAATCGCGTCATCAATATCCATCACTCTTTTCTTCCCGCGTTCGTGGGAGCAAAGCCCTACCATCAGGCTTTCCTGCGCGGAGTGAAGCTGATTGGAGCTACGGGGCACTACGTGACCATGAATCTGGATGAAGGTCCAATCATCGAACAGGAAGTCGTCCGCGTGTCTCACCGCGATTCAATCGAAGACATGCTTCGAAAGGGACGCGACCTGGAGCGAAATGTGCTTGGCCGGGCCGTACGGCTGCACCTGGTCCACCGGGTTCTAACCTACGGGAATAAGACTGTTGTGTTCGACTGAGGTTGGAAACCGTCGGAGTTACTGAAAAAGGTTTGGTTGCCCCCCAGGGATTCGAACCCCGATAAGCAGATCCAGAATCTGCTGTCCTACCATTGAACGAGGGGGCAACGCGCGGTGAGATCGCAGAAATGACCAGCCTTGATTCTATGGGTGCATGCGTCTCCGGTCAACACGGGCGGCGATGACATCATGTGGCTGCGGGACTGGCCGTGTAGCGCGCTCGCTCCTGCCCGCGTGGGCATAGCGCCGCCGTCCCCGGGGCGTCCAATCGGCAGCGCCACAAACTGAGACCGCGCTAGAATGTCCTGTTGGCGCGACGAAGTCCGGGGTCCTTAAAGGAGTTCTGATGGAGACTGCTGTCGGAGATGTCCGAGCCTCCTCCACTGACCATAGTGAAATTGTCCGTCGGGAGTTGGAAGCGGATCACTGTGCGCTTATCGTGGTGGACATTCAGGAAAAGCTGCTGCCGCCCATCTTCCAGAAGGAAGAATTGGTCCGGAACGCACGCATACTGATCCGTCTGGCCGGGATTCTGAAGATTCCCACAGTTATGACCACGCAGTACGCCAAGGGACTGGGAGGTCCCAGTCCTGACATCTCGAGCCTGCTGCCGGATGCGCTGGCCATTGACAAAATGGCCTTCTCTTGCTTCGGCAGCGATGTTTTCTGCTCGATGCTGAAACGGCTGCCGGGAAACCGCAATACGGTCCTGCTATGCGGGATGGAAAGCCACATTTGCGTGATGCAGACTGCGCTGGGCGCCCTGCGGGACGGATATATCGTGCACGTCGCCTCGGACGCGGTAAGCTCGCGCGCAGAGTGGAATTGGAGGATCGGCCTCGACCGCATGCGGGGGGCAGGCGCGGTGATTTCATCGACCGAAATGATGGTTTACGAACTGATGCGCTCTGCCGGGACGCCCGTGTTCAGGGAGTTATTGCCGTACTTGAAGGGTTGATACACATCTTACTGCGCCACTAGCTTAAGGACACTGGCGCTGTAATCAACCACATAAATTTCTCCTGCCGCATCCTGGCCGAATGAACTGATGCTACGGCAGGTGGTTAACAATGGCGCGCGGGTCCAGGTGCCGGCGGGGCTCTCAGTCAGTTTCCAAATCTTCCCGTTGCTGAAATCCGCCAAAGGATAAGCTCCCACCAGCGTAGGGATCGCGCTGCCATGGTATACGTAGCCGCCGATTACTACGTCGCTCTCACTGTGATCGTATTCTGCGATTGGCAACTTTAGACCGCTCTCATTGCAACCGCTGGACGGATTGAAGCAGTGCGCTCCCTCCATGGTGTTCCAGCCAAAGTTATCACCCTCTTGCACGAGATCGATTTCTTCAAACCTGTCCTGTCCTACATCCGCGCAGAAAAGGCGGCCGGTACCGCGTTCGAAAGAGAAGCACCAGGGATTTCGAAACCCGTAAGCCCAAATTTCTGGCAAGCTGCTCCTGCCAAGGAAGGGATTGTCGATGGGAACCGACGTATTTCAGTCCGGCATCGGTGTGATCTATATCAATCCGCAGGATTTTGACCAGCATCGTGTGCAGGCTTTGCCCGTCCCGCCCTTGTGATTTGCGAACGGTTGGTCAACGGTGAACAGAATTCGATCGCTTGCCGGATCGGCCTGGTTCGGGTCCGCCCACAACTGGTACTCGGCGATCTGTATTTGTCCACCGGAGAGGCGGTCATAATTCAGGTAGGAGCGCGGATTCTGGCTATAGTTTGGATGAAACGGCAATCCCAACAAACCCTGTTCGGCGCTGTCAAAGTTCACTTTGCCGTGGATGTCCAAAAAGGGAGTTCGAGAGGAGCGCGCTGCTGGCGACGAGGCGGATAGTCCCTGGCTGCTGGACGATAAATATGCGGCCGCTGCCGTCGTCCGGAACTTGGAAGTCGAGTGGATTCCTCAGGCCACTGACAAACGACGCAAGGGCCAATCCAGGAGTACTTGTGATCGGCGGCGGAGTATTCGAAGAACCACCGCCCCCGCATCCACTCACTACAACGATCAGCAGCACAACAACGTGCCACAACAGGAAACCACGCCCCGCGATCATGTTCTTCTAGCTTACCCTAGGCTGAGGATTTTGGGGGGAGGAGCGGGGGGCTCTTGGGTGAATCAGGATTTTGGGTGGAGCAGCGCTTTAGCGCTTCACGCGCTGCTTCCGAACCATGCCGGCTTTAGCCCCTGGAGACGTCACTGCACTGTTTTCGGAGTCACGGAAACAAGTCGCCAATCGTCATTCTTTCTTCTTCACCTTTACCACCGTAATCTTCGCAAATCCCTCCTCGAAAGTCGGCGCACGCAGCTTGGCGCTCATGCGCCGCATTACATCTTCCGTCACCACTCTCTGGCGGCGTTGATTGCGCTCAAGGCAAACTTCCAAGGGAACGTCGAAGAACACAGCTTGCGCTTCGTAGCCATAGTCCTGGGCCAGCTTGATCCAGCTCTGGCGCTCATGCGGCGTGAGGTTGGTCGCGTCCACGTAATTTAAGGGACGGCGCGCGATCAGGCGCGCCTTCAACATCGAACGTAGGTTAGAGAAGATCAAATCCTGAAAACGCTGCTCGGTGGGATCGTCAAAGAGAAGAGCGCGCAACAAATCGCTAGAAAGCGGCTTGATGTTATGCCTCTTGAACCAGGAACTCTTGCCCGATCCCGGCAGGCCGATCGCGAGAATCACGCTACCCTTCGGAGCAGGCCGCGCATCCGCTGGCGGGGTTCTTGCTGCGGTGGGCGCTTCGAAGGAGGAAACAACGGCAGGGTGGCCAACCTCCGACCTGGGCTCCTTCGGGACCTGGTTTGATGCTTCGCTACCCGGGG
>Ga0209526_10001732_pt1 | contig 14656 bp, 13 predicted proteins | sample JacPinW_OM2H0_M1_FD_188566 | JGI IMG/M metagenome (GOLD analysis project Ga0209526, IMG submission 188566) | Forest soil microbial communities from Algoma, Ontario, Canada - Jack Pine, Ontario site 1_JW_OM2H0_M1 (SPAdes) (version 2) | ecosystem: Environmental > Terrestrial > Soil > Boreal... | reverse complement strand
ATGCAATCCCAAACTCGAGGTCGGCGGCAGTGTCAAAGGAACAAGGAACAGTGAAGTGGTTCAATGCTTCGAAAGGTTATGGCTTCATCCAGCGGCAAACCGGGGAAGACGTTTTCGTTCACTTCTCCGCGATCATGATGGATGGCTATAAGTCACTGAACGAAGGGCAATCTGTTGAGTTTGAAGTGAAAAAGGGTCCCAAGGGCCTTCAGGCGGAGAATGTTACCGGTCTCTAGTCTGTAAATTTGGGGTGCTTTGGATCATCACCCGGAGCACCCATCAAAAATTTTATCCGCGTCGAGTGAGTCGTCCAGGAGGACGTTGTGCAATCAATGCAAGAAGGACAGACAATCAAACACGATGTGTACGGCCTGGGAATTGTAACCGCCTCAGACCAGGAGCGTACCTCAGTTGATTTTGATGATCACGGGCCCAAGCTGTTCGTCACCAGCATGATGACGGCCGAGCTCATCGGCGAAGCCCCGGCTACGCCGCCGAAAACCAAGAGGCGTCGCAAAGCGTCGACCGCCGCAAAGGCCGCGAAAGCCGCTAAGAAAGTCGCTGCTGCCGCTGCCGCAACCGCCCGTTCGTAGTATCTCTCCCTGCCTTTCGAACGATTCCCCGCGCCCGTATGGCGCAGGGGTGTCTCTAAAGGGCACGAAACGAGCTGGCGCAATCTTGTGCTAAGGTTTCTCGCATGAAACGTGCGCCCATGATTGTCGGCATTGTGCTCATCCTGCTGGGCATCGCCGCCGTTTTGCACCCTACTTACACCTACCACCAGCAACAGCAAGTGGCAAAAATCGGCTCGTTCCAAGCTACGGTTGACGAAGAAAAGACCACGCAAATTCCCGTCGTCGCTACAGCCGCGTTCCTGGTCGTGGGTTTAGCCCTCGTCTTGATCGGGGCCCGATCGAAGTCGTAAACGTCGAACGCCAGGCAGAACATTACATTTCCCTTTATCAGTTAGCTGCGACTGCTGCGTTCCGCGTTGACAATTCGTGCCTCCCAGATTCAGTATGGCTGCAACATCCATCCGGTCGGCCAAAATTTCATGTCTTCCACGTGAGGTCTGTGATGAACAAGGGCTTGCGCTCCGGGTTCGGGCACGTTGCCGCTTTTCTGTGCCTTTTTGGAACACCACTCGTCACCTGTGGGCAGAGCGCTCCCGGTGTGACCGACAAGACTATCGTCATCGGCTCCTGCTCGGCCCTCGAGGGACCATCGCACTCTCTCGGAGTGGAAACGGTAGCCGGTGCGAACGCCTATTTCAGCCTAATCAACGAGGAGGGTGGCGTGAACGGTCGAAAGCTCAAGCTAATTGCCTACGATGACAGCTACGATCCAGCGAAGACGCAGGTCTGTTTCGAGCGCCTGCTGAGCGACAACGTATTCGCAATGGGATTCTTTGTGGGCACGCCGACCGCCGTGAAGTACGTGCCGCTTGCGGAGACCAACAAGATGCCGCTGATCGGGCTATTTACCGGAGCTCAGACACTTTATACGCCGCTGCGTCGTTGGATCGTGAATGTGCGCGCCTCCTACTACGACGAGACCCGCGAGCAGATGGATGGCGTCTGGGACAAGCTCGGCTATCGCAAAATTGGAGTCATCTACCCCGAGGATGCTTTCGGCAGCGCAGTCCTCGGCGGCGTCACGGAAGCGCTCAAGGCGCATGGCGCGGAGCCGGTTAAAGTGGCCTCCTACGAGCGGCAAACCGCAAACGTCGGAGGCGCGATCGACACCGTGCGCGCCGCGAGCCCGCAAGCCGTCGTTGTGGTCGGTCCCCCTAACACCGTTGCGCCCATCCTGAAACAAGCGCACGCCAAAGGCTGGAAACCGCTTTTCCTTACGGTATCGTTCGTAGGCACGGATGAACTGATCCTGGAAGCCGGCCAGGACGCCGAAGGAATAGTCATCACGCAAGTGGTGCCGCCCTACTATCTGACGGATCTGAAGGGCGTGGCCCTGTACCGCCGCACGCTCTCCAAATGTGCGCCTTCGGCACGCCCGAATTTCGTGAGCCTCGAAGGCTTCGTGGATGCAATGGTCATGGTGGAAGGGCTCAAGCGCGCAGGTAAGGAGCTGACTCGCGAAGGACTAATCCACGGGATCGAATCCATCCACGATCTGGACCTCGGTCTGGGCCCGCAGCTCAAGCTAAATTATTCGGCTAAGTCGCACAAGGGTTTCGATCACGTGATCCCCACGGTAGTCCGCGGCGGCCGAGCCGTCCCATTCACCGACTGGCCCACTGTTGTGACCAAATAAATCTACCGAATAGCCGATTCCGTTTGCTCAAAGGCGTGATAGGACGAGCGCACCAGTGGTCCGGCTTCGACGTGCTTGAAGCCCATCGCTTCGCCTAGGACCTTGAATTCTGCAAATTCGTCCGGATGCACGTAGCGAACAATGGGCAGATGCTCCTTCGTCGGTTGCAGATACTGCCCCAACGTAAGGATGTCCGTGCCCTGCGCCGCCAAATCCTGCAACGTAGACAGCACTTCCTCTTTTTTCTCGCCGAGTCCCAGCATTAACCCCGTCTTGGTTGGCACCTCTGGATGTGCCTGCTTCGACCGCCGCAGCAACTCCAGCGACCGCTCATACAAAGCGCCTTTGCGCACCTGCCGGTAGAGCCGCGGCACGGTCTCCGTGTTGTGATTGAGCACGTCGGGCTTGGTGGCAAGAACTGTATTCAGCGCGTTCCAGTCGCCGCGAAAGTCCGGGATCAGCACTTCCACCTTGCACCCCGGCACGCGTCGCCGAATCTCTTCGATCGTGCGTGCAAAAATGTGTGCGCCGCCGTCCGGCTGATCGTCGCGATTGACCGAAGTCACCACCGCGTACCGCAGGCCCATGCCCGCGACGGCCTCCGCTACACGAAATGGCTCTTCTTCATCCGGCGGCCCCACTGGCCTCCCCGAAGGCACCGCGCAAAATCCGCAAGCGCGCGTGCAAATGTCCCCCAAAATCATGAACGTAGCCGTGCCGTGCTCCCAGCACTCACCCATGTTCGGGCAGCGCGCGCTCTCGCAAACCGTGTGCAGGTCGAGCGTGCGCATAATGCGCTTCAAATCCTGATACCGTTCGCCGCCAAAAAATTTGACCCGCAGCCATTCCGGCCGCGGATGCGCCCCCGGCGGCAGAACCGCCGGCCCCACATTGGAAATGATGTTAAAGGGAGAAGCCATAGCCATGAGTGAAGCCCCATTTTACAGCATTGCCCCACGCGCACAAACTATGCCGTCCCGAGGGTTTGACAGAAAACAAGAAGAGAGAAAAAAGAGGGAAATTACAGCGGTTGCCGCGAAGAGCGCACAAAATCGCGCAACACTGTCACGTTGGGTCCGTAAGCGCCGATGCGCCCCGCATCGACGGGCAGACCAAGCTGTTCCGCCATGTCGAGGTCGACGCCCGCATCATCCAACTCAGACAAACTAAATCCCTGCGCAGGCAACACGCGATTGATTCCCGTCGGATACACCGGCCGCGGTGGCCGATGACGCTGCCACGGGCGGCGCGCCAGCTCATAAAACTGTTTCCAATCGCGTTTGTGCCAGGTTGTCATGGCGTCGTCTTCTACTACCCTTCGACGTAATTTCTGCTCGATTGGATGCAAAGCCCTGCCTTCAGGTTCACTGTATTTTCGGCAGCCACGTTACGGCACCTCGCGGCCCGCTCAGGAACGCCTAAACATATACGCCGCCGCCCGTGTCGCGAGACATTTCCTCGGCTGTTGTATCAAACCCGTTACGGGGTTAATCGTTTCGCGCGGCATGTTGCTGCTTTGGACGCATCCGTTTAGCCCGCTGAGATCGGGCCAGAAGGGTTCGCTTATCGGCGCGCACACGCAGCGCCAGCGAGCTACAAGCTTTGCTGCAAGAAGGCTCGCAGGCGGCTGTATACTACGCGCATCAGCCCGCAATCGCCAGTGAGAATGATGACTTCTGCACACATTGTCGTTCACTATCACGAGCTGTGGCTCAAGCGCGGCAATCGCCGTTTTTTCCTGCACAAATTGCGCGAAGCGTTGCGCCGCGCGCTGGACGGCATCGCCACCACCCGCATCTCGCAGCCCGCCGACAGGCTCATCATCGAAATCACAGACGCCGCGCACGTCGACGAAGCCCTTCAGCGCCTCACGCGCGTCAGCGGCATTTCGCATCTGGCCGTCGCACGCGTGTTGCGCCATCCCGCCTCGGACGCCGATCCACTTGACACGATCCGTGACGCCGCGTGGGAGGAAATCCGCAGCGAGCAGTTCGCCACCTTTGCCGTACGCGCTCGCCGCAGCGACAAATACTTTCCCTTGAACGCCATGGCCGTCGAGCGAGAGGTCGGCGGCTACCTGTTCGACAAGCTGCAGGCGGCAGGCCGCAATGTGCGCGTCGACCTAAAAGCCCCCGAACTCACCTGCCGCATCGAAATCACCCGAGGCCCGCTTCTCGTCTACGCGCGCCGCATCCGCGGTCCCGGCGGACTCCCCCCGAACACCGCGGGCAAACTCGTGTGCCTGCTCTCGGGCGGCTTCGATTCCGCCGCGGCTGCGTACAAAATGATGAAGCGCGGCGCGCATCTGAGTTTTGTGCATTTTTGGGGAGGCGGCGCCGCAGCGGGCGAGTCTTCCGTTCATGTAGCGCGCCAACTCGTCGAGCGCCTGGTCCCCTGGCAATTCACCGCCAAGCTATATCTCGTCCCCTTCGAACCGCTGCAACGCGAAGTTGCCGCGCAAACCCCCGAAGCCTTCCGCACCCTGCTCTATCGCCGCCTGATGCTGCGGGTCGCCGAACGCATAGCCCTGCGCAGCGGTGGCAAAGGCGTGATCACCGGCGATAGTCTTGGCCAAGTCGCGTCGCAGACTTTGCAGAATTTGCAGGCCGTAGGTTCCATCGCCAGGCTGCCGCTGTACCGCCCGCTCGTTGGCGACGATAAACTCGAGATTCAGGAAATCGCGCGCCGCATCGGCACATTCGAGATTTCCGAGCAGCCCTTTCACGATTGCTGCCCTGTATTTCAGCCCAAGTCGCCGGCGCTCTTCGCCACCGCGGAAGCTCTGGACGCGGCCGAAGCCGCGCTCGACGTTGCTTCCCTCGTGGATAGCGCGATTCGAACGCTCAGCGTAGTGCGCTATCGCTACGCACAAGGTAGCGTCGAGCGAGTCGAGCGCACCAATGCGAAACACACAACTACCGCTTAGAACTTTTTCAAGTAAGGTTTAGCCGCTTCCGGAAGGAAGCCGCCTTGCTACCTGGAGAGTGCTTGCTTACCAGCGGTTGCCGCGATCGCCCCGGTCACCGCGATCGCCGCCGCGCCCGCCGCCACCACCGTGGCCACCGCGTCCGCCGCCACCGCCACCACGACCGCCGCCGTATCCCCCGCCGCGTCCGCCACCGCCGCCACCGGCACGTTCTGCCTGAGGCCGTGCTTCGTTCACCACGAGGTTGCGCCCGCCGAAATTTTGACCATTCAACGAATTCACTGCGCGATCTGCGTCCTCGTCGCTATTCACTTCGACGAACGCGAACCCGCGCGATTGGCCCGTAAAACGGTCGCGGATCAGATTGACGCCCGAGGGTGTTACACCGATCTGAGAGAACCACTCGTGGAGTTGATCTTCCGTCGCGGAAAACGGAAGATTCCCAATATAGAGCTTCTTCACCTGCCCACTCCTTCTGCCCGGAACCCCATTTGCGAGTCGCGGAGCGGCGCCGAAGAGACGAGAGTCGTACACGGGCAGTCCGGGTAGCAGGGCCACCACGGGCGCGAGACTGGACACTCCAGCGGTCATCAGCATCCTCTCGAAAATTTACCCTATTTGCAACGGGAAAGAGCCTGTAGGCCTGCCACGCGGCCGAATGCGCGGCCAATAGGTGCGGCGCCATCCCTAACTCCGTGCACGCTTCGGTGATAGGATGCCCCATTCCGCCCTAGTGCATACCCACCCTAGCGCAGAATCGTGCGAGGTTCCTATGCGCGGCACAATGATGGATTTCCCCCTCACCCTCCCCACGCTCCTCGAGCGCGCTGACAAACTCTTCTCCCGCGTCGAAATTACCTCCCGCCGCCCCGACCGTTCCATCGTGCGCACCTGCTACGGCGACTTCTATCGCCGCGCGCGCCGCCTCGCCTCGGCCCTCAGCAAACTCGGTTTACGCTCCGGCGATCGCGTCGCGTCCATGATGTGGAACCATTCCGGCCACCTCGAAGCCTTCTTCGGTGTCCCCTCGGCTGGCGGCATCTTGCACACCCTAAATCTGCGGCTCCATCCTCACGAAATTGCCGGCATCGCCAACCACGCCGGAGATCGCTTTCTGCTCATCGACGACGTTCTTCTGCCCGTCCTTGAAAAATTCCGGCAAGACGCCCCATTTGAGCGTGTCATCGTCGTGCCCTACGGCTGTGGCGAAATCCCGCAAGGGCTCCTGAATTACGAACAGTTGCTCGCGGAAGCCGATGACGATTTCCAGTATCCCAAGCTCGACGAAAACGACGGTGCCGCCATGTGCTTCACTTCCGGCACCACCGGCTTCTCTAAAGGCGTCATCTACTCGCACCGCGCTATCGTCTTGCATTCCTTTGCCGAAGCGATGGCCGATTGCTTTGCCATCAGCCATCACGACACCGTCCTCCCCGTCGCGCCCATGTTTCACGCCAACGCCTGGGGCTTGCCGTACACCTGCGTAATGACCGGCGCGCGTTTGATTCTGCCGGGGCCTTGTGTCGACGCCGAAAGCGTGCTCGACCTCATTGAGCAGGAGCAGGTCACGATTGCTTGTGGTGTCCCCACCGTTTGGCTTGGCGTGCTTTACGCCCTCGAAAAAAATCCCGGCCGCTGGAAATTTCCCTCGCCCGTGCGCCTCGTGGTCGGTGGCACCGCGCCGCCCATCCGCCTCATGCGCGCCCTCGATAAGCACAATCTCCAAATCATGCACCTATGGGGCATGACGGAAACCACGCCGGTCGCCACCGTTGGTCGCCTCAAACGCCACATGCTGGACTGGACCGAAGACGAACGCTACGAAGTCCGCGGCAAACAGGGTTGGCCCGCGCCGTTCATCGAGCTGCGTGTCACGCGCCCCGGCCCCGATGGAAAAGACGTGGAAGCTCCGCGTGATGGCGAGACTCCCGGCGAACTGGAAGTACGCGGTCCGTGGGTCGCCGCCAGCTATTACAACGCGCCAGACCAAGCCCATCGCTGGACCGAAGACGGCTGGTTCAAAACCGGGGACGTCTCCACCATAGATGACGAGGGCTTCATCAAAATTGTCGACCGCGCCAAAGATTTGGTGAAGTCGGGCGGCGAATGGATCAGCTCCGTCGACCTCGAAAATACTTTGATGGGTCATCCCGCCGTAAAAGAAGCCGCCGTAGTAGGCGTCCCGCACCCAAAGTGGCAAGAGCGTCCTTTAGCCGCCGTAGTCCTGAAGGAAGGTGCCACCGCCACCCCCGAAGAACTCCGCGAATTCCTCGCTAAATCCTTCGCCAAATGGCAGCTCCCAGACGCCTTCGTCTTCCTCCCCGAAATCCCCCGCACCAGCGTAGGCAAATTCAAAAAAATCGCCCTACGCGAACAATTCGCTAACTGGAATTGGGACTCCTAACGGCGCGGCATTATTTCTTTGCGATCTACCCTAACCGGCCATCGGGTCTAACATCGGACGCCATGCGTAATCGAAATCTCGCCGCATCCCTATGAGGCCTTCTCACCTTCGACGCGCTCTTAACTGAAGACCCTGACCGACGGCTACAAAGTGCCAACCCCACGAGCAGTGAAGTAGTTTAGTTACAGTTCCCCGAAATGCTTGCTTCTGTATGGGCTTTCGCTCTTGTAGCGGCGAGATTGGGTACAATTGCTCACTAGCCGCCAAACCGCGTGACTCTCCGCATGGAACTGATTCTCGTGAAGAATTGCGAAGAACAGGAATTACCCCAATTTTTCCAGGAGCGTGCCAGCCGCGCGAGTCGTGCCGAAACTGTGCGCATTCTGGCATGGGCTGGCCAAGAAAATCCCCCTGTGGAAGGCGACGAACTACCGCCTGACTGGAAGCGCGAAACGAAAGTTGCGAGCCGCAAGTCCGCCGAAATCAAAAAACGATCTCGCAAAAAATGAAATTCGGGCACATATAGCACGGTCGCTTTCACCACGCATTACCTTTATTGCCTGGCGGTCCCGTCTTGAAACCCGTGATCCCGACTAGTTCCTTTTCCAAGCCCGCCGCAGCTTCCGGCGCTCTGGTTTTACCCGTCAGCACAGAATGTACTGCCCGGATATAAGCGCGAGCCACGTCTTCATATTTCGGCCCACTAACCGACGACGGGCGACTTACTACACCGCTTCCGTTTTGGTGTTGCTCAATGCCAAAACGAGAATAGGCCTTAAGTATCGCAGGCAGCTCATACAGCTCAAGCCGCTTCGGTGGTTCGGCATGGGAACGAACTGTCTCGAGCTGAGTCTCCCTGCGGACCAGGAATCGAATCAACTCCGTTGCTTCTGCAGGATGGGCCGACGAACGGGAAACTCCGAGACCGAAACCTCCCAAACTACCCGCTCGCACAGCCCTACCGCCGGGGACACTGGTGATACCAATCCTGTCTCGAATCGTCAGCCAGTTAGACTCGTCGCTCAGAAAGTAATCGGATGCCCACCCGCGCCAGAAAGCAGCTCTTCCTGAGTTCAAGGCGTTCTTGGCGTCCCATTCCTGATACGAGACCACCGTAGGAGGTGATATCCAACCGATCCAGTGCGCAGCGCGTTTCCAAGCGCGGATTGCGTCAGGGTTGTTCACGCTGATCGTGTCATCAGCTTCGATAATTCGCCCACCGCCCTCCGACATCTGCCATTCAAGCGCATTGCAGGTCAAATTTTCGCCGTCCGCACCCGGCCAGACAAAACCCCAAAAATCTTTTTGTCCTTTGGCCCGCTCTCCCTGCTGGATCCGGGCGGCTATTTTCTCGAGTTCATCCCAGCCCGTCGGTGGTGCCCGGTACCCATATTCTTGCAGAAGATCGGCGCGATAGAACAGGACTCCTACATTGGTGTGATAGGGGACCGCGACTAGCTTCCCCTTGACCGCGTAGGTCGCCACCAAATCTGGGTCTTCCGAAGACAGTTCTGCGCCGAAATATGGCTTCAGGTCGATCAAATCCTCACTCAGAATTCCGGGCCAGATCACATCGATGCCGTACACGTCGGGACTGGAATTGCCTTTTCGGAGTAGCTCCCGCGTCAGGCCTAGCTGGTCAAGACCGCTCTCCGGAGCCGGCAGGTGCTTGACCCTAATTCCTGTTTGCCGCGTGAACTCCTGCAATCTCTCGTCTGGGAGAGCAATGCGTTGCGATATGTCGTGCGACCACTCTGGATCTAGAAACATGATCGTTACTGGCTCATTGGAAGACGGACGGGAATCAAATAGGCCCCACAAAAGCAACAAAATGCCCGCAATTCCGGCAATCTTTATCCAACCCGGCCAACCAGGCAGAATAAAATCGATCTTGCGGTTCGATACTTTCACATTCTCCAGTTCCAGTTAGATCGATGGCATGCTTTTCCCTTTACAACCTCCCGCCATCGGCGGTCGAGTCTCGAAGAATAGGAGTAATTTATTGTCCGTAAGGATACATCGATGGCTTTACTTCGCGTCTGCGAATGCGACGTAGGCGCCCAGCCCAATCATGCCCAGGCCTGAAGCGACGCGTTGACGCCGGCGAAAGCGCACACTGTTTTTCAGTTTGCGTTCCAGCGGAGCGGCCATGAACACCACCACCAAATCGGCGATCGTATTCAGAAGCACCGAAATCGCGCCCAACACGATGAACTGCAGAAACACATGCCCGCGCCCTGCCGCAATGAATTGCGGAATGAACGACAAAAAGAACAATGCCGTTTTGGGATTGAGCGCCTCGGTTAGGATGCCCTGCCGGAACGAGCCCTGAGCCGGAGCCGCTGTCTGGGCTGGCATTTCGGCGTTGCGCGTACGGATCATCCGAATCCCCAGCCACACCAGGTATGCTGCTCCCGCGTACTTAACCGTGTGGAACGCTACGGCCGAGGCCGCCAGAATCGCCGATACCCCCAGCGCCGCCGCGAACACATGAAACAGCCCGCCAAAGAATGTGCCCAGCGCAGACTCTATCCCTTCGCGCCGCCCACCAGCCAAGGTCCGCGCCAAAACATAGAAAATCCCCGGCCCCGGCGTAATCGCCAGCACCACCGCCGCGCCGAGAAACAACAGAAAATGATGAGAATCGATCATCGCGAAATTCTAAGCGCGCCAAGACGACGCTGCAAGCTTTGCGACGTCAACTTCCATGAGGTGCTTGGCACCAGTAACCCTCGCTCTTCCAGTAAGTTCCAACTCCGTTCGAACGGATAACTCAGCCAATATATATTTCTCTTGACAACAGAGAATCGTTGTGTTATCGTAGCCCATGAAATCGGCGCCCCAGCCTGTTTGTCGCCGCCTGCCCGCCAAGTCCGTTCTTCTTAGTCGTTCAAGCACGAAGCTAAAACCCCTCGCCAATAAGCCATTTAGAATGAACACTTGTGAAAGTGTGTCAAAATAAAGCACTTTAAGTGCGTTTAGAATGAACACTTATGAAAAAACCGGGGGGGAGGGGGGTCTTATTGTTAAGTAAAATCAACCAATGTCTCGGCCCCAGCTCCCAGCCGAAAGACCACTCACCTAGTGATCGAGAGCCCGCGCGCCTAAGTGCGGTACGACGCATTAATGCGGACGTACTCCGCGGTGAAGTCGCAAGTCCAGTAGCGCGCGCTGGCTGTGCCGGCGTGCAAGTGCATCACGATGGGCACGTGGTCCGCTAAGAGCTTGTTGCTGGCGGCGCGCTCGTTGAAGTCGAGCGGCTGGCCGCGGCGCAAAACCGGAATCCCCGCCATCGTGATATCCACGCGCGCGGGATCGAACGGGATGCCGGCGCGCCCGGCAGCCGCGAAGACGCGGCCCCAATTCGGATCGGCGCCGGCAAACGCGGTTTTCACTAGCGGCGAAGTGGCAACCGTTTCCGCAATGCGCCGCGCGGCGATTTCATTCTTGGCGCCGCGCACTTCGATTTCGATTACGCGTTGCGCGCCTTCACCGTCCGCGACAATTTGCAGCGCCAGCGAATGGCAAACATGCTCGAGGGCGGCCGTGAAATCGCGATGCGCTTTGCTTCCGCTTTTTATGGAGGGAGCACCCGCTTCGCCGTTGGCGAGAACCAGCAACGCATCGTTAGTGGATGTATCGCCGTCGATGCTGATGGAATTGAAGGTGCGCGCGGTCACTTCCTTGAGCGTCTTCTGCAGCAGCGAAGGAGAAACGGCCGCGTCCGTAGTAACAAACGCCAGCGTGGTCGCCATGTTCGGATGGATCATGCCGGCGCCTTTCGCGCAACCAACCATGTGGATTCGCTTGCGGCCCATTTTGAAAGAAGCCGCCGCCGTTTTTGGACGCGTGTCGGTGGTGCAGATCGCCAGTGAAACTTCCGCGAACGAACGCGCCGAGGCACGGCGATGCCGCGCCAACAACGGCACGGCGCGCAAAATTTTATCGAGCGCCAACGGAACTCCGATGACGCCAGTCGAGCAAACGAAAACTTCTTCCGGTTTGCAGCCCAGGCGTTTAGCGGTTTCCGCGACAGTGCGCAGCGCGGCAGCGTGCCCCGCGGCGCCGGTGGCGCAATTCGCATTTCCCGCGTTTACCACCATCGCGCGCATTCGGCCCTTCGACGCACGCAAATGCGCCTTGGAAATCAGTACGGGAGCGGCAACGACAAGATTCTGAGTGAACACTCCGGCCGCCGAAGCGGGAACGTCGCTGGAGAGGATGGCGAGATCGAGCGCGCCGGTTTTTTTCAGGCCGCAGGCGGTCGCGGCGAAGCGAAAGCCGCGGGGAAGAGAGGCTTCGGAGAGAGCGTGCTGCATTCTCGGCGGAGTCATGGCGTGAGCGCGATGCTCACGGAAGGGACCTCCGATCCTCCGCGCCATTAGGTGATGGTGCGCTGCCTAAGATCGCGCGTATCTCCGAGAGTGTTTGCTCCAGTCGTACAGCTTGCGTGCTCATGGCGTGGCTCCTCGCGTGCTAAGTATTTTGTTGCTTAGTTTGGTGATGCGGTCTTGCAAATCCGAAATGGCGGCGCGCACGGATTCCGGCGCCGTTCCGCCAGGAACTTTTTTGCTGGCCAGCGCCGCCCCCAGATTTATGGTGCTGGCGAAATCGGCGTCAAATTCTGGAGCGATTTTCTTCAGCGCTTCGAGCGAAAGGGCAGTCCATGGAACGTTCTGCTTTTCGGCTTCGCGCAGGACTTTGCCAACGATGTCGTGCGCTTGCCGAAACGGAATTCCCTTGTGCACCAGATAATCTGCGGCTTCCGTAGCCAGCAGCACGGGATTGGAGGCAGCGGCGTGCAGACGCTCGGCGTTGAATTTCGTAGAAGCCAAAGCTCCGGTTGCGACGGCGAGCATGGCCGCAACCTGGTCGTGCGCCGAAAAGAGCGCTTCTTTGTCTTCCTGCAAGTCGCGTTGATAACTGCTGGGCAAGCCCTTGAGCGTGGTAAGCAGCGCGAGCAGTGCTCCGGTGATGCGCCCCGTTTTTCCGCGGATTAGTTCCCATACATCGGGATTTTTTTTCTGCGGCATCAAGCTGCTGCCCGTGGAATATTCGTCGGGAAGAATCACGTAGGCGAATTCTTGCGATGCAAAGATTACGAAATCTTCGGCAAGGCGGGAAAGATGCGTGGCGATTCCAGTGAGCGCAAAAAGATAATCAAGAGCGAAATCGCGATCGCTCACGGCATCGAGGCTGTTCGCGGTGATGCGCGAAAAGCCGAGGTCGCGGGCAATGGCGTTGCGGTCGATTCCGAAACTGTTGCCCGCGAGCGCGCCAGAACCCATGGGGCACGCATCGGCGCTAGCGGCAGCAGATTGCAAGCGGGTGAGATCGCGAGAAAACGCTTCCGCGTGCGCGAGCAGAAAATGCGAGAGCAAAATCGGCTGCGCGTGTTGCATGTGCGTCATGCCGGCCATAGGCATGCCGAAGTTGGCTTTGGCCTGTTCGAGAAACGCACTCAACAGCTCGAAAAGGGCGGATTGGACGCGCGCTGCCGCGTCCATGACAAAGAGCCGAAAATCCGTTGCGACCAGTTCGTTGCGGCTGCGGCCGGTGTGCAGTTTCCAGCCGAGCGCGCCGAGTTCATGCACTAGCGCGCTTTCTACGAAGTGGTGGACATCTTCGGCGGTAGCGCCGTCGAGGAAAGAGGGGTCGTTCTGAATTCGCCTTTCAATATCGTCGAGCGCGAGCAGCGTGTCATGCACTTCCGCTGCGCTGAGAATGCCGATGCCTTGCAAAGCCTTGGCCCATGCGCGATCGACGGCAAGCTCATACGGCAACAAGCGGCGATCAAACGAGAAGGAACGCTGGAACGCGTCGAACTGTTTGTCCGGTTCGCGCTCGAAGCGGCCGCCCCAGAGGCGATCGTCTTTGCGTTTGGGCTGTGGTGTCATCAGCTTTCAGTTTCAGTTCGGCGATGCTTCCGGGCTTACGGCGTCAGATCAACACATCGATGCTGCCTAGCTGGGGCGCAGCGCTGCTGCGCCCCTACAGTGTGGCTAATCGCGACCGGTTTGTGCCTTCTCCTTCGGGCGCACAGTTACTGGTAGCGCGAAAAGATTGATGAAGCCTTCGGCGTCTCTGGGATTGTAACGGCCCATGGTGAAGCTGGCGAGGTCAGTACGATAGAGCGAGAAAGGCGAAACGCGCTTGGTGACGGTAAGCGTGCCCTTCCACAATTTGAGGCCGACGGCGCCGGTGACGCGCTGCTGCGCGACGCTGAAAAATCCGTCGAGCGCGGCGCGCAGCGGCGAAAACCACAAACCGTAGTAAACAAGTTCAGCGTAGCGCAGCGAAAGGGCCTGCTGAAAATGCGCGGTCTCGCGATCCACGGTGAGCGCTTCGAGTTCACGATGCGCGGTAACGAGCAATGTGCCGCCCGGAGTTTCGTACGCGCCGCGCGACTTCATGCCGACGAGACGATTCTCGACGATGTCGGTGCGGCCGATACCATGCTTCGCCGCAACCTCGTTAAGGGTGTTCAGCAACTCGATTGGATTGGCTTTGGTGCCATTCACGGAGACAGGAAGACCCGCTTCGAAGCCGATTTCGACTTCGGCGGCTTTGTCCGGCGCTTTCTCCGGGGAGACGATCCATTGCCACATGGCTTCGTTGGGCGAATTCGCGGGATCCTCTAGCTCGCCGCCTTCGTGGCTGAGGTGCCAAATGTTGCGGTCGCGGCTGTATATATTCTTTTTGCTTTGCTCGACGGGGACATTGTGTTTTTGCGCGTAGGCAATGGCGTCTTCGCGAGAATCAATGTCCCACTCGCGCCAGGGCGCAATGATCTGCAGATTTGGAGCAATGGCTTTATAGGCGAGCTCAAAGCGCACCTGGTCGTTGCCCTTGCCGGTGCAGCCGTGGGAGAGGCCATCGGCGCCAAGTTTCAGCGCGATTTCGGCTTGACGCTTGCCGAGGATGGGCCGGGCCATAGATGTGCCGAGGAGATAGGTGTGCTCGTACACGGCACCGGCGCGCAGCGTCGGCCAAATGTAATCGCACACGAATTCTTCGCGCAAGTCTTCGACGAAGGCGGTCGACGCGCCGGTAGC
>Ga0209526_10001731_pt1 | contig 14660 bp, 12 predicted proteins | sample JacPinW_OM2H0_M1_FD_188566 | JGI IMG/M metagenome (GOLD analysis project Ga0209526, IMG submission 188566) | Forest soil microbial communities from Algoma, Ontario, Canada - Jack Pine, Ontario site 1_JW_OM2H0_M1 (SPAdes) (version 2) | ecosystem: Environmental > Terrestrial > Soil > Boreal... | reverse complement strand
GAAAAGATTTACGGCGAGCGCGAAGTGATGGAGCGCCACCGGCACCGCTACGAGTTCAACATGAAGTATCGCGATCAGATGAACGAGAAAGGGTTCGTGATTTCAGGTACGTCTCCGGATGGAACGCTGGCCGAGTTAATTGAACTTCGCGATCATCCGTATTTTGTCGGCTGCCAATATCACCCGGAATTTCAAAGCAAGCCGAACAAGCCGCACCCGCTCTTCAAAGGATTTATCCAAGCATGCCTCGCGTATCAGAATCGTGAGAGGCTCGCTGCAACCGATCGAGAATCGCAGCGCCGAGTCCCTGATCAGGAACTCGTTCTGCAACGATAAGATCGATATCGAGCGTATCAGGCCGGCTCCTGATGAAGCTTTCACGCATCGTGTAAGGGGTCATGGCCGCGCCCGGGGGCATAGCTAAGCCCATAGATTGTCGGTTACGTGAGAAATTGTGTTTAGAAGGTGATAATTGGCTAAAAAGGCAAATTGCCAGAGTTTGTGCTATTTATAATAATTATATTGACATCCCGCCCCAAATTATACGATGATCACCACCGTTCGCAGAAAGACTATGAGAAAATTATCTGAATTCTTACTTCGACGGAAAACCGCCCAGCCGTCAGATGCGCAGCAGGAGGATTATCAGGCTCACATGTACCTCGGAAACATGTACCTAGCGCTGGGCGATCTCACTCAAGCCGAGGCGGAGTATTCTCGCGCGTATGCCTTGTCCCCGTCAGAGGAGAGTCGTAAGCCACTCGCTGCGATTCGGAAGCGCCGCACCGAACAATGCTATTCAGCCGACAAGTGCGTCGCCACCGCCCGCGCGGCGTAATCTGTCCATTATCGCAGCGCCGAGTCCCTGATCAGAAACTCGTTCTGCAACGATAAGATCGACATCGAGCGCATCCAGTTCGCGTAAAAGGCGAAATAAATTCGCGGCCGCTTCGCGAAGATCATTTTGTTCGCTCAAACGGCGAACTGCGACAAAACGCTTCTCGTTGTCGATTGGATTCCACGCAAGCAACGCGCAACGCTGGTTCGGTTTCGGCGAAAACACTTTGGCGTCGTCAATGACCTGCAGCGGAGTCTTCGGCGCGTAATGCGACGGCAGCTGGCCGGGCGCGGAAATCTTTTCTCGCGAAGTAACGGTGTCGATCTTCCCAAAGGCCGACAATTGCTCGGCGACAATCGGTCCGTGCCGCAAGATGTCGATCTTGCCCTCGTGAATCGCGACAATCGTCGATTCGATTCCATGCTCGGTTGGCCCGGCGTCAACAATCAGCGGGACGTGCCCCTCGAGATCATGCAAAACGTGCTGCGCAGTGGTGGGGCTGATTCGACCAAAACGATTTGCGCTCGGCGCCGCCAGCGGTTTCCCCAACGCGCGAACGACTTCGGCGAAGACCGGATGCGCGCTGATCCGGACCGCCACCGTGTTCAAACCCGCGGTGACAATTTCAGGAACGATTTCGCGCTTCGGCAAAACCATCGTGAACGGACCTGGCCAAAACTTTTCCGCAAGTTTCAAAATCAATTGTCGATCTTGCGCGGGAAGATCGACAGCTTTCTCGAGCCAATCGCGATCAGGCAAATGGACGATTAGGGGATTAAAGAGCGGTCGCCCTTTTGCCTCAAAAATTTTTGCAACTGCGATTGGATTCAGCGCATCAGCCGCCAGCCCGTAAACGGTTTCGGTCGGCAGCGCGACAACTTTGCCTTTGCTCAGAAGCGCGACTGCCTTCGACACAGCCTGCGCACGGGCGTCCTTCGTTGATGTTGTAAGGATATCACTTTGCATTTAGCCACCCAACGGACCGCTGTCATTCCGAGCGAAGCGAGGAATCTCCCACAGGTCGAGGATGGTCACGCTCGTTAAGTAGTGTGATCCAAGCTTCGTAGGTGAGATCCTTCGCTCCGCTCAGGATGACCGCGTTCACTTCGGCAGTTTGGCTGCGAGCACAGTCTCACTTTGCTTCTTGCGGAACGCCTCCAATTTCCGCCGAACTTTCTCATCGGACGTGGCCAGAATTGCAGCCGCGAGAAGGGCCGCGTTTTTCGCGCCGGCATTTCCGATCGCAAGCGTGCCGACTGGAATTCCGCCGGGCATTTGCGCCGTAGAAAGCAAAGAGTCGAGTCCGTTTAATTCTGATGATGGAATCGGCACGCCCAGAACCGGCAACCATGTGTGACCCGCAATTGCTCCTGCCAAATGCGCCGCCGCGCCTGCGCCCGCAATAATCACACGCAATCCACGGCCGGCAGCTTTGCGCGCGAAATCCGCCGTCGCATCGGGTGAGCGGTGAGCGGAAAGAACATGACTTTCGTTAGGCACGCCGAGTTCATCGAGTGTTTCAACGGCATGGCGCATCGTTTCCCAATCCGATTTGCTGCCCATGATGACGGCGACTAAAGCGGAAGATTTTTGCGTAGGCATAAGAGAAACACGAGAAGCTAACAGCTTCCCCTACAGAATTCCAAAGCGAAGATGTCGATCTTTTCATTGTCGATCTTCAATCGCATATTGGGGCATGGATTCGGCGCGATCGATTGTCCTTATCGGGATGATGGGCGCTGGCAAATCTTCCGTGGGCCGTTGTCTACAGAGACGCACCGGCCTGGCTCGCTTTGATACAGACGAAATTGTCTCGTTAAAGCTCGGGCTCTCAATCGCCGAGATTTTTTCCAAACAAGGCGAGGAAGGATTTCGCGAAGCAGAGACGCAAGCGCTCCGCGAGTTGGCGCCTGATCGACACGCGATCATCGTGACAGGCGGCGGGATCGTGCAACGCGATGAAAATGTCGATCTTTTGAAGCGGCTAGGGACAGTCGTGTGGCTCGAAGCGAGGGAAGAAACGCTTTTCGAACGAGCATCGCGCAAAGGCGATCGGCCATTATTACAGACGGAAAATCCCAGAAACACGCTTGCGGAAATGTTACGGACGCGAGCGCCTCTTTATGCGAAAGTCGCTGACATCCGCGTCGACACTTCAGGGCTTACTCATGACGAAGTAGCAGACGCAATTCTGAAAGAAATTGAGAATTTGCAGAAAGCCAAAACATGATCGCGACGAAAGGGATCAAGATCGACCCGCCTTCGCCAGGCTACGGCGAGGCAAGCAATCAGTTGAAAGCGCGGCTGGTCGCGTTCGCACACGAACTTGGTTTTGATTCTTGCCGGCTGGCCGCTTGCGCTCCCCCACCCCACGCAAACGAATTTGGCGATTGGCTGAACGAAGGAGCGAACGGTGAAATGAGCTACATGGAACGCGGCGCGGAGAAACGGCGCGATCCGCAGAAAGTGTTGCCAGGCGCGCGCGCGATCATCGTTTTGGCGCTTAACTATTTTCAAGGTGAACAAGTGCTGCGGTCGCAGACTGCCGCTACAGGACGTATCGCGCGCTACGCCTGGGGCGATGATTATCACGATGTGATCGCAACGAAGCTGGACAAGATCGACAGTTTCCTTCGTGAGTTCGGCGGAAAACAAAAATGTTACGTCGATACGGGGCCGGTCTTAGAACGTGATCATGCTGCGCGAGCCGGGATCGGGTGGCATGGAAAAAGTACGATGCTGATCGATGAGCGACTCGGGACCTGGTTTTTCCTCGCCGAAATCTTAACGACGCTCGAACTGCCGTCCGACGAACCGGCGCGGGATCGCTGCGGGACATGCGACCGTTGTATCGCAGCCTGTCCAACCGGCGCCATCACTGGGCCGCATCGTCTGGATGCGCGCCGGTGCATTTCGTATCTGACCATCGAACTGAAAGGATCGATTCCTCTTGAGTTTCGTCCGCTCATCGGCGATCGCATCTTCGGCTGCGACGATTGTCTCGATGCGTGTCCGTGGAATCGCTTCGCACAAGTTTCCCGGGAAAGCGCGTTCTCGGCACGAAGATCGACAATTGCTTTCGCACTGCGGGATTATTTGAAGCTAAGCGACGCCGAGTTCCGAAACCTGTTTCGAAATTCCCCCATCAAGCGAATCAAGCGACGCGGGTTTCTGCGCAATGTCTGCGTGGCGCTGGGCAACATCGGCACACGCGAGGATTTGCCCGCATTACGGCGAGCGGCGTCGGATTCCGAACCGCTGATCGCGGAACATGCAGTGTGGGCGATCGCGCGAATCCAAGAGCGTTTGGGGGCGGAAAAGGCGAAAAACAATTGAATCCAAATGCGTGGCTACCGCATCCAATTGTCGATGTGTGAACGGGTTTCCCTTTGCAAAGGTCTAAAGTGAGATTAATTCTGGCCCTTCTGGCTCCCCTAACGACGAATTTCATGCACCAAACTGCAACCACGCCGGCTCCCACGATCACCCCGCAGGCGGCAAAGAAAAAGCGCTCGCGCCGTAAACGCCAGATCATTTTTGGCTCTGTTGGGTTGCTCGTTCTCTGGATCATCGTTTCCATCATCAACTCTAAGCGCGAAAAGCCGGTCCCGGTGACGACGGAAAAGGCGGTGCGCAAAACGATTGTGCAGACAGTCTCGGCAACGGGCAAAGTGCAGCCGGAAACGGAAGTAAAAATTTCACCGGAAGTGGCCGGCGAGATCATCGATTTGCCGGTCGAAGACGGCAAAGCGGTCAATAAAGGCGATCTGCTCGTGCGGATAAAACCGGATTCCTACAAAGCGTTGCTCGAGCAACAGGAGGCGGCAATCAGTTCCGCCAAGGCGACGAATCTTCAGCAGAAAGCGACGATGTTGAAGACGGAGCAGGATCTCAAGCGCTCCGATGACATGTTCGCCAAGAAAACCATTTCGATACAGGAATACAACGCCGCCCAGGCTGCTCACGATGTGGCCAAGAACACCTACGAAAGTTCGCTGCATGAAATCGAGCGCGCACAGGCGGGCTCGAGTCAGGCGCGCGATCAACTTTCCAAGACGACCGTTTATTCGCCTATCGATGGCAACGTAACAATTCTAAATAGCAAACTGGGCGAACGCATCGTAGCGACGGGACAATTCGCCGGCACGGAAGTCATGCGCGTGGCCGATCTCAGTCACATGGAAGCCCGTGTGGATGTGAATGAGAACGATGTCGTAAACGTGAAGGTCGGCGACAAGGCCAACATCAAGATCGACGCATACGCCGATCGGAAATTTCACGGCACCGTTTACCAGATCGCCAACACCGGAAAGACAACGGGCGCCGGCACACAGGAAGAAGTGACTAACTTCGAAGTCAAAATTCGAATCGACGATCACGATGTGACGTTGAAACCGGGCCTGAGCTGCACCGCGGACATCGAAACCAACATTGTTAAGGATGTGGTGGCGGTGCCGATGCAGGCCGTGACCATCCGTACCGGCGACAGCAATTTGAGCCCGGAAGAGATAGAAAAGAAAAAGCAGAAAGTGGCGCAGCGCGATAAGGGCGACAACAGCGCGGAGTACGTGAATGAGCGCCAGGAAAAGGCGACACAGAAAGAGGAACGCGAAAAACTGGCGAAGGTCGTGTTCCTGAAAAAAGGGAGCAAGGCGCAGTTGGTCAAGGTCACGACGGGAATTGCGGACGACACTTACTTGGAGATCAAGAGCGGCGTTCAGCCGGGAGACGAAGTGATCTCGGGAAGCTACAGCGCGATCAGTCGTAAGTTGAAAGACGGCGCCAAAGTCACGTACGATAAAGAAGCGACGAAGTAATTGTCGATCTTGCGATGGACACGCGGGACTCAATCAGACCAGTCGGTCCGGTCGTGATCGACATCGAGAACATCACAAAAGATTACGTGATGGGCGAAGAGATTGTGCACGCGTTGCGCGGCGTGTCGCTGCAAATTCATAAGAACGAATACATCGCAATCATGGGTCCGAGCGGCAGCGGCAAATCGACGCTCATGAACATGCTCGGTTGTCTCGATACGCCCACATCCGGTCGATACGAATTTAACGGACGAAATGTCGCCGAGATGAACGATGATGAATTGGCGGCCATCCGAAATCGTGAGATCGGCTTTGTTTTTCAAACGTTTAATCTTCTGCCGCGCTCAACCAGTTTGCGCAATGTCGAGCTGCCACTCATTTACGCGGGGATTGATCGTGAGACGCGAGAGGAACGCGCCGCGCAGACACTTGTCGATGTTGGCCTGGGCGATCGGATTCATCACAAGCCTAACGAATTATCGGGGGGTCAACGCCAGCGGGTGGCCGTCGCTCGTGCGCTTGTGAACAGGCCATCCATCATTTTGGCGGACGAACCGACCGGAAACCTCGATTCAAAAACCGGCGAAGAAATCATGGCGCTTTTCGAAGATCTCTATCAGCGCGGCAACACCATCATTGTCGTCACGCATGAAGCGGACATCGCACGTCACGCGCGCCGCACCGTTCGTTTGCGAGACGGTGTAATTGAGAGCGACGAGCTAGTATCTGTTGCTGAATTGGAAACGGTCGCGCTGCCTTAGATCGAAAATGAAACGTTTCTTCTACGAGCTGAGCGAGAGCTGGAAAATCGCGGTCGCGCAAATGCGCTCGAACATGACGCGTTCCACTCTCACCGCGCTCGGCGTGATCATTGGTATTGTGGCCGTCACTTTGATGGGCACCGCCATCGGCGGGATCCAAGTCGGGTTCGATAAAAGCATGGCCATTTTCGGCGATGATGTTCTCTACGTCGGGCAATGGCCGTGGAAGAATGTGGACGATTGGTGGAATTATCGCGACCGCAAGAAGATCAAGACCGAGTACGCGGATGGACTCAACCGCATGATCGCGATGACTTCGAACTCCAACCTGGCCATCGCTATTCCGACTTCCAGTGTTTACCGAAGCGTCAAATACATGGACAGCGAGGTGAACAATGTTTTGATCCGCGGCACCGTGTCGGATTACATCATTACATCGACATTTGATTTCAAAGAAGGCCGGTTTTTCAACGAATTGGAATCTCGCGGAGGCGCGAATGTCTGCGTAATCGGATATGATGTGGCCGATGCGCTTTTTCCGTCGGCCAGTCCGATTGACAAATCGGTGCTGATCAACGGTCAGCCCTTCAAAGTGGTCGGCGTTATTTCTCGGCAAGGCTCATTTCTCGGACTTTTTAGTCTCGATGCGATTGTGGTGATGCCCCTACCCGCCTTTCAGAAATATTTCACGGCAAAAAGCGAAGCGGAGATTCTCGTAAAAGTGAAAGACAAGACCAAGCTGGCCGATGCCAAAGACGAGCTCGCGGGACTGATGCGACGCGTGCGCGGATTGTCTCCGGAGAAAAGAGACGACTTCAGCATTAACGAACAGCAAGCATTGAAGAGCACACTTGACCCGATCAAGAATTCAATCGCCATAGCGGGCCTTTTCATCACCGGTCTTTCGCTTTTCGTAGGAGCGATCGGCATCATGAACATCACTTTCGTGAGCGTAAAGGAGCGCACGAAGGAAATCGGCACGCGAAAGGCGCTCGGGGCGCGTAGACGCACGATCCTCCTCCAATTCTTGATCGAGTCCACTGCGCTTTGTCTGCTTGGCGGAATTATCGGGCTGACCTTTGCGTTTTTGATGTGCTTTTTGATCGGCGTCGCCTTTCCGTCCTTTCCGATTCATTTTTCGTCCGGGCTGGTGCTGGTCAGTATGCTTGTGTCGGTGATGACCGGACTGATTTCTGGTTTTGCACCCGCATGGTCGGCCTCCCGGCTGGATCCGGTGACGGCACTTCGCTACGAATAAACATCAACTAAGATCGACATGTTATTTCGCGAGATCATAGCGATGGCAATTAGTTCGTTAGGCGCAAACAAATTGCGCGCTGCCTTGACCATGACCGGCATCACCATCGGCGTGTTCTCCATTATTTCGGTAATGACCGCGATTGGCGCGCTCCAGTACTCCATTGAAAACGGAATCAGCTTTCTTGGATCAAATATTTTTCAGTTCGCGAAGTACCCGGTGAACATCGACGCGGGCGGTGGGAACGTGCAGAAGAAATATCAGAACCGGCGCAATATCACATATCGCCAAGCGCTGCGTTACTACGAGTTGATGCAGGGAAATGCTCGGGAGATTTGCCTCAAGTGCTTTGGCCGTGATCTCAAGGGGCAGGCGGTTTACAACGGCATAAAGACAACGCCCAGCCTTACCGTCGTCGGAACGAACCGCAGCTTTTTGACCGCAAACGCTTACACGCTCGGTTACGGACGGAACTTAAACGACGAAGATGTCGATCTTGCGCGGAGCGTGCTCGTTGTCGGGAAGATGATCGAGAAGCGGTTGTTCCCGCACGAATCGCCCATCGGCAAAGTCATCCGAATGAGTGGACATACTTACACGGTCATCGGCGTGCTCGCCGAAAAAGGGACTTCGTTCGGGCAAAGTCAGGACGATATTTGCATGATGCCGATCACCAGATTTTTCGAAAATTACGGCGAGGCCAACCGAACGGTTAACATCGCAACGCAGCCATTTTCGACTGAGCTCTACAGTCGGACCTTGGACAAAGGGATTAGCGCGATGCGAATTGCGCGTGGCCTTAGTGCTAATCAGGAAAACGATTTCGAAATTTACACGAACGACTCGCTCAAGAGCGCATTCGTGAATGTCGCCGGTATCGTAAGCATCGGCGCGTTCGTGATCAGTTTCATCGCGCTGGTGGCCGCTGGGATCGGAATCATGAACATCATGCTTGTAAGCGTGACCGAGCGGACAAAAGAAATCGGCGTGCGCAAATCGATCGGTGCGCGCAGCCGCGACATCATGCGCCAATTCTTGACTGAAGCTGTTTTCATTTCTGAAGCCGGCGGCATTTTGGGAATCGTTCTTGGAGTAGTCGGTGGCGATTTGCTTGCAGTGTGGCTCCAAGCCGATCTGATTTTTCCCTACGGCTGGGCCATCGCCGGATTGCTCGTTTGCTCAGGCATCGGCATCGGTTTCGGTCTCTATCCCGCCTATCGCGCAGCTAGCCTCGATCCGATTGAAGCTCTGCGATACGAATAAAGATCGACAGTCCCGGCCGTTTCGCACCAGAGAGGCACACAACTTGCGCCTCGTTTCCTTTGACGAATGTCTGACGCTTGTCGTACTCTCGCAATCTTGAGCCGTTGCCGACGTGCCTGCTTCTCTTCAATCTTCCGCCGGGGCCGCGTCGCACCGTAGCGTTCTTCTTCTCGAAGAGTACGATGCGTTGGCCGCGGCCATCTGCTCGGCCCTTAAGAAGTTTGCGCCGCAACACGACGTTTCGGTAGCGCGCGCGCTCGATCAGGCGAAAAAGCTCGCCGCCGAGATCGCTCCTGAGCTGTTCATCATCGACGTCGATCCGCCGTGGCCCGGTCTGACGGACTTTTTGGAGAAAATGCGAAGCGCGCAGGGGAATAAGAGAGCGCTCGTGATCGGTGCCGCCATTCCTGCCGAAATCGCTGCAGAGCGCCGGTCGTTTGGAGCGCTTCAATTCATCGAGAAGCCATTCGATCTGGCGGCATTTGGAGCGGCCGTTCAGGCGTTGCTTGGACCCTGGCGCGAATCGGAATCCGAGAGCCCGCGCGGAAGTTTGGGCACGCTCAATGTAATTGACGTCATCCTTCTACATTGCGCCGCCAACGCGAGCGTGGTTGTCGAAGTTGACGGAGGCACGAACCGGTTTGGCGAAATTCATTTCGCGCAAGGTCAAATTACGCATGTCGAGACGGGAAAACTCACCGGCAGTGAAGCCCTGCGAGAAATCCTGACCTGGCCTGAAACAGAAATGCACGAAGCGAAGAGGGCCGGTTCGGCCCGTCGCACGATTCAGAAGAATTGGGTCACCATCGTGGTTGAGGCGCTAAGCGAAGCCAGACCAGCGCAAAAGCCGAGTGTTTCTCGAGCAGAAAAGGCCGCGCCAACTAAACCACGGGCGAAAGCCGGAAAGAAAATCGTCGTCATCGACGACACCGAGATGTTGTTAATTTTCGTGGAAGATGTTCTGACCACGGCCGATCCGGATTTGCAGATCACAACCGCGCTCAATGGCACCGAGGGATTGAGACAGATTGAGCAGGTCATTCCTGATCTCGTTCTGCTTGATTATAGTTTGCCCGATCTCAACGGCGACGAAGTCTGCCGGCGGCTATTGCAAAACGAACCGACGGCTAACGTGCCGGTGTTGATGATGTCCGGTCACGTGCCGGAAATGACTGCGACTGCGGCTCAGTTTGAAAATGTCGTAGCCACTATTGAAAAACCGTTTCTTTCGGATGCGCTCGTAAGTCTCGTGCGACAAACACTGGCTGTGCCGACCCAGACTAAACAAGTTCCGAAGCCGCCCAAAGATCGACAATCCCCTGCGGTCAGCCGGACGACTGCTGTCGCGCCCGCGCGTGCAAAGGAAGAATTCGAAGAGCAGAGGCGACTGACTCCGGCTGTGCGCATGGCAAGCACCGGCGAAAACGACGCCGTGCTCGGTCTTTTTTTGGAAGTCTTGTCGATGCAACTGACGCCGCAATTGCAAATGGGAACAATTCGCGCGAAGCCGGCATCGCTCACAGTCTCGCTTCATTTGCCATGGCCGGCGGCGCGAAATGCGATTCCAGGGCAAATCGGGTTTCAATTGGGAGCGACGGAACTGAACGGAACCGGACAAATCTCCACCGTCCGGCTCATTCCCACGGCAAAACCTTTTCAACCGTCACAAACACGAAGCGCCTTCGAAATTGGCGGCGTCGCCGTTATTCCGAACGCGCGAGTGCAACTTACTCCCGCCGGAACCACGCCGATGACGATGGAGTTAATTGCTCATCTCGAAGTCGCTCAGGTGGAACTCTCGCCGACATTTGAGCTGGCGCAGCTGATCTTGAAATGGCGCACGAATGAAGTCCGGGTCACCCTCAATCCGAAAGCGCCGGAACAAAGTGCTGCCAGGTTCGAAGCGACCGCTGTCAAGCTCGACGGTTCCGGGCGCATCGCCGAACTGCTGCTCAATCCGATCAAATAACCGTGCAATCAATCCAAGCCGAGCGCCTTGAACGTTGCATCGACATGTTGGAAGTGAACATCGAGTGAGCAAAGACGATCGATTTCTGCCGCGGAAAGTCTGGCGGTGATTTCCGGCTCGCGTTTCGCATTTTCGGCAAAGGTCCCCTCGCCTTTCCAAGTTTTCATCGCGGCGCGTTGAACCGCTTCGTAAGCACTCTTGCGTTCCGCGCCCGCGCGCGTGAGCGCGAGCAAAATTGATTGGCTAAAATACAAACCTTTCGTCAGCTCGAGATTTTGCAGCATGCGCTCCGGATAGACTTGCAGGCGCTCAATCAGGTCGTGCAATTGCGCGAGCATGTAATCGAGCAGGATGCACGAGTCGGGCAGAATGATCCGCTCGGCGCTGGAATGGCTGATGTCGCGCTCGTGCCAAAGGGCGACATTTTCCAACGCAACGACTGCGTTGCCGCGAATGACGCGCGCCAGTCCGCTCAATCGTTCGCTCGTAATCGGATTTCGTTTGTGCGGCATGGCCGAGCTGCCTTTCTGGCCTTCGCCGAAAAATTCTTCCACTTCGAGAACCTCCGTCCGTTGAAGGTGTCGAAACTCCGTTGCCCAACGATCAATACTGGAGGCGATCACAGCGAGGGTCGTCATGAACTCCGCGTGGCGATCGCGCTGCACGATCTGAGTGGAAATGGTCGCGGGCTTTAATCCGAGTTTCTCACACACCGCTCGCTCAACTCTTGGATCGACATGTGCGTGCGTGCCAACCGCACCGCTTATTTTGCCAACCCGAATGCGTTCGCGCGTTTGCGTGAGCCGTTCTTCGGCTCGTCCGAATTCGTCGAACATGAGCGCCATTTTCAATCCGAACGTGATCGGCTCCGCGTGGACGCCGTGGCTGCGGCCGATCATGGGCGTCATTTTGAACCGGCGCGCTTGAACGGCGATGGCCTTGCGCAGGTCTTTTAAACTCTCTTCGAGAAGTTTGGCTGATTCGGTCAGCTGGACCGAAAGCGTGGTATCGAGAATGTCCGACGACGTGAGGCCTTGATGGATCCAGCGGGCGGCCGGCCCGACCGTGCCCGCGACGTTTTCGAGAAACGCTATGACGTCGTGATTGGTGCGTTTTTCGATCTCCGCGATCTCAGGAATCGAAAACCGCGCTCGCTTGCGAATTTCGGCTGCGTCTTTCTTCGGGATCTGGCCGAGCTCGGCCATCGCCTCGCAGGCGAGCAGTTCGATTTCCAGCCAGATTTGGAATTTGCGTTCGTCCGACCAGATCTGGCCCATTTGCGGCCGGGAATAACGGTCAATCACTACCGCAAGATAAAAAGGCTCGCGAAATGGGAAAGCGTTTTATGCACCAAAAACAAAATCGCTCCGGCGAGTTACCACCGGAGCGACTTCGAAAAGTCGATTGTCGATCCTAGCTTAGCAAACCTTGGCGCGGAGGAACCGCCCGTCGCTTTGGACGCGTACTTTGCCGCTGCCTAACAGATCGGCCACAGTCGCAACGGTCTCTTTCGTGCTCCGTGTGCAGGAGCTCACGGCCAAAATGAGGTCACCGAGAGACAGTTTCTGGCGCGGTTTCAGGATGAGTGCGTTCTTCTTCATAGTTGTCTCTCCTTTGACAGCAACTTCGGTGCCGCTGTTCAATCTTATTTCGCTGCTGGGGCGCGCCGTAGATTGGTCAAATTTGCGGGCCGAAGGGGGCCCGCATGCTGACGCTTCTGTTCACTTTCTGAACAGCAACACGTTTAGGCAGATTTCCGCTTGGAGAGACGCAACGACAGCATGTAAAGGGCGGCAAAGACGAGGACAATCAGGAACAACCACTTTGATTGACCACGGACGAAGTGAATTAGCGCTTCCGGGTCTTTGAGAAGGTCGGGTTCGACGTCGTGCGCGCGCTGGCCCAGGTAGGCGAGAATCGAGCACGAGATGGCCGAACCAATGAGCGTGACGATACTGAAAATTGCAAAATTCATTCGCACAATCCCCGCTGGAATGGAGATCAAGTGGCGCACGCCGGGCAAGAGCCGCGAAAAAAACACGCCGCCCGCTTCGTAGCGCGCGAGCCAATGCTCAGCTTCCTCCAGTTTTTTCGGCGGAAATAAAATGAACCGGCCAACGCGCAAAACGAGCGGGCGCCCAAGCCAAAGGGAAAGCCAATACATTATTGCGGCCCCGATGTAGGCTCCCAGGGTGCTTGCTAAAATGACACCGGTTAAACTCAGCCGCCCTTGGGCGGCCAGAAAAGCGGCCGGGGGGACCACCACTTCAGCCGGTACCGGCAGGGGCGTGCTTCCCATCGCCATCAGCACGATGATGCCGATATAACCGCCGGTCAGCACCCACTCGAACCAGATTTGAAGCAAATGATGCACAAGAAGATTTCGGATTTCGAATTTTTCGATTTACGATTGCGTCTGTAAGCGCGCGAGTAGTTCAATCGAAAACCTTCAAACTGCAATCTGAAATTCACATGTCGATCTATCGGCGCGTCCTTCGTTATTACCGGCCGTTCTGGGGACAGACGATTTTCGGATTGCTGCTTTCCCTTTGCGGCATCGCGCTGAATCTGCTCAAGCCCTGGCCATTCAAAATTATCGTCGACGATTTTCTGCGGCCCAATCCTGTCCCGCGAGGCGATTGGCGCACCTGGCTTCCCCTCCTGTGTTTGGCTCTCGTCGTAATCCAACTCCTCTGGGGAATCATTAACTGGATCACGAACTATCTTTTCGTAAAAATCGGGCTGCAAGCGCTTCTCAAATTGCGCACCGAGCTTTACGCGTACTTGCAATCGCTTTCGCTCAAATATCACGACGCGCGGCGCTCGAGCGATTCCAGTTTTCGCGTCGCTTACGATTCGCAATCGATCCAGACGATCTACAACAAAGGTTTCACGAACATCTTTGGATCGATAATCGCTCTTGCCGGCACATTCGTGATCATGGTGCGACTGGACTGGCAACTGACATTGCTTTCCCTCGCGATTGTTCCACTGATTGTGGGTGCGATTTATTTTTTCGCGCGCCGCATTCGCCGCGAGTCGACCTTCATTCAAGAGCAGGAAAGCGCCATGCTCGCGCAGGCCCAGGAAGGGCTCAGTTCCATTCGTATGGTGCACGCGTTTGGGCGTGAAGAGTTCGAGGTCCTGCAATTTCACCAGCAAGCCAACCAAAGTTTGCAGGCCAATCTGCGGTTGACGCTGACGAATGTGAACAGCGCGCTCGTCATCAGCACGCTCATGGTCATCGGCACAGCGGCGATGTATTACGTCGGCACACTGCATGTCCTGGCGGGCACTCTGACGCTCGGTTCACTCCTCGTCTTCAGCGCTTACTTATTGATGCTATATCAACCGCTCGAGTCGCTCACCTACACGGCCTGGGCCATGGAAGGAGCGACCGCGGGCGCGCGGCGCTGCTTTGAAGTGCTCGACCGACAAGACGACGTGGTCGATTCGCCCGATGCGATCGCGATTAGCGACGCAAAAGGCGCGCTTGGATTCCAAAACGTCAGCTTTGGCTACGCGCAGGATCGACATGTTCTGCACGATGTCGATCTTGGCATCGAGCCAAACCAAATCGTCGCTATTGTCGGCGGAACCGGCGCTGGCAAAAGCACGCTTTTGAGTTTGGTCCCCCGCTTTTACGATCCGACAACCGGCTCGGTCACGCTCGACGGGCGGGATCTTCATCAGGTCACAAAGAAATCTTTGCGCGCGCAAATCGGGATCGTTTTGCAAGACACGCTGCTCTTCT
>Ga0209526_10001730_pt1 | contig 14663 bp, 17 predicted proteins | sample JacPinW_OM2H0_M1_FD_188566 | JGI IMG/M metagenome (GOLD analysis project Ga0209526, IMG submission 188566) | Forest soil microbial communities from Algoma, Ontario, Canada - Jack Pine, Ontario site 1_JW_OM2H0_M1 (SPAdes) (version 2) | ecosystem: Environmental > Terrestrial > Soil > Boreal... | reverse complement strand
CATTAGCGCTATCAGTCGTTTCATGATTAGAACTCCTTTTCTGTTTTTCGGATCTATATTGCACGACGGTCGCCTCTGTATCTATGTTGCCGCCGTCGGACACTAGGATTGGAGACGCGGCAGTTATGATCGGGATTACCTTCCCCAGTCCGTTATACCGTGGGCAGCGAGGGAGTTGACGGCACGGCTCCGTCGCGAGACGGGAGGCTGCTGCCGTAAACGCCTTTCTACGGTACGGCGCAAGAATGCCGCGCGACGGCGGCGCCGTCCGTGCGGTGTCGCACAGATGTGCGACGTGCTGCCTCGCGCCTTACGCACGTTTGCGTTTGGCAGCCGTCTTGGTCGCGCCGCAGGAAGTGGCCAGCACGCGCAACGCGGGTTTTGCGCCCGTCGTCGCGGCTTTGTGCGCGGTGGACCTAGCCGCAGTACCCCTTTGCCAAGGCTTTTCCTTAGCAATTCGGCAAGATCGATGACTTGCGCCGAGCGCGGCCGCTCTTCCTCGTCCTCCCGGGTTCCGTGATCTCCTCGGTTTGTCCCTGCTTGATCTTTTGCTTGATGCGGGCCAAGGTGGTGATGAGAAAGATCGTGCACGACAAGAGCGCACTGCGCGCCCAACTGGAGCAGCGGGCGACCCCAACCAGCCTCAAGCGAATAATCGTGTCGCATGGTGCGCCAATCGACGTGGATCCGCGCGAGACCTTGCATACGATAGCGGCATCCCTGACCTGAGGTGGGCGGATTTGACGTGGCGTCACGATCCGCCACCGACACCGGCCGCGAAGCGAGGGATCGTGCAGATCAAGAAGCGAACGAACACCGCGTCTAGCAATGAACGGGATCAGAGGAAAGACCACAGATGACAACGAGCACAATCCCACATCCGCAAATCGTTTCGCAAGACCAGTGGCTCGCCGAGCGGAAAAAACTTCTGGCGCATGAAAAGGAGTTGACCAGGCACCGCGATCGCGTAAACGCCGAGCGACGGCGGCTTCCCATGGTGAAGATTGAAAAGGACTATGTCTTCGACACCCCAACCGGCAAGCAGAGTATTAAAGACCTGTTCGAAGGCCGTCAGCAACTCATCGTCTATCACTTCATGTTCGACCCGGCATGGGATAAGGGCTGCTCAGGCTGCACTTCCTATGCAAACGCCTTAGGCGATCTGTCGAACCTGTATGACCACGATACAACGTTCGCGCTGATTTCTCGCGCTCCGCTGGCGAAGCTCGAAGCCTGTAAACCGCAGATGGGGTGGAGTGTTCCATGGTATTCGTCGTTTGGCAGCGACTTCAATTACGACTTTGATGTCACGCTCGACGAGAACATTGCGCCTATCGAATACAACTACCGAAACCTTGCCGAGATGAAGGCAAAGAACGGACCAAATGGCATGGAGGGTGAGGAACACGGCCTCAGCGTCTTCTTCCGACTCGGCAACAAGGTTTTCCACACCTACTCGGTATACGCGCGCGGCACCGAATCGCTTACGGATGCCTACACCCTGCGGTGGCAACGCGTTCAAGAGCGTCGAAACCTGCTCTTTGTTGAGCCAGCGCGCGCGCCGTTTCGCTTCGGGATAAAGCGTCACGGCCGGCGCCTTGTCGATCCATTGCCAGGGTCCGGCTGCCTGCCTTAATACGGCCCGCACGAGCGCAAGATAACGATTGGCGGTGGGGCGAGAGATCTCCTTCGCCTTCCCCATCGCCTGAATCTCGTCGGAACCGCGGGTGACGGGAAGACCTTTCTCTGCACAGGCGCCAAGCCCCGGCGGCCTCCAAATGGCGGGCGGGATAAGAAGTCCAGTAGCGCACTTGCCTAACTCGCGCCCGACGAGTCCGACGTACTCGATGAGTCGATGCTGCGAATTGAAGAGCAGGCCGACGACCCCCGTCGCGTTCGAGGATGCAGCCCGCGGAGGGTATCGCGAGACTGTGCTGACGACGACCGCGCGGCATTTGGAAAAGGTATGTATTGCACGCGTGGCATCATGTTTGCCTATAATGCGTTCGTGGATCGGCCATGTTCTCCTATCGCCACTTGCACTACACGCTGCGTCAGCTGCGCTACTTCGTCGTCACGGCCGAGGCGCTGTCATTCACGGCGGCGTCGAAGTTGCTGCACATCTCCCAGCCTTCGATCTCGACCGCGCTCGCCGAGCTAGAGTCCTCGTTCGGCGTCCAGCTTTTCGTACGCCACCATGCGGCGGGCCTGTCGTTGACGCAGGCCGGGCGCGACCTGCTGGGCTTGGCACGCAACCTCCTGAAGAGCGCCGAGGAACTGCAGACTGCGGCGGGCGAGATGAACACCGGAATGAGCGGCGTGATCGCGCTTGGCTGCCTAGCTTCGATTGCACCGCCAGTGCTGCCGATGATCCTCGCCAGCTTCATCGCCGAGCACGCGAACGTCGCCTTCGACACCCACGAGGGCAGCCAGGAGGAACTGCTGCGTGGCCTACGCGACGGTAGCCTCGACCTCGCGCTCACGTACGACCTCGCTCTCGTCGACGATATCGAGTTCACGTCAGTCGTCGAACTGCCACCCTATGTGATCCTTCCCAAGCTGCACAAGCTGGCGCGTGTGCGCTCGGTAGCACTCGCGAGCCTGCTCGACGAGCCCTACGTAATGCTTGACCTGGCGCATAGCCGGGAATACTTCGCCACGCTGTTCGATACCGTAGGCCGCCGGCCACTGCCGGCCTTTCGCTCGTCGCAGCCCGAAGTCGTGCGCGGCATGGTCGCCAACGGACTGGGCTACAGCATCCTCAACTTTCCGCTCAAGTCCACGCACACGGTCGATGGCAGCCAATACACGATTCGCCCCTTTAAGGAGGACCTGCGCCCGCTGAACTTGGGCATCGCCCGGCTGGCGAGCGTGCAGCCGCGCCAGGTGGTGCACCGCTTTGCACAGTTCTGCGCTATGGCGATCAGCCGACATCGCACTTCCGTGGGCGCATAAGTTTTTGCGCGCGATCTACGTCCAAACAACGCTTCGTCTTATGTGCCTGCACTAGTGCCGTGCGGCGACGTCATGCACGTCGGGGCCACCGCCCGGCGCGACCCCCCTCCTCGGGACTGAAGCTGCAATCGGCGCGTTTCGGCGGGTGCTGCGGGCACCAACGGTCATAGTTAAAACACATGCAGTGCATGTTCAGAAAGTTTTTTGCAAATGCATGACTGCGACGTAGAGTAGGCGGTTCGGCGGTCCTCGGACGCACTTGCGCTGGCCGATGCCCATGGGTGCTTCAGGAACGCCAAACAACAATCCCAAAATGTCAGTCGAGAAAACCGAGGTGCTCGTCGTAGGTGCGGGCCAGGCCGGCGTGGCCATGGGCGAGCATCTGGGCCGCGCCGGTATCCCTCACCTGGTGCTCGAGCGCGGTCGCATCGCCGAGCGCTGGCGCAGCGCCCGCTGGGATTCGCTGGTCGCCAATGGCCCAGCCTGGCACGACCGGTTTCCGGGCATGGAGTTTTCGGGCAGTCCCGATGCCTTCGTTCCCAAGGAGCAAGTCGCCGACTATTTCGTGGCCTATGCGAACAAGATCGCCGCACCGATCCGCTGCGGCGTGGAGGTCAAGCGAGTGGAGCGCACCATCGGCCGCTCAGGCTTCCGCGTGGAGACCTCGAACGGCACGATCGAGGCCGAGTATGTGGTGGCGGCAACCGGCGCGTTCCAGGTGCCCGTCATCCCGCCCCTCGTCCCGGAGACGGCAGGGATCGCGCAACTGCACTCCGCCAGCTACCGCAACCCCGGCCAGCTGCCCGGTGGGGCCGTGCTGGTGATCGGCGCGGGGTCGTCAGGCGTGCAAATCGCCGACGAACTGGTGCGCGTGGGCCGGCGCGTCTACCTCTCGGTCGGCGCGCACGATCGCCCGCCGCGCAGTTATCGCGGACGCGACTTCGTCTGGTGGTTGGGCGTTCTCAACAAGTGGGATGCCGAGGCGACGCCGGGCATCCAGCACACGACGATTGCTGTGAGCGGCGCCTACGGCGGCAACACGATCGATTTCCGGCGACTCGCCGCGCAGGGCATCACGCTCGTCGGCCGGACCGAGGCGTTCGAAAACGGCGTGATGCGCTTCGCCGCCGATCTCGCGACGAACATCGAGCGGGGGGATGCGAACTACCTGTTGGTGCTCGACGAGGCGGATGCGTTCGTCGCTCGCAACGGGATCGCACTGCCGGAGGAGCCCGAGGCGCGCGAGCTCCTGCCAATGCCGGGTTGCGCGACCGACCCGATCCTTCGTCTGGAGCTGAAGCGAGCCGGCATTGCGTCGATCATTTGGGCGACGGGCTATGGCGCTGACTACAGCTGGCTGAAGGTGGATGCCGTTGACAGGGAAGGCCGGCCCCGGCATCAGCGGGGCGTGTCGTCCGAGCCGGGCGTGTATTTCCTTGGCCTGCCCTGGCAGACGCGGCGCGGATCCTCGTTCATCTGGGGCGTCTGGTACGACGCCAAGTACATCACGGACCACATCGCCAAGCAGCGCGGCTACATAGCCTACACACCGTCCCCCGAACGCCAGACCGAGACTGTTTGACGCATCCTCGGAGAGCCCGATGGCCCATACCCGCATCCGCAAGTTCAACACCCGTGACACCTACCCCGAGCAGAAGCTCGACAACGACCTCTGCCAAGCGGTGGTCGCCAACAACATCGTCTTCCTGCGCGGCCAGATCGGGCAGGACCTGGACACGCGCGAGTCGGTCGGCATCGGGGACGTCTCGGCGCAGGCCGAGAAGGCGATGGCCAACATCAAGATGCTGCTCGAAGAGGCGGGCAGCGAGCTGAGCCATATCTGCAAGATCACGATCTACCTCGTCGATGTGCGCTACCGCGAAGCCGTCTACAACGTCGTCGGCCGGTGGTTGAAGGGCGTGTTTCCGGCCTCAACCGGCGTCGTCGTGTCGGCGCTGGCGCGCCCCGAGTGGCTGGTGGAAATCGATGCCACCGCCGTCATCCCCGACAAGAGGTAGCAGAGAGCGTCATGACCATCTCCCTTGCAGGCCGCTGCGCGCGCACCGGAGCGGTGGGCGGCATCATCAGCAGCTCCAGCCCAGCGGTGGCGAGCCGGTGCCTCTGGGTCGGCGCGCAAGGCGTCGTGCTTAGCCAGAACGTCACCGACCCGGTGCTCGGCGTGCTGGGCCAGAAGCTGCTTGAGCAGGGCTATGGTGCGTCGGGCGTGCTGGCGCAGCTGACGACAGCGCGCGCCAACTCGGAATGGCGGCAACTGGCCGTGCTTGATGGCGGCGGCCACAGCGCGCTGTTCACCGGCGCCAAGGGTCTGGGCGTCACGGCCACGGCGCAAGGGCGCGATTGCGTGGCAGCAGGCAATCTGCTGGCCAACACGGGCGTCATCGCCGCCATGGTCGAAGCCTTCGAGGCCAGATCGGAAGACTTCATCGCGGACCGCTTACTGGCCGCGCTGGAAGCCGGACTCGCTGCGGGGGGCGAAGCTGGCCCTGTGCATTCCGCCGGCATTGCCGTGCATGAACACGATCTGTGGCCCTGCATCGATCTCCGCGTGGATTGGTCGGAGGCGTCGCCGCTGGCCGATCTGCAATCGCTTTGGAAGCGCTACCAACCGCAGATGAAAGACTATGTGAACCGCGCGAGAAACCCCGAGCAGGCGCCGTCCTACGGCGTACCAGGCGATCTTTGACGCTCCAGGATCGCCATATGGCCCAGCCATCGCTCGCCCCCGCGCTCGACATCCTCGAATGTCTGGTTGCCTTCGGCACGCGCAGTTCGGAATCGAACCTGCCCCTGATCGAATACGTCCGCGGTGTCCTGCGCGGGCACGGCATCGAAGCTTCCATGGTCTACGATGCCAGCCGCACCAAGGCGAACCTGTACGCGACGATCGGCCCGCAGGACCGGCGGGGCCTCTGCCTCTGGGGCCACACCGACGTGGTGCCGGCCGGCGGTCAGCCGTGGACCGTGCCCGCATTCGAAATGACGCGTGCCGCCGATCGTGCTGGGCTGCGGCGTGGCCGACATGAAAGGCTTCCTAGCAGCAGTGCTGGCGATGGTGCCGCGCTTCGTCGAAGTGACTCGACAAAGGCCCGTCCATCTGGCCTTCAGCTACGCCGAGGAAGTCGGCTGCCTGGGCGTGCGCGGGTTGCTGTCGCAGTTGGCGGCTGCGCCAGTCAGGACGCGGTGGCCGAGCGCATTGCCACGGGGCCGCTCCAGTTAGCCTGACGTTTGCGGCGCGCCACCGCGGAACCCTTTTGCAACTTACGGTGACCGACATGCCTGCTTCCCGAGAACACCCTCTTCGGCTTCGCTCCTCACCACAGGTCATCGACGCAGCTGCGGCTGCGCTCTCGAAGCTGCGCGAGTCATCCTCCCGGCCATTCGAAGAGGCGCGCGCAATGCCGCCGGAGGTCTATACCTCGCGTGCTTTTCTGGAACTGGAAAAGCAGAGCATCTTCTCCCGTGAGTGGCAATGCCTAGGCCGCGCCAGTGCCCTGGCCAAACCGGGCGATTACTTGACGGCCGACATCAATGGCCAGCCGGTCGTGGTACTGCGTACTGCCGAAGGCGCGCTGCGAGCCATGTCAAACGTGTGTTTGCACCGCATGTCGGTGCTGCTCAAAGGGCGAGGCAATGCGCGCGTCATCGTGTGCCCTTATCACGCTTGGAGCTATACGCTCGAGGGCGAACTGCGGGGCGCGCCGCTGATGTCGAACCAGCCCGGCTTCTGCAAGGAATCGTACAAGCTGCCCCAAGTACGTTGCGAGGTCTGGCAAGGCTGGGTATACGTCACGCTCGACCCCGACGCGGGTCCGATGGCCGAGCGGATGGCTGATCTCGAAGCGCTCATTGGTCCTTACGAGATGGGCAACTACGTCGAGACTTTTTATGAGGAGCACGTCTGGGACACCAACTGGAAAATCCTGGCCGAGAACTTCATGGAGAGCTACCACCTGCCCGCGCTTCACCGCGCGACGGTCGGGCCGCACTCGAAGCTCGACGAGATGGAATGTCCGCCGGGACACGAGAACTTCAATTACCACTGGATCACCAAGGAAGCTTCGCTGCCGATCGGCAACGCTCACCCGAGCAACAAGCGCCTGCAAGGCCATTGGCGCCAGACCACGGCACTGCTGGCCATTTACCCCACTCATCTCATCACGCTGACGCCGGGCTATTTCTGGTATCTGTCCTTGCAGCCGCAGGGCGTGGACCGCGTGCATATCCGCTTCGGCGGCGGATTGGCGCCGGAATTCTTCTCTGATCCGCAGGCGCACGACTACATGGCCCGGCTCAAGAAGCTCCTCGATGACGTGAACGCCGAGGATCGCCGCGGCGTCGAAGCCGTCTTCCGCGGCGTGCAGGCGCCGTTGGCCCGCCCCGGCCAGCTCAGTCCACTAGAGCGGCCCAACTACGACTTCGCGCGCTACATCGCCCAGCGCGCATCCGCTTTCGTTGGTATGAACGCACCATGCTGATGGCCACAATGCCGGAGAATCGTTCACCTTTCATCGCGTTTCACGACGTCGACAAGACCTACGATGGCTCTCATTTCGTCGTCGAGGGCTTGAACCTGCAGGTCGCACGCGGCGAGTTCCTCTCTCTGCTGGGGCCCTCGGGCTCGGGCAAGACCACCACGCTCATGATGCTGGCGGGCTTCGAGATGCCGACGCGAGGCCACATCCTGCTCGATGGGCAGCGCCTCGACGACAAGCCGCCTCACCAGCGCGACATTGGCATGGTGTTCCAGAACTACGCCCTGTTTCCGCACTTGACGATCGAGCAGAACGTGGCGTTTCCGCTCTCGGTGCGGCATCTGTCCAAGACTGAGCAGCAGGCCCGCGTCCGGCGCGCGCTAGACATGGTGGAACTGGGCCCCCTTGGCGGCCGTCGCCCGGCGCAATTGTCAGGCGGCCAGCAACAGCGCGTGGCGCTCGCGCGAGCGTTGGTGTTCGAGCCGCGCGTGGTGCTGATGGACGAACCGCTGGGCGCGCTGGACAAGCGCTTGCGCGAAACGATGCAGTACGAAATCATCCGGCTGCACCGCGAACTCGGACTTACCATCGTGTATGTGACGCACGACCAGGGCGAGGCGCTTACCATGTCCGACCGCGTGGCGGTGTTCTCCGAGGGTTGCGTTCAGCAGCTCGCGACGCCGACCGAGTTATACGAGAACGCGCGCAACGCGTTCGTCGCCAACTTCGTAGGGGAGAACAACGGCTTGCATGGGCGCGTGACCGAACTCACCGACGACTGGGCCACGCTCGCGTTGGACAACGGCGATATCGTGCGCGGCCGCCGCAGCGACGGCTTGCGCCCCGACTGCCCCGCCACGCTGGCCTTGCGCCCCGAGCGCACGCGCCTGGGCGTTGAGGATGTGACCGCAAGCAACGCGCTGCTGGCCCACGTGCAAACGCTGATTTATTGCGGCGACCATTACCGCGTCGAACTGACCCTTGTTGGCGGCGCGAGCATGGTCGCAAAGGTGCCGAACGTGCAGCACTACGAGTTGCCGTCCGTTGGCGAAGCTGTTAACGTCACTTGGCGCCACGACGACTGCAAAGTTCTTCACCTGCCATCCGCTGGCGCGAGGCCCTGACCCGCGTCTTTCCGTCCCCCAACCTAGGAGGCTCACCGTGTCGCTTCGTTTTCATTCCAGTCGCATGCTCGGCGTTACATTGGCAACCAGCGCATTCCTCACTGGCATGGCCCAGGCGGAAACGCTGTCGGTCGTCACCTTCGGGGGCGCGTATGAAAGCGCCGCCAAGCAAGCCTATTTCGTTCCGTTCACCGAGAAGACGAAGAACGATTTCACCTATGAGTCGTATGACGGAGGCATCGCCAAGCTGCAAGCGATGGTCCAGGCGAAGAACACGACCTGGGACCTGATCGACCTTGAAACCAACGACGCCATCACGGCCTGCGACGAAGGTCTGCTGCAAAAGTTCGACGCGAGCACGATCGGCGACACCAAGGATTTCCTGCCCGGCTCGATCAGCAAGTGCGCGGTGGCCAGCATGGTCTGGTCAACGATTTATGCCTACGACAGTTCGAAGTTGAAGACTGCGCCGAGCACGGTCGCCGATTTCTTCGACCTGCCGAAGTTCCCCGGCAAGCGCGGCATGCGCAAGTCGCCCAAGGTGGCGATGGAATGGGCGCTACTGGCCGACGGCGTGCCGGCAGGCGAGCTCTACAAGGTGCTGGGCACCCCGGCGGGCGTGGAGCGCGCGTTCAAGAAGCTCGACATGATCAAGAGCAGCATCGTCTGGTGGGAGGCAGGCTCGCAGGCACCGCAGCTGCTGGCCGACGGTGCGGTGGCGATGGTCATGGCCTACAACGGCCGCATCGCCGACGCAGTCAAGAAGGATGGCAAGCCCTTCAAGATCGTCTGGGACGGTCAGGTGTACGACTACGAATGGTGGGCCGTGCCGACGGGCGCGAAGCATGCCAAGACGGCGGCCGAATTCATCGTCTTCGCTTCGCAGCCTCAGCGATATGCCGACCTGACCAAATACATTCCCTACGCCCCGCCGCGCAAACAAGCGATCGCGCTGGTGGACAAGGCGCGGCTGGACGACCTGCCGACCGCGCCCGCGAACTTCAAGAATGCGGTGCAGATTGATGCGGCGTTCTGGGCCGACAAGGCCGACTCGCTCGGCAAGCAGTTCCAGACTTGGCTGGCGAGGTGAGCAGCTCCATCTGACTGGCCGGCGAGCAGCGGCGCTTGACTCCTGAACTGTCAGTCGCACGCCGCGCTGCCGAGTCCGGCGGCGCGGCGGGCAGCGCTGCCGAGGGTTACCGCCAGGCGCGGCGGCGTGCCGCGCGCGATGCCCTGCTGCTCGCGTTGCCTTTGCTGCTGTTCCTGCTGGCGACATTCATCGCACCGATCGGGCTGCTATTGGCGCGCAGCGTGCAGAACCCGGAACTGCCCGAGGCGCTGCCCACGCTGGCGCGAGCCCTCGCGCACTGGAACGGACAGGGCGTGCCGGACGAGCCGGCTTTTGCCGCGCTGGGCACTGACTTGAGCGCGGCGTCCCAATCCGGAGCCCTGGGCGTAGTGGCACGCCGGCTCAACTTCTACCAACCGGAGATGCGCAGCCTGCTGATGCGCTCAGCGCGCAACCTGCCAGACAGCGTGCCGGCCGCCTGGAAGCCGGTGCTGATAGACATCGATGCTCGCTGGGGCGAGCACGACACCTGGCGCATCATGCAGCGCGCGGCGCAGTCACCGACGCCGGACTACCTGCTGACCGCCGTGGATGCCCAGGTCGACGAGCGCGGCTCCGTCACCGCGGTCAATGCGCGAAGCGCGGTTTATCTGCCCGCCTTCGCTCGCACCGTGTGGATCAGCGCTGTCGTCACGCTGATCTGCCTGCTGCTCGGCTACGCGGTGGCCTGGCGACTGGCCACGCTGCCGCCGCGGCAGAGCGCACGGCTGATGCTGCTGGTCATCATTCCGTTCTGGACCTCGCTGTTGGTGCGTGTCACGGCGTGGTACGTGCTGCTCCAGCCGGGGGGCGTCATCAACAGCCTGCTACTCAGTTCGGGAATGATCAGCCAGCCGGTGCCGCTCGTGTTCAACCGCATTGGCGTGCTCATCGGCATGACACACGTGCTGCTGCCCTACATGATCCTGGCGATTTATTCGGTAATGAAGAGCGTGCCGCCCACCTACATGCGCGCAGCGCAATCGCTCGGGGCACACCCGGTCACCGCATTCGTCCGGGTCTATCTCCCGCAGACGTTGCCCGGCGTGGGGGCGGGCTGCTTCCTCGTGTTCGTGCTTGCGCTCGGCTACTACATCACGCCGGCCCTGCTGGGTGGCGCGGGCGACGAAATGATCAGCCAGTTGATCGCTCAGCAGACCAACCAGCTGCTCAATTGGGGGCTCGCTGGGGCGTTATCGGGCTACCTGGTGATCTTCACCGTGGTGTTCTATCTGATCTTCAACCGGCTGGTCGGAATCGACCGCTTGCGTTTCGGCTGAGGCGCTGATTTATGTTGATCACCAAGAGCGCCGACAACCGCCCCCTGTCCGCGCGGCTGGCGCTCATCTGGACCAACTGGCAAACGGGTGTCGTGTTGGCCTTCTTAATCGCCCCCGTGCTGGCGATCATTCCGCTGTCCTTCAACGCCGGCTCGTATTTTTCTTATCCCATGTCGGGATATTCCCTGCGTTGGTATGAGAAGGCGCTGCTCGATCCCGATTGGCAGCGCGCCTTTCTCAACAGCCTGGGCATCGGTGCCATGGCGACGCTGGTAGCCACCATTCTCGGCACCTTAGCAGCACTGGGGCTGTCACGCCCCAGTTTCCCGTGGCGCTCGGTCATCATGCCGCTGCTGATCTCGCCCATGATCATCCCCGTGGTCGTGGTGGCGGTGGGGTTTTACCTGGTCTTCGCCCCCTTGGGCCTGACCAACTCCTACGCCGGGGTGGTGCTGGCGCACGCGGCGCTGGGGACACCCTTCGTGGTGATCACCGTGACGGCTTCGCTGCTCTCGTTCGATCGCAACCTGTTGCGCGCGGCTGCTGGCCTGGGCGCGGCGTCGTGGACGGCGTTCCGCCGCGTTACCCTGCCGCTCGTTTCGCCGGGTGTCGCCACCGGCGCAATCTTCGCGTTCGCCACGTCGTTCGACGAAGTGGTCGTGATTCTGTTCATCGGCGGACCCGCCCAGCGCACCGTGCCGCGCCAGATGTGGAGCGGCATCCGCGACGCCATCGACCCATCGATCCTGGCGATCGCCACGTTGCTCACCGTGTTCGCGATCGCCTTGTTCGTCACGATCAACTGGCTGTGGGGCCGTACGGCCGCTCAAAGCAGCCCGAACGTCTGATGGGACGCTGCCCCCGATTGAGCCGGACGCGCGGTAGCGTTCGTCATGCGGACGACATGTCGGTTCCCTTCGCCGAGGCCTTCACATGAACATCGGAAGCCTGCATGTGCGTGTCGCCCGAAAGACGCTCGAAGCACTGGATATCTGCACCTTCGAGCTTGTCGACATCGACGGTGGCGCGCTTCCTGCGTTCTCTGCCGGTTCTCACATTGATGTGCAACTGCCCAATGGTCTGACGCGCCAGTACTCGCTGTGCAACGACCCCAGCGAGAGCCATCGCTATCTCATCGGGGTGTTGAAGGATCCTGCGACGCGCGGCGGCTCGCTGGCGATGCACGAGCTGGTGAAGGAAGGTGACGTTCTCGTTACCAGTACGCCGAAGAATCACTTCGCACTGGCACACGACGCCCGGCTCAGCCTGCTGTTGGCGGGTGGGATCGGCGTTACGCCGATCCTTTGCATGGCGGAGCGCTTGGCCATCGTCGGGGAAGCGTTCGAGATGCACTACTGTACTCGTTCACTGGAACGCACAGCATTCAGGGACCGCATCCTGCGTTCCAGCTTCGCGGCGGACGTGCGGTTCCACTTCGACGACGGCGCGGTGGGGCAGAAACTGGACATCGGTGCGCTCCTCGCCATGCCGCAGCCGAGCGTGCACGTATACGTCTGCGGTCCGAAGGGGTTCATGGACGCAGTTCTGGGTGCAGCACGAGGCGCCGGCTGGCCGGAGACGCAGTTGCATTATGAGTTTTTCAGCGCTGCCACCGGTGAAGAGCGAGGCGGACGGAAGCTTCGAAGTCAAGCTCGCGAGCTCGGGCCGCATCGTTGTCGTGCCGAAGGCCAGGTTGGTCGTTGCAGGCGCTCGCGGAGGTCGGTGTCGACATTGCCACTTCCTGCGAGCAGGGCGTCTGTGGCACTTGTCTCACGCGTGTGCTCGAGGGTGAACCGGACCACCGGGATCTTTTCCTCACACCCGAGGAACAGGCGGCAAACGACCAATTCACGCCGTGTTGCTCGCGATCGAAATCGCCGCTGTTGGTGCTGGATCTGTGATGTATCCCAAGTGACCGGCGACGCAACGTCGAGGCCAGCCCATCAGTCTCACAGCCAGCGAGCTCGAACGGATCGATGAGGTTCGGCACGGCGTTGGGATCGTGTTCCAGCAGTTCAATCTGTTTGATAATATGACGATCCTGGAAACTTCATGCTCGCGCGGAATCGAGTGCGCAACGTATCGTGCAAAGAGGCCCGCGAGCCAGCAATGCATTGCGCCTCAGACGCGTGAAGATTCCCGACCACGCGCACAAGTATCCTGCACAGGTATGGGTGGTCAGCAGCAGCGCGTCGCGATTGCGTGAGCTTGCGTGATATGATGATCGCACTGGCATTGCGAACCTCTGCGTCACGCATGACATGGGCTTCGCGCGCATCGCCGGTGGCATGGTCTTCTCGGATGGCGGCCATATCGTCGAATCCAACATGCCGGAGGAGTTCTTGCGCAATCCGCGCCACGAACGCTCGCGCGCATTTCTAAGCGAGATCGTCCATTAGAGTCGACGACAGGGACCATGGCAATTAGCCGATCGACCCTGGACGCAACTGGATTTCTAATGCGTTGCCGCGCCCTAGGCGCAGCAGCGCTCCTGGGGTGCCTGACAGGTATGGGGACGTCGTCGGCCGATGACCTGACGCTCCCGAAATGGGCGTCGCCGCCGTCTTCCGCACCGGCGGTGCTCCATGCGACCGGCTTTGTCGAGCGAATAGATCGGACGAACGGATCTATCACAATAAGTCACGACGCCATGCAGAGCATGGGATGGCCGATGATCGTTAGCATGCGCTACGTCGTGACCGATCCCGCGGTGTTGCAGGGGGTGTCAGTCGGCGATCACGTTCGCATCGCGTTCCGCAAACGCGGTGTCGATTTCGAAGCGACGCACGTCGGGCCGTTCGAAGGGGAACGCTGATACATTGCTCCGGGTGCGATCCGCGCCATACCTTCCGTGGGGCCCGCGCCCAAGTTCAACATTGGATCAAATACGAGAGTAAGCGCAAATGAAGGCGACGACTTGCGCCGTCGGCAGCGGAAAGAGCTTCAACGCCCCTGCGGTGATCACGCCGAGCGTGCCTTCGCTGCCGATGAAGAGGTCGCGCAGGTCATAGCCGCTGTTGTCCTTGCGCAGGCCGCGCAGACCGTCCCACACCTCACCTGCGGCCGTCACAACCTCGAGGCCGAGACAAAGCTCGCGGGGCGTTGCCGTAGCGCAGAACCTGCACCCCACCGGCGTTGGTGGCGAGGTTGCCGCCAATCGTGCACGTGCCCTGTGCGGCAAGGCTCAGCGGAAACAGCCGGCCCGCTTCACATGCGGCGTCCTGAACGTGTTGCAGCGTGACGCTGGCCTCCACTTCGATCGTGTTGTTGGCCGTATCGAGCTTACGCACGCGGTTCAGTCGCGTGAGCGACAGAACCAGTGCTTGGCCGGAGGTGTCCGGCGTGGCGCCACCCGAAAGTCCGGTGTTGCCGCCGTGCGGCACGACGGGAACGCGGTGTTGGTGACACCATCGCACGACCGTTCGGACCGAGCTTCCTCTATCGATACCTGCCGTTCTGGGTTGCAACGATGGCTGAGCGGGCCATCATCATATTGCTCCCAATCGCCATTGTTCTCGTTCCACTCTTCAACTACCTTCCCCAGTTCCTCCGTTGGCGTGTGCGATCGCGCGTCTATCGCTGGTACGGCGAGTTGGCACTGCTAGAGCGTGACGTTGCTACGCGCACGGGCACGTTACCCAAGGAGAAGTGGCTAGCCGATTTGGACCGAATTACTAATTAGTCGCTAATATAGGCTACAGAA
>Ga0209526_10001729_pt1 | contig 14663 bp, 7 predicted proteins | sample JacPinW_OM2H0_M1_FD_188566 | JGI IMG/M metagenome (GOLD analysis project Ga0209526, IMG submission 188566) | Forest soil microbial communities from Algoma, Ontario, Canada - Jack Pine, Ontario site 1_JW_OM2H0_M1 (SPAdes) (version 2) | ecosystem: Environmental > Terrestrial > Soil > Boreal... | reverse complement strand
TTCTGGTGATTCGAGCCGGCTGTTCGCCCGCCTCACGCATCCTTGGCGTTTCCAGGTAAGCCTCCAATTCAATTCCAATTCCTCCTTCGGCCTGGTCAGCGGTTGAGTGGAGGTATGGGAACGGAGCAGGCCAGTCCTGGTTAGGAGTGAAAACTGGCACCCGATATGGAGCTAGCGCCTCGACGGTAACGACCCAGGGCGAAATGGTGGTCGACAGACTCTTGCTGAGGAACGGCCCGAGCATGCTCTCCCAGAATTGAATATCTCGCGCCGACCAGTCGTTAAGCAAACAGTGCCCGAAGATGTGGGAAGATGCGGCTCCGATCGAGATCGGTGATCCAAGCTCGTTTCCCAACGCGACGAATGTCCCGACCTCCAGTTCAAAATCGAGGCACTTTGAAGCACCAAATTGGACCTCGCCGTCCGCAGGTTTGGATTGACCGTATGGGCGCCGCACTTCCTCGCCGCTGAGGCGAACCGAACTGGCGCGACCATGGTAGGCGACCGGCATGTGTCTCAGAACAGCCGGAACAGACGGGTCAGACCGGCGGCGTCCCGCCCTGGAGGCGTGAAAGCTCGAACAGATGAAATCGGTGAAGTTCTCAATCTTGGCAGGCAGTTGCATCCGTGATTCCGCCATCGGAACCAACAGACGATCGACTTGGGCTTCAACCTGGGCACGTTCTCGCCCATCGGCGCGCAACAGGTCAGACAGGCGCGCACGTAAAACCGAGGCGGCACGCAGCCCGAGGGCCATCAACGGATTTAGAGTCGGACCCGACGCAGCCCGGGCTGCTTCTGCGTCCTCGCCTGAAAACAGTCCCGCCTCGAGCCCAGCGACAAGATCGAAGATCCGATCGCCGATTGCGACGCCCCCTCTCGGGGCGCGTCCGTCTTGGCGAAAGATGCCGAACGGTAGATTCTGAATGGGAAAATCACTGTCTGGCTCGTTCGCTGTCGAGACCCAGCTTCGGCGAGCCGGATCGTGCGTTTCGTTGAGCTTCGCTGCCATTCGGTTTACCTGTGATGGTAGGTCAAGGGTCTTTGATACTCGATTCATAGATAATCAGATTATCGCGTCGACTGCCGCGGGCCGGGGACCCCGGACAGGCGGTCGATGAAATGATTCGAGCGTCCATGACGAGTTGATTTCCGGTTCGGCCGTTCCGTCTTGGGCTATACCACATTGAGTGGCAGTGCCGAAAGGTAAAACATTACAAGCAGAAGTCAGGGAGGAGATCCGGTTTGCGTTGAAATTGCATGCGGTCGCCGCGATCTAACGTCTCGATAGGAGGAAGGCTCGGGCTTAAGTCGCGGCCGGGGCTGCATTTGGTAAGCGAAATTCGCGGCCATGGGCTTGGCGCCGTCGTGGTTCGATGCTTGGCGGCTTCTACGCCACTAAGCCATACACTGGGCCGACATGGGCTTCTGACGGTAGCTCAGGCACTTTGCCGTCTCCGGTTAGCTCGTAGCAACAAAGCGATACCAGCTATCACGGCAATGCCGCCGTAGACCGCCCACCGAATTTGCCCTGTCATAAAACTGCCCGGGAACACATTGACTCCCTGGAGGAACCATGTTCCGCCAAATAACACGAGCATGACGCCCGCTATATTCAATGCAATTCTCATATCCTAAGATTGAATCGCCCCCAAGGACCGGCTGCAAAATTACGTCAAGGCTCTCTCGTTCTGTTTCGCGCAAATCGTACTGCGCCTCAAACTTACAAGTCAAGCCGCGATCCTTCGGTCCCTGGGGGTAGCCTCGGGGTAGGCAAGTCCGCACGGTCGTGCCCTGCGGTTGGCTCTCGTCACGTTGTGACATTTCGAGTCGGAGCGCCATTGTGCCCCGTGCGTTGGGTCACACCGCGATCCTTACTTGTCACCCCCCCCGGGGTCTTAACTCTGGAATTTGGCTCGTTTAGGGAACGGCGGCTCTCGTGGAGTATGGTTTGTATTCGGAGGTTCAGGAAATCGGAACTTCGCTTGTGAACGCGACAACCACAAAGTTACATGTCCAGAAAGGACTCGTGTTTAGGAGCAACAATTTCTTAGTGGTAACACGCAATGTGACAGAGCACAATCAGACCCAGGTCCAACTAGGTCGGCGGACGTCAGCCCAGCTGTCACCAGCGTTTTCCGTAAGGATCCTTCTATGTAAGAGTACTGGAGCATTGCGTGCAGGCGTGGTCGGGTGTATGTTTCACGTCCGGCTTAGGCTTGCCTTGGTAAGGCCGACTAAGGTCCGGTTAGAGAGGCTCACGGGAAGTCAATCGCATCGCCGAGGTCAGAAAGATGTCAAAACGTGTCCTCTCTCATCTCGCACACGTTGAGTTGCTAACACCGAAGCTCGATGAATCAGCAGCTTTCTTCGCCGGCACGCTGGGCCTCGTTGAAACTGCCCGTGCAGACAACTCCGTTTACCTGCGCTGTTGGGGCGAGTTCTATCACCATAGTGTCGTACTTACGGCGGCAAAACAGCCAGCTCTCGGCCATGCTGCCTGGCGCAGCGAAGGGCCGGACGAGCTCGTTGAGGCGGTTTCGCGCATCGAGGCCAGCGGCATTCGGGGCGAGTGGCGCGATGCTTCGATCGGCCACGGTCGCGCTTACCGGTTCCGCGGCCCGGGAGGGCATTCTCACGAAGTCTTTTGGGAAGTGGAGCGCTATACTGCTCCGGCCGAACTGCGGTCGACGTTTCCGGAGCGGCCGCAGCGCATGAGTCGCGGGATAGCCCCGCGACAACTGGACCACGTCACGGTGTCGACGAAAGACGTCAGGAAAACAGCACTCTGGTATCGGGACATACTAGGCTTTCGCTTCATGGGGTTTACCTGTCTTGACCACAATCCCGAGATTGTCGTCTTCGGCGTTGTTACGACGAACGAAAAGTCCCACGACTTGGGCTTGGGGGGCGACTTCTCCGATGTGCCCGGCCGCTTTCACCATCTGGCATTCTGGGTGGAGTCGCACGACGAACTGTTGCGCTCGGCTAGCGTGCTGCTCGAGTCCGGCACGCCGATCGAATTCGGACCTGGTCGCCATGGGATTGGAGAGCAGGGCTACTTGTATTTTCGAGAGCCAGGCGGCCTGCGGCTCGAACTTAATACCGGTGGCTACCGGAATTACGTGCCAGACTGGCAACCTGTGATATGGCAATCCTCGCAGGGATCAAACGTGATGTACCGCAACCTCGAGCCGCCGAATGCCTTCCTGGAGGCATTCCCCCCTGCACCCATGCCGGCGGTGCCGGAGCTGGGCATGCAGCCGGTCACTGCTGCGGTTGCAAATCCGGTTGCCAAGCGCGGCTAGGGCGGCTACATGAGTGCACATAACGGGTTAAAGTTCGCGCTCGGCACATTTTCGGTGGCTGGGAGCCCATCGTTTCCGGGGATGGTGCTTGGCGAGGAAGTCATCGCAGTCGAAGCTCTCAAGCCGCTCCTTCCTCATCTCGGCGGCGAGACCGTCTCCATGCTGTCTCTTCTGGAAAACTGGGAGGAGAATTTCGCGGCATTCCGCGGGGTGACCGACGTTCTTCTCGACGATCAGGCCAAGAACGGAAAATGGCGCGGACTGTTCGTTCCCGTTAGTCGGCTAAAGTTTCATCCGCCCGTGCGGCTTCCGCGGCAGGTTTTTTGCGTCGGCGCTAATTACCGCAAGCACGTGATCGATCTAATTGTCGATCAAGCCGTCGGGCCGTCGAAGGACTTGAGTCCGGAAGAGAGACGAGCCGAGGCAGCGAAGTTCATGGACGACAGAGCTGCGCACGGGGCGCCCTTTGTCTTTTCGAAAGCGCCCTCAGCCATCACTGGTCCCTTCGATCCCGTGATTCTGTCGCGCCACGCGCGTCAGCCCGACTGGGAACTCGAGCTCGCGGTGATCATCGGTAAAGCAGCCCGTCGCGTACACCGCGACAGCGCGCTCGACTTCATCGCCGGCTATACAATCGTCAACGACATTACCAACCGCGACCTGGCCTTCCGCAAGGACGCGGGACCGCTGGGCCCGGACTGGCTCAAGTCGAAGAGCTCGCCGAGCTATCTGCCCATGGGGCCCTACCTCGTGCCCGCCGCCTTTGTCGGCGATCCGCAGAATCTTCAACTCAAGCTGAAGCTGAACGGCCAGATAATGCAGGACGAGAGCACCGCCGATATGCTCTTCGGTGTGAAGCAGATTGTCGAATTCCTATCTACCTACGTGCAACTTTGGCCAGGCGACTTGATCGCCACCGGATCGCCGGCGGGAAACGGCACTCATCATAATCGGTTCCTGGCGGCAGGCGACGTGGTCGAGGGCTCGATTACGGGGCTTGGCACGCAACGCAATCCTTGCATTGCGGAAGAGGCCTAGAGACCAAATAGTCCTCGAACGGTATCCGGGAGTGAACTTCTCTGGCGCCCATGGCCGCGGGTATCCTCCGTCTATATAGGGCTCCCGGATCACGGCGACCGCGTGCGTCCTGAAGCGGCCAAGATCAAGCCGGCCGAACAGAGCATCTTGGAGAGTTGACGCAACCGTCGAGGACCCGAAGACGTATACAACCATGTGCGGAAAACATCCTCCAGTTGAGTTTATTCACTACGGAGAAACGATCTAGTCGCTTTCCTAGGCGGAATCGTTTCGGCAGAAACTAGTCAAGCTCGGAGACCTATACGAGATGACCTCTTGTATCGGAGGAGGTGGATCGCTATGACTCGCAAGTCCATCGTCCTGCTGCTGGCCATTGCGTCGCTCAGCGTCAACTTATGGGCTGACAGGCTTACCTATCATCTGGTGAAGAGGGTGGATGTGGGTGGAAAAGGAGGGTGGGACTACCTAATCTATGACGAATCTAGCCATCGCGTCTTTGTGTCACGTGGGAATGACGTGATGGTGCTCGATGGAGAATCGGGGGCGACAGTAGGAGACATCCCGGATACGCCACTGGTGCACGGGATTGCGCTAGCTCCCGAATTCGGCAAGGGTTTCACAAGTAATGGCCAGACCAACGACGTAACTATTTTCGACCTGAAGACGTTGAAGCCCATCGGCAAGGTCTCGACCGGTAGAGGTCCAGATGCGATCGTCTACGATCCGGCGTCACGACGCGTCTTCACCATGAATGGCAGGGACAACACTGCCACGGCTATCGATGCCGTAAGCGGGCAGGCGGTGGGAACAGTTCCCCTGTTGGGAAGACCTGAGTTCGCGGTTGCGGATGGCAAGGGCACGGTTTTTGTCAACATTACAGACAAACACACTCTGACAGCCATTGACTCGAACGGTCTCACCGTCGAGTCCAACTGGGACATGCCGGGTTGCGAGGGACCGAGCGGCCTTTCCATGGACCGCCAGAACCGCCGCCTATTTTCCGGATGCGACAACAAAGTGATGGCGATCGTGGATGCTGACTCGGGCAAGCTCATAGCCACGGTTCCGATCGGCGCCGGGGTCGATGCAACTGCATTCGACCCGAAGACCGGCCTGGCGTTCAGTTCGAATGGTGAGGATGGGACATTGACTGTGGTGCATGAGGACTCGCCCGACAAGTTTACAGTTGCAGAGAACGTGCCGACCGAAGCCGGAGCTCGCACCTTGGCGCTGGACCCAGAGAGCGGCACGGTTTATTTGGTGACCGCTACAGTTGGGCCGAAACTCATTCTGTTGTTCATTCTTGGGATATTCCGCCCGATCGTGCGGCCTATGATTGGCACTGTCGGCGGGGTCGCCCTGCTAGTCTCAGTCCTATTCCTATTGCGTGCTCGGTCCCGCGGCTGGCCCAAGAAGCTGGGGTGGTACCCCGGAATCTTTTTCGTGGTGGGCGTAGTTCTCGCGGTTTGGTGCTGGAATTACGATACGCTCTTGGCGGCGTTGAGTCCGACGGATTTTCATATGACGATGTGGCGACAACCAAACGCTTAGGCCTAGAAACGAAGTTTGATCCGCTTGCGGGGCCCGCGCAGAAGTCCGAGCCAGTCATCGAACTTGTGAAATCTCTCGAGAGCGCATCCGATCTAAACCGCCTTGTCGCGGCACTAACAAGTTGAAGGTGTTCGAGAGCATGAGTCTGCCGGCTGAAACCTGCATCAACAATGTGAGAGTCCGAATCGGCAATGCGACTAAAAACAAAAATGATCGATCGTCACAGCAAGTTCTGGCGCACCGGTAGTGCCGTCCTGGCTTTGACGATGTTGCTCGCCGGCCTCGTGGTGGCTGCTTGTGTTATCTCCGTCGCGCAGAAAGACCCCGCCGAGCCGCTGCAAGGAAGGCCAAATTCGAAGCTTCTTCCGCGGCCAGCTCACCCGATCTCGCGCCAGGCGGTGGATGAGAGGTCCATGCGCGCACTCATCGAGCAGCTGGTTGCGTGCGGCACGCGCAATTCTCTTTCGTCCTGGAGCGATCCCCAGCACGGCGTTGGCTGCGGGCGAGACCGCCTCGTAGCGCGACTGAGCGAAATCTCCAAACAGTCGAGCGGTAGGCTGCGGGTCGTAGTGGATAAATTCGAAGCCACATCTGCACGAACCAGCAACATTCCGGCGTCTTTCGAGAACGTGTACGCCATTTTGCCCGGCTCGGATCCCCAACTATCAAAGACGGTGTTCATCGTCTCGGGGCACTTCGACAGTCGTGCCTCCGACCCAATGGATCCCTCTGTGGATGCACCAGGGGCCGATGATGACGCATCGGGCGTGGCGGTGAGCATGGAATGCGCGCGATTGCTGAGCCGGGATGGGGCGAACGAGGATGGGTCGCCTCGCGCCACGCTTTTGTTTGCCGCCGTGTCCGGCGAGGAGCAAGGCTTACTCGGCGGTACTCGGCTGCTTGAGTGGACCAGGCAACACGGCTACACGGTGGGCGGAATGCTCGATGACGACATCGTCGGCTCCGACCCCGTGTCCGGAGCGCCGCATCGGGTGCGGCTGTTTTCGGGCGGCGGCCATCGGGACGATCCCGATCCGTCTTCGCGCGAGATGGCCCGCGCCATCGAGGAAATCGACGGCCGTCAGGCTATCCGACTCGTGTTCCGCATCGACCGGCTTGGCCGGGGTGGCGATCATTACCCGTTCTACCAGGCTGGATTACCCGCCGTTCGCTTCACCGAACCCCTCGAGGACTATCACCACCAGCACCAGACGCCGCGCAACGAAAGCGGCATCGAATATGGCGATTTCGTGAAGTACCTCAATTTCACGTTCCTGGGTAACGTAGCTCGCGCGAATGCCGAGGCACTGCGCGAACTCTCGCTCGCACCTGCGCCTCCGAGAGAAGTGAATCTCACCGGAGGGGTTACGCCCGACGCCAAGATCGGCTGGTCGGCCGATGACGATGCAGACCGGGCGGGGTTCGAGATTCTCTGGCGTGAGACCACGGAACCTCGCTGGATGGTGTATGACTTCGTCAAGCGGGTGGGAGACGCCACGCTGCTCGGGGTTTCGACCGACAACCACTTTTTTGGGCTCCGCTCGGTAGGCAAAAACGGGGCACGTTCGATCGCCGTGTCCGTGGGCGAAGATCAGCGAACACCGCCGGCTTCAGGTACGCCCAGGAGATAAATCGCAGCAGGTCGCCAATCACGACTGAGGAATTGTTTTGGTTCAGCCTGAAATGGAGAGAGGGCGCTCTCCGTTAGTGAGTATTCCGCCCTGCGGTCGAGGATTTTCAAGGCAGCGGGGTCTACCGATCCGATCAAGGTTTGGAGGGGCCCAAGAAGGCAGTCCTGGCCCGCTAATGCGATGCGCCGGCCTTCGATGCTAGGCGATGCCGATTTGCCGGCCCAAGGCGAGATGCTATATTGCGGTGTAATTTCTCACAGCTGGGCATTTGGGACAACGACTGCACTCTGAAGATGAGCCGCTCACCTTCCTTTCTTACGGAGTTTTCGGCTGCGGTTAGACGCAATCGCTGGTTTTTTCAAGCGCTTCTTTCGGAACCGCATAGCGGCTCGCAGAAACGCCACCAGGAAAGGGTGCGGCATTTCAGGCCGCGACGAGAGCTGCGGCTGGAACAGGGTTGCGATGAAGAAGCGATGATCGGGCAATTCCACGGCCCGGGTTTCCCCCATGATTCCTCGCGCACTGACACGCAGACCCGCAGCCTGCAACTGCCTTTCATACTCCTCATTTACTCCGTAATTACAGTAGTACTGCTCCGAGCCATCTTGGCTTCCGCAAATCGAGTAGAGGAGCGTGCCCGGCAGAATCTTCAACCGCTCGTCACCGGATCCTTGGGGGCCGCCCTCGCGCCGGTTCGGCAGGGCGCACGAAAGCGGTGTGACAACACAATGCTCCGATCCGGAGTTGTTCTCCGCTGAATCGGCGTCGGGGATTTTTAAAACATTTCGCGCATACTCTAACAGAGTATATTGGAAGCCCCCTCAAGTCCCAACGAACGGCCAATCCCGTGTCCGCGCAAACTCGATCCCGCACAGCATACCGGCAAAGCTCTTATAGGGGCTGCCCGGCGAAGCGATGAGCCCGTCCCAGCGACGCAAGACTTTCTCCGCGTCCGGGCCGTCCAGAGACGGGGTCGGCAGCCAGCGAACCTCAAGTGGCACCTTCAGCTTCGTGGCTGCGTCATAGAGCGCCGCATTGGTCGCAAAGTGTGAATGGTATGTCGGCTCGAAATCCCCTATAATTCCAATTCGGATCGCCTCAACCATCCCTTCTCTCCTCTTTGCTTTTTTTTGGTTTGCAGTTTGGACCACTTCCCACCTGGCGCTCGCGCTGCGGCCCTTAATCAAAGTCGCCTGTCACACCTACGCCATTTTAGCCCGGTATGCTTTCCTCGTTGACTTGGAATCGCTTCTCCGAAGCGGACTTCGAAGGAGTCGGGCATTACGTTTCAACACGAGTAGCACGTCTTGCGAACTCCAATGGTTTGCGATGGAGTACAGACGACGGACCCTAGGATTCATAGTTTGGTTAAGAAGCAGATGCCGGGCTTCCCCTGCAGGCACTGGCAACCATCTGAGGAAGAGCGTGAAAAAAAAGTTGAGGGGATGACTCGAATCTAGACGCGGCATCGGTGCATAAACAGTCGGCCGATGGCTCCAATCGGAGCGGCGTCACCCCGCTGGGAGGCGGCGTTGCCAAAGTGTAGATCCGAAGAAGCGACAAGTTGACAACTTTGTTCTACAGGCTTACTGTTTCCCTCACGGTGCATTTCCAGGACTGAAACTTGACATGGTCATCGGTGGTTCTTCGAAGGAGGTCGGAATGAATAAGAGAGTTTTCTGCGCGGCAATGGCGGTGATCGCCACCGTCTTGTTCCTAGGCGCTTCGCTGTCGAGAATGAATGCGGGTCAGCCCACCGGTAAAGCAGTCCGCGTCGACAATGGCGCCATCGGTGGCGTAGTCACGAGCTCCAAGGGGCCGGAGGCGGGCGTCTGGGTGATTGCGGAAACAAAGGACTTGCCGACTAAGTTCGCCAAGATCGTGGTTACTGATGATGCGGGCCGCTACGTAATTCCTGACCTACCGAAGGCGAACTACAGTGTGTGGGTGCGCGGCTACGGGTTGGTGGATTCGTCCCCGGTGCAGTCGGTCCCGGGCAAGATTGTAAACCTGACTGCGGTTGTGGCACCGGATCCTCACGCGGCAGCGCAATACTACCCGGCCGCTTTCTGGTATTCCCTGCTCCAGTTACCGGCCAAAAGCGACTTCCCTGGTACGGGGAGCAAAGGCAACGGTATTTCGGAAAATATGAAGAGCCAGAGCGAGTGGATAGAGCTAGTGAAGACAGATAGCTGCGAGTCCTGTCATCAACTCGGCGATAAGGCGACGCGCGAGTTTCCCGAGAGCCTGGGCCATTTCGATTCCTCGGTGGCTGCGTGGGGTCGGCGTGTCTCGTCTGCACAGGTTGGTCCTCAGATGAACGCCGGGCTCGTGCGGATGGGCCGAGAACGTGCGTTGGCGATGTTCGCGGACTGGACCGATCGGATCGCCTCGGGCGAATACCCGCACCAGGCGCCGCCCCGGCCGCAAGGCATGGAGCGAAACATTGTAATCACGGAGTGGGACTGGGGGAGTCCAAAGGAGTATTTCCACGACGAGATATCAACCGACAGACGAAATCCAACCCTCAATGCTAACGGCCCGATTTACGGCGTTCATGAGGCAAGTTCGGATTACATGACGGTCCTCGATCCGACGCGCAACTCGATGACCGAAGTGCCGGTGCCGGTGCGCGACCCGAACACCCCCTTTGCCGCGCCGCAGGATATGGACGAATCCTCTCCGTACTGGGGGAAGGAGGCCATTTGGAACAGCAAGGCCAACGTGCATAGCCTGATGATGGATGCGAAGGGGAGAGTCTGGACTGCGTCCACGATCCGTGCGCCAGCTGACTCGGGATTCTGCAAGCAGGGCTCAAGCAATCCGTCGGCGACGCTTTTTCCGCTCGACCGGAGCAGCAGACAGACCTCCGTGTATGATCCGGAAACCAAGAAATTCACGACGATCGACTTGTGTTTTAGTACGCAGCACTTGATGTTTGCCGAAGATTCCAACAACACACTGTGGTTCAGCAACCCTGGCGGCGATGTCACCGGCTGGCTGAATACGAAGATGTTCGACGAGACCCACGATGAGGCAAAGTCGCAGGGCTGGACCGCGCTCATCCTCGACACCAACGGCAACAGCAAACGGGATGCGTATGTGGAGCCCGATCAACCAGTCGATCCGACCAAAGACAAGCGGGTACGGGCCGGCTTCTACGCTGTCAACCCTAGCCCGGTCGATGGTTCAATCTGGGGGACGGTGTTGGGCTTCCCCGGTGCGATCGTTCGGCTCAACCCGGGATCCAACCCGCCCGCGACCGCTCTGGCGGAAATCTACGAACCGCCGCTGAATAACCCGAAGGTGCCCGTTCAGGGGTACCAAGGCTACTCCCCGCGCGGGATGGACATCGATCGCAACGGCGTGATCTGGACAGTCCTGGCGAGCGGACACCTCGCCAGCTTTGACCGGCGCAAGTGCAAGGGTCCTCTCAACGGCCCGACCGCGACCGGACAGCAGTGTTCCGAAGGCTGGACGCTCTATCCGATTCCGGGGCCATCTTTTAAGGGCACCGAATCGGGGAGCGCAGACTCCAACTACTACGATTGGGTCGATCAGTTCGACACATTCGGCTTGGGAAAGAACGTGCCGATTGCCACCGGCAACGGGTCCGATTCACTGCTGGCCCTGTCGCCCAGCAGCGGGAAGTTCGTCACCCTTCGCGTGCCATATCCAATGGGCTTTTATGCCAAGAGCCTGGATGGTCGAATCGACGATCCGAAGGCTGGTTGGAAGGGCAGGGGTCTTTGGTCGACCTACGCCACCCGTGCGCCTCAGCACATAGAAGGCGGCAAAGGCACAACAAGCAAGGTCGTGCATTTCCAGCTTCGCCCAGACCCGCTCGCAGACTGAGCTGGCTCGGACAACCCAACGCCTCGGGGCTTTTGGCCCCGAGGCGGATTCACTCGGCGCGTCTATCCCTCGCCGCCCACACAAGTGAGTCGCAAGCTGACTGCCCGTTTTGGCCGGCAGTGGAATCAAGCCGTGTCTCCCGCAAGATGTTGCCGCTTGACGTTATTAGAACCGGGAATGACGGTCTCGAGGTAATGCACCTGGTTCATGCACCCCAACCGGACGCAGAAAGCGACAGCTCTATGCGCAGGTTCTCCCTTCATCAGCCCCGCATAATCAAGAACGGCAGAATCGCTAGTGTCCTCATCAAGTGGGACGTGTCAGCACAGGTTCCGGGATAGCGAACCCCGGGTTCAAACGCCCGCGGGACTCAGCCGAGTTCAATGTCGATCTGCTCAATCGAGCGTCCCCGTGTCTCGATGCCGAAGAAGCCGTAGACGATCCCGGCGAGCGCAAACCATGAGCCGAGATAAATAAAGGCGGGGACGATCTTTGCGACCGACGCCTCTGGTTTGACAATGTTCGACGAGCCTACAATGAGCGCCAGCCCCAGCGGGCCGATAATTTTGCCGATACCACCAAAGCCGTAGGTCGAACCCATTCCGCTTGCCCGTAGACGCGCCGGCCAGACTTCCGCTGCATAGGGGCCGACAATGGCAAAGCCACCGTCGGCGAAGAAGTATCCGAGAACTATCATGAGCCAGAACACAGGAGTCGCACCTAAGTAAGCGTTGTGCAAATAACCAGCGAGGATCACCAGCACCGCCGCACCGAAACCGTACACGCCGCCCGAGATCCGGCGGCCGATCGCCTCTGACAGATAGGAAAACGCGATGCGCCCAGCGAAGCCGCCCATGCTGCAGTAGATCATAAGGTACGACGCCCTAGCCGGCGAGACCTGGAGCGCCTGCACGAAAAGCGTGGGCACCCAAAGCGAGAGGCCGTAAATACCTGTCTGTGCGGCTAGATTTCCGATGCAGGAAACCATGAGGCTGCGGGGGTAATCGAAGAGCTCGCGCCATTCCACAGGTTGCGCCACGATGCCGGCAATCGGGAGCCGGATCTGCTGCGGAGCGATCTGTAGCGCCCAGGCAAGCGATTGGCGCGCCTCTTCAAGGTACCCCATGCGCATGAGCCAGCGCGGAGACTCAGGTACCCAGGCGCGGATGAGCAGGGTCATCAGCGCCGGCAGTAGGCCCATGGCAAAGAGTCCCCGCCAACCCACAATCGGAGCTAGAGACGCGCCCAGCACGGCACCGAGCCCAAGCCCCAATGGAACTGCGGCAGTGACAATGCCGCTGACCAGGCCGCGCTTCGACGATGGCATGAACTCCTGCACCAGAGGCAAAATAACGCAATAGAGGCCGCCAACACCCACGCCAACGAAGAAACGGAAAATCGTGAGGAAGATCCATCCATTATCGGGTGTGAGCGCCAAAATGCCGGTGGCGACCGAGAAATTGACGACGGTGGCCATCAACACTCGACGCCGGCCAATGCGATCGGCCAGCCATCCCCAGAATCCAGCACCCAATATGGCGCCTACACCGGACGACAGCAAAATGATGGCCGACTGACCGTAAGTGATCTGCCATGGGCCGACGATGAAGGCCACCACGAACCCGATCACGAAAAAGTCGTAGAACTCGAGCAGGTTGCCTAGGACTGCGACGAGAATAATACGGTATTGGTTTCCGGTGAGCCTGGTCTGCTGTTCCAGATATTCTAACATCGCTTACTCCCGATGCGTCGGCGGGGGACACCGACCGTAGACTATGGCGAACCGAATCTACTAGACCTTTCGAAGGCCGGCAGCCTCATACCGGGTTACCGGCGGCGGCAGCTCCCGGCTAACCACAACATCAATGATCGCCGGCTTTCCCGACTCTTCGGCACGGCGGAGCGCCGGGATAAATTGTTCGGGATCCGTGACGCGTTCGCCGTGGGCGCCAAAGGCACGGGCTACGTCGGCAAAGGGCACGTCGAGGAACTCGCTTGCTTCCGGGCAGAGTTCACCGTGCACGTATTTCTGTACGTCGTACTCGAAGGCTAGCGAGCTGTTGTTCAGGACGATCTGGACGGCCGGGATCTTGAGTCGAAGTGCCGTCTCGAGGTCGGCGATGTGGTAGCCAATGCCCCCGTCGCCGGTAAGACCGAAGACGCGGCGCTTTCCACCGGCCGCAAGCTTCGCGCCGAAAGTCGCCGGGAAGGCCCAGCCGAGCGAGCCCGCGGCGCGTAATGTGTTGCGACCGGGCTGCTTCTGTTCGAGCATCGTCACGGCCCAGGCCGCCATGTAGCCTGTGTCGGCGACGAGCAGGTCGTCGCCGACGATGTAGTGATCGAGGAGACGCATGAGGTGGTAGGGATTGAGCCGCCCGTCAAGTGCAGGATCACGCGACACGCGCTCGACGTCCTCCCTCCAAGCGGCTACCCGTCCCTGGACCTGCTTGGTCCACCCAGCCCAAGGATTGCCGTCCGGCCGCGCCGACTCTCTGGCTTCGCGCAGCATGACCAGCGCGACCCGGGCGTCGCCAACGATCGACAATTCTTCGCGATAGGTGTGGCCGAGCGAATTCGGATCAAGATCGATGTGGACGATGCGCGTACCCTTGCGCGGATATTTGAAAACGTCGGTTCCCATCGAACTCAATTTCGTCCCTACGGCTAAGCAGAAATCCGCATCCGCGACTACATCGTTGGCCACCTTGCGCGAGTAGCGGCCGCACGTCCCTACGGCGAGTGGGTGTACCTCGGCGATGCTTCCCTTGCCCGCCATGCTGGTCACGACGGGAATCTGGAGTGCTTCGGCGAGTCCGGTGAACTCTCCCCACGCTTCTGAGAGCATTACCCCGCCACCGGCGAGCAGCACGGGTCTCTTGGCACCCGCGAGAAGGGCGATGGCACGCTCCACATCCTGTGCGAGCGGAGCCACTCTTAGCGCCGGCGTCTTCAGGAAGGCGGGCTCGGCGTAGAGATCGGGCGCGGCAGCAAGGCGTTTGTTGAACCAGTCCGCCGGTATTCCGAGATAGGCTGGTCCCGGCACGCCGCTAGTCGCGGCTCGCACTACGGTGCGCAGCACGTCGGCGATACGCTCGGGCTGGGGCAGGTCGCCCGCCCACTTCGTCATCGCCGGGAACATGGAGGTTTGTTCTACTTCTTGGTACTCGTAGCGATAGCGCGTGCTCGTCGTCGTGGTACCGCTCAAGGCGATGAGGGGACTCGAGGCCCAGTAGGCGTCGATGATTGAAGGCGGAAGGTAGGTTGCGCCGGGACCATATTG
>Ga0209526_10001728_pt1 | contig 14665 bp, 13 predicted proteins | sample JacPinW_OM2H0_M1_FD_188566 | JGI IMG/M metagenome (GOLD analysis project Ga0209526, IMG submission 188566) | Forest soil microbial communities from Algoma, Ontario, Canada - Jack Pine, Ontario site 1_JW_OM2H0_M1 (SPAdes) (version 2) | ecosystem: Environmental > Terrestrial > Soil > Boreal... | reverse complement strand
ACCAAGCTGGTCTACGGCTGGTCCACGCGGCCCGCCGAGCTGAAGGACGTGTTCCGGGCCGTCCGGGCCGCCACCGCCAAGCCGCTCATCGTCAAGATCTCGCCCGACTTCCGGGAGACCAACGAGGAGATCACGATCCCGGCCGCGCTCGACGCGGGCATCACGATCGTCAACTACGGCAATACCCGTCGCGTGGACGAGCCGCGGCTCTCCCAGCGGACCGGTGGCCTCTCGGGGCCCGCCCTCTTCGCGACCACGCTCGAGAACGTCCGCCGGGTCCGCGAGCGCTTCGGCGACCGCCTCGAGCTGATCGCGACCGGCGGCATCGACAGCCCCGATTCCGCGCGCCGGGCGCTCGACGCGGGGGCCACCGCGTGCGGGATCTTCACCGGATTCATCACCCGGGGCCCGCTCTTGCCGCGACGCATCCTCGACGCGCTCGCGGCTGCCCGCCAGAAATAACCCACAGGTTATCCACTTATCCACCGTCATCCACAATCGCGAAAAAGGCACGCTGCGACGCGGTCCGAGAGGGGGGTCCCCGAAAAGTGACGCTCTGATCGTCCACCGCCGCGAGGCCTCGCGTCACAGGCAGCATTCACGCAGGCTCACGCGCGCCGGGACGCCAAATTACGCTTGTGTTGCGGCCAAACGAAGCCTTGACAGGGTCGGGACCGGTCCATAAGGTTGCGTGGCGCAGCACCGTGTGCACCCTTCGGAGGAGGAGAAGATCGCGTATGGAGGCCAGCCGGAAGCCACTGGCGAAGATCGAGGGCAGGAAACGGATGCGGCTCAACGGTCTCACGGTGGCGTGGCGGGGCACGCCGAGTCTCGACGACTGGGTGGCCTACATCGTCACCGGCACGAAGTCCAAGAAGCTGATCCTGGCCGATCACGCCTCCGAGCGGAAGGTGAAGGGCCTGCTGGCCCGCATCCAGTCCCTGTCCAAGAAGGAGGTCGAGAAGCTCGCCAAGGGCTAGGGCGCGCGGCCCTCACGGCCCAGCTCGCCGCGCTGGGCCAGGCTGATGAATCGCTGGCGGCCGATGATGACGTGGTCGTGGATGCGCAGGTCGAGCAGCTCCGAGCAGTCCACGAGCTGGCGGGTGAGCCGCAGGTCCTCCCGGCTCGGGGTCGGATCGCCGCTCGGGTGGTTGTGCAGCAGGATGATCGAGGCGGCCGATTCGAGGATCGCCGGCTTGAAGACCTCGCGCGGGTGGACGAGACTGGCCGAGAGCGTGCCTTCCGAGATCACCACGTCCCGGAGGAGCCCGTTCTGGGCGTCCAGCAGCGCTACCCGGAACACCTCCTTCTGGAGGTCCTCCATCAGCGGCCCGTAGCGCGCGAACACCTGCTCGGGGCTCCCCAGCACCACCCGTCCCGGCCCGTTCCGTGAGCGGAGCCTCCGGGTGATCTCGAACGCGGCGGCCAGCCGCACCGCCTTCACCGGCCCCACCCCGCGCACCGCGGCCAGCTCGGCGATCCCGCGCCCGGCCAGCCCCGAGAGCGACCCGTAGCGGCTCAGCAGGTCGCGCGCCATATCCATCGCGCTGCAGCCGGCGAGACCGGCCCCGAGCTGGATGGCGAGCAGCTCCGCGTCGGCGAGGGACTCGGCGCCCTTGTGGTAGAGCCGCTCGCGGGGCCGGTCCTCCGCCGGCCACCGCCCGATGCCGCTCCCCGCCGCACCCATGCGCATGCCGTAGCACGCGCCCGGGCGCGGGTTCAATGAGCCGGATCGGATACGGGCTCGTCGATGGTGATCTCGCGCGGCTCGTCGCCGAGCCCCTGGAGGTGCACGTGGATCGTCCGCGCGGGCAGGAGGGGCAGGAGCTTGTCCGCCCACTCGATCACGGTGACGCCGTCGCCGTGCAGCATCTCCTCGAGGCCCAGGTCGACCAGCTCGGTGAGGCTGCCGGTCCGGTAGGCGTCGAGATGGTAGATCGGCATCCGGCCGCGGTACTGGTTGACCAGCACGAAGGTCGGGCTCGTCACGCCGGAGGTCACCCCGAGCCCGCGCGCGAGCCCCTGCAGGAAGCAGGTCTTCCCCGCGCCCAGCTCGCCGGTGCACGCGATCACCGCGCCCGCGGTCAGCCGCGCGCCCAGGCGCTCGCCGATCGTCTGCGTCTCGGCGGGATCGCGCGACGCGAACGTCCGCCGGCTCACGGCGCCTGGCCCGCGAGGGCCTGCAGCGCCGCGGGCAGCTTCTCGACGATGTCGCCCGCGATCATCGCGATCTCGCCCCGCTCGGCCGCGGCCAGGTCTCCGGCCAGGCCGTGGACGTAACAACCCGCCTCGAGCGCGGCGTCCGGATCGAGCCCTCGCGCGAGCAACGTGCCGACGATGCCGGTGAGGACGTCGCCCGACCCGCCCTTGGCCATGCCGGGATTGCCGGTGGGATTGACCGCCACGCGTCCGTCGGGCCCGCCGATCACGGTGCCCGCGCCCTTGAGCGCGAGACCCACGTGGTGGTCGCGGCCGAAGCTCCGGGTGACTTCGATTCGGTCGCCCTGCACCGCCTCGATCGTCACGCCGAGCATGCGCGCCATCTCGCCGGGGTGCGGGGTCAGGGCGCGCGGCCCGAGCGCGCGACGCAGCAGATCCAGGTGCCCGGCGAGCGCGCTGAGCGCGTCGGCGTCCGCCACCAGGGGGCGCTCCACCTCGGCCACCAGGGCGCGGGCCAGCTCCTGCGTCTCGGGGTGGAGCGAGAGCCCGGGCCCGAGCGCCACTGCGTCCATGCGATTGGCCAGATCGAGGAGGCGCTCTCGCCCGGCCAGCGCGAGGCTGCCCGCGGCGGTCTCGGGCAGCGCCTCGGTCATGTACTCCGGCGCCTGCGCGGCGACGATGGGCTGCTGCGAGGCGGGAACCGCGATCGTGCAGAGACCGACCCCGCTCCGGAGCGCGGCGCGGGCGGCGAGCACCGCCGCGCCGGTCTTGCCCAGCGAGCCCGCCACGACCAGGAGATGGCCGAAGCGGCCCTTGTGGGCGTCGGCCTCGCGCGCGGGGAAATACCGCCGGACGTCGGCGGCCTCGAGCCGCCACGTGGTGATCCCGCGCGCGGCTTCCGCCTCCGGCACCCCGATGTCGACGACGTCGACCGGCCCCGCCTGCGCGGCGGCGGGGTAGAGCAGCAGGCTCCGCTTGAGCCCGGCGAAGGTGACGGTCCGCGTGGCCTTGACGGTGGGCCCGAGCAGCGCGCCGTGATCGGAGGAGAGCCCCGACGGCAGATCGAGCGCGATGACCGGGATCCCGCGCCGTCCCGCCTCGTTGATCGCCTCGATGGCGGCGGCCGCCTGGCCCCGGGCCGGGCCGGTGAGCCCGGTGCCGAGCAGCGCGTCCACCACCGCCTCGGCCCGCTCGAGCGCCCGCACGAGCGCGCCCGGGTCCGGCCCCGCGTCGATGGCCTCGACCCGCCCCCGCCAGCCCGCGAGGGCCTCCGCGGCGTCGCCCTGCACCTCGTCGCGCCGCGCGGTCAGGAACACGGTCACCGCGGCGCCGCGGGCCCGGAGACGCCGCGCCACCACGAAGCCGTCGCCCCCGTTGTTGCCCTTGCCGCACACGACGACGATGCGCCGGCCGCGGATGGGGGGTTCGGCGGTGCTCCTTGCGCCAGCTTCGATGTTGCGATTCGATGGAGTTGATTCGGATCGTCGAAAGTGGGCGATCAGCTTCGTCAGGCCCGTGGCCTGCGCGCTCAGCGCCTGCGCTGCCGCGGCATCCTCTTCGACCAGCGCCGCGTTCTGCTGCGTCATCGAGTCCATCAAGGTCACGGCTTTGTTCACCTGCTCGATCCCCAAGGCCTGTTCGCGGCTCGAGTTCGCGATCTCCGCCATTACATCCGTGACCTTCTTCACGCCGGTGACGATTTCATCGAGCACCTTGCCCGACTCATCCACCAGCCTCGTCCCCTCGTTCACCTTGCCGACTGAGTCGTGGATCAGCGCCTTGATCTCCTTGGCCGCCCCCGCGCTCCTCGAGGCGAGGTTGCGCACCTCGGATGCCACCACCGCAAAGCCGCGCCCCAGTTCGCCGGCCCGGGCGGCCTCCACCGCCCGATCCGTTTCCGCCTCACCGGCCGAGCGCAGCTCGGCGATCGGCTGCTCGGTGGCCGGGTTCAGGACCTGCACGCGGCGGCGCTAGCCCCGCTCGAACAGGCGCTCTCGCTCGTAACAGGTGACGACCTGGTCGAAGAGGCGCTGCTCATTACGCGCGTAGTTCAGATAGTGCTCAACGACCTGGTCACCGAACGCAGCCCGGGCCATGGTGCTTTGCTCGAGCTCCGCGATGGCGTCGCGCAGCGTGTGCGGAAAGCGACGGGCGTCCGACTCGTAGGCGTTGCCCTCGAAAGCGGGAGGCAGCTCCAGCCCGCGCTCCACGCCCTCCAGGCCGGCCGCCAGCAGGGCGGCGAAGGCCAGGTACGGGTTGGCGTCGGCGCCGGGGATCCGGCTCTCCGTGCGCAGGCCCTGCCCGTGGCCGACGATCCGGAAGCCGCAGGTCCGGTTGTCATAGCCCCAGGCCAGCGTGGTCGGCGCCCAGCTGCCGGCTGCATAGCGCTTGTACGAGTTCACGTTGGGTGCGAGGAAGATCGCGAGCTCGCCGACGTGGGCGATCTGCCCGGCCAGGTAGCCCTTGAAGACGTCGGACTCCCCGGCGAATGCGCTCCTCTCGCCCTGCCAGAGGCTGGAGTGCACGTGGCACGAGTTGCCGATCCAGGTGTGGTCCGGCTTGGCCATGAAGGTCACCGCGCAGCCGTGCTGCTGGGCGATCTCCTTGATGCCGTTCTTGTAGACGGTGTGGTTGTCGGCCATGGTCACGGCGTCGGCGTAGCGGAAGTTGATCTCCTGCTGTCCCGGCCAGGCTTCGCCCTTGGAGCTCTCGACCCTGATGCCGGCGCCCTGCATGCCGTTTCGCACTGACCGGATGAAGGGCTCGTCGTAGCTGGTGGCCAGGATGTGATAGTCGAGGATGTAGGGCACCGAGGGAGTCAGGCCCTGGTAGTGCCGGGCATGGGCCTCGGCGTAGGTCTCCTTGAGGAGGTAGAACTCCAGCTCGGAACCGAACATCGGCTCGAAGCCCAGCGCCCGGGCGCGCTCCACCTGGGCCTTCAGCACCTGCCGGGGCGATGGAGCGACCGGCGTTCGGTCGTGCCAGGCGACGTCCGAGAGGACCAGCGCGGTCCCCTCCAGCCAGGGAATCCGGCGCAGGGTGTCCAGGTCGGGCACCATGTCGAAGTCCCCGTAGCCGCGCTCCCAGCTGGCTATCTCGTAGCCCGGTACCGGGTCCATCTCCATCTCCAGGGCGAGCAGGTAGTTGCACCCCTCCACCGGCTGTCCTTCGGCGACCTCCTCTAAGAAGTAGTCCGCCTGCAGCCGCTTGCCGACCAGCCGCCCCTGCATGTCGGTGAAAGCGACCACCACGGTGTCGATCTCTCCGCGTCCGACGGAGCCCCTCAGCTCCTCCATGCTCAGCACTGCGGCTGTCCCTCGCGGGCCCTGCGTGCGGCCCGTTCGACGAAGCCGTGCAGCAGGCTCCGAGCCCATGTGCACCGCTCGACCAGCTCTTCCGGATGGCATTGCACCGCCACGATGCGATCCTCCAACTCCACGCCTTCCACCACGCCGTCGGCACTCTGAGCGGTCATCCGCAGCCCCCGGCCGAGGTCCTTGACAGCCTGGTGGTGGAGGCTGTTGACCATGACCTCGGGGCCGCCTGCCGCCAGGCGCAGCTCCGAGTCGCGTTCCACCTGGACGGGGTGGGCCAGCCGATCCCGGGCCAGTCCCCGCCCGTCGTGTCCTGGGACATGCTGGTGCAGGGTACCGCCCAGGGTGACGTTGATCACCTGCTGGCCGCGGCAGATGCCAAACACGGGAAGGCCGCGATCGAGGGCGGCCCTCAGCGCCTCCATCTCCGCCTGGTCCAGCTCTGGGTCTGTGGTGCCGACCAGCGGACTCCGCTGCTCACCGTAGAGCGCCGGCTCCAGATCCCAGCCGCCCGGAAGCAGGAGCCCGCCCACGCCCTCCAGGACCTCGTCCAACCGGTCTGGCAGACCAGGAGTCGCCGCCACGAGCAATGGCCGGCCGCCCACCCCCGCAACCGCCTGGACGTAGGGCTCGTAGTAGGCGGTCGGCCTCTTGGGGCTGTGCGTGATGCAGACGGCGGGCCGGGGGGCGGCCGAAGCCGCCCCCGCCCCCCCTGCTTTCAGGAGCCGACGGCGCCCGCGGGCACCGGCCGGCCGCCCTGCTCTCCCAGGTCGTCTTCGATAGCGGCCAGCTCTTCCGGCGTTCCCTGCACCCTTGGTCCCCTGAACCAGTTGCGGGCCGAGACCAGCCACCAGACGCCGGTGCCGATCACCACCACGGCCACGGCCACGATGGAGTAGTTGAAGGTCGTCAGCGTGATCGGATAGACCTGCGGCAGCACGAAGAGCACGGCGATGAAGGCGATCCAGACGACGGCGATGGTGCCGACGAGCCGGCTCCAGCGGCCGAGGTGCCAGGGACCTCGCTGGAAGCTGTCGCCCGCGCGCAGGCGGAGCAGGATCGGGATGCCGTAGGCGATGTACAGGCCGATGACCGCGATGGAGGTCACCGCCGCGTAGGCGACCGGGCTCCAGAGATAGGGCAGACCCAGGATGAACGCTCCCACGGCCGCCAGCCAGATGGAGTTGGTTGGAGTGCGGGTGCGCTTGTTTATCGAGTGCCAGAAGCGCGAGCCGGGCACCGCCCCGTCGCGCGAGAAGGCGTAGATCATGCGCGAGTTGGCGGTCACTGACGACATGCCGCAGTAGAACTGCGCTCCCACCACGATGAAGAGGAGGAAGACGCCCAGGTTGTGCCCCACCGCGTCGACGAAGATCTGGGCTGGAGGCACTACCGCGGCCGCTTCTTTGGCGTAGTCGCCGATCGCCGAAGTGACGCCGATCAGCAGCACCCAGCCGGCCACCAGCGAGACCACTATCGACATCACGATCCCGCGCGGGCCTGCCACCGCCGCGTTCTCGGTCTCCTCGGTCATATGGGCGGAGGCGTCATACCCCGTGAAGGTGTACTGCGCCAGCAGCAGGCCGAGCAGGAACACGTAGACGGGAGCCAGCGGGAAGTCCCAACCGGTGTTGTTGACGAAGTGGGTGAAGATGAACGAAGGCGACTGGTGGTGGCTGGGCAGGATGAGAAGCGCTCCCACGATCACCACGACGCCGATCAGGTGCCACCAGACCGAGATGTCGTTCAGGAGCGCCACCAGCCGGACGCCGAAGGTGTTCAGCAGTCCGTGCAGGAAGAGCACGATCCCGTAGATCAGGATGATGAAGGGCGGCGTGGTCGGGTAGCCGAAGAGCAGGTTGAGCAGGGCTGAGGCGAAGAAGGCCAGCCCGAAGTCGATTCCGGCTGTGACGCCGATCTGTCCGAGCAGGTTGAACCAGCCCGTGAACCAGCTCCAGGCCGGCCCGTTCTTGCCGGCCAGCTTGGCCGACCAGTAGTAGAGGCCGCCCGCGGTCGGATAGCTGGAGCAGACCTCGGCCATGGCCAGGCCGACCAGCGTGACCATGATCCCGACCAGGGGCCAGCCGATGTTCATCGACACCGGACCGCCGGTGTTCATCCCGAAGCCGTACAGGGTCAGGCACCCGGACAGGATCGAGATGATGGTGAACGACACGGCGAAATTGGAGAAACCGCTCATCCGGCGCAGCAGCTCCTGCGCGTAGCCCAGGCTGTGAAGCGTCTGGACGTCGGAACTCTGCGCCTCGACCGTCATTGCCTTGTGGACCTCCTCTCGCTTCCATTCCGTTCTGCCGGCGCTCTGGCCGAGCTCCGAATCTCCGGCGTGGAATTTCGGCGGAGAGTACCCCGCCCCCGGCGCGCTGTCAAGGACTTCTCAGATCCGCATCGATCGTTCACGCCTGTAACAATCCGCACAATGGCTGGACAACCCATCGCGGAGCTGGTTCGGCAGCGCTCGACGGAGCTCAGCCCGGCCGAGCGGAGGCTGGCCAAGGTGCTGCTCTCCTCCTATCCGATCGCGGGCCTGGAGACGCTGGTCCGCTTCGCCGAGCGCGCCGCGGTCAGCCCCCCAACGGTCACCCGGTTCATCGGAAAGCTCGGCTTCCGCGGCTACCCGGAGTTCCAGGACCGGCTCCGGCAGGAGGTCCAGGATCGCCTGAGCTCGCCGCTGGCCCGCTACGACGCGGGCCCCGCGGGAGGCCGCTCGTCCTCCACGCTGGATACCTCTTTCGACGCCTTCAGGCGCGGGCTGGGAGCCACGCTCGATCTGATCTCGGAGCGGGAGTTCGGGGAGGTGGCGGCCCTGCTCTCGGACCGGCGCCACCGGGTGCTGGTCCTGGGCGGCCGCGTCAGCTCGGTGATGGCACGCTACCTGGCCGGTCAGCTCCACCTGCTCCGGCCCGGGGTCCGCCTGCTCGACCCGGAGAGGACCGCGCCCGTCGGGGAGCTGATCGACCTGCGCCGGCGCGACGTGCTGGTGGCCTTCGACTACCGGCGCTATCAGACCGACACGGTGCAGAGCGGGCGCGCAGCGTCTGAGCGGGGGGCGACTGTCGTCCTGTTCACCGATCCCTGGCTCTCACCCGCCTCCGTCTACGCGCGGCACACCCTCGTCACCAGCGTCGAGGCCGCGGCTCCCTTCGACTCCATGGTCGGGGCGCTGGCCGTGATCGAGGCCCTGGTCGCCGCGGTGCTGAGCCGCCTCGGCCAGCAGGCGCAGCTGCGGATGCGGAGGCTGGAAGAGCTCCGGAAAACGGCTCAGGCCGAGTCGTATTCGAGGTGAGTCACCTCGACCCGCTTGCGGGTGGTCAGCCGCCCGGAAGGACCGCGGCTGTAGGTCCCCGACGTGGGCGCCACGTCGCGGTAGTCCCGTCCGACCGCCACGGTCACGTATCTGAGCGTGGCGAGCCGGCCATGGGTGGGATCGAATGCCCAGGCGGCCGCCATGCCGCTACCCTCGGCTCCCGGCACCAGCACCTCCACCCAGGCATGGGTGCCGCCCTCGCCGAGCATGTGTCCCGAAACGTAGCGGGCCGGGAGCCCAAGCAGCCGGCAGATGGCGATCATCACGTGGGCGTAGTCCTGGCAGACGCCGGCGCCGATCTCCAGCGCCTGCGCGGCGGTGGTGCCGACACCCGTGACCCCGGGTCGGTACCGCATAGTGTCGTAGAGCCAGGCGTTGATCCGCGCGGCCAGTGGAAGGCCGCCTTCGGCACGATCGGCGAGCGCCCAGGCGGCCGCCGCCAGCCGCTCGTCTGGTTGGGTCAGCTCGCTGGGCTGCAGGAGGCGGGGGTCGGTCAGCCAGCGGGCGGGCAGCAGGTGTGGCCCAGCGGCCAGCTCCCGCTCCACCTCGATCCAGGCCTGGAACTCGATCGACTCCTCTACACGCGAGAAGCGAAGCGCCAGCACCGTGTTGCCGAACTCGTCGGGGCCGGCCTCCAGGTCTCCCTGGGGGACGCTGGTCAGCCGGTGGAGCACGCGCCGCTGGTCGCCGAACCGCTCCGGCGGCACGATCACCAGCCTGTGGTCGAGCCGGCCGATCGGGCCCGGGTAGTCATAGCGATAGGTCTGCCTGATCAGGTAACCCGCCCTGACCACCCGGTCCCAGTCGACCTCCCGGTGGTCGATCGGCTCGGGGGCGATGCTCACGGTTCCAGCGCGTCCGCCCAGACCTTGAGGCTGCGGAAGCTGGCCGGTCCCCAGGTGGTCACCATGGCTGCATCCAGCGCGTCGCGGCCCCGGCCGATCACGACCCGTCCGACCCGGCGCTGGTTGTTGCGGGGATCGAAGGTCCACCAGCGATCGCCGAGGTAGCACTCGCTCCAGGCGCAGAAGTCCATCGGGTGGTCGGGCGGCGGCACTCCGATGTCCGGCAGGTAACCGAACACATAGCGGGTCGGGATGTTCATGGCGCGGCAGAAGGCGATGAAGACGTGGGCGAAGTCGCGGCAGACGCCCCGGCGCTGCTCGAAGGCGTCTCTTGCGGTGGTGAGCGGGTTGCTCGACCCATACTGGAACTCGAGGTTCGAATGGACCCAGTCGCTGATGGCCTGCGCTCGCGTCCATCCCGGCTCGGTCTCTCCGAACAGCTCCCAGGCGGTGCTCATCAGCTCGTCCGAAAGGCAGTAGCGGCTGGGAAGGAGGAAGTGCAGCTTCTCGCCGTCCAGCTCCTGGATGGGGTGCTGGCTTGCGGTCTCGTCTACATCATCGAGCTCCGCCGGGACCTCGACCACAGCGTCGTAGCAGAGGCGCGCCAGTCCCTCACCGAGCACGCCGCGCCGGAGCCTGTTTCCGTAGAGGTCCTCTGTCACCTCGAGGTTCGATTCGGGCGTGAGCTCCCAGCGGTCCTCGATCACGCGGACCACCTCGCCGAGGCGAGGTGCGACCTGGATCACGGCCGGGCTGGGCGCGCTCACCTGATACGTGAACTCACAACCGACCCGCAGGCGGAGCGGTGTCATGGCTTCCATCTTGCTCTCGCTCCACGAGGTTACCCGGAATGGGACCCTTGCCCCAGTCGCCAGTTAAACTCTCCCTCACCTTGAGCGACGGCCAGCTCACGGGAAAATACGAAATCGGCACCTCCTTCGATGAAATGGTCGCCGAGCCGGGCCGGCCGCGGGCGTCCTATCGTCGCATCTTCTCGCTGCTGCAACGGACCTCAGCGGCCGACCTTAGACGCCGCCAGGCCCTCGCCCAGCGCAGTTTCCGCGATCACGGCATCACCTTCACGGTGCAGAACGACGACCGCGGACTGGAAAAGCTGTTCCCCTTCGACCTCGTCCCGCGGGTGATCGCAGCCCAGACCTGGGCCCGGCTGGAGGCTGGTCTGAAGCAGCGGGTGCATGCGTTGAACCTCTTCCTGGCCGACGTGTACGGCCCCCGCCGCATCCTCCGGCAGCGCGCTGTGCCGCCCGAGGTCGTGCTTTCCTCGACCGGCTACATGCGCGAGCTGACCGGGATGCAAGCGCCTCACGACCTGCGCTGCCACATCGCCGGCATCGACCTGGTCCGCGACCGGCGGGGCGACTTCCTCGTGCTCGAGGACAACCTGCGCACACCTTCCGGTGTCTCATACGTGCTCGCCAACCGGCGGGTCCTGAAGCGCGTCTATCCCGAACTCTTCGCGGGCTACGACGTCCGTCCCGTGGAGGGCTACACGCAGCAGCTGCTCGCCAACCTCCGCTGGCTGGCGCCCCCCGGGGTCGACGACCCGACCGTCGTGCTGCTCACCCCAGGCATCTACAACGCTGCCTATTACGAGCACCTGTTCCTTGCCAAACAGATGGGCCTGGAGCTGGTGGAGGGGTCGGATCTGCTGGTCGAAGAGGACCGCGTCTATATGCGAACGACGGCCGGCCTGCAGCCCGTCCACGTGATCTACAGACGCATCGACGACGAGTCGCTCGACCCGCTCTTCGGTCGCCCCGACTCCGTCGTCGGAGTACCTGGTCTGGTCAACGCCTATCGCGCAGGCAACGTCGTTCTCGCCAACGGCCTGGGCAACGGTGCCGCCGACGACAAGGCCGTCTATCCGCTGGTTCCGGACATCATCCGCTACTACCTGGGCGAAGACCCGATCGTCCCCAACGTCCAGACCTTCCTCTGCTTCAGGGAGAAGGAGCGAAAGCACGTGCTGCAGAACCTGGACCGGCTGGTAGTCAAGACAGTCGCGGGCTCCGGGGGCTACGGCATGCTGATCGGGCCGGCATCGACCCGGCAGGAGCGCGAGCGGATGCGAAAGCGCATCGAAGCCCGACCCCGCGACTTCATCGCCCAACCCGTGGTCGATCTTTCGGTCCAGCCCACCTTCGTCGGCGGCCGGCTGGTCAGCCGCCACCAGGACCTGCGGCCCTTCGTGCTCTGCGGCGAGGAGATCACGGTGACGCCGGGCGGCCTCACTCGGGTTGCGCTGCGCCGCGGATCGCTGGTCGTCAACAGCTCGCAGGGCGGCGGCAGCCGGGACACCTGGGTGCTGGCCGGCGGAGACGATCGTGCTTAGCCGAGTCGCGGTCAGCCTCTACCTGCTGGGGCGACACCTGGAGCGCGCGGAGCACCTGGCGCGGATGCTGCGCATCCACAACGAGCTCGGCCTCGACCGAGACATCCGCGACGACCAGAGGTTCTGGTCCCGCTACCTGGAACTGGCCGGCTGGCCGCTCACCGACAACCTGTCGCGCGAACAGGCGATCGAGCTGGCCATCGCCGGGTCCGCCGGGCCCTCCGTCCGGCGGGAGCTGGGCGACGCCCGGAGCGCCGCCCTCGCGGTGAGGCCATCGCTCTCCAGCGACGTCTTCGAGCAGCTGAACTCGCTGCATTGGGGACTTCAGGACGACAGCAGCTGGCGCACCGAGCTGGACGGCTACCTGCGCCGAGTCGAGCTCGGGGCACATCTTTTGGGCGGCCTGCTGGACGACACCATGGCGCACGACGAAGCCTGGGACTTCATCAGGCTGGGCAAGTTCCTGGAACGTGCGGCAGCCACCACCCGGCTGGTCTTGAACAAGGCAGTGGAGCTCGCCGACTTCGACGACGACGCCGTCGACTGGGTGGCCGCGCTGCGCTGCTGCAGCTCGTTCGAGGCCTATCAGCAGCGGGTCCGCTCACCCATCGTCCACGACCGGGTGGTCGGCTTCCTTCTCTTCCAGGTCATGAGTCCGCGTTCCGCCGCCTTCTCCGCCAACCAGGGCCTCGGCTCAGCACGCCGGATCGACGCCGGCCGAGAGCAAAGCCCGCCTCAGAGCGCGCTGGAAAACCTGGCGGCCCTCTTCCGGGAGGCCGACGCGGCGGAGGTCGCCTCGGCCCCGGAAGCTTTCGGAGAGCGCTTCGCCGAGCTGCTCCTGGCGGTCGATTCGGCGCTGCGCGACACTTATTTCCTGCCCCACCAGCTGGCCGTCTCCCTGCCCGGCGACATGGTGGTCGGCCATCCCCATCAGCAGCAACAAGGAGGCTCTTGATGCAGCTGGAGGTCCGCCACGTGACCCGGTACCAGTACTCGGGCCCGATCTCGGAGACGCACATGGAGGTGCGCCTCCAGCCCTCCGAAGAGATGGGCCAGCGCCTCACGGCCTTCGAGCTGGCCGTGCAGCCGGAGTCTCCGATACGCGAGTACCGGGACGGCTTCGGCAACAACGTCCACTACTTCGACCATCTGCCCGAGCACGAGGTCGTCGAGGTCACGAGCCTGTCACGGGTCGAGACGCAGGTCGGCGCGCGGAGTGGGGACGACGGCGAGCTGCCTTACGACTTCCTCCTCTTCAGGTCTCCGGTGGTGGAGGCTCCCGGCATAACCCGGTTGGCCGACCGGCACCGTCCGAGCGACCCTGAATCCGCGGCTTCGGTGGAGGCGGCGCTGGACGACCTCACCGTCGCCATCAGCCGCGACTTCCAGTACCGCCCGCTGACCACGACAGTGAGCACAGCGGTGGACGAGGTCCTGAGACTGGGCAGCGGCGTCTGCCAGGATTTCGCCCACCTCTTCATTGCCGTATCCCGCGCTATGGGGGTGCCCGCGAGGTACGTGAGCGGCTATGTCTACTCTGGCCACGGCGGGCCCTCGATCGGCGCCTCCCACGCGTGGGCGGAAGCCTGGCTGCCGGGACGTGGCTGGGCCGGCTACGACGCCACCCATCCGGTGCGAGCAGGAGAAAACCACGTGCGCGTCGCCGTGGGCCGCGACTACCGGGACGCGGCGCCCACCCGGGGCGTCTATGTCGGCTCGGCCCGAGGCCAGCTGGACGTCAGGGTCGAAGTCCGTCCGCTCTGAAAGCCGCAGGGCAGTCATAAGGTTTCAGCGAAGACCCCTACCTGCCCGCTCCTCGTCTCGTCACCGAACTACGCTCAGCCGGAGGGCGCCGGTGGCGCGTGGGCGGCGTGGCCGGCGTGGCCGCGGACCGGGCCAGGTGGCTTGGGCGGATGGACGAGCAGCTGGCGGTCGGGCAGCCGCTCCAGCCGCCAGCCTCTGCTCAGCCGCCCGTGATGCCTGACGCAGAGCAGGCTCATGCCCTCGACCTCGGTCTCGCCACCCGACGCCCAGGGCTGCTCGTGGTGGCGCTGACACCAGTCCGGCGGTCTGTCGCAGCCCGGCCAGACGCAGCGCCGGTCGCGCAGGGCCAGCGCCTTGCTCATCTTGGCCGTCGCGGTCCGGTACTTCCTGCCCACGTGCAGCGGATCCCCTCGGGGGCTGAGCAGGACTGGCGTGATCTCGGCGTCCCGAGCGATCCGGCGGAGGGCCTGACCGGAGATCGGGAAGCCCCAGTCGAGCAGCGCGGCAGGCGCCCCGGCGTCGCCACGCAGGGTCTCCAGGCTGGCGGTGATGGTGAGGTGGGGACGCTGGCCGCCGCGCACCGGCAGTTCGCCTCGGTCCAGGACCCTGGTGGCGAGCTCGACCAGGCCGTCGGCGCGACGCTGGCCGGGGCTGCGCTGGTCCTGCCTGGGGCGGGGACCGAGCAATCCGTTGAGCGCCGTCTTCAAGGTGGCGCCGCCCTCGGGGTCCAGGTAGCCCTCCAGCTCATAGCCACCGTCGAAGGTTTCCCTGAGGTGCAGATACCGGCGCCTGCGCCGCCGCTCCTCCTCCGCCACCATCTCCTGGGGGACCAGCTCGTGGAGCAGGCTGAGGCCCCAGCGAAGCAGGTCGCGGGGGTCTCGCTGCCGGGCCTCCTGGAGCAGCA
>Ga0209526_10001727_pt1 | contig 14667 bp, 12 predicted proteins | sample JacPinW_OM2H0_M1_FD_188566 | JGI IMG/M metagenome (GOLD analysis project Ga0209526, IMG submission 188566) | Forest soil microbial communities from Algoma, Ontario, Canada - Jack Pine, Ontario site 1_JW_OM2H0_M1 (SPAdes) (version 2) | ecosystem: Environmental > Terrestrial > Soil > Boreal... | reverse complement strand
CTGCGCCAACCGCTCGAGACTCGGCAGGCGCGAGGCAAACCCTTCTCGCACGACTTTCTCGAAATAGCTTCCCGCCGTGTGGCCTTCCGGCACTTTGAATTCCGGAAACGGATTCGGGATGCGTTCGACCTTCACGTTGCAACGGTGCGCGATGTCCACGGTGCGGCTGAGGGCATCTGGCAATTCCCGAAACACCTGTGCCATCTCTGCCGCCGTTTTGAAGTAAAACTGGTCCGTTGCAAACTTCATGCGGTGCGCGTCGCTCATGGTCTTGCCGGTTTGGATACACAGCAGCACTTCCTGGGCGTGCGCATCGTCGTGGTGGAGGTAGTGGCAATCGTTCGTGGCTATCAGGGGGATGCCCGTCTCTTTGGAAAGCCGGACAAGCTCGGGATTCACGCCCTTCTCGATTTCGAGACCCTGGTCTTGAATTTCGAGGAAGAAGTTGCCCTTGCCGAAGAGGTCGCGAAGCCGGTAGGCATTCTCTCGTGCCAGGTCGTATTTTTGTTCCACAACCGCCTCGGTCACCGGTCCGCGCAGGCATGCTGATAGGGCGATCAGGCCCTTGCTGTGCTTCGAGAGTAGGTCGTAGTCGATTCTCGGTTTGTAGTAAAAGCCTTCGAGAAAGCCCGAGGAAACCAGCTTGATCAGGTTGTGATAGCCCTCGAGCGATTCACATAACAGCACCAGATGATTGCTGCCACGCGTGCCGGGTTCGCTGTCGCCGCGCTCCTGCCCGTCGCTTCCATTTCCTTTTTCACCGCGGTCATGGCGGCTGCCCTTCGCGACGTATACTTCGCACCCGATGATGGGCTTCACGTCGCGCTTGCTGGCTTCGTCGAAGAAATTGGCCGCGGCAAACAAGTTGCCGTGGTCTGTGATCGCCACGGCGGGCATTTTCTGCCGGGACGCCTCATCGAGAAGCTCTGTGGTTTCGCAAGCACCGTCGAGCAGGCTGTAATCCGTATGAACGTGCAGATGAACAAACGGCGGGTGATCCATGGACCTCAATTCTAAAACTCTCGCCAGAGAATTGCGATACGCATTCTCACGTTTCCCACAGGAGGAGGGATGAGCGCCGTGAATCAGCACCCGACGCTACTTACGGCTGCTGCTCTTTTTCGACGACGGGACGCTCTTCCCGTGGCTGGCTGCCGCAACGGGCTTGCCTGCGTGCTTTCCCGCCGCGACGCGGTCCTTGTGTTGCGCCTGGAGGGCGGCTTTTCCCGCCGCACTGCCGTGTGCTTGTTTCGTCGCTGCGCCTGCGTCCGCCGTGTGTTGCTTGTCAGCGGCTTTTGCCGGCTTCTTCTCTTTCTCTTTTTTCTTCGGTGCTTCCTTGATTCCGGATAACTTTCGCAGGATCTTTTCCCGCTCTTCCACGGTCTTCCCGCGGCCGGTCAGCTGCATACCAAAGACTTGCTCCACGATCTCGTCAAACTTTGGTCCGCGTGCCATGCCCAGAGCCTCGAGTTCGTTCGCTACGACAGGCAACGCGATGCGAACCGGCCGCCACTTGTGCAGATAAGCGCGAATCTTCGAAAGCGCGGCCGAGTTGTTGGACTCCGCTAGCAGGTAGGCCGATTGTTCGAGCGGCATCTTTTCCAGAAAGCGATAGGCATCGATGGGAGTGTTCATTTTGCGGCCCGTCAATTCCTTTTGCGCTTCCAAGGCCCCTTCTTCAAAACTGAGGACGGCGTCAGCTTCCGCCGAGCGGTACCCGGCCTTGGAAAGCACGCCGCTTTGTTCGCGATCCTTGAGGCGCCCAAGCACCGCTAGGAGCATCGGAGCTGCGAGCCGCGGGCGGAACCCCGCCGTGAACAGATCTTCCCGAGCCTTCATCAAGCGGTTGATCGCGTCGTAATCCGGGTGACGTTTGGCCAGACTTGGGTTCACCGCCTCGAGCAGGTCGTGCTGCTCCCATGCCTTGAGAACCACAGCGGGGCGTTCCTCCCGCGCCACCGCTCGCAATTCCCCGCCCGCGTCTTCGGGGGCAATCGCGTGATGAAGATCGCGCTCGATCGCCAGATCAAACCATTCCTGCGTGCGCGCCTCCGGTTTGAACCCCATGCGTGCTGCGAACCGCAGAAGGCGCAGCAAACGCACCTGCTGGTTCGTGAAGCTATGGATCGTTAAAGCGCGCACCTCGCCGTGCTCGATGTCAGATAAACCGTTGGTCGGGTCTAGCAGTAAGCCTCGCGAGGCCGGATTCAGCGAGATGGCGATGGCATTGAGGGAGAAGTCACGCCGCCGCAGATCCTCCATAATGGTGGACCAGCGGATCTCAGGACGCGTTCCAGGCCGTACGTAGTGATCGTCGCGTGCCGCGGAGATACTGCCTTCAACGTCTCCCGCAAACAGCACTTCGATGTGCCGCAACCGCTCGTCTTCAGACAAGATCTTTGCGCCGCCTTTTTCCAGCTCGCGCGCAATCTTTGAAGGATTGCCTTCGACCGTGAAATCAAGGTCGCGCAGCGACGCCCCGGTGATCAGATCGCGAACCGTTCCGCCGGTGAGATAAAGATTGAATCCTAGCGCCGCGGAGAGTTCCTGTACGCGCATCATCACTGCGCGCTGTTCCGGGGATAGCCGGCTTTCCAGCAAAAACATGTAGTCTGGCATTGTTCCTTCACCTCCAGGGTGTCCGCGCAAACCGCCGTGAACACCCGCTCTGGGTTCCCCAGGCTCCCACCCGCTAAGCGCGCGGGTGGTGTGCTTTGTAAATCTGCTTCAAGCGCTCCTCAACAACATGGGTGTAGATCTGCGTCGTAGAAATATCCGCGTGTCCCAACATGAGTTGCACCGAGCGCAAGTCCGCGCCGCGCTCCAGGAGGTGCGTCGCGAAGCTGTGTCGCAGCATGTGGGGTGTCAACGCCGCACGTAAACCCGCCCGGCGCCCATAGGCGGACAGAATCTTCCAAACTCCCACGCGGCTCAAAGCAACCCCCCGGCGATTCACAAACAGTGCCGGGCTGCTTACCCCTTTGTCCTGGCGGAGCAATTCCGAGCGCGCTTCCCGAAGGTACTTGTCGACCATGCCCAATGCTTTGCGTCCCACGGGCACGATCCGCTCCTTGTCTCCTTTGCCGATACAACGGACGCAGCCGGTCTTGCTGTCGAGATCGCTCACCCGCAAGCCGATGAGTTCCGAGACACGCAGGCCCGTCGAATACAACACCTCGAGCATGGCACGGTCGCGCAAACCCAGAGCGGTTTTTGAGTCGGGCTGATTCAGCAATCGCTCGATCTCCTCGAGCCGCAGGTAGCCCGGTAAGGACCTCCTGATCTTCGGCGATTCGAGATTGACGGAAGGGTCTGCGGGAATCAAATCCTGTATTTGGGCAAAACGGAAGAAATTCCGCAGCGTCACCAGATTGCGGGCCACCGTGCGGCTTTCCAACTTCTGCAGATAGAGACCGGCTAGGAAATCCACCAGATCGTTCCGTCGCACGTCCTCGAGGGAAAGCTTTCGCTTCTGCGCAAAAACCTGAAATTTGCCAAGATCCCGACGGTACGCGGAGGCGGTATTCAAAGACAGTCCCTTTTCCACCCTTACGTGCGTCAGGAAAGACGAGATGGTCGCAGCAATCTCCATCAAGGCTCCACATACTCCGCGTCGCCGCGACCCCGTCGCAACGCGATGCCGTATACCTCTTCGACCTCACGACACCGGAACAGCCAAGCCAGCACCAGGTACAAGACCGTCGATCCGACCAGGAGTCCGGTAAAAACGGAAAGCTGTACCAGCGAACGGGAATGCGCCGTAAACTCCGTGTAATGCATCCCCAGCCAGCAGGCCACGCCCATGATCGCCGAGCAGGCAACAATTTTTGAAAATGAGCGTAGGAGTTCTGTTATTCCCAAGGCGCCATAGCGTATCCGGAAAACAAGAAACAATGCGAAAAAGTCGAAAAAGCACGCAATCGCGGTGGCCAGCGCCGGCCCACCGTTCTGCACGCGCTTAAAGAAAAACTGCAGGAATACGATGTTCAGCACCACGTTAATCACCAGAGACATCGATGCCACAATCACTGGGGTTTTCGTATCCCGTGTCGAATAAAATGCCGGAACAATCAGCTTCACCGCCGCCAAGGCCGGCAATCCCACGGAATAGTAGAGCAAAGCCCGCGCCGTGAGCCGCGTGGATGACGCCACGAACTGTCCATGCTGAAAGAGCACCCGGACGATCGGCTCGCGCAAGATCATTAACCCCAGGGCGGCTGGTATGGTAATGAATGCCACGATTCGCACCGAGAAGGTCAACGTCTTCTTAAGCGCCTCGAAATCTCTCGCTGCGGCTTGGTGCGACATCATCGGGAGAATGGCTGTGGCCACCGCAATGGCATACCCGCCCAGGACCAGTTCCATGACGCGGTCTGCCAAGTACAAAGCCGCTAGACTGCCGCCTGGCATCTTGCTGGCCGTCGCAAACCGCGTATCCACCAGCAGGTTGATCTGCCCTATGCCAATACCGAAAAGGCGTGGAATCATCAAGCGCGCCACGTTCTTGATCGCCGGGTGCGAAAACGAAATCCCAAAATCAAACCTCATCCCCTTCTCAACGAGTGCGGGCACCTGAATCAAGAATTGCAAAACGCCACCGATGAGTACACCGACGGCAATCGAAGTAGCCGGGTCCTTGAAATATCTCCAGACCGCCCCGACCGAGAAAAGAATCGTGGCTATGTTCAATACCACGGGCGTCGCGGCCGGCAACCCGAAAATATGAAAGCAGTTCAGGATGCCCATGGCCAGCGCTGCCATGGAAACGAAGAAGAGATAAGGAAAAATGATGCGATTGAGTTGCACGGCCTGATCCCCGGCCAAGTTCTTGCCAGAGAACAGATGGACCACGGTGGGTGAAAAAACCATCCCCAGAATCGTGATGACGGCGGCAACGAGGGCCAAGGTCCAGAAAAGCCGGTTGGCAAAGTCCCACACCTCTTCCTGCGATCTCTCCCGCATATAGCTCGTGAAAACCGGGATAAACGAGGCCGTCATGGACCCCTCGGCGACCAATCGCCGGAATAGGTTGGGGATACGATAGGCCAGGACGTAAGCGTCCGCCGACAGGGTGGTCCCGAGAAGGAGCGCAATCCGCTGATCGCGGACGTAACCGAGAATGCGGCTTACGATGGTGACCAGGGAGATGATCGAGGCCGACTTGAGGATCTGCTTTTTTTCGGTCAACGGGCGGCGCTCCGGTGCCCTAACCCTAATGAAAACAATGAGTTGACAGGAAAACTTGCTTAACATAACATACATTGTGAAAATTGGCAAATAGCCCGATTCGGACGCGCTGATTCTTGAAAAATCGAACCCCAACCTCGACGCACAAGAAAGTAGTTGTGGTGCTCGCCGACAAAAAACCCCTGCGCGGGTACCTCAATCCCGCCCGCTTGGGGCAAGCCGATCCCATTGACCTGTTGACCCCGGATGGCGAGCATGAGCAGATACCCCTGGCGAAGGTCCGCTCGATCTACTTTGTCCGCGACTTCGTCAACGATTTCGAACCCGAACGCCGGGCCTTTCTCAGCCGGCCGAAGCTGGACGGCCTGTGGGTGCGTTTGCGCTACACGGACAGTGAGACCCTGGAAGGTGTGGTCCCAAACGACCTCCTCTCCTTGCTCGACAACGGCCTGCAGATCACTCCGCCGGACCTAAGCTCCACCACCGACCGCATCTTCGTTCCGCGCTCGGCGCTCTCCGAAGTCACCGTCTTGGGCGTCGTAGGCATCGCCCGTCGTAGACCTGCTGCCGCACCCGCTGCGGTGCAACCTGGTCTGTTCACCGAGTAATTTCCCCGCCTGTACTTCTCTGTTGGCGCTGTGCGAGACTCACCCGCAGTGGGTCAGGAGCCTCGTCCATGAAACTCTCCGAAGTCGCGCAGAAACTGGGATGCCGCCTCGAAGGCGCACCTGAAACCGAAATCCTTGGCGTGGCCGGAATCGAGCGCGCCGAGCCGGGACACATCACCTTTCTCGCCAACCGCCGCTATTTCCCTCTTCTGAAAACGACCCGCGCCTCGGCAGTGCTCGTCGAAGATGGCATCGCCCTCGAGCGCGGACCTCGCCTGCCGGCGATTGCTGCGCTGCGCACCGCCAATCCCTACCTCGCTTTCGCACATGCCATCGAACTCTTCTATCAGCCGCCGCGCTACGAACCCGGCGTTCATCCGACTGCGATCATCGCCGAGACTGCTCGTATTGGTGACCGCGCACATATCGGGCCTTACTGTTTCATCGACGAAGACGTCGAGATCGGCCGCAACGCCGTACTGCACAGCTTTGTGACCATTTACCGTGGAGCCCGAATTGGAGAGGACTTCTTTGCCCATGCGCATGCCGCAGTGCGCGAATTCTGCCGCATCGGTCATCGGGTAATTCTGCAGAACGGTGCGGTTATCGGCGGTGATGGTCTAGGCTTTGCCAAGCAAAAGGACGGACGTTGGTACAAGATGCAGCAGTCTGGTCCGGCCGTCCTCGAAGACGACGTAGAAGTACAGTCGAACGCCTGCGTTGACCGCGCCACGGTCGGCGAAACGCGCATCGGTCGCGGCACTAAGTTGGATGATCTGGTGCTTGTCGGCCACGCGTCCCAAGTGGGAGCTGATACTATGCTTTGCGGCCAGGTGGGTCTCGCGGGATCCACTGAGGTCGGCAGGGGGTGTATCCTCGCTGGACAGGTCGGCACCGCGGGCCATCTTTTGATCGGGGATGGCACGGTCATCACCGCTCAAAGCGGCATTCCCAATGATGTACCGCCGCGCTCGCTTTATTCCGGTTATCCCGCCGTCGACAACCGTCAGTGGCTCAAGACCATGGCTGCGCTCAATCGCCTCCCGGAACTCCAAAGGCGCGTCCGAGAACTGGAAACGGAAATCGAGAAGCTGAAAACCAGCTGAGTGCTCGTCAACCCGCGCTCGTTCTAGGAGGATGACGCTGCGGGAAAACCAAGCGGCTGCTGATCCGGCGGCAGGGCTGCCGCCACGGCGTCATGCACCCGTTCATTCAACTTGTCCCGATCCTCGAACGAATACCCTGCGGCGTCGATCGGCTCGAGAAACTCCACGAGTATCTCTCCGGGATGAATTGACAGCGACCGTTTCTCCATCACTCGATGCGCACCCGAACACGCAATCGGCACGATGGGCACCCCGGCCTTGACGGCCATCACTACCGCGCCCTTTTTGAAATCCTGCAGGCGGCCGTCCCGGCTGCGTGTGCCTTCCGGATAAATCAGGAATGATTGTCCCGCGCGGAGAGCTTCGATCGCTTTCTCCAAACTTCCGATGGCCGAGTCCCGTTCCTGGCGATTGACAGGAATAAATCGCGCGAGGTGGAATGCTTGTCCAACGATCGGCCACCTAAACAGGGATTCCTTCAACAGGATCGCGATTCGCCTGGGAATCGCCCCAACCACTGCCGGAGCGTCTGCCGAGCTCGTGTGATTGGCTACAAATAGGCACACGCCTTTAGGAATTCGCTCTCTTCCGGCGACCCGAATTCGCACTCCACCGGCACGCACGAAAAACATCACGCCCTTAATGCCGGCCCAATAGAGTGGATCGGGATTGCGAGTGACAAGCGTGTAGAAAAGCAACGGCGGCCCGACCAGCAGGATATACATCGAGAGAAAGAGACCGATGAAAAGGGTGCGAAGCATGAGTTCGCAGAACTTCCTCGAATCGAACAGGGCACGTCAACTAGAGCGGTTGCCGGTCAAAGCCGTGACCGGCTGTGTCACCCCGCGGAGCAGCCCCTCGTGGATGCGCCGCGCTTTCTCGCCAGCATGCAGGTCTTCTTTCACGAGGTAGGAAGTCCGCGTAACTTCGCCGAGGCGGAATTCAACGGTCAGGTTCTTGTCGTCCCGGAGAACATTCAGGCGCAGAGTGCTGCCTTTCTTTTGAGAATATAGCCAACGTTCGATACTCCGGGGCGGTTCCGATCCGTTCCAGTTCACAATGACGTCTCCCACGCGCAGCCCCGCCTCCCCGGCACCGCCCTCGGCATCGAGTGCGCCCACGATGAGCGCTCCGTTCCCAGAGCGCTCTGCCGAAAAACCAAGCGTCGGTATCTTGCGCTCGTTGGTTCGCAATTCGAGACCCGCGAGCGATAGAATTTTTTGGTACGGCAGCGGGTCCGCGTGCGAAACGTATTTCTGAAAAAACTCCTCAAATGACCCGCCGGCGACTTTCTCGGCCGTCAACCGCACATCCAAGCTGTCGCGGTAGGTCTTCCCTTGCTTCGCAAACTCCTCATTCATGGACCGCAGTACGTCATCAAGGCTTTTTTGATTGTCCGTGCGGTCCCGGATCAGAATGTCGAGTAGCACGCCCAGTATTTGTCCCTTGGTGTAGTAGGAAACGCTGTTCTGTGCCCGGTTGTAGAGCGGATATTTTTCAAGCCACGCATCCAGGCTGGACTGTTCCGCGCTCTGCCAGCGGTTCGCCGGGCGCGATTCCAGATCGGTGATCTGTTCGCTGAGATCTTCGTAAAACTGCTCCTTACTCCAAAGATGTGTCCGCACCAGTGTGTAGGAAGCATAGGCGCTGGTGACGCCTTCCGCGAACCACAGCGCGCGCGTGTACTGCTCCTTCGTATCGTCGACCGGTTCCAACGAAGCCGGACGAATGCGTTTCACGTTCCATAAGTGAAAAAACTCATGCGCTGCGACGTCCAGAAATTCGTCTTCCGATCGCACGGAAATCGCCGTGGAATTCAAATGTTCCATGCCTCCGCCCGCTCCGGTGGCACTCTTTCCAAGATGCACCAAAAAAGTGTAACTCTCGAACGGCGCGCCATCCATCAACCTCAGTTCATACGCGCAAATACGCCGCAGTTCCTCCTCGAGCTGTTTTCTCTTCCAACCATCGCCCTGGACTACGGCCCAAACCGCCGGACTCACCTCGGGGACCTGAAATTCTTCGAACTTACCGGCTTCAATGGGTGCGTCCGACAACGCATCGTAGCTCGCCGAGTCAAATCCAAAATTCCGGGCACGGCTCATCTGCTCGAGCCGCTGAAGCGAAGCGCTGGCCACTTTCCACTCCAGGGGCACGTCAGGCATATCGAGATGCACGCCCTCCGATCGGCGCTCGGGCACGTACATCAATATCATTGCAGGATTGATGAAGGCATGTTCGCTGTTCAGTTGGGTCGCGAAGGGCCCTCCTTCATCCCAGTACGTGGCGTAACGAATCGTGACGGTCCCTTTCCCGTTGATGCGCCAAGTTTGCTTATCCATCTTTTCGAGCGGAGCTTTATCAGAACCAACGAATGCCTCGACTTGTTGCACGTGCGCGCTGAAATCGCGTATCTGGTAGAGGGCGTTCCAGGCGGGCATCTGCACCGTCACTTCGCCGGTGACTTCCGGAATCTGCATGGTGATGTGAAAAAGATGGCGCTCCGGATGCGCGACCGATACTTCATAACGAATCGCGACTCGCGCCGAACTCGTGAGGCTCGTCACGCACAGAGGAGCCAAAATACCGATGGTCCGGAGAAACCACCACCCGCCGCGATGTGCGCTCACCGGACCGTAGCCTCCGATGGTGCCGCGACGTCACGGCCAAGCTTGTTCAACAGCTTCTCGCACAACCCGTCGAAACTTCCGTTCGACATTATTAGCAAAAGGTCGCCCGCTTTGGCTTCCGCCGAGAGATAGTCCGCAATCGCCTCGGCTCCCGCAAACGAACGCGCGTCTTTCCCCAACTCCCGCACACTCTGCGCCACGGACTCGGGTTCGAGCCGATGCTCATCACCCAACTGTTGCGCACGAAAAACCCCGCCCAGCACGATGCGATCGGCAAGGGCCAACGCCTTCGGTAGCGACTCCTGAAACACTTTGCGGCGCATCGAATTCGAACGCGGCTCGAGAACCGCCCACAACCGCCGTTTCGGCCAGCGGCTGCGCGCTGCCTCGATCGTGGCGCGCACCGCCGTCGGATGATGCGCAAAATCATCCACCACCAAGATGCCCCCCAGCTCGCCTCTCACGTCCATGCGCCGCTTGACGCTACGAAATGTCGACAAGGCCTTGGCCAACGTCTCGGCTCCAATTCCCCGGCCATGTGCCACGGCAATCGCCGCCATTGCATTCAAAACGTTGTGCCGACCTGTCGCCGCCAGCGCAAACTCACCAAAGGTCTCGTTGCCGTGGGTAGCTCGAAAATGCATGGTTCCGCCATTATCTGTGACATCGCTGACAACCCAGTCGTTTGCCGCGGCAAAACCATAGGTCTGCACCCGACAATATGCTTTCTCCACCACGCGACGCAGCCCAGGGCCGGACTCCTGCGTATCGCCCCAGACAACCACCGTACCGTTTCGCGGAACCAAGTTCACCAGCCGCCGGAACGCCAGTTCGTAAGTCTCGTAGTCGGCGTAAATGTCCGCGTGATCGTATTCCAGCGAAGTGATAATCAGATCGTCCGGATGGTAATGAAAAAACTTCGGTCCCCGATCCCAGATCGCGGTCTCATACTCATCGCCCTCGAGGATAAACTCCGCGCCGCCTCCCAAACCGTAGCTCTTCCCGAAGTTCTCGGCCACCCCTCCGACCAGAAAGTTCGGCCGCTTCGCTGCCGTATGAAAGATCCACGCCAGCATTGCCGTCGTAGTGGTTTTGCCATGCGTTCCGCTGACCACGATCGAATGCCGCCCCGGAAGAAATACCTCCTCCAGCATTTCCGGCATCGACCGGTACGGAATCTTTCGGTCGAGCACTTCTTCCAACTCCGGATTTCCTCGCGCGATGATATTTCCTACCACCACCAGATCCGGTGCCGGCTGCAAGTGCGCTGCATCAAACGAATGGAAAAACGAGATCCCCAGGCTTTCCAGTAGCGTCGATGCCGGCGGATACACGCCAGAATCCGATCCGGTCACGCGAAAACCGTGTTCGCGGAGCATGCCCGCAAGCGGCGCCATCGCCGAGCCTCCGATTCCGATCACATGCATGTGCTTTGCTGCGCTCATGGTGCCACCGCCGGCTCGAGAATTTCTAGCACACCTTCCCCCTCCGCGCTTAGACGCGCCCTTACCCCGAGTGGGAGCGTCAACATCGGCCGCTCGGTATGCCCGACCGGCGCTCCAAACACGATCGGTACACCCAACCCTCCGAGAATCCGCGTACACACATCTCGTACGCTCGGACTTCCCGCCACCGGAGGGTCGCACTCCGGAAACTCGCCCAAGACAAATCCCCGCACGCCCGCCAGTCTCCCCGCCTGCTTTAGGTGCATGAGAACGCGATCCACCTGGTAAGGTTTCATCGCCCGGTCCTCCAGCACGAGGATCGCATCTCGGGTGTCCAACTCCCAAGGAGTTCCGATCGTCGCTTCCACAAGCGTCATCGCGCCACCCAGCACGCGTCCCTCCGCGGCACCGTTACATAGGGTCGCGCCCCGCAACGGTACCTGCCAACCCTGTTCTGTGCGGCTGACTGCCGACCGCAACGACTCTTCGTCGTACCCACCCGGTTTCCCGGCGCCCCCATCGAAACCCGCCGCAACCATCGGCCCATAAAAAGTCACCCAACCGCGGCGCTGCCACAAGTAAATCTGCAATGACGTAAGGTCGCTGAAGCCAATGATATTTTTGGGCTCGCCGAGCTGGTCGCTCAAATCCGCTTCCAGCAGATAGGTCGATCCGTAGCCTCCCCGCAGCGCCACCAAACCATCCACCGCCCGATCCGCCAACCTGTTCAATAGTTCCGCTCGTCGATCCACCGTGGATGCCGCAAAATAACCGTCCGCCGTTCCCCCCTTCGCGATATCCAGAGAGAAGCCCAGCCGCCTCAATTCCGCAAAGCCAGCGGTCGTTCTTTGGTCACTTGCTGGCGAAGCCGGCGCGAATACTGCCAGTCTCGAACCAGCGCGCAAGGCCTTGGCCTTCTCGAGCGGCACTTTCGAGCGAGCCGGCAAACTGGCAGACACGTCCCGGCTCATTCGTGCTGACCCTCCATGGGAATAACCTCGGTGATCACCCCGGCGCGGTGCAGCTGCTCCACAATCTGTTCTTCCTGACGGTGCCGCACGTCTGCGTCAAATTCCACGATGGAATTCGCGCCCGCCATCGAAACGCGAAAGTGCTGGGCGTTGATTTTCAATCCGGCCAACAGCCGCAGCACTTCGCCGGCAACACTCTCTGCATGACTCGTGGTGATGCGGAAAGCGATGATCCGCGGCTTCAAATTCGCCCAGCGGGCCACCCAAGCGAGCACGATGAGCCCAAACAGAACCAGGCCCGTCGCATATCCGGCCACGGCATAGAGCCCACCGCCGACGGCCATTCCGATGGCGGCTTCGACGAAAATCGTCGCCGCCGTGGTCATTCCTACTAGTGTGCCAGACTCGCGCAGGATTGCGCCCGCGCCGAGAAATCCGATGCCCTGGACCAGGTTCGACGCGATACGCGTACTCGAAGTGTCCCCAAAGCGGTGAGCTATCTCATTGGAAAGGATGGTGAACAACGCCGAGCCGAGACAAACGAACAGGCTAGTGCGTACGCCGGCGGGCCGCCGGTGGATGTCGCGCTCCACGCCAATGGCAGCTCCCAAGCCAGCCGCAATACTCAACCGCAGGATGATTTCGTGAAAAGGAAGCATCCGTGTGATCGGCTCTCGCCCGCCTGATCGCGATTCTACTATCTACAACGTGAACTGCGTCAATTTCGCGAAATGCCGTGCTCTAGCGTGTATCTCGCTGCGCTTCAGCGTGCGCAACCGGTCCAAACCAAACTTCTCGACCGTAAAACTCCCCAGCACCGAGCCATACACCATAGCCCTGCGCAACGATGCATCCGTCTTGTCGCCGGCACTCGCCAGATAGCCCATGAACCCGCCCGCAAAACTGTCTCCCGCGCCGGTTGGATCGTGCGGCTCTTCCAACGGAAAGGCCGGTACGCAGAAGACTCCGCGCTTGTCGACCAGCATCGCGCCATATTCGCCACGCTTCACGACCAACGTCGAAGGTCCCATCTTGAAAATATTACGCGCCGCACGCAGCAAGTTATGTTCGCTTGAAAGCTGTCGGGTCTCCGCATCGTTAATCATCAAAATATCGACGTGTCGCAGCGTCTCCCGCAATTCGTCATTGGTGCGCTCAATCCAATAGTTCATGGTGTCGAGCGCCGCGATCTTCGGCCTTTTCTTTACCTGCTGCAAAACGTCCCGCTGCAGGTCCGGCGCAATATTCGCCAGAAAAACATATTTCGAATCCCGGTATTTCTCCGGCAATCGCGGTTTGAAATCGGCGAACACGTTCAATTCCGTTGTCAGCGTCACGCGCTCGTTCAAATTTTCCGAATAGCGTCCTGCCCAAAAAAAGGTCTTACCCGCTGCTCTTTCCAGTCCCATCAGGTCGATGTGGCGGCCCCGGAAAATCGCTGCATCCTTCGCCGTGAAATCTTCTCCGACAATGGCGACCAGGTTTACATGTGTAAAAAAACTCGCCGCCACCGCGAAGTACGTCGCTGCGCCGCCCAGCGCCCGTTCCACCTTTCCGTACGGGCTTTCGAGCCCATCAAATGCCACCGAACCCACCACGAGTAAAGACACAGTTGTCTCCTAGGAAATGTACTTCCTGATGATTGCGCCGAGTCGCCTCTTCGTCGCGTCGGGCACCCGCTGTAAGTCCGTCACGAGCGCATGCTGCAACGCCGCCCCGCATTTGCAATTCCGTTCTGTCGGCATCGTGCGCACCGCTTCGCGCAAAACTCTTTGGGCGTTCTCGGCATTCTGGCTCAGTGTCGCGATGATCTGTGTGGCCGTCACGGATTCGTGCTCTGGATGCCAGCAGTCGTAATCCGTGATCATCGCAATCGTCGAGTAACACAGCTCGGCTTCGCGCGCGAGCTTCGCCTCTGTCACGTTGGTCATTCCGATCACTTCAAATCGCAGTTGCCGGTGGACGTGCGCTTCTGCCAGCGTCGAAAACTGAGGCCCCTCGATGCAAACGTAAACGCCGCCGCGATGCACTTTTACTCCGCAGTGAACGCTGGCATCCGCCAAAATCCCCGACACCTGCACGCACGTCGGCTTGTCGAATGTCACGTGCGCCACCAAACCTCCTCCGAAGAAAGTGGATACGCGTGATTTTGTTCGATCGACAAACTGATCCGGCACCAAGAACTCTCCCGGCCGCAGCTCTTCCTGCAGAGACCCTACCGCGCTCACCGAAATGATTCTCTCGACGCCGAGTTCCTTCATGGCATAGATGTTGGCGCGAAAATTGATTTCACTCGGCAAAATTTGATGCTCACGCCCATGCCGCGCCAGAAAAGCTACCCGCTTTTCATGCAGCGTACCCAGCACGATCGCATCCGACGGATCGCCGAACGGTGTCTTCACGCGAAGCTCACGAACGTCACCTAACCCGGTCATTCCGTACAGGCCGCTCCCGCCAATGATCCCGATGGTCGCCTTTGACGCCGCTCCCGCGCGCTTGGCTTTCTTCGTTTTCAATGCTGCCATTTCACCTCTCCGTCCTCAGTCTGGACTGCCGAGACTCGCTCTCGCCTAAGCCAAGCGGCGATTTTCCAAGGCCGAAGCCAAAGTCCAGGTCACCACACCGCTGAAAACCAGGCGCACCAACCCGCTCGGTCAAGCATCCACCCCGCTCTTCGACAAAATCTCGCTTACCGCCGCGAACGGGTCCTTCTTTCTCTC
>Ga0209526_10001726_pt1 | contig 14675 bp, 16 predicted proteins | sample JacPinW_OM2H0_M1_FD_188566 | JGI IMG/M metagenome (GOLD analysis project Ga0209526, IMG submission 188566) | Forest soil microbial communities from Algoma, Ontario, Canada - Jack Pine, Ontario site 1_JW_OM2H0_M1 (SPAdes) (version 2) | ecosystem: Environmental > Terrestrial > Soil > Boreal... | reverse complement strand
CAATAGTCGCTGCGGTACCGACGTGTAGGCACTTCCAAAACCGAGGGTCATCTAAGTCCCTGTATTTGAGTCGGTTTTCGAGATGTGTGCATGCGCTAGTGCTTTCGCAGGGACGACGGAAGAGTTAAGCCGGATGACTTACCGGCTGACCCGCTGCAATTCCTTCACCAGCAGATCCAGCGCCTCCGCAAGCATGCCGCCGCCGCACACGGTCAGCCGTTCCGGCATAACGATGCGCTTTGCCGGCGGATAGAGGCGCTCCAGCGCGGGATGCAGCAGGAACGCAAGGCCTTCATCCTCGGCGCGGTCGCCTTGCTCCGACACGACCAGAAAATCCGGCCGTGCATTCACGATCGCCTCGAGCGAGGCGAATCCGCCGGTGGCTATGCCGAGATCGGAGGCCATGTTGAACAGCCCGGTCTCAGCCAATAGCGAACTGATCAGGCTGTCGCTGCCGGCAACCCAGCCGCGCCGGAACAGCGGCAGCACGGAATAGTGTTTTTCCGTCACGGTTTTGCGCGCACGCGCGACCGCCGTATCGAGCCGGGCGATCTCCGCCGTCGCGCGATCGTCGTGCTGCACGATTTCGCCCATCCGGCGCATCTGGGCTTTTGCCTCGTCGAGATTTCGCGGCACGCCGAATTCGGCAAGACGGAGCCCATGCTCTCTCAAAAACTCCCGCGTCGAACGCTTGTCGAACTGGCCGGCCACGACAATGTCGGGCTTGAGCAGCAAAATATCCTCGGCGCCGCCGGACAACATGGGAAAGCTGCGCGCATCATTGGCGACGAAGGATCGGGCAAGATCGCGCGAAAACCGGCTGAGGCCCACGATCTGCTCCGGGTCGGCCAGCTCTATCAGCAATTGATCGGTGCAGACATTCATCGACGCGACGCGCTGGCCGGCCCCGCGCGCGGGCACAAGCCAGAGGCCGGCGAACACCACGAGAGCAGCGGCGAGCAATCGGGGCAAAGATTCGCGGCGACTTCTCATAGAGCGCCTCAGATTTCTGCCCAAGGCACGATCACCGCCTCACGCTTATATTCCGCGCGAAAAGCGCTGATCCGGAACACGTCGCCCATCACCTGCTCGGAAAGCGCCTCTGCCGGCGCGCCTTGCGACACCAGGCGGCCGTCCGACAGCACGAGAACAATATCCGCGAATCGTGCCGCCAGCACGAGATCGTGCGTCACCACGATCACCAGCGTGCCCTGATCGGCGGCCGCCCGCAGGGTTTTCATCACCTCGATCTGGTGACGCGGATCAAGCGAGGACGTCGGCTCGTCCGCCAAAATCACCGGCGCTTCCACCGCGAACACCCGCGCCAGTGCGACGCGGCTGCGCTCGCCGCCGGACAATTCCGTCACCCGGCGCGCGCGCAATTCAACCACATCAGTCGCGCGCATCGCCCGCAGCACCGCCTCGGCATCTCGCGGCGTCAATCGCGCTGGGTCGGTCGCACCATGCGGGTAGCGGCCGAGTGCGACGATATCCCGTGCCGGCAGCGGCCAGTGCACGAGATGGCCTTGCGGCAAATAGGCAAAACGCCGCGCGCGCTCGGGCAACGAGAGCGACGACAGCGCGTCGCCGCCGACGTGAATGGCGCCGGTGGCAGGTACCAATCCCGCCAGCGCGCGCAGCAGCGTGGTCTTGCCGGCGCCGTTCGGCCCGACCAGCGCGACCAGATGCCCAGGCGATAGCGCCAGCGAGACATCGCGCAGCACGAGGCGGCCGGCTAATTTGACACTGACGCCCTGCGCGGTGAGGAAAGCGGTCATGCGACGCCTCCGCCGAGCGCGCGGCGCTCGCGCATGATCAGATAGAGGAAGAACGGCACGCCGATGATCGAAGTCAGGACGCCGACCTTGATATCGCTGGTCGAGGGAATGATGCGCACGCCGATATCGGCGGCTAACAACAGGGCAGCCCCAGCGAGCGCACTCGGAACCAGCAGCCGCGCCGGATCGTGCCCGATCAATGGACGCATCAGATGCGGCGCGACCAAGCCAATAAACCCGATGGTGCCGGACACCGCGACCGCGCCGCCGACGCCGAGCGCGACGCCGGCGATCACCATCAGCCGCAGCCGGTCGATGTCGACGCCGAGGCTTTGCGCGGTCTCCTCACCTAAGGTAAGCGCGCGGAACGCGTTGCGTTGACTCAATAGAATGACCGCGCCCGCCGCGATGAACGGCAGCGCCAACATGACGTCGCGAAAGCTGCGATCCTCCAGCGAGCCGAGCAGCCAGAACGCGATTTCCAGCACCACGAACGGATTTTGGGAGAGATTCATCACCAGTGCGGTCGCGGCGCCCGCAAGGCTCGAGATCGCAAGCCCCGCCAGAATCAGGATCAACAATGCCGCGTTGCGGCCCGCGATCGCGAGCAGCACGAACACCGAAGCAAAAGCAAAAACGATCGCCGCGACCGGCAGCGCATAGGAGCGCACGTCGGCGAGGCCAAGCGCGATCACCAGCACCGCACCGAAGGCGGCCGATTGCGGCGCGCCGAACAATTCGGGCGCGGCGAGCGGATTGCGCAGCAACCCTTGCAGCGCCGCGCCGGATAATCCCAAAACGGCGCCGATCGCAAAGGCGAGAATCGCCCGCGGCAGGCGGATCTCCCGCACGATCACCTGCGCCACGTCGCTGCCGCCGCCAAATAAGGCATCGATCACGGTGACCGGCGACAGCCGCACCGGCCCGATTCCGAGCGAGCCGAGCGCCAGCAGGACGACGAGGACGACAAGCGCCGCCATCACGCTAGAGCGCCGCCGCGCCGCAATATCAGCCGTCATCATGGCGTTCTGAAAACTCATCCAGCAGCCTCAAAACTCCGTTGGAACCCTGTGCGGCCGGCTGGTTCCGGCCGCGCGGGACCGCCGTCCTTTACCACGATGGTCGATTCGAGCCGAAAAGCGGCGCTTTTCCATCGCGATATGGCCTAAACTTGCCTCCGCCGGTAGGATGCATGGTAGAACTGGGTTGCAGGCCGCCGCGGAACGACGCGCCCGGCGATTCGAGGCATCCGATGGACGACGAACCGAAAAGCGCGGCTGAACTGAAAGAGATCAGGCTGAACCGCAAGCTCGCGCAGGATGCCGAAGGCATCAAGGCGATGGCCGAGATCGCGGCAGCCGATATCGCGATTCGCAAACGGACCGCCGAGCTGCGCGCGATGCGTTTGGCGAAAGAAGCCGCTGACCGCGCCAAGCCGGCCGAACCGAAGGCTAAACCCAGCAAGAAGAAGAAGTCGACGTAGATGACAGATCGCAACCGCTCCGATAATCGTTTCAACAAGCAGGACCCAGGCAAGGCCGAGCGTGACGCCGCCTCCAAGGCCGTGCTCGACAACATGGCCAGATTGAAAGCCTTGCGGCTCGCCCGCGAGGCGACTGAGCCGCCGCGCCCGACAGTTGTGAAGAAGGCGCGCACGAAATCGAAGGCGGCAGACGAAAAAACGCCGGCACTGGCGGATTGGCTGGCGAACCAGCAAAGCGGCGGACGCCGGACCTGAGACTCTTTGTTTCAGCAGTGATCAAAGGGAATTATATGGGCAAAACCGGCAAAAGCAGCGAGCCGCCCAAGGCGAAGGACGACAAATCGAAAAAGCCACCGCCGCCGCCCAGCGATGAGGATGACCTTGAGGATGGCGACATCGCCACGCCGAAACGCGATCGCCACGGCGACGACGACGAGCCGCTGTAACCTGCTAACAGAAGTCCTCGCTCTCGACGCGGCGGATGGTTGCGAGATCGAGCAAATGCCCGCCCCAGCCACCGCGCGCCAGCTTGACCGCAAGGTTTGGCGCGGCAAGCAGAGATACCGCGATGATCGCCAGCGGCACCGCGCTGATCCAGTCCAGCCGCACCGGCGTGAGCTCCTCGGTTGAACCCGCATAGGGTCCACCGCCGGTCCACAAACGCCAGCACTCGCCCAAAAATTCGCGCCGCGTGCCGCCCCGCGATGCGCATCCAAGCAGGGCCTGCATAGCGAGATGGGTGCGCACGCCCGCGCGGCCTTCGGGCGCGGCCGCGGGCATTTCGCCCTGCGAAACCCGCAGCAGCAGGCTGACAAGATCAACACCGGCGAGATAAGCGCTCATTGGCTCGACCAGTCGCGGATTGCAATCGACGAGGCGCGGCGTGGCGCTACCGTCGGGCATGACGCAATCGACCGACATGGCTCCGTGCCAGGCAAGCTTCGCGCCGATCGTCGCCAGATAAGCGCGTAGCTCGGGCCGGCTGACGCTTTGCTTGATCGCCTCGCCACCGCCCGCGCCGGCGGCGATCTGCCGATAGGCATGAAATCCAATCATTTCGCCGTGGCAAAACACGGCTTGCGCCTTCTCCGTCGTGCCGGCGACGAATTGCTGCACCAACACTTCATCGGCAAACATGCCGTTTACGCTAAAGGCCTGCGCACAGAGCTCCCGCAGCGCGCCTTCCAGGTCGCCGCCGTTGCGCACAAACCAGATACCGCGGCTGGCGGTGCCCACCGAGGTTTTGACAACGGAGGGAAATTTTATCGCATCGCGCAATTCGCCGGCGGATTTCACGATTACGGTGGCCGGCTGTGGCAAGCCCAATTGATCGAGCAGCCGGCTGAATCCGGCCTTGCTATGTACCGTGCGATAACTGGCAAAACTCGGCAGCGCCAGCCCGACACGCCCCGCAAGGCGCTCAACTACGCGCGCCAACAAAAATCCCTGTTCGTGGATTGGCAAAAGCACGTCGAAATGCCGCGCGGCCAGCAGTTTTTCGATAAATGAGAGAAACCCGGCCGGATCGTCCCGCATGCCAGGACAGCGATGAAATTTGGCGACAAACCGCGAAAACCGCGCCAGGCAATAAGGACTGGGATCGCAGACCTCGACGATATGACCCGATAGCCCGAGGATCGTGATCGCCTCCCGCGCCGAGGTGCTGTTTCCCTCGGAGAGCACCACGCGGAGCGGTTTTGCACCATGCACGGGGGTGGCCATGGCAGGCATCATCCCACGTCCAGCGGCCTTGTCGCTTGAATAAATGACGTATCGCTCGCTTGCGGCGCGGTTCGCAGGGGCTGCCATGCAGCGGCGTTCATGGACAAATAACCCGCAGCCGGTAATTTTGGCGCGCCCTGCCGGGCCGTTGCAATTCAACGGGGTTTTGAATCAGACATGGTCTTTGAATCAGATTTGGTCGACGTTCTCGCCGCACCGCAACAAGCGAAGACGGATGCATCGCTGCGCACGCTGGCCGCCATTTCGACGGCCCATTGGGTCAGCCATTTCCATCTGATGGCGCTGCCGATGCTGTTTCCGTTTCTAAAAACACAGCTTGGCGTCGGCTATATCGAGCTAGGGTTTGCCCTCACCGTCTCTGCCGTCGTATCCGGCCTGACCCAGGCGCCGATAGGCTATCTGGCCGACCATATCGGCGCCCGCAAGATCCTGCTGATGGGCCTGACGCTCGGCGGTTTTGCGCTGATCATGCTCGGCCTGCATTTGAGCTATCCGTGGCTGATTGCGAGTGCGGTGCTGCTGGGGCTCGCCAACAGCGTCTATCATCCGGCCGATTATGCGATCCTGTCGGCCCATATGGATGAGGCGCGGATGGGCCGCGCGTTTTCGATCCACACCTTTGCAGGTTACCTCGGCGGCGCCGTCGCGCCTGCCATCGTGGCCGCGCTGTTTGCAACGATCGGCGGCTATGGCGCGCTGATCGTGGCGGGTGCCGTCGGCCCGCTGGTGGCGCTCGGGCTCGTCGCCGTCGGCATTCCCGACGCCAGCGCCGCCGATCGCAAGATCGATGGCGTGGAGGCGCGCCCGCAAAGCGTCATCACCCCGACCCTGATCGTGCTGACAATCTTCTTCATGCTGCTGAGCCTCTCGAACGCCGGGATCGGCAATTTCGGCCTGGTCGCGCTGATGAGCGGCTATGGCGCATCATCCTCCAATGCCAACATCGCGCTGACCGCGTTTCTCGGGTTTAGCGCGGTCGGCGTGCTGGCGGGCGGCTTTTTGGCCGACCACACAAAGCGTCACGGCCAGGTCGCCGCGGCCTGTTTTGCCATCAACGCGGTGATCGTGCTTGTGATCGCAACCGTCAATCTGCCGACGCTGCTATTGACCGCGGCGATGGGGGCGGCGGGATTCCTCGGCGGCGTGATCGCACCGTCGCGCGACATGCTGGTCCGCAACGCGGCGCCCGCGGGCGCGGCCGGGCGCGCGTTCGGCATCGTCTCCACCGGTTTTAACATTGGCGGCATCGTCAGCCCGCTGTTGTTCGGCTTCATCATGGACCAGAACGCGCCGCACTGGGTGTTCGGCGCCTCCGTCGTGTTCATGATCCTCACGGTTTTGTTGGCGCTGGTCACCGACCGCAACCCGCGGGGCAGTTCCGCAGCCGCCGATGCAAGGCTGATGCAGCCCTGAGCCTCGCAAGCGGCGGTTGACAGCATCCGGGCAGGACCCATGATGCGGCCAGCAAAACAAATTTCGGGATGAGACGTCATGGCTGACAATCCGGACCTCGTGATCCGCGGCGGCACCATCGCCGACGGTTTTGGCGGCGAATTGTTCGAAGCCGATGTCGCGCTAAAGGACGGCCGCATTGCCGAAGTCGGCCGCATTGCCGCCAAGGGCAAGGAAGAGATCGACGCCCGCGGAAAGCTGGTCGCGCCGGGGTTTGTCGACCTGCACACCCATTATGATGGCCAAGTCACCTGGAGCCATGACATCACGCCCTCCTCGCAGAACGGCGTCACATCGGCGGTGATGGGCAATTGCGGCGTCGGTTTTGCGCCGTGCCGGCCGGACGATCATTTCAGGCTGATTCAGTTGATGGAAGGCGTGGAGGATATTCCCGAACCGGTGCTCAGCGCGGGCATCCCCTGGGCCTGGGAAAGCTTTCCGGACTACATGGACTGGCTGTCGCAGCGCCATTTCGACATGGATATCGGCGCGCAATTGCCGCATGCCGCACTTCGCGTCTATGTGATGGGCGAGCGCGGCGCGCGTCGCGATCCGGCGACGCCGGAGGATAACAATGCGATGGCCGCGCTCGCGGGCGATGCGGTGCGCGCCGGCGCCTTGGGATTTTCGACCTCGCGCACTCTCAACCACCGCACCTCGACCGGCGACTACACGCCGACGCTAAAGGCCGGCGAGGATGAGCTGACCGCGATTGCGGGGGCGATGCACAAGGTCGGGCGCAGCGTGCTTCAGTTTGTGCTCGATCAGGCCTCGATCGAGGAAGACCTGCCGATGATGCTGCGGGTCGCGGAGCGGACAAAATGCCCGATTTCGTTTTCGGTGGCGCAGGCCGACCGGGCGCCGCGGCGCTGGCGCCAGACGCTCGACAGTATCAATGAGGCGTCCGCGCGGGGACTTGCGATCACCGCGCAGATCGCCGCGCGCCCGGTCGGGCTGTTGCTCGGACTGGAATTGTCGCGCAATCCGTTCCAGACCCATTCGAGCTACAGGGAGATCGCCAAACTGCCGCTGGCCGAGCGCGTGGCGCGGCTGCGCCGGCCGGAGGTGCGCGCGGCGATCCTGAGCGAGACCGCGACGGCGACCGACGATCCGCTGTTCTTCCGCCCGAACTACGACAAGATGTATCTGCTCGGCGATCCCCCCGATTACGAACAGCCGCCGGAGAACGCGTTGGGCGCGCAGGCCCGCCGCCAGGGAAAACAGCCGGAAGAGCTGGCCTATGACGCCATGCTCTCCGATGATGGCCGCGGCATGCTGTATGTGCCGTTCCTGAACTATGCCGACGGCAATCTCGATGCCGTGCATGAGATGCTGCGCGATCCACTATCGGTGCCGGGACTCAGCGACGGCGGCGCGCATTGCGGCATTATCTGCGATGCCAGTTTTCCAACGTACCTATTGACGCACTGGACTCGCGACCGCAAGCGCGGCGAAAAGCTGTCGATCCCGTTCGTGGTGGCGGCGCAGTCGCGCAAGACCGCGCTTTCCGTCGGGCTGTACGACCGCGGCGTCATCGCGCCCGGCTACAAGGCCGATATCAATATCATCGACTACGACCGGCTGCATCTGCATCCGCCAAAGGTGCATTACGACCTTCCGGTCGGCGGCCGCCGCCTGCTGCAACAGGTCGACGGCTATGACGCCACCATCGTGTCGGGCGTGGTGACGCAACGCGGCGGCCGTGCCACCGGCGCGCGTCCGGGCCGGCTGGTGCGCGGCGCGCAGGGGAGTTTGCAGTAGGTTTTTAGCCGCGGGGCTACTCAGTGTCGTCCCGGCGAAGGCCGGGACCCATACGCCGCGGCCTATCCGTAAGGCGACGGGGTTAGTTGCCTTTGTAATCAGTTAGCCACCGTGGTTATGGGTTCCCGGTTCAAGGCCGGGACGACGGGGAGATCACGCAAAACACGCCGGAAAATTGATCTTCTGCCGCAATCCCCTGGGCGATCGGTTCTGCAGCGTCAGTTTGCCGCCGTGACGTTCGACAATCTCCTTGGCGATCGCCAGCCCAAGGCCGGCACCGGCGCCAAATTTGCGCCGCGCCGGATCAACCCGGAAAAACGGTTCGAATACCCGCGACATGCTTTGGTCGGGAATGCCGGGCCCTTCATCGTCGATGGTGATCGACGCGGTCGTGTTGTCTTCCAGACCTACAGTGACAAAAGCGCCACCGCCATGCGTTGCTGCATTGATCACGAGATTTCTGACAGCCCGCGTCAGCGCCAATGGAGCCGATGAAATTGTCACCGCCTCCATTTTCATGATGGTCACGGATGCCTGCATTGCGGCGAGGTCCTGGCAGATCTCGCTGGTAATCTCGTCGACCCGGACCATCTGGTTGGTTTCCCGATGGGTTTCCTCGCGCACCAATTGGATGGCGCTATCGGCGATGCGATCAAGCTCTTCCAGGTCGCTCAGCCACATCGAGCGATCTTCCTCGTCGAGAAACTCCGCGCGAAGCCGCATCCGGGTCATCGGCGTGCGCAGGTCATGGCCCGCGGCCGCGACCAGGCGCATCCGGCTTTCGGCGGCATTCTTCAGCCTCGCCGTCATGGTATTGAGTGCACGCGCGGTCGCCCTCAGCTCGGCCGGCCCGCTTTCGGGTAGTCGCGGAACAACGCCGTCGGCGTCGATCGTTGCCGCGACGCGCTCCAGCACCGCAAGATGGCGCGTGATGCGGTGAGCAAACCATAGCGCCACGCAGACGGTTCCGAGGGCGACTAGCAAAAACCAGCCGGCGAGAGCGTACAGAACTTCTCCGCGGTGGCGCTCCGGTACTGGAAGTGCAAGCCAGCCCGATTTCAATTTGATCGACACAAACGGGTGAGGAGTCTTAGGGGGTTGCGTTACAACAACCTCGAGATCGGATCCGGCGCTGCGCAATTGAGATTGCAGCAGGTTTGTCAATTCCGGGCGCGGCTGACCTGGTGCGGGGCCCGATCCCAAATGCGAGAGCCTGTCGTTTTCGTCGCCACCGAACAAGGGTGCGATCAGCAGGATCGCCTCGGAAACCAATCGCGCATAATCATTTTGTTCCTTTTGGGCATGCCCCTGCCGCGCCAAGAACAAGGTTGCGGTCGCCATCAGGACGACGCAGATGATCGACGAAACGAGCGTCACGACAATGCGAGCCCTCAGAGAATTCATTCGCCCGCTCCAATCTTCTCAACATTGGCGGTAAACACGTAGCCTCCATTTCGCACCGTCTTGATCAGCTGAAATTCAAGGTCGCCGAGCTTTCGGCGAACCCGGCTGAGCAGCACATCGACCGAGCGATCGAAGGCATCGCCATCGCCGCGTTTGGTCGCATCCAAAAGATATTCGCGCGACAGCATCCGTCCGGACCTCGCCACCAGTGCATGCAGCAGATCGAATTCGGCCGAGGTCAGGTCCAATAACCCACCGCTGGAGTTGAGAACCCGCCGCAATCCCGGCTGTAATTTAAAGCCCTCGAAGCGGTATTCCTGGGGAGAGTGCACGACCTGCGCCGCCTCATTTTGACGGCGAAGCACCGCGCGAATCCGCGCCGCAAGCTCTCGCGGATTGAACGGCTTGCCGAGATAATCATCGGCGCCGATTTCAAGACCGATGATCCGGTCGACATCTTCCTTCAACGCAGTGAGAAGAATGATCGGAATATGCGAGTTATCGGCTCGCATGTCGCGACAGATTTCCAGGCCTGAGCCGTCCGGCAACATGACATCGAGCACGATCAACTTGATGTCGTTCGACTCCAGCGCGGCGTTGAGGGTGCGTTTGTCGGACGCCAGCGTCACCCGAAATCCCTGCTCCGCCAGATAACGGCCGAGCAGCTTTCTGATCTGCAAGTCATCATCGACAATCAGGATGTGCGGTTCGACGTGCACGCGTTACGTCCTCATCGAAACTGTGTTGAACCGAATAAAGCAATTGCTTATGGCTTTCAATGCGGTAGCAGTCAAACCGCCCTTTCCAGCAACATTGAGACATATTGCAGCGGTGCGGGGCAACGTTTGGACACCGACGGCCCCATTTTGGAGATTGCCGCCCGTTAGACGGCTGACATCAGCGCTTCGGATATTCCGTAGCCAGCGCGAAGGTGAGCAGTCATGTCTGGTTTTACCGGAAGCCGAAAGCGCGTTCTCGTCTGGGCTTTCGTTAAATTCCTTTTGACCGTCTGCGACTGGCAAAGCGCCGCGCCCGCGGCGATTTCACTGGATCAACCGCTCACATTATCCGTGGTTCAGCCAACCCGCGAAGCGGTGAACGACCATTTGCGCTGAGCTAAATGGCAGGAGGTGCTGGGACCAGGCCGCGCGTTTGGTGCCTTCCATGACGGTCGCCATTTACGTAGGCGAGCTTGTTTTCGCGGTTGCGCTGGCAATCATTTTGCTAGCTACCTCGACTCTTAAGTTTTTCGTTGCGGCGCCGCTGTTCTGTTGCGGTCTCGCGGCATGGACCTTGGCCGAATACATCACGCATCGCTTTGTGCTGCACGCCATCGCCCCGGTACAACACGGGAAACATCACGCCCGCCCGCAAGACGCTATCGACAAGGTGTTCTGGCAAATATGGTTCGCTTTCGCGCTCGCCTATCTGGCGGCGGGCGGCGCCGTTCTGGCCGGCGTTCTCGTCGCCTACGCCTGGTATCTCACGGTCCATTATTGCGCCCATCACAGCCCGGCTATTCTGCCGGCTTCGCGGCTGAAACATCATCTCGACCACCACAGGTTCGCGAACCGAAACTACGGTGTCACGACGAAATTTTGGGATCGCGCGTTCGGTACGCACCTTCGATGAAGTAAGCGAGCTGCAATGGCGCGAGGCGTCCGCCACGCCGCCAAACCATTGCGTTGCGCGCGCACCGAAACATTCGGAAATAAAGGGCGAAGTTGGGAACAAGGTTCGGTCGCAAACAACCGGCATGAACCCGTTGAATTTACTGCGGGGGCCGGTAAGCGAGATGTGCGAGTTAGTTGTTCTGACGAATGATGATATTCGAAGGCCTGCGGCTGAAGAATTCATCGGAAAAGCGCACCGCGATCTCCTCCGCACCGCCCTCATGGCGTTGATACTGGTGCCATCTGCGGCAATGGCAGACCCTTTGGTCACGTTACCGGCGCCGCCTTTTGAATTGCCCGTGCTGCCACCCGTGTCCGGCACCTGGACTGTGATGGTCGGCGTGGGGGGCGAATACAAACCCGATTTCGAAGGCGCCAAGCGGAGCATGCTCAGCCCGGTCCCGATTTTTGCCATCCGTCGTGCCGGCTCTGTGGACCAGTTTCGCGGCCCGCGCGACAGCGCGAGCATCGCGCTGATCGACTTCGGCGACCTTCGTGCCGGCCCCGCCGGCAAATTCGTGTCGTCACGAAAAGCCAACAACTATTCGGAACTGAATGGCCTCGGCGACGTCAAAACCACGGTCGAGCTCGGCGGCTTCGTTGAATACTATCCGGTCGACTGGTTCCGCACGCGCGGCGAACTCCGCCAGGGTATTGGCGGTCACACGGGCGTCGTTGCCGACCTCTCGGCGGATTTCATCGTGCCGGTGATTCAGCGGTTCACGGTCTCGGCCGGCCCACGCTTCACCTGGGAAAGCACGAAAGCGACCTCGCCCTATTTTGGCATCGACGCCGTGCAAGCGATGGCGACGGGGCTGCCGATATTCAACGCCAAGGGCGGCGCGCACTCGGCCGGCGTCGGCGCCCAGGTGTCCTATCGGGTCGATCCGCGATGGGAAGTTCATGCCTATGTTGAATACGAGCGATTGCTTGGCGACGCAGCCAAAAGCCCTCTGGTGACCGTTCGAGGCTCGCCGAACCAGACGACCGTTGGCATCGGCGCCTCCTACTCGTTCGACGTCAGAATACGATAGGCAAACAGGACAGCATCGTCATGCGCCGCAGCAGTCCATGCGCGACCTTCGCGACGGTTGTCCTCCTGGCCCTGAGCATCGGCGGCTGCGCGATGTTCGCCACCCGCGAGACGAAACTGCAGGCGGTCAAGACTGTCGGCATCATCTCGGCAGTCGGCGACGAAATGACCTTCGCAAGGATGGGACTGACCGGGCCGAATAACGCCAACCAAAGTTATTCGATCGGATCCTGGGGCCTTGACGACCTCATCGTCCAGCAAGCAACCGCGGCATTGAGCGGTCGTTTTCAGGTGCAGGCTGTCAGTTATCCGCGCGCCGCCTTTGCCGCGATCAAGGACTCGCCGGTTGCGCCGGTCAATCTCGTCCGTGGCGATCCATTCAAGAAACTCGTTAAAACCGACGTGTCGCCCCAGGGGCTTGACGCCTACATCGTCATCACCAAGGCGAAATCCAATTTCGGCAGCGGCGCGCGAAAGGTCGAAGGCATCGGCTTTGTCAGTTACGGCACGCTGCTCGCTTCTTACAACGAGATCCATGTGCTCTACGAGATCAGGGTGTACGACGGCAAGTCGTTCGACGTCATCGAGAAGATGGTTGCCCCGCCGTTGGACAATGCGGGGACGGTCGGGCTCACGGGCCCCAGCCGGCTGGTCGATGAGAGTTTCTCGCCGGGCTCCGGCGACCCCGCTCGGAACGAGAGCCTGCACGGGGCGATCACCGACCTGATCGCACGCAGCCTTCCGTCAACCCTGAGCGACATGCACCTCGCAGACATCCGTTAATCGAATGCAATCACCAGAGGAGAATTTGATGAACCTTGTGCGTCTCTGCCTGACTTCGACAGCCTTGCTGCTGACCACGGCCCCCAGCCTCGCGGACGAGGTCCTTGGTACCTGGCTGCGCGACAATGGTGCGCTGAAAGTCAAGTTTGAACCGTGTGGCGATGCCGTCTGCGGAAACGTCGTGTGGCTAAAGCCCGGGTCGGAGTCGAAAGCCAAAGTCGGGCAGCGCCTGTTCTTCGACATGCACCCCGATGGGACCAATTCCTGGACCGGCAAAGCCGCCGCCCCCGACGACGGGTCAATCTATTCAGGCAAAATGTCGATCGAAGGCGCGACCCTCAGTACTTCGGGCTGCATAGTCGGTGGGCTAATCTGCAAGTCGGCGAATTGGAAGAGAGTGCCTTGACACGGGACCGGCCGACTCGGTTTCAACCTGTGTCGGAGATCAAAGACGCCACAAAATGATCGGATTCTTTGATGCAATGCAGCCAGCGACGACGATAGTCGCGCTGGTAAGGAAAAGAATCAATGTATCGCAATCGGACAACCCTGCATTCCATACTGCAATGTTCTCTCTTGATGACAATTCTTGCCACGGCTCCGGCTCGCGCCGAGCCGGGCTTCGATAATGTGGCTGGCTCCTGGTCGGGTGGCGGCATGATGAAGCCCTCAGATGGGCCTCGCGAACGCGTCCGGTGCAAAGTTGACTACATTGTCAAGAACGCTGGCCAGTCCGTGAAAATGGATGTGCGTTGCGCCAGCGATGCCTACAAGATGAATTTGAATGCCAATATCGATCAAAACGGGACCGAGCTTTCGGGCAACTGGTTTGAAAGCCAGTATCGTCAGGGCGGCAAGGTCTCGGGCCAAAACGCCAATGGCGTCATCGAAGCGAGAGTCGAGGGCCAGACGATCACGGCCCTGCTGACGGTTAACACCAAAGGCAACCGCCAAACCTTCGTCATGGATTCTCCGGGAGCGTGGGTCTCGCACGTTTCGATCGATCTTGTCCGAGACCCCCGATGATGTGTCTGCGCTCGAGTCCAGTTGAATGTATTCGTCGTCCCGCGTTCGCGGGGACGACGAGGCAGTAGCGTGCCATCCATCACGCAAATTTCGGCTGCGGCGCTTCTCGCATCAGCCGCGCGCGCTCGGTGTTGGGCCACAGCAGCAGCAGCCCGAGCACTCCGGACGTCACCATGATAACGGCGTTGATGGTGAAGCCCGTCATGTAGCCGTCGAGCATCACCCCAGCGCGCTGGATCACGCCGCCCATCACTTTTGGGGCGATGATGCCGGCAAGCGTGTAGATCGCGCCATAGATCGAGATCACGGCGCCGCGCTGCGACACCGGGGTGAACTCGCTAAGCATCGGCGCACAGACCACATAGATCGATCCGCAAAGCCCGGAGCCGAGCACCAGAAGCGCGATCTGCAGCCCGACACCGTCGATATGCGGCAGCAGCGCGATGATCGATCCGCCGACGATCAACGGCGCCGCACCGAGCACGCCGCGCGAGCTGCGGGTGGAAACGCCCCGCGCCGTCAACACCTGTGAAAGCCCC
>Ga0209526_10001725_pt1 | contig 14680 bp, 16 predicted proteins | sample JacPinW_OM2H0_M1_FD_188566 | JGI IMG/M metagenome (GOLD analysis project Ga0209526, IMG submission 188566) | Forest soil microbial communities from Algoma, Ontario, Canada - Jack Pine, Ontario site 1_JW_OM2H0_M1 (SPAdes) (version 2) | ecosystem: Environmental > Terrestrial > Soil > Boreal... | reverse complement strand
CTGAGCAACTGCACGAGGCGGCGGCGATTGACGGCGCCAATTGGTTGCAGAAGATCTGGTATGTCAATTTGCCAATGATGCGCAATATCATCCAGATCACGGCCTTGTTCTCGCTGATCGTGACCTTCGCCAATTTCGACATCGTAAAGATATTGACCAATGGTGGACCGGTCGATCAAACCCATGTCTTTGCCACCTGGGCGTTTACCTTGGCGATCTGGGGTAACGACATCCCGCTCGGCGCGTCGGTGTCACTGTTTATGGCCCCGATGCTGGCAATCGCTGCGTACTTTATCTTGCGCAACATTCGCCGCCGCGGAAACGAGGCATGACCATGACGACAGCAACCGCTGAGGCGGCCCCCAGCCAGGGCCGCCTGGTTCGCTACAGCAGCATCTCGCGCGGCCGGCGGCGAACGCTGTACTGGTCGTATTTCTTCCTGATCGTGTTTGTAATCTTCTTTCTGACGCCGCCGGTTTACATGTTCATCACCTCGCTCAAATCGAGCGCGGAAATCTCGGCGGCCACCAACCCATGGTGGGTGTATCACCCGACACTGTCGAACTACATCGACCTGTTGACCTCGAATCAGTACCTGATCTTCTTTCGCAATTCTGCCTTAGTCTCGGTGTGCGTGGTGTCTCTCACCATGTTCATCAGTGTCCTTGCCGCGTTTTCACTGGCTCGCATGAAGTTCTGGGGATCGGCGACCTTGGCGACCGGTGTGTTCCTGACCTATCTGATCCCGGACACGCTGCTTTTCATCCCGTTGTTCAAGACTTTTGCCTTTATCCATGACAAGACCGGGATCGAGCTTATCAATCATTGGTGGGTGTTGATCATCCTCTTGCCGACCCTCACAGTGCCGTTTTGCACCTGGATCATGATCGGCTATTTCGCCAGCATCCCGAAGGAACTCGACGAGGCGGCGCTGATCGATGGCGCCGGCTATATCCAGATGCTGACACGGATTTTTATCCCGGTAGCGCTCCCAGGGATCATCGCGGCGACCATTTTCTGCTTCACCGTATCTTGGGCGAACTTCCTCTATCCGCTCGCATTTACCACCTCTGCCGATCAGCTGACCTTGCCGGTCGGCATCGTCACCACCTTGATCAGGGGCGACGTGTACGCGTGGGGACAGATCATGACGGGGGCTTTGCTCGGCGCGGCTCCACCGCTGATCATCTACGCGTTTCTGATGGACTATTACATCGCCGGCCTGACCGCCGGCGCCACGAAAGGATAAGAGGATGGCGCAAGTCGCGCTACGCAACATCGTCAAGACATTCGATCGCACCCCTGCGGTGCAGGGGATCGATCTAGACATCGCCGACCGCGAATTCGTGGTCTTGGTGGGCCCCTCGGGCTGCGGCAAGAGCACAACCTTGCGCATGATTGCCGGGCTCGAGGAAGTCACCTCGGGGGACATCTATATCGGCGACCAGATCGTCAACGATGTGCCGCCCAAGGACCGGGACATCGCGATGGTGTTTCAGAATTACGCGCTCTACCCGCACATGACCGTCTTTGAGAACATGTCCTTCGGCCTCCGGCTGAAGAAATTTCCCAAGCCGGAGATCAAGGAGCGCGTCCAGGTCGCCGCTCGCATTCTCGACATCACCGAGCTTCTCGATCGTCGCCCAAAACAGCTTTCGGGCGGGCAGCGCCAGCGCGTCGCAATGGGCCGGGCCATCGTTCGCAACCCCAAGGTGTTCCTTTTCGACGAGCCGCTCTCAAACCTCGACGCCAAGCTGCGCGTCCAGATGCGGACCGAAATCAAAAAGATCCATCAGAAGGTCACCACGACGACTGTTTATGTCACCCACGACCAAGTCGAAGCGATGACGCTCGCCGATCGCGTCGTCATCATGAATGCCGGCCGGATCGACCAGATCGGCACGCCTTACGAGGTCTATCACAGCCCGCAAACCAGGTTCGTCGCCGGCTTCATCGGCTCGCCGGCGATGAACATGCTGCCTTGCCGCCTGGTCGAGAACGGCAGCGGTCTAAGCGTCCGGCTTTCGGACTGGCTCTCCCTCCCGGTGCCGCCTTCGCGGGTGGCGCGCTATCGTCCGCGGGTCGGCAGCGAGCTGACCTTTGGCCTGCGTCCCGAGCATATCATCGAAGGGCGTGGAGAGGTGCCGCCCGGCGCAGCCCCCTTCGAGGCACGGCTCGATGTCGTCGAGCCTATGGGCATGGAAACGATGGTCTATTTCGTCGTCGACGGAGTAGAGGTCTGTGGCCGGGTCAACCCCGCCGCCGCCGGCGCCGCCGGGGAGTCGATGCGCCTCGTGGCCGACCTCAACCAGATGCACCTGATCGATCCGCGCACCGAACTGGTAATTTGAGCCTGGCCGGCCCGGATCTACGACCCAACCATGGATGTTCGCGACAAGGTTGTCGTCATCACCGGCGCTGCCCGCGGCATCGGGCAGGAATTCGCGCGAAGCTTGGCGGCGGCAGGGGCACACATCGTCGCCGCCGATATCAATGACTGCTCGGCGACGCTCGGCCTGGTGGAGGCACAGGGCGCAAAAGCGATCGGAGTCACGCTCGACGTCAGAGATGCAACTTCCGCTGTGGGCATGGCGACCGCGGCAACCCGGGCATTCGGACATATCGACGCGCTGATCAACAATGCCGCCCTCTATGGCGCGTTGCGCGGCGGCCGCTTCGATGCCATCGCCGAGGCGGATTGGGACGCTGCGATGGCGGTCAATGTCAAAGGAATTTGGAACTGCTGCAAAGCGGCGGTGCCGGCCATGCGTAGCGCAGGGGGCGGCAGTATCATCAACCTCGCCTCGCTCGCCGCGACCTACGGCATGCCCTTCGCTCTTCATTACACGACGTCCAAAGCGGCCGTAATCGGGCTGACGCGGGGCCTCGCCCGTGAACTCGGGCGCGATCGGATCCGAGTCAACGCCTTGGCCCCGAGCGCAGTGCTGACCGATGGCACGCGCGAGTTCTTTGGCGACAAGGCCGAGCGAGCGCTCGAAGTGATCAAAAGCGGGCAATCGATCCAGCGCAATCTGACCCCATCCGACCTCGTTGGAGCGGTGACTTGGCTCGTCTCGGATACGAGTCGTTTTGTTACCGGCCAAACCATCGCCATTGATGGCGGAACGGTGATGCTCTGACCACCAGAGGCGGCATTCGATGACGCTGACTGGAAGAGTCGCCCTCGTCAGCGGAGCCGGCGGCGGTATCGGTCGGGCGATTTCTCTCGCGTTCGTGGAGGTTGGAGCCGCGGTAGCGTGCTGCGACATTGATCTGCGATCGGCCGAAGAAACCGCGCGTCTCGTCCAGCATGCCGGGGGACGCACAATTGCCCGGCGCTGTGACGTCGCTGTGGAATCTGAGAGCCAAGCTGCCGTTGCCGCGGCGCATGACGCCTTTGGTCGGTTAGATGTCCTGGTGAGCGGAGCCGCTCCCTACGATCCTAGTGGCACCGTCCTCGAAACGAGCCTCGCCGATTGGGAGCGGGTGCTTGCGGTCAATCTGACCGGTTCGTTTTTGCTCAGCCGAGCGGCTTTGCCTCGCATGATCGCGGGGGGCGGCGGCTCGATCATCTTTATTTCCTCACAGCTCGGGCGCGTGGGCAGCGCCGGAAGGGCGGCCTATTGTGCGACTAAGGGCGCCCTGATCCAACTCGCCAAGGTCATGGCCATCGATCACGCCGCGCAGAACATTCGCGTGAACACTCTTTCGCCGGGAGCGGTTGAAACGCAGCGGACATTGGATCGGTATGGCAGCTTTGAGGCGGCTCGGGAAAGGCTCGGCTCAAAGCACCTGTTGGGCCGGCTCGGCCGCCCACAGGAGATTGCGGCGGCGGCGGTATTCCTCGCCAGCGATGGTGCGAGTTTTGTTACCGGGAGCGACCTGCTCGTCGACGGCGGCTATACCGCAATCTAGCCGGCCCGAATTAGCTCCATGAACGAGATCCGCGGATCCGCCGCTCGAATCCGTCTTGTCACCTGGAGCAGACCCGGAGGCCGATTGCCGATCACACCTCGACAACTTCGGTCACCGCACCCGCGACACCGAAGCAGGCAGCGATCAGCGGGCCGCCGTCCCCGGCGCCCCCATCAAGGGATACGGCAATCCCGCGCTCGACGACGCCGCGCCGGTGGGGGTCAACTCCCCTGACGATGCGCTTAAATCTTTCGAACGGGGTAGCAAGATCGAGGATGTCTTGACGGCCCCACCAGAGGGCGTCTCCCTGCGCCGCGAGAGGGCGAGAGGGGTCAATTGAAGCATGAACAAAGAGCAGACTGCGCTCCTCGGTGAAGGCGGCATGGCGAAGAGCTGAGAACAACATTGTGTGGCCGGGTGCGGCGTTCATGGCGGTACGCAGCGAACCCGTCCACCGGGTAATGGCGCGGGGGCCATCGCGGCTGGCCGCAAAGCCCTGCCTCAGATCGCCGCCGTAGGCCCGAACGGTCGCTTCCATCCCGGCCCTAAGCATCCACTGCAGCACCTCGCTCGGATTGGGCGCGAACTGCAGCTGCAGCAGTTTCTGCCACATTTCTTCTTGTGCGCCGCGCAGGAAAACTACATCGCAGCCAAAACCCCGCTGGCGTCCCAGAACTCGGCGGCGGAAATCGAGAAGCTCGTCGATGGTGGCGAGCACCGCCTCGCCGTGGCCGACATAATTACCCAGGTAGACGAGCCGGTCGCCTTCCTGAAAACGCTCGCTGATTGTGTCATGCAAGCGGACGAGGCGGCGCGCCTGGGCATGGACGGCGGCAACGGCCCAGATCCGCCGGGCACCCCGCAACCGGGCAAAATTTCCTTCCGGTCTTGCTCCGTTTGTCGCGCGGATCTCGTTGCCCTCGAGGGCTCAGGCTGTCAGCAATTGCTCTACCCGCTGGGTTGCGGTGGTCTCGTCGATCCGCTCGACGGCGGCGAACTCACGCACGAAACGGTCGAGCGCCGCCTGATAGATCTGTCGCTCGCTGTAGGACTGCTCCGGCTGACCCGCGTTGCGGTAGAGGTCGCGGACTACCTCGGCGATAGAAGCAGGGTCGCCGGAGGCGATTTTGGCCTGGTATTCTTGGGCGCGCCGACTCCACATCGAGCGCTTGGCGCGCGATCGACCGCGCAGTTTTCCGAGAGCCGCATCCATCTCCTTGCGGCTCGACAGCCGGCGAAGGCCGGACGCCTTGGCCTTGGCGAGCGGCACACGCAGTGTCATCCGATCCTTGTCGAAATGGACGACGAACACGTTCAGCGTATGGCCGGATATCTCCTGGATCTCAATGCCGACGATCTTGCCGACGCCGTGCGTCGGATACACAACAAGATCACCGGTGGCAAATGGAGGTTTGTCGGAATTCATATCCATCTCTCGTAATCGACCCGCCGGCGACGCCAGTACGCTTCAGTTGGCCGCCGACCGGGGCAACCGCGGTCACCCACGACCCGATGAGGGGCGCGGATCACACAGGAGATTGGCAATAGCACCAACATGACGATATCATGAAAAGGCGGCCTAAAGCCAGCGGATCGCGCATATCCGCTCCGCAAATCCGATGTCGCCGCACAGTGTTCGCGTCTCCGCCGGGATGCAGCATTCAGGTCCCGCCGGGTTTGGAGCTGAAGTACTTGTCGTATTTGTCCGTAGCATCCTTAAATTCATCAGCATCCGCAGGATAGGGCTTCTTGCGCGTAATATTAGGCCATGTCGCCGCATACTGTCGGTTGAGTTCGAGCCATCGCTCCGCCGGAGGCTCGCTGTCCGGAATGATCGCCTCTACTGGGCATTCCGGCTCGCACACCCCGCAATCGATGCATTCGTCGGGATGGATCACCAGCATGTTTTCGCCCTCGTAGAAGCAATCCACCGGGCAAACCTCCACACAATCCATGTATTTGCAGCGGATGCAGGCTTCAGTAACAACATAAGTCATGGTGTTTGGTTCTTTCTCCTGAGCTTCCGGCGGCCTTAGCCTCGCGATGGGATCAGATCGCTTGGTCGAGGCCCAGCCGTTTGAGAACGCGCTGGCGCGCCATGCCGCGCTCGGGATCGGGCACGTAGATCAGTCCGCTGACGCGGCGCAGCAGACTGTCCTCGTATTCGTCGAGCACCCCGTCCGCATAGGCGACTTCCCATAACATCTCTATGAGCTCGACCCGCTCCTCAAAGGAGAGTCGCTCGTTGATGATCCTGGTGAAGTGGAACAGTTCAGCTGCTTCGGTCGCCGCAGTCTCCCCGGCGGCGAGCAGAGCAAGCGCATCGGGTTGAGCGAGGTTGAAGCGGCTTTTGATCAGTTGCGCGATGACCCCGCGCTCCGCTTGGGCGAAGTGATCGTCGGAGTATGCCGCTTCAATCAGCAGAGCGGTAAGGGCAAGCTGGAGCTCGTCCCGCTGCCGACCGGTCCCTTCCCGGCCGTGGCGCCCGTTGCCGGTGATCCACGCTCGGATGCTATCGATCATCGCTTTGCCTAGCACGCAGGTCGCATCGGGGCAACCCCATGCGGTTTGGGGTCTTCCCAATTACTTTCTTAGGTTGTAAATGCGTATAGGGTATCTTATTTTTGTTGCTATTTCGGGTGGGATCTTTCTCGATGCTTCGATGGAAATTACCCGCCGTGCTGGCCGTTGTGGGCGGACCCTACGACATCGATTATGGACCCGATCGTGGCGAAGCGCGGCAACATCATAGTTCTCCATTTCGCCGGCCAGATGCCGCTCGCCGGCATCGCATGGCAGGCGATGCATTATCTTCTGGGTGTCCAGCAGCTCGGTTATCAGGCTTGGTACATCGAAGACGGCGGGGCGAATCCTTTCGATCCCCGCGCGAATAGCGTCGCCATGGAGTGCGACTACAACGTTCGTTACCTGCAGCGAATCATGCAGCGCTATGGGCTTGGCCAGCGCTGGGCCTATTGGGACGCGATCCACGACATCTATTACGGGCTTTCGCGCGAGCGGGTACGAGCCCTCTATGCGGAGGCGGACGCTCTGATAAACCTTTGTGGCGCAACGCGGTTGCGGGAAGAGCATCTCGCGTGCCCGGTCCGCATGATGATCGATACCGACCCCGTTTATGAGCAAATCAAATACGCGTCGGCCGATCAGGCGTCCCGCGCATATCTCGACGCGCATACGCACTTCTTTACCTATGGCGAGAACCTCGGAGCCGAGGACTGCCCGGTGCCGTTGTGCGGCGTACCCTGGCGTCCGACCAGGCCGCCCGTCGACCCCAGCCTCTGGCCCGTGTCGCACGACGCACCGTCCTGTTTCACGACGATCGGCACTTGGGAGAACAAGGGCAAGAACATCGAATTTGACGGCTCGCGATATATCTGGTCAAAGCACGTGAATTTTCTGCAGTTTCTCGACCTGCCGAAACGCCGGCCGGACACCTGTTTTCGGATCGCGATGCTGCCGCCGGACGATCGGGTGCGCTCGGTGGTGGCTGCCGGCGGCTGGGGTCTCGTCGATCCGCGTCCGATCTCGGCAGATATGACGAGTTACCGAGATTTCATCGCCCATTCGCGCGGCGAGTTCACTGTGGCGAAGGACATTTATGTCCGGCCGAACAGCGGTTGGTTCAGTGATCGCAGCGTTTGCTATCTCGCGGCCGGCCGGCCTGTGGTAACCATGCGTACCGGGTTCAGCAAATTCTACCCAGTCGGGCGCGGCTTATTCGAATACTCGAGCCACGAGGAGGCGCTCTCCGGCATCGACGCGATCGCCGCCGGCTATCCCGCCCACAGCCGCGCGGCGCGAGAGCTGGCCAGGGAATATTTCGCGCCCGATCGCGTTCTCGGCGCGCTGTTGGCTGATGCCGGCTTGTGAGGCGATTGCCTGCGACTTGACAGGCGCGGTCCGGTAAAGTTGAGATGCTGCGACCCTGAGGGGAGCTGGAAAGCGCCGATTCCCCAGCGCCGATCTTCCAGGACCTAGGCGATGGACGTTTTCATAACCTGGCTCGCCGCCACACCCGTCGCGGCCGGTCCCGCTGGTGACGCGGTGTGGTTCCTGCGCTCCGACAAGGAGGCATTCTGGGCGCGGCTCTCCTTTGGTGTGGTGGCGCTCGGCACTCTGCTCGTGCTGTTGACCTTTCGCGATTACGGCGTCACCTGGGATGAGGACGTCCACAATTGGTATGGCAATTTCGTACTTGACTATTACTTATCGCTGTTTGACGACAGGAGCGCTCTTCACTGGCGCGACCTTTACAATTACGGTGCTGTCTTCGATATGATCGCGGCGGCCCTGAACCGAGTTTCTCCGATCGGGGTCTATGAAACTCGGCATCTTCTGAATGGTCTTGTCGGAGTTCTCGGACTTATCGGTTGCTGTAAGCTTGCCCACACCATAGCGGGCGCGCGCGCCGGCTTCATCGCTGCCCTCTTTCTCCTTTTGACGCCCAACTATTATGGGCAGATGTTCAATAACCCAAAGGACATCCCCTTCGCGGTCGGCATCGTCTGGTCGACCTACTACATGGTCCGCATTGTGCCGACGCTGCCTCGACCTCCACTTCGGCTGCTGGCGAAGCTCGGCGCGGCAGTCGGTATGGCGATGGGGGTGCGGATCGGGGGTCTGCTGCTGTTGTGCTATCTCGTGCTGCTTCTCGCACTCGACGGGACATGGCGAGCCGTCTCCGCTCGGCGCGCCGCCGTGCTGGCAGAGAGCGCTTGGTCGAGTTCTTGGCGCGTTTTGGGTCCGGTCGTCCTCGTCGCATATCCGGTCATGCTGTTATTCTGGCCCTGGGCGCAGACCGACCCGATCGAGAACCCGCTCCGCGCCCTCGCATTCTTTTCGCATCAGACCTTTCCGTTCTACACCCTCTTCGCGGGCCGCTTTATCCCCGCCACCGACCTGCCCTGGATTTACCTCCCCGCCTATATCGTCCTGGCTCTGCCGGAGCTGGTTCTGGTCCTGCTGCTTTCTACTCCAGTCGTGGGCGCGGTCGCTCTCGCGCGCGGCGGTTTCCGCCTCCATCGGGAGCAAGCGCTGGCGGTTTTTGTCCTCGGTGTCGGAATCGTCTTCCCGGTCGCCTACGCGATCGCGATCAAGGCGGTGCTGTTCGACGGGATGCGCCATTTCATATTCGAGCTGCCGCTGATCGCGGCAGCCGCAGCAATAGCCGCCGATCGGTTCCTTGCTTGGTTGGTGCGGTTCCCATATCGGCGGCCGATTTTTGTTATGCTGGCTTTCTACGGCTTTGCTCACGTTTCGATCATGGCGATGCTGCACCCGGATCAATATGTCTACTACAACGCCTTTGCCGGCGGCGTCGAGGGTGCCCAGCACAAGTTCAAGCTCGATTATTGGGCGAACTCCTATGCCGAGGCCGTCCAAGGGCTGGAAGACTATCTGCGCATCATGTATGGCGCGGATTTCGAGGAGCGCGAATTTACCGTGGCGGTGTGCGGGCCGCCTGTTTCGGCTGGTTATTACTTCCCGCCGAACTTCCGGTTCACCCGCCAGCGCGCCGAGGCAGATTTCTTCATCGCTTTCACCAAAGACAATTGCGACCGCTCGCTGCCCGGGCGCCCGATCTACCAGGTCGAGCGAATGGGGGCCCTGCTCTCGGTCGTGTTGGACCGCCGCGATCTTCTCGCCGAGCGGCGGACCGCCAAACGACCAGTGGCCGGAGCGCTACTCGAACATGCACCGGCATTGGCTGTACCGTGAGATTTGCGTCCCCTCGGGCTGACGAGCTTACGATGTGCGCTGCGGAAGTTTTGGGGCCCCTATCCGTCTCTCGATATCTGACCCCCTAGGACTGCGAGTGGAACGCTCCGAGTACGACAAGCTCGACCGTGTCGAAGACCGGATGTGGTGGTTCGCCGCAATGCACAGGAATTTGCTTACGCTATCGCGCCGGATGCCGCTCGGAGCCGCGAGCCTACCCGTCTTGGACGCGGGGTGCGGGACCGGCGGGTTCCTCGCCCGGCTGTCGGGATGCTACCCCGAGCGCGCCATATTCGGGATCGACGTCGATCCGCAGGCCTGCGCGCGCGCAGCAGTCAAGAGCGTCCGGTCGGTCTGTGCAGGATCGGTCAACGAGCTGCCGTTTGCCGATGGTGCGCTTGCCGCGATTTTCAGCGCCGATGTGTTGTGCCATGAAGGCGTGGATGAGCGCCACGCCCTGCGGCAATTCCATCGCTGCCTGGTCGAAGACGGCTGGCTCATCCTCAATTTGCCCGCCTATCGCTGGATGCTGTCGCGACATGATGCCGCCGTGGACAACATCCGGCGCTACACCGCGAGGGGCCTTTGCCGTCTACTGCAAGCTGTCGGCTTCCAGCCTATATATGTGTCCTATTGGAACGCGATGATGTTTCCGTTGATGGTGATTACGCGCAAGCTCTTGCCCGGAACTCAGGGAGCGGCCAGCGACGTCAACCTGTACCCTCGTCCGATAGACGTGCTTTGTCGGGTGGCAACACAAGTTGAAACAGTGCTGCTGCGGGCGGGGATGAGATTCCCGTTCGGTGGCTCGGTGATCGCAATCGCTGCCAAGAGAGGCGTTGCTCATGGTTAAAGGCGAACAGTCCGAATGCGTGCCGCCTCGCTTCGCGCTCTCGATCGTGATCCCGGTCTATAACGGCGCAAGCAGCATCGCCGAGCTGGTTGGCGCGCTCGAGGAAATCTCGATCGGAGGCGGTCACGAAATCGTTCTTGTCAATGACGGCAGCCCCGACAACAGCCTCGAAGTGTGCACCGCCCTGATTGACAAAGCGCCTGTCCCCATCACGCTCGTCAATCTCGCGCGAAACTATGGCGAACACAACGCGGTAATGGCAGGGCTGCGTTACGCTAGTGGTGCTCATGTCATTACAATGGACGACGACCTGCAGAACCCGCCGGAGGAGGTGCAGCGCCTGCTGGAGTTCGCCCAGCGCAGCGGCAAGGAGGTGATCTATACTTATTATGATGAGAAGCGTCATGCGCCATGGCGCAACATCGGGAGCCGCTTCACCAACCGTGTCGCGGACTTCGTTCTCGAAAAGCCCGTGGGCTTTTACCTGTCCAGCTTTCGCTGCATGAGCGCCTTCGTGGTGCGCGAGATTACCCGCTATGAGGGTCCGTTTCCATATATCGACGGACTGATCCTGCAGGTCACGCACGATATTGACCGCCTGCTGGTGCGCCACCTGCCGCGCGCGGCCGGTCGCAGTAACTACACCTTGCGCCGGCTTCTGCGCCTCTGGATGAGCATGTTCATAAATTTTTCGGTGATGCCGCTACGGGTCAGCACGGTAACCGGCTTTGTACTAAGCGCGCTCGGAGCAATCGGAGGGACGATGGTCGTTGTCGAAGCCCTATTTTCCAGGCCTCCGGCGGGCTGGGCATCGCTGATGGCCGCGGTGCTGCTGCTCTCCGGCGTACAGCTCCTGATCCTTGGTATCGTCGGAGAGTACCTTGGCCGGCTCTATCTGACAGTCAACGGAAAGCCCCAATCAGTCATAAGAGAGGTGCGCAGCAGCCGACCTCCGCCCTCGGCCGCGGGCCCGCCGCCAGTTTTGTTGCGCGAGCCGGCGGAAGCCTGATGGCGCTTTATTACAGCAGCCTGGTAGCGGCAATCCTGCTCGGCATTGCCGGACAGATTGCGCTGAAATCGGCGGCCAATGTGTCGGCGACAATTATCACGCAATTTCTCAACCCGCTGACGATGATCGGCTTGGCGGTCTATGTCTTTGCTGCTCTTTGCTACATCCTGGCGCTCAAGAAAATCCCGGTCTCGATCGCCTTCCCTTCGGTCGCCGCGAGCTATGCGATTGTAGCAGTGATCGCGCATTTCCTCTGGAACGAGCCTTTCGGCTGGCCACAGATGGCCGGCATCGTGCTGATCGGCGGCGGCGTGCTCCTCGTTAACCAGCACTGAGGGACGCGGACAGCCGGCTCTGTTGACGGGAAAGCGGAGCCGCGGCCCGTCCCGCCGAGGAGGGCAAATTTCCCGGTTTTCCCGCCGCGCCGGGAATTGCGGTATTCGGGCGCAAATGGGCCCATTTGCGCCCGAATACCAGGTTGTTTGCGCCGATACCACAGCCGCGCAACGCGGCCTCGAGTGCATCCGTCCCGCTCCTGACACCGACCGCGGGCGCGATGCCGGCGAAATCTGCGAAGGCAGCCTCAAATGCCTCGACCTCTTTGCAGAGGACATGTGCTCCGCCTCAAAGAACCCGGGCGATGGCGGCGTCGACCAGCAGAACCTCTGCTCCCTGCGTGACGAGACGCCGCAATCGCCGGGCCGATGAGGCCCAAACCGCCGGTAACGACTGCCCGGGCGCCGGCATAGACGGCGAGGCGCGGATCAGACGTCGAGATCATCCCTACCTGTCATCGCAGAAGGTTCCGATCGCGCGCCGGATCGGTCCCGAATAGTGAGCAGCAACTCTCTTTTACGCCGTGTCCACGAGCTGTAAAGGACAACGAGGCGTGCTCATAACTATCCCGAAATGGCCGGTTCGCCGCCTTCGAGGAACTCGGGCCGTTTGCTTGAGGATGATCCCATCTTGGAGATCAAAGCGCAAACCTGATCGCCCAGGATAGAGACACATCCCGCCCGCGGCCGGAGCCTTTATCGTTTTGGTAATGGGTGCGTCTTACGCTGCGCGGGCTTCGACTTGCCTATTGTAGAGCGTGCGCTGACCAGGAGTAGAAATAGCCCGCTCCGATCGTATCGCCGTTTACGGTGAGCACGAGCAGGGTGCCTTCCATGGGAATGTTTCGACGCCTTGCCAACAATCGAGACGGCACCACCGCCGTCGAGCTTGCGTTCGTCGGTCCGCCCTTTCTGCTGCTGCTCGCGGCGATCTTCGAGCTCGGTCTGACCCTCACCGCTCAATCGCTCCTGGACGGCGCGGCGCGCGATGCGGCGCGGCTCATCCGCACGGGACAAGTCCAAACCCAGGGCAGCCCCATCGGCACCTTCCAGACCCTGCTCTGCTCGAAGATGAGCTCGATAATGTCCGTCTCGGAATGTGACAGCAAGGTCATTTTCGAGGTCCAGGTCTTCACAAGTTTCGGCAGCGTGAGCTTCACGCCGTGCACGCTGAACGCCAACCAGACCGGCACCGGAACAGCCTGCACTTTCTCGCCAGGGACTGGTGGCCAGATTATAGGCGTCCAAGTCAGTTATCCGCGTCCCTTCATCATTCCATGGGTCGGGGCATGCTTGAGCGGCGGTAGCTGCTGGGCTGGCCTCGGCACGACGAACGGCTCCAACGCCGGCACCGGCACCGCGACGTTGACAGCGACCGTCATCTTCCAAAACGAGCCGTTCTCATGATCCGGCTGCGCCAACCGACCTTCGTCGGCAAGCTGGCATGCAACCGGTCGGGCGTAGCGGCGATTGAGTTCGCGTTGGTGCTTCCGATCATGCTCCTCCTATTCATGGGCAGCTTCGAGGCCACCAACCTCGTGCTTGCGTCCATGAAACTCGAGGCCTCAGCAGAGACGGCAGCCGATCTCGTCGCCCGGACCAAAGTGAATGCCGTTTTACAGAGCACCGATTTCACCAATATTACGAACGCAGCTAAACAGGTTCTGACGCCGCTTCCAACGAGCGGCACCCAGTTGAAGATCGCCTACGCCAGTGCGACATACAGCACCGGTACTGCAGTTATCGACTGGCATTACGAGGTGAACAGCGCGACCGCGATCACCACGGCCAACATTCCCAACAGTGCAAGTTTGGCAAACCTCGGCAGCCAGACGAGCGGGTCGACGGACAGCGTGATCATCGTAAAGCTCACCTACGCCTACAGCTCACCGATAAGCTACGTCCTCAGCTCGTCCTACACTTTGATCGAATCGGCCTTCAACCGCCCCCGCTACATGAACTGCGTGCCAGTGAATTTGTCGGCACCATTTAACACCGGCGTATGCCCGTGAACGCGACCTGATGATCAAGAGAACTCGAGCGATGCTCCACACCATCACTACCATCGTCGCCGGACTGCGGCGGCTCACCAGACGATGTGAAGGCAACGTCGCGATGATGTTCGGACTATGCGCCATTCCCGCCGTCATCGCCGCCGGTATGGCGATCGACGTCGGGCAGGCGTACATGGTGAAAGTGCGGCTGGGCGCTGCCCTCGACGCGGCGGCGCTGGCTGTCGGATCGGAGACCAATCAGACGCCGACGCAGCTGACGACTGCCCTACAAAGCTATTTTACCGCCAATTATCCGTCAACCGCGCTCGGCACGAGCGTCACCATCACACCGGTTCCCGCCGACGCCGATTTGACCGCATCCACGGTCAATTTTCAGGCGCAAGCGACGGTGCCGATGACCTTCATGCAGCTTGTCGGCGTCAACAACATCACGGTCTCGGTCACAGCCCAGACCCAGAAGACCGTCGGCCTGGAAGTCGCCGTGGTGCTCGACAATACGGGCTCCATGCTGTGCGGCGCGAACGAGGGCGCCGCTTCGACCTGCGGGGCTGATGTGGCGGCGGCAGACACGACGTGCACAAATTCCAGCAACAACAGCCGCATATGCACCCTCATCAATGCGGCCAAGAATTTCACCAACACGCTCACCAGTGCCATCAACGCTTCCCAACAGCTCTACATCAGCATCGTCCCCTATGTAACGACGGTCAACGTCGGCGGATCCCTTAGTTGCACCGATGGCACCACCACCTGCGGCAGCCACATCACGACCGATTCCTGCAGCGGCGATTTTGTCGATGACAAGCTCAACCTT
>Ga0209526_10001724_pt1 | contig 14682 bp, 10 predicted proteins | sample JacPinW_OM2H0_M1_FD_188566 | JGI IMG/M metagenome (GOLD analysis project Ga0209526, IMG submission 188566) | Forest soil microbial communities from Algoma, Ontario, Canada - Jack Pine, Ontario site 1_JW_OM2H0_M1 (SPAdes) (version 2) | ecosystem: Environmental > Terrestrial > Soil > Boreal... | reverse complement strand
GCGCCGCCGACGCCCTGCACCTAGCCGCCGAACTGGTAGTGAAACTCCGCACCGAGCGCCCTGGGCTCGCAGCTTTGGCGCTGACGAGCAATCCCGCGGTGCTCACCGCCGCCGCCAACGACTACGGCTTCGAGCAAATCTTTGCCCGCCAGATTGCATCGCTCGTCGCCCCGCGCGACGTCTTGGTCGCTCTTTCCACCAGCGCCACGAGCCCCAATATCGTGCGGGGCGTCGAAGCCGGCCGGACCTGCCGAGCCTATCTCGTGGCCCTAACCGGCGAGAGTGGCGGCGCGCTCTCCGGCAAGGTCGATCTGCTCTTGAACGTCCCTTCGCGCGACTCCCAACGCATCCAGGAAGCCCACATCGCCATCGGCCACATCGCCTGTTCGCTCATCGAGCAATTCGCCTCAACAGGAAGCCTCGATCGCGGTTGAAGCGGACGCCTTGGCCAACGAATTCCCCGGCCTAACCCAGGTGTTACCAGCGCTAGTCGGGTGGAGCGGTGCTCACCCGGCGCTCCCGTTACCTCGGTCAGTTGGATGGGGTACTATCGGCTACTCTTCAGCCCGACCCGCGCGGTCGTCCAAGGCATGACCGCCTCCAGCAGCACCGGCGTATGCGTAGCGTTGTGAGCAAAATACACCGCGAAATGAGCATCCTTCATTTCCGTCCCCTCGTCGAAGACGCGTATCTCGATTTTGCTCGCCACATACGTCCCTGCAGGCACGGTGACGTTCTCGGATGCTCCGGCCAGCGTAGCGCGCACCTCGTAGAGCTTGTGACCGTCGTAGACCGGTCCATGCACCTCGCGGGTCTTCGACCAATCGACGTAGCGCAGGTACTGCATCAGGCCCAAGGGATCGCGCGTTCCCGGTAGGACGCGCGTCTGGCTGGTGTCGTCCGAAGCGGGTTCTTTGCCCGTAGTGGTCATGCGCTGTTTGGAATCCACTTTCTGCCCGCGTTCGCTCAGATGCATTTCGTACTGCAGGCTCGCGAGCGTTCCCACGTCGCTGTAGGAATCGAACTGATCGTCCAGCTCGAACACCATGCGCAAGGGGCTTTGCGTGTGGGCAAATGCCTGTAAATGCCACGCGGACTTTCCGAGAAAGTTCCGCCGCTCCGCGACTTGCAGGCGCAAATTCGCAACGTTGGAAACCTTCGCGACGTCGGCAGTAAATTCAAGCACCTCGCCGGTCCGCAGCGCGATGCCGGCATCGGCCGTTGCCGCGGCCTTGTTGGCTTCCGTTCGCGCCGCGTGGTCGGCCGCTTTAGCAGTTTCCGGCCCTTCCTTGGCTTTCTCCGGAGCCGCGGCGGTCCCGGGCTCAGAGACCGGGGCGGACGCGATCGCGCGCCGCGTTTCGCCGCTTCGGCCGTGCAGCCAATAGAGGGCTCCCCCGGCCAGGACCACAACGGCCATGGCTGCGATTCCCGCTTGCCTCCGGTGGCTCATGCTCTTTTTGTGACGCTCGTTAGAAACAAAACTTGGCCTCGCTCGCTTCCATCGTACAATACGTTTTCGCGCGGTGTTCGTGGCGTCTTCGGCCACGTTCTCGCACGGTATTTGAGCGTACCAAAACGCGGAGCGCTCGTCTTTCCCGAGCCCGCGTCATTTGCCGCGGCGGCAACCTGCCACGGATGCGATCGTCGGCCGCTTGGCGGCCGCCCTCGCCGGGAGGACTCTCGGGATGCGTTACGTGGTCACAGGCGGCGCTGGTTTCATCGGATCGAACACTGTCGACGAACTCGTCAAGCGCGGCCACAGCGTGGTCGTCCTCGACGATCTCTCCGCAGGCAAGGAAGAGAATCTCGCCGAAGTCCGCAACAAAATTACCTTCATCAAGGGCAGCATCACGGACATCGAAGTGGTTCGCAAGGCCATGCATGAAGCGGAATACGTCCTCCACCTCGCGGCTCGCACCTCCGTGCCCCGCTCCGTGAAAGATCCCATCGAGTCGAACCGCATCAATATCGACGGCACGCTGAATGTCCTCGTCGCCGCTCGGGACGCCAAGGTGAAGCGCATCGCTTTCGCTGCTTCTTCCTCGGCCTACGGGGAGACCCCCACGCTCCCCAAAGTCGAGACCATGCAGCCGGCGCCGATCTCTCCCTACGGCGTCACCAAATTTGTCGGTGAACTCTACCTTCAGACCTTCGGCCGATGTTACGGCCTGGAAAATGTTTCGCTGCGCTACTTCAACGTTTTCGGCCCGCGCCAGGATCCCGGCTCGCCTTATTCCGGGGTGCTGGCCAAATTCTGTACGGCGTTCCTCGAGGAAACTCAGCCCGTGATTTTCGGCGATGGCGAGCAGACCCGCGATTTTACGTACGTGGAAAACGCCGTCCAAGCCAATCTGCTCGCTTTGGAAGCGCCGCAGGTTTCCGGCAAGGTTTTCAACGTCGGAGTCGGCGGCCGGGTCTCTCTGAACCAGGTGGTCAAGGTTCTTTCCAAAATTTCCGGCACGCATCTCGAAGTCAAACACGACCCGCGGCGCGACGGCGACATTCGCGACTCGCAAGCCGACATCACCCAGGCCCGCCTCTTGCTAGGCTACGATCCCCAAGTCGACTTCGAAGAAGGCCTCCGCCGCACCTTCGAGTGGTATCGCACCACCCAAGCCAGAGCGCAAACCCCCGCCCCAGCAAAATAACTCTGGGTTTGCTTGGGCCGCAGCAGCTGTTTCCGTTCCGCTGCTGTATTTTGGGCCTACTCCGCGTTGGCTTGCTGAAGAGGGAGAATCGCCGGGCCGACGTCGTTTGAGAGAGAGTCAATGATCCGCGCAAGACGGGCGTGCCGCCCTGGTGTCGCCGGTCCTGCAAAAAAGACGGTGCGCAGGGCCGGGCGATGCGTCGCCTAGGGTTCCAATTCCTCTTCCTCGTCGCCGCCGTGGGGTTGCTCCGCGGGCGAAGCGACGATATGCGGTAGGCCCGCGTCGTTCATCTTCTTGTTCAGCGCAGGCAGATCCTGTTCGACGATGTTGTTGACCTGCGCCGAGGCTTCGGGCACCAAAGTTGCTAGCTCTGCAAGCTTTTCTTTCTGCTGACCACCGGGCGCGGCGACAAATCCATCCAGATCTTCGAGCAGGTCCTGCGTTTGATCCGGCAGTGGATCGGGCTTCCATTCAAACGGCGGCCCGGCATTGCCGAGCGCTTGTTTTTCCCGGACGAACTTCGCCGCGACGGTGTCGACTTTTTTCTGCAACTCATCCGCGGCTTTCCGTATGTCCTCGGGGATTTTCACAGCCTCTGCCTTGTTCGCATCCGCTTTCCATTTTTCACGGGCGGCGGTCAACGCATTCTTCAAACCTTCAATGGCCTTGCGGTCTTTGGCGGCGGTCTTGGCCAGCGTGTACAGCTGATCGATCGCGGCGCGGCGCGCAGTGCGATCTTCCGCGGAGATTTGAACGCGCGAATCCTCCTCGACGACAACTTTCTGCGTCGCTTCCTTCGCGCCGGCTTTGATCTTGACGGTGTATTCGCCGGGATCGACCAGCGGCCCGCGCGGTCCGACGCCATAGCCGGCTGCGATGGATTCCTTCTGTTCCTCCGTGGGTTCTGCGGTTGGATCGTATCGCAGGTCCCAACTGGTGCGGTTCACGCTGGCCGCTGCCGGACCATCGAACTCGCGTATGACTTTGCCGTCCCTGCCAGACACGCTGATTTTGACCTGGCCTAGTTTCTTCGGTTCTGAAGCTGTCTTTGGCTTTTCCGCCGGCGTTGCCCGGCCCTTTTCCTCGATGTCCGTTTTCGCTTCAGGAGCTTTGCCCTGGTCTTCTAGGAGCGGTGCTTCGGGAGGAACTGCTTCCTTCAGGAAGTAATTCAGGATGGCGCCGTACGGCGGATTCTTCGCCGTAAACACTTTCTGGCCCGCACTCCAGCGGCGCTGGCGCAGGTGCCAGGTCGTGGCGGCGCGCGGGCTGAAAAACGTGAGATCGGCGCCAGGCACGCTAGCGTCCATTTTCTCGACCGGCGTCAAATCGTCGAAAATCCAGATCGAACGCCCATGGGTCGCCAACACCAGATCGTTTTCCCGCGCTTGTATGGCAATATCGTCCACCGGCACGGTCGGAAAATTGTTCTTGAAGGCCGTCCAGTTCGCGCCGCGATCCCACGAAATCCAGAGCCCGAACTCCGTTCCGAGGAACAGCAAATTCTCATTCCGCGGATGTTCGCGGATCACGTGCACGCTGCCGGCGGAATCGGCGATGCCGTTGCGAATGGCCTTCCAGTTGTCGCCGTAGTCCGTGGTCGCAAATACGTAGATCCCATAGTCATCGCTGCGGTGTCCATCGAAGGTCGCGTACGCCGTTCCTTCCCGGTACTTCGACGCGACCACCCGGCTCACGTAGGTTCCCTTGGGGACACCGGGTACTCGCGGCGCAACGTTTTTCCAAGTCTTCCCAGCGTCGCGGGTCACCTGCAAATTGCCGTCGTCGGTGCCGACCCACAACAGGTTGGATGTCAGTGGCGATTCGCTGAACGTGGTGATCGAGGGATAATCCTCGACGCCATCGTGCCGCGACAAGGTGGTTTTGTCCGGTGTCTTGCCGGCGATCTGCAACTTGTTGCGATCCACGCCGGTCGTCATATCATTGCCGAGCCGCGTCCAGGTGTCTCCGCGATCCATAGACTTGAACAAATAGTTCCCGCCGTAATAGATGGTCGTGTGCTCGTGCGCGGACACCGCCACGGGCGAATTCCACTGGAAGCGGTAATGCGGTTCGCCGAGTTTTGCCTCCGGCTTGATCGAGCGTTCCTGGGCGGTACGCAGGTCCCGCCGCGCCAGGAAACCGTCCTGCGATTCCGCATAGACGATCCAGGGCTCGACGGGGTCGATCTGCACGTAGAAGCCGTCTCCGCCGTGCACTACGGTCCAGTCTTCGTTCGTGATACCCTCGCGCGTCAGCGTCTGGCTCGGCCCACACCAGCTCCCGTTGTCCTGTAATCCACCGCAGATGTGATAGGGCTTCTCGTTGTCCAGACCAATCTCGTAGAACTGCCCGATCGCCATGGTGTTGAGGAAGTCCCAGGTCCGCCCGTTGTCGTAACTCCAATGAATTCCGCCGTCGCTTCCGGTGAGGAGGTGGTTGGAATCGGCCGGATCGATCCACATGGCGTGAAAATCGCCGTGGATGTCCTTCACTCGCTCGGTGGAAAACTTCTTTCCGCCGTCTTCGGAGTAAAACATCTGCGCGCCAAGCTCCCAGATCCGCAAGTCATTGTTGGGATCGACGCGCACTTGGCTGTAGTAGGAGGGGCGCGGATTGGTGTCGCCCATTTTCTTCCAGGTTTCGCCCTTGTCCTCGCTGCGAAAGGTGCCGCCCTTTTCATGCTGCACTACGGCGTAGACGATGTTCGGGTCTTTGCGGTAAATATCCAGCCCGATGCGTCCGGTTTCGCCGCCATTTTCATACGGTAGGCCCTTGACGAGCCTCTTCCAGGTGGCGCCGCCGTCGGTGGTCTTGTAAATGGCACTGCCCGAACCGCCGCCGTTGAAGCCATAGGGCACGCGCCTGCGCTGGTAGGCTGCGGCGTACAGCGTGTCGGGGCTTTCCGGGTCCATGGCGATATCGCTGACGCCGACATCCTCGCTAATCTTCAACACCTGCGTCCAGGTTTTCCCCCCGTCGGCGGTTTTATAGACGCCGCGCTCCGGGTTAGGCCCCCAAAGATGCCCTAGCGCTGCGACATACACCACATCCGGATTCTTCGGATGGATCACGATACGGCCGATGTGATGCACCGCCGCGAGCCCCATCTTTTGCCAGGTTTTTCCGGCGTCCAGCGATTTGTAGGCGCCATCGCCCCAGGAGGAGCTCTGCCGGTTGTTCGGCTCTCCGGTGCCGACCCATACGACCGAGGGATCCGAGGGCGCGATGGCCACGTCGCCGATCGTCGAAACGCCCTCCTTATCGAACACCGCTTGCCAGGTAGTCCCATTGTTGGTCGTTTTCCAAAGGCCGCCGGAGGCCACTCCGACAAAGACGATGTTCGGATTGCTCTCGACGACCGCGAAATCGTCAATCCGGCCACCCATCACCGCCGGACCGATCTCCCGGAACTCCAGGTTCTTCCATTTGTCGGTGGGACTTGCCTGGTCCGCGGGTGAAGCGTGCGCGCCAAGCGCCAGCCCGCCGCAACACAAACCTGCGGCCAGAGTTCTCTTCAAAGCCAAAGCCGACCAGACTCGCATCACGATAATCCCCCTCCAGCGGCCCGGAATCATACTCCGCAAGGCAAGAACAATATCATTTTGTTTCCGGAAAGCCAGAGAGCGAGCCCGTCAAAGGATCCGCTGCGCACCGCCAGGACCGGCTGATCCTTTCCAAAACCTGCGGGGCGTTGCGCGGGAGGGAGCTACCCGCCCCGCGTTTTGGATTGCCTAGCCTCGGGAATTCCTCTATCGTAAGGGTTTCGCCTGAAGCAAAAACGCGCGGCGTGCGCCTGCGCCGCGAAATCACAACGGAGACCCACGTGAAAAAGAAAATTCGCGCCATCCAGTATGGCGTCGGACCGATTGGTGCCTCGATCGCGCGGCTTATGCGGGAAAAACAGGCTATCGAAATCTGCGGTGCAATCGATACCGATCCGGAGAAGGTCGGGCGCGACCTCGGTGAAGTCGTGGGGGCAGCGGATGCGCCGTGGGGCGTCAAGATTTCCGGCGATGCGCAAGACGTGCTCGAGCAAGCGGCGGACATTGTGATCCACTCGACATCGTCGTCGCTGCCGAAAGTGATGGACCAGCTACTGGCGTGTCTCGAAGCAGAGGCTTGCATTGTTTCGACTTGCGAGGAGCTAGCCTATCCATATCGGACCTATCCGGAGCTGTCGGCGAAACTCGACGCCGCGGCCAAGGACTGGGGCGTGGCGCTGGTGGGCACGGGCGTGAATCCCGGGTTCGTGATGGACAAACTTCTGGTGACCCTGGCGGCGGTATCGCAACAGATCGAGCACGCCAAGGCCCTGCGCATCGTGGACGCGTCAAAGCGGCGGCTGCCCCTCCAGAACAAGATCGGCGCGGGGATGACGGTGGACCAATTTCGCGCGCAAGTGGAGGCAGGTGCCATCAAGCACGTAGGACTGCCGGAGTCTGTGGCGATGGTGGCGGACAGCCTGAATCTGCCGGTCCGGGAAATCACGGAAACGATTGCGCCCGTTGTGGCGCGCGAACGCGTACAGACCGAGTTCCTGACCGTCGAAGCAGGGCAAGTTGCAGGCGTGCACCAGATTGCGCGCGGTACCGGTGGCGGGAAAGAATGGGTATACCTCGAGCTGCAAATGTATGTGGGCGCCGAAGACCCGGCAGACACCGTCGAGCTGCAAGGTCACCCGAACATCAGTCTCGTGATTCCCGGCGGCTCGCCCGGAGACATCGCGACCGCGTCGGTGGTAGTCAACTCGATTCCGGTGATCCTCGACGCTCCGGCGGGCCTGCGCACCTCGCGCGACCTGCCCATCGGATTTTTCTCGCCGAATGCCCGGCCATAAGGAAGAATTCCGAGGCCTCTAATGGCCGGCCACAATCACGATGCCCACCGGTCCTCGGCCCCCCGCGCCGAACGGTGCGCCAGCCAAGGGAGACAACATGCCTGTCGCCGGGTTCACGGAAAAACCGGAAATATCGTTATCGAGCTTGCTCACCACGTACAAAAAGCTGCCGGTCGGATCGAGCGCCACTCCAAACGGATGCTGGCCGGTGGCCACCGGACTGGCAATGGAGGTCAACGAACCATTGCTCAAGCGGAACGCCGACAACGTGTTGGCTCCCACATTGGCCCCATAGGCAAACTTTCCCGTCGGATGCGTCACCAAGCGCAGCGGATTTACATGGCAGGAAGACGAACAGTTCGGCTGCAAGGCCGGCGTAGGTCCCAAGGGGCGTAAGGCCCCGTTCACGGGATCCACGCTGAATGGCGACACCGTATCCGCAGGTGTATCCGAGTCCGACATGTGGTCACCCACATACAGAAACATCCCGTTAGGATCGGCGGTAAGGCCGATCGGTGTGCTACCGGTGGCGAAAGGCGAACCGGCCACGGCAGTGAGCGCCCCACTCGCGCTATCGATGGCGAACGCGGATACGCTGTTCCCGTTCACATTGGTCACGTACAAAAACTTGCCGGTAATGTCGGTAGCCGCGCCCATCGGCGCGGGGACGCCTGGGAAAGGCGATCCCGGCACCGGGGTTAGCGTTCCGGTGACAGCGTCAAACTTGAAGGCGGAAATGTCGTTGCTGCCGTTGTTCGCCACGAACAAAAGATTCGCGCTCGAGACCAGCGCCAGGCCCTCTGGTTGCGTGCCCCCCGAAAATGGCGAACCCGGCGCCGGCGTCAGCGCCCCTGTCGAGCCGTCAATCTGGAAAGCCGAAATATTGTTGGAACCAGAATTCGCCACAAACAAAAACTTGCCGGCAGCGTCGGCAGCCATGAATTCCGGCGCTCCGCCCGCCGGGAATGGACTCCCCATCACGGGAAACAGCAGGCCCGTTTTTGGATCGAGCTCGAAAGCGGAAACGGCATTGGAGTTTGTATTCGAGACGAAGGCGAAACTTGCGTTCTGCACCACGGGCGGCGGCGTTAGGGTTCTCATCATCGAATTGCCCGTGCAGCCCCCAACCCAAACCGCCAGCAGGGCTGCGACGGCGAGGCGGGCAAGTCTTCGGGCGACGAGAACGGGATGATTTTCCACGGGGATGTCCTTGATCACCCCGAACAGCTCCCCACCAACGCGAGCGCCCCACAGGATGCTTCCGGGGTTCGCCGCGTACGGTAATGTTGTACTCGGTGCAGCAGTTCGCGAAGCCGTTTGCGGGCCTTGTGCAGCTGCGATTTCGAGTTGCCCGTCGAGCACCCCAGAATCTTCGCAATTTCATGGTGCTCGTAGCCATGAACGTCGTGGAGGATAAACATAATCCGGTAGCCCTCGGGCAATTGCTCGACGGCCGCCTGAAGATTGACGCGGTCGAATAAGCCGCTCAGCCGCAGGTCGGTGCTGCCGATCTCCTTTCGCGGCATGTCATGTTCTTCATCGGTTCGAACGACCTCGTCCAGCGAAGTGGTCACCAGCGTTTTCTTGCGGAAGCGCATCAGCACGACATTGGCGGTCAACCGGTGCAGCCAGGAAGAGAACGCCGACTCGCCGCGAAACGTATGAATCTTGCGGAACAGTTGCAGGAAGGCCTCCTGGGCCAGGTCCTCGGCTTCGACCGGATCGCCCAGCATACGCAGGCAAAGCGCGTACACTCTCCGGTTATGCAGGCGGTAAATACTTTCAAACGCCGCCGCGTCGCCCTGTTGTGCCCTTCGGATCGTCTCGTGCAGGGTGGGAGCGTCCGGCCTGAGCCCCCGCTCCTTGGCCGGCTTCGGATCGACGCCGGATGTCCGTCGGCTCTTGCTCGCGAGACGCAGAGCGGGGCGGGCCGCAAGTCTCGTGTCCGCGCGCCCGTGGGCGGCACGCGTGAGGTAAGAAAAGACTGCGGTATTGACAGAGGCCATTCGACACCTTTCTCTTGTTCGACACGGAACGTTGGGTCGCCAGCGTTGAAATGCTGACAGCTGCCTTTGTTGGTCTTGTCATACCGGAGTCAAATGCGTGTCATGTTTGTCCGGCCTCGACCGGGGGAGTTGTGACAGGGCGTCTCGGATCGCCGGAACGTACGGGGAAGGTCGCTATAGTTGACTAAGTCAAGTATATGTGTGACTCTAGCATTTATTGGGGGAGCTTTCCGGAGGTTGGGCCATGGCCGAGAGTGATCTCCATTCGCGCATCGACGCGGTCCGCCGCTTCAATCGCTTCTACACCCGCCAAATCGGCGTGCTGCAGGAGAGTTTGCTAGAGAGCCCGTTTTCCCTCACCGAGGCCCGCGTGCTGTACGAGCTGGCGCACCGCGAAAAGCCCACCGCGACCAGTCTCCGCAACGAACTAGGGCTGGACGCCGGGTATCTGAGCCGCATTCTGAGCGGGTTCGAGAAGCGCGGGTTGCTCGAGAAGACGCCCTCGGCAACCGACGGGCGGCAAAGCTTGCTGGCCTTGACCAAGGACGGCCGCAAAGTCTTTGCCCCGCTCGAAACTCGTTCGATCCAACAAGTCGAAGGCATGCTCGAAGGCCTGCCCGCCAGCGACCAGCGCGCGCTGCTTGGCGCCATGCAAACCATCGAGAAGCTGCTGCGCGCCCCGGGGGAAGCCGACCGCACCGTCCGAGCCCCTTACCTGCTGCGTCCGCACCAGCCCGGTGACATGGGCTGGGTCGTGCACCGGCACGGGGTGCTGTATGCCGAGGAATACGGGTACGAGGAAACGTTCGAGGCGCTGGTCGCGGAAATCGTCGCCAAGTTCATCCAACACTTTGATGCGAAACGCGAAAGGTGTTGGATCGCGGAAAGAGACGGCGAGACCGTGGGATCCGTGTTTCTGGTGGCGGGGTCGAAGACCGTGGCCAAGCTTCGCTTGCTTCTTGTCGAGCCATCGGCGCGCCGGCTGGGTATCGGTGCCCGGCTGGTCGGGGAGTGCGTGCGATTCGCGCGGCAAACAGGCTATCAGAAGATCGTACTGTGGACGCAGAGCGAACTAGATGCCGCGCGTCACATTTACAAAAAAGCCGGCTTCCATGTGGTCGAGAAGAAACGGCATCACAGCTTTGGCAAGGATCTGGTTGCCGAAACATGGGAGCTGGCGCTGTAGCCCCGGAGACCGCACTCCCCAGGGGTCTCACACGCCTGCTATGCTCTTGCTTTCGCGGCAAGGAGGCGGCATGCAGACAGCATTCGTGAAATGGATCGGCCAGCAGAAATTTGTGGCCATCAGCCCTTCGGGTCACGCCATCACCATCGATTCGGACCGCCAATTGAACCATGCGCCCGGCCCGATGGAGCTGCTGCTCATGGCCCTCGGAGCCTGCACGGCCACCGACATCGTCATCGTGCTGGAAAAGAAGCGACAGAAACTGGAGGCCCTGGAGGTAGTTTGTTCCGGCGAACGCGCGACCGAGCCACCCGCCGTCTGGACCCGCCTCGAGGTGCTCTGCCGCCTGCGCGGAACGCTCGACGAGGCCGCCGTCAAGCACGCCATCGGGCTCAGTGAAGAGAAATACTGCTCTGTCTCTGCAACCCTCAAGAAAACCGCCACCCTGACTTGGCGCTATGAGCTTCTCCCGCCCGGCTCGTGAGCGTGCCGCCCCCCCCAGGGCGGTGCTCTGCGGCGCGCCTTGTCACTTCGCTGCGGCATCGCATAGAATTCTTTGCGTCTTTGTAGTTGCAGCAGCCCAAGGAGCGCCATGTCCCATCGCATCGCGGCCAAGATTACCGGCGTTGCTGGCTACGTGCCGCCCAAAGTGCTGACCAATGCCGACCTGGAAAAGATGGTGAACACCAATGACGAGTGGATCCGCACGCGCACCGGAATCCGCGAGCGCCACATCGTCGAGAATGGTACGGCCAGCTCGGACCTGGCGACCGAGGCTGCCAAGGCGGTTCTGGCGCAAACCAACACGAATCCCGTCGATATCGAACTGATTGTCGTCGCCAGTGTCACACCCGACATGTTTTTTCCGGCAACCGCGTGCTTGGTGCAGGACCGCTTGGGAGCAAAAAAGGCATGGGGCTTCGATCTTTCCGCGGCATGTTCCGGTTTCGCCTACGCACTGACGGTCGGGGCGCAGTTTGTCGGCTCGGGGGCGCACAAGAAAGTCTTGGTGATCGGTAGCGACGCGATGAGCACCATCCTGGACTACCGGGACCGCGCCACGTGCGTTCTGTTCGGCGACGGCGCCGGCGCCGCGTTGCTAGAACCCGCCCGCGATGGCGAGGGTATTCTTGATTTTTCGCACGACGTGGACGGTTCGGGCGGGCAATCCCTGTATATGCCGGGCGGCGGCTCGCGAAATCCGTCCACGCACGAAACCATCGAGAAAAACATGCACGTGGTGCATCAGGAAGGCTCACAGGTGTTCAAGTACGCCGTGCGGCGCATGGCGGAGGTCGCGGAGTGCTTGCTGAAGCGCAATGGCTTTACGAAAGACGACCTTGCGCTGGTCGTGCCGCACCAAGCCAACCTACGGATCATTCGCGCCATGCAGGAACGGCTGGGACTGGACGATTCGAAAGTCATGGTGAATATCGATCGCTACGGGAATACGACCGCGGGGACGATTCCGCTGGGACTACGCGACGCCGTGGAGCAAGGCCGGGTGCGGAAGGGCGATCTCGTGCTGATCGCCACGGTCGGCGCGGGCTACACGACCGGCGGAGTGCTCCTGCGCTGGGCTTATTGAGGAGCGCTTGCGAATCGCAGGGGCCGCTTAGTGATTTGGAATAGACGCGAAGAGTTCTAGGTTCTCGGCCTTCCAGCGCATAGCGGCGTAAATGCGGTTGCGACCGCTCGGATGATCGAAAAAGACCCACTCCTCGACGGGCCCGGGATTCATCTTTCGATATTCCCCGAGGTGGATAGCGGCCTGCGCGAACCCATCGGGCTGCCGGCTCGCGTTGAGGCCGTACATGTCGGCCTCGTACTCCTCGGTACGAACGTACGTGTTCAGGACCGGCGTCAGCACAAACAAGAAAATCGAGCCGAGCAGAAACACGAGCGGGAGGACCGCGGTATCGCCGACGCCCCGAATCTGCCAGCGTCCACCCCAGCGAGCCAGAGACCATTCGAGCGACCAACGCAGGAGGGCGAACGCGGTGACGATGATGATGAAAAAGAATGTGCAGTCCTTGTAGATATGATGCAGAACATAGTGGCCCATTTCGTGGCCCATCACTGCCTGGATTTCCGCCGGCGACCCGCGGCGCAGGAGGTTGTCGTTCAGCGTAATGCGCATGGTGTGCCCGAGGCCGCTTACATTGGCACTCATGCGCGTGGTTTGACGCGAGGCATCCATCTCATAGACCTGGTCGGCGGGGATGCCGTTGGCCCGGGCCATGCGCAGGATAGGCTGCGTGATCTGGGGATCCTCGAGGGGCGTAATTTTGTTGAACAGCGGAACGATGTAGACCGGGGCGATCATCACGGTGAAGGCCAGGAAAAGAATGGAAACGACGGAGCCCCAAATCCACCAAGTGCGCGGCAGACGGCGAACCACCAGAAAGAGCAGCACGACGATCAGTCCGCCCAGCACGATGCTGACCAGCAGAGATTTCAGCTGGTCGCCCATCCAGGGACCAAAGGTTTGCGTGGCCAGGCCATAGTGGCGCTCGCGGAGGAAACTTTCACAGAAGGTTAGTGGGAATCCCAGAAGGAACGTGAGGATCGAAAACTCCGTCCAGTACATCAGAGTTTCCAGTGGCTTGAAGCGCGTGAGCCGCTCGGCAAAATTGCGCATCGCAGCGGACCAGCGTCGCTCGAGAAGAACCATCATGACGATCGCGCCCACCAGGAAATCCCAAAGCATCAGCCAGTAGCCGCCTTCAAAATAGGCATTGGAGCGCGTCATGGCCTCCGGGGGAATTTGCGCCAGGTAGGCGTTGGTGGCAGCTTCGGCGCTCAAATGGGGAGAGGGTTGGGCCTCGGGTGGCTCGGTGAGTACCGAAGGCATTGCGGTTGCGGGGCGGGCACCGGGAGACGCCGTTTCCTGCCCGTGGGCGAGCTGGCCGCAGCAGATCCATGCCAGGCCCAGTAGAGCGGGTCGCAAATTCATCGGACCACCTCGGACAGAATATGGTGGGGAGTATACGCGCTGAGAAGTCCTTCGGACCTACGATTTAGGCGGCGTTCCTCGATGCCAAGTTTTGCGAAAAGGGGTAGAAAAATTCGCCAAGCGCGAACTCGGTCGTCCCCTAGCGATGAGACAGGCGCGAGGAGGAGAGGAATTCCTCGTGGAGGAGGTGGGCCAAGCGGGCGGGATTGTGCCGGATTACGCCGTGTTCTTCGAGGAGATTGTCGAGGACCACGCAGTAGCCGAGCTTCTGGAGTTCCGCGAGGTTCACCCGAACGGATTCGGCACCTTGGGCGCGATAGCGCTTGGCGACTTCGGGCGAGATGGGCTGGCGATTGGCGACGACCCAATCGATGACGCGTCGCTGCGTGTGAGCCCGAATGGCGCGAAGATGATCGGCCAGCGCGTAGCCCGAGGTTTCACCGGGTTGCGTCATGAGATTGGCGATGTAAACGCGCGGGGCCTTGGACTTGGCAATGGCATTGGCGATTTCCGGGATGAGCAAATTCGGTAGGATGCTGGTGTACAGCGAGCCCGGGCCGAGAAGAATCAGGTTGGCTTCGTGAATGGCTTCGATGGCTTTCGGAAGCGCGCGAACCGACCGCGGCAACAGCGCAAGCCTTTGGATGGGCGTACGGCTGGCCGTGATGCGCGTCTCACCGTGCACGCGGCGGCCGCCTTCGAGAGTGGCGACCAGGGAGACGTTGGAGACCGTCGAAGGAAAAATGCGGCCACGGATGGCCAGGACCTTGCTGCTGACGCGGACCGCTTCGGCGAAATCGCCGGTGACATGCGTTAGGGCCGCGAGAAAGAGGTTGCCGAAATTGTGACCTACGAGGCCCCGGCCGGCATGGAAGCGATATTGGAACAGGCGGCTGAGGAGAGCTTCGTCCTGCGAAAGGGCCACCATGCAGTTGCGGATGTCGCCGGGGGGAAGGATGCGATTCTCGCGGCGCAGGCGGCCGGAGCTGCCGCCGTCATCGGTGACGGTGACGATGGCGGTCAGGCCGTTGATGGGCTGGAGCTGGCTG
>Ga0209526_10001723_pt1 | contig 14683 bp, 9 predicted proteins | sample JacPinW_OM2H0_M1_FD_188566 | JGI IMG/M metagenome (GOLD analysis project Ga0209526, IMG submission 188566) | Forest soil microbial communities from Algoma, Ontario, Canada - Jack Pine, Ontario site 1_JW_OM2H0_M1 (SPAdes) (version 2) | ecosystem: Environmental > Terrestrial > Soil > Boreal... | reverse complement strand
CGTCAAGGCCCTGGCCGCGCCGTTCACGGTGAACACGATGCCTGAAGGCACACTCAAAGCCCTCGCTGACCACGGCGATGTCGGCGCAACCATCCCGGCGGACGGGGGCGACTCCGAACAGGAGCTGGCAGGGTTTGCGCACGCAAAGATCGACGTCGATGCACTATCGAAGCAGCTTCAGGATGAAGGTGCCAAGTCCTTCGTCAATTCCTGGAGCGACCTGATGGGCGTGATCAGCTCCAAATCCGCCGCACTCAAACGAGCGAGCTAGCGCGGTGAAAGTGAAGTCGCGGCCCGTCCGGCGCCGACGAGGGCGGCAAGATCGAGCTGACGTCGAAACGACGTCCGCGGCCGGGAAGGTGTTGGTCGTCGACGTGGGCGGAACCTCGGTCAAGATCCTCGCTACCGCACAAACCGAGGAGCGCTCATTCCCATCCGGTCCGACGTTGACCCCCAGGCAGATGGTATCCGGAGTGAAGAAGCTTGCCCGAGGTTGGACGTATGACATGGTGTCGATCGGGTATCCCGGCCCGGTCCTGCACAGCTGCCCGATTGCTGAACCACATAACCTCGGACGTGGATGGGTCGGGTTCGACTTCGCAGCAGCGTTCGGCCGCCCGGTGAAGGTTGTCAACGACGCCGCGATGCAGGCTCTGGGGAGCTACAACGGCGGCAAGATGCTCTTTCTAGGCCTCGGAACGGGACTTGGATCCACCCTGATTGTGAACGGGATTGTGGAGCCCATGGAACTCGGTCACCTGCCCTACAAGAAGGCTACCTATGAGGACTACGTGGGCCGTGCCGGACTGGAGCGCCACGGCAAGAAGAAATGGCGCCGTCACGTTGCCGACGTCGTGGCCCGCTTCATCGCCGCGCTCGAGCCCGACGACACGGTGATTGGGGGCGGCAACGTCAAGAAACTCGATACGCTGCCGCCACATTCTCGCGCAGGCGACAACGCCAACGCCTTCCGCGGCGGATTTCGCCTGTGGGGGCAAGAGCACGCTCGCCCGCACACCGGAACGCGTTCGAAACCACGGACTTGATCAGAGAGGGTGCCGCAGATGGCTGCACGATCGGAGATACCTCGCGCGGATTCGACGAGCAGACAGGGGGCGTGGCGCGCTCTCGAAGATCACTATGGAACGATGCGGAGGCGGCATCTGCGCGACCTGTTCGCCGACGATCCAACGCGCGGCGAGCGGATGACGGCGGAGGCCGCCGGCGTCTTCCTGGATTACTCGAAGAATCGCATCGACGACGAGACGGTAAGCTTGCTCGTCCAGCTCGCCGAGCAATCCGGGCTGCGCGAGCGAATCGACGCGATGTTCCGGGGCGAGAAAATCAACGTTACGGAAAATCGTGCGGTCCTGCACGTTGCGCTGCGTGCACCGAGGGGCGCATCCATCGTCGTCGATGGCAAGAACGTCGTACCGGAGGTTCACGCCGTGCTCGATAAGATGGCCGACTTCGCCAATCGCATCCGCAGCGGCCAATGGAAGGGACACACCGGAAAGCGCATCCGCAACGTCGTCAATATCGGCATTGGTGGCTCCGATCTCGGGCCGGTGATGGCGTATGAGGCGCTCAAGTACTACAGCGACCGCGCCATGACGTTCCACTTCGTGTCCAATGTCGATGGTACCGATTTTGTCGAGGCGACGCGCGATCTAGATGCTGCGGAAACGCTGTTCATCATCTCCTCCAAGACCTTCACCACGCTGGAGACGATGACCAACGCGCAAAGCGCGCGCGATTGGTCGCTGCGTGGCCTAGGCGGCGACACCAAGGCGGTCGCCAGGCATTTCGTCGCGGTTTCGACAAATGCCGAAAAAGTTGCAGAATTCGGCATCGACACCGCCAACATGTTCGAGTTCTGGGACTGGGTCGGCGGGCGCTATTCCATGGACTCCGCTATCGGCCTGTCGACCATGCTCGCGATCGGCCCCGACCACTTCCGCGCCATGCTGGAAGGGTTTCATGCGATCGATGAACATTTCCGCAGCGCGCCATTCGGGCGCAATCTGCCGGCGCTCATGGGTCTGCTCGGCGTCTGGTACAACGACTTCTTCGGCGCGCAAACCGTCGCCGTGCTGCCCTACGACCAATACCTCAAGCGCTTCCCGGCGTACCTCCAGCAGCTGACGATGGAGAGCAACGGCAAGCACGTGACGCTCGCCGGCACGCCGGTCGACCACCAGACCGGTCCGATCTACTGGGGCGAGCCCGGAACCAATGGCCAGCACTCGTTCTATCAATTGATCCACCAGGGCACTCGGCTCATCCCCTGCGACTTCATCGCCTTCGCACAGCCGCTCAACAAGCTCGGCCGACATCACGATATGTTGCTGGCCAACGTATTTGCACAGACCGAGGCGCTCGCCTTCGGAAAAACGCGCGAGCAAGTCAAGGCCGAAGGCACGCCCGATTGGCTCGTCCCGCACCGGGTGTTCGAAGGCAATCGGCCGTCGAACACCATCGTGTTGGATCGTTTGACCCCAGCCGCGCTCGGAAAGCTCGTGGCGTTGTACGAGCACAGCGTGTTCACCCAGGGAACGATTTGGGACATCGACTCGTTCGATCAGTGGGGCGTAGAACTCGGCAAGGTCCTGGCCCAGCGCATCATTCCGGAGCTCGAGAGCAAGAGCGAACCCAAGCTAGGCCATGACAGCTCGACCAACAATCTGATCCGGCGGTACCGCAAGCTCAAGGACGCAATGTGACGACCAAGGCAATCAAGCTCGCTCCATCGATCCTCGCGGCCGATTTCGCCCGCTTGGGCGAACAGGTGGCCGAGGCCGAGCGTGCCGGAGCGGACCGCATTCATGTGGACGTCATGGACGGACATTTCGTGCCAAATCTTTCCATGGGCGCGGCGGTCGTCAGATCGCTGCGAAAGGTGACGCGCCTGCCACTGGAGGCGCATCTGATGATTTCCAATCCCGATTTCTTTGTCGAAGAATTCGCGCAGGCGGGAGCCGATTCATTTCTGGTTCACTGGGAGGGTAACAACGACCTGTCACGCACCGTGCAATCCATCAGGGCGTTGGGAAAACGCGTCGGCGTCGCCATTAACCCGGCGACTTCCGCGGCGGTTCTCGAAGAAATCATGCAGGAGGTCGACCAGATATTGGTCATGACCGTGAACCCGGGATTCGGGCATCAGCATTTCCTCCCTACGACCGTTCCGAAGATCGGACGCGCGCGGGCGATGATCGATCGCATCAAGCCCGAGTGCGGCCTCGAGGTGGACGGAGGGGTCGATGCGACCACCGCCCCGCTGGCGGTTGCGGCCGGAGCCGATGTGCTGGTGGCCGGGTCGGCGATTTTCGACGATGGCGAAGGCATCGCTGCCGCCATGCAGCGGCTGCGGGCCGCGGTTCAGTGTTAACGGAGAAGGATGTCATGCAGCTCGCGATGATCGGATTGGGCAGAATGGGCGCCAACATGGTGCGGCGCCTCATCAAGGGCGGACATGCGTGCGTGGTGTTCGACATGTCGCCGAAGGCGGTCGCGGATTTGGCGCGGGATAAGGCGGTCGGGGCCGCATCCCTCGTCGACCTGGTGCGCAAGTTGGAGAAGCCGCGCGCGGTCTGGCTGATGGTACCGGCGGCCGCCGTGGACAAGACCATCGCCGACCTCGTGCCTCACCTTGAGAGCGGTGATATTCTTATCGACGGCGGCAACTCGTATTACGTGGATGACATCCGCCGCGCCCAAGAGCTTGCGCCCAAGGGGATCCACTACGTGGATGTCGGAACCAGCGGCGGCGTCTGGGGCCTTGAGCGCGGATACTGCATGATGATCGGCGGACCGGATGCGGCCGTGCGGCATCTCGATCCGATCTTCAAGACGCTGGCGCCTGGTGCGGGGGACATCCCGCGTACGCCCGGGCGCGAGGGTATCGGCGGCACCGCCGAATTGGGCTACCTGCATTGCGGAGCGAACGGCGCCGGCCACTTCGTCAAGATGGTCCATAACGGGATCGAGTACGGCATCATGGCCGCCTACGCGGAAGGGATGAGCATTCTGCGCCACGCCAATGTCGGCGAGCAGCAGCGCGCGGTCGACGCCGAAACGACGCCGCTACGCAACCCCGAACTCTATCGATACGACCTCAATCTGCGCGACATTGCGGAAGTGTGGCGGCGCGGCAGCGTCATCGCGTCGTGGCTGCTGGACCTCACTGCAACCGCGCTAACCAAGGATCCCGCGCTCACCAACTTCGCCGGCAGGGTCTCCGATTCCGGGGAAGGGCGCTGGACGATCAAAGCCGCAATCGATGCGGCCGTGCCGGTGCCCGTGCTCTCGACCGCGCTCTACGAACGGTTCAGCTCGCGCGGCGAAGCGACGTTTGGCGACAAGCTGCTTTCCGCCATGCGCTACGAATTCGGCGGTCACGTGGAGAAAACCGCGGGTTGAGCACAGGCATGCGTCAGGGCGGCCGGCGAAACCGGAGATCGTCGCGTGAAAATCGAAGTTTATCCCGATGAGGATGTTGTCGCCCGCAAGGCGGCGGCGGTGATTGCCGCCGAGGCGCGCGCGGCGGCAAGCTCGCGCGGGCGCTTCATCATGGCGGTCAGCGGCGGCCGTACCCCCTGGTCGATGCTGCGCGCATTGGCCGCCGATGAGCTGCCATGGCCGCAGGTGCACGTCGTTCAGGTGGACGAGCGGGTCGCGCCGGCGGCCGATCCCGATCGAAACCTCGCACATTTGCGCGCGAGCCTGCTCGATCGTGCGCCGCTGCCCCCCGACCACATCCACGCCATGCCGGTCGAAGCCGCGGACCTCGATCGCGCGGCCGAACAATACGCCCGCACGCTGCGAGAGGTGGCAGGTTCCCCGCCGGTGCTCGACCTCGTCCATCTCGGCCTCGGCCCGGACGGCCACACCGCATCGCTGGTGCCCGGAGATCCAGTCCTCGACATCACGGATGCGGACGTCGCAGCGACCGGTTCCTACCACGGCCGACGCCGGATGACCTTGACGTTTCCGACCATCAACCGCTGCCGCCTCGTGCTGTGGCTGGTGACCGGCGGTGAGAAGGCCGCGGCGCTCGTGCGCCTGCGCGAGGGCGATCGGTCCATTCCAGCCTCGCGCGTGCGTCAGGATCGCTCGCTGGTGCTCGCCGATCGTGCCGCGGCCGAACAGCTCGGCAACAAGGAAAAATTGGAGGCGCAAGAATGAGTGCTATGGCCAGCCCCGCGCTGAGTTCGCCCCAGTCGATGACCGACGCGCAATTGGACCAACTGTCGATCAATTGCATTCGCACGCTGTCGATCGATGCGGTCCAGCAGGCCAAATCCGGGCATCCCGGCACGCCGATGGCGCTGGCGCCGCTCGTCTACACGCTCTGGAACCGCGTCATGCGCTTCGATCCGCAGGACCCGATTTGGCCCAACCGCGATCGGTTCGTGCTCTCCAACGGTCATGCCTCGATGCTGCTGTGGTCGGTGCTGCATCTCACCGGCACCCGCGCCGTGAATGCCGAATACGAGCGGCTCGGGCAACCCGCGGTTTCGCTCGACGATATTCGTCACTTCCGCCAGCTCGGCAGCAAGGCTCCAGGTCATCCCGAGTACCATTTGGTTTCGGGAGTCGAGGCCACGACCGGACCGCTCGGGCAGGGCGTCGCCACCAGCGTGGGCATGGCCATCGCCGAGGCGTGGCTCGCCAACCGCTACAATCGTCCCGACTTCGAGATCTTCGGCTACAACATCTATGCGGTTTGCGGCGACGGTTGCATGATGGAGGGCGTGAGTTCGGAGGCGGCGTCGCTGGCGGGCCATCTCGCCCTCGATAACCTCTGCTGGATCTACGACAACAACCACATCACGATCGAAGGCAACACGCGCATCACCTTTACCGAGGACATCGCGGCCCGCTTCCTGGGTTACGGATGGAACGTCCTGCGCGTCGGCGACGCCAACGATATCGACCGGATCGAGCACGCCTTGGACGTCTTTCACAAGACCAAGGATCGCCCGACCTTCATCATTCTGGACAGCCACATCGGCTACGGCTCGCCGCATAAGCAGGACACCGCCGCCGCTCACGGCGAGCCGCTGGGTGAGGAGGAGGTTCGCCTCACCAAACGCGACTACGGTTGGCCTGAGGACGCTAAGTTCTTGGTCCCCGACGCCGTGCGCGCCCGCTTCGCTGCGGGGATCGGCGCGCGTGGCGCCCAGGCCCGTGGCCGTTGGACCGAACTGTTCGCGGCTTACCGATCGAAATATCCGCAGCTCGCGACTGAGATCGACCTGATGCAGCGGCGTGAGCTGCCGGCGGGATGGGATCGCGGGCTTCCCGTCTTTCCGGCCGACCCCAAGGGCATCGCCGGACGGGATGCGTCGGGCAAAGTGCTCAACGTGCTTGCGCAGAACATCCCCTGGCTCATTGGCGGATCGGCAGATCTCGGCTCGTCCAACAAGACGACCCTGACGTTCGAGGGCGCCGGCGACTTCGAGCCGGGCACTCCCGGCGGCAGGAACCTGCATTTCGGCATCCGCGAGCACGCCATGGCCGCCGCCGTCAACGGACTCTCGTTGTCGAAGCTGCGCGCCTTCGGCGCCACGTTCTTCATCTTCAGCGACTATGCGCGGCCGGCCATTCGGTTGTCGTCCATCATGGAGTTGCCCACCATCTTCGTGTTCACCCACGATGCCATGGGGGACGGCGAGGATGGCCCGACGCACCAACCGGTGGAGCAGCTCGCATCGTTCCGCGCCGAACCCGGGCTGGTGGTGCTGCGGCCGGCGGACGCAAACGAAGTGGTCGAGGCTTATCGCTACATCATGCAGCTGCGGCACCAGCCCGCGGTGCTGGCGCTGTCGCGGCAACCGCTGCCGACATTGGACCGCGGCAAATACGCGTCCGCATCCGGCGTCGCGCGCGGCGCCTATGTGCTCGCCGACGCCCCGGGCGGAAAGCCCGAGGTGATCCTCATCGCCTCAGGCAGCGAGGTCAGCCTCTGCGTCGACGCTCACGAGGAGCTGCTCGCCGAGGGCATCTGCTCGCGCGTGGTGTCGATGCCGTCGTGGGACATTTTCGAGCATCAGCCGCAAGCGTACCAGGACATCGTGCTGCCGCCCGATGTGACCGCGCGCGTCGCGGTGGAGCAGGCTTCGACCTTCGGCTGGGAGCGCTACGTCGGCAGGTCCGGCCGCGTCATTGGCATGAAGACATTCGGCGCGTCGGCCCCGCTCAAGGAGCTGCAACGCAAATACGGGTTCGAGCCGGAGCGCGTGACCGAGGTCGCGAAAGAGCTGCTCGGCAGGACCAAGAGAACATGAGGCTGCATGCATGAGCGAGACGGCAGACATCGTCTTCCTGTTCGATGTCGACAATACCTTGCTCGACAACGATCGTGTGCAAGACCATCTGAGGGAGCACCTCGAGCAGGCATATGGTCCTGCCGCTCGCGACCGATACTGGGAGATCTTCGAGGAGTTGAGAAATGAGCTCGGATACGCCGACTATCTTGGCGCGTTGGAGCGCTATCGCGTCGGGGCAATGCATCAGCCCGAGGTGCTGCGCATGTCGAGCTGGCTAGTCGACTATCCGTTCGCCGACCGCCTTTATCCCGGAGCCCTGGACGCGGTGAAGCACGTGCAGCAATGGGGACCTACCGTTATCCTGTCCGACGGCGATGCCGTGTTCCAGCCGCGCAAAGTGGAGCGCTCCGGCCTCTGGCGGGCGGTCCATGATCGTGTCCTCATCTACATTCACAAGGAACGCGAGCTCGATGATGTCGAGCGTTTCTATCCGGCAAATCACTACGTGCTCATCGATGACAAATTACGCATCCTGGCCGCGGTGAAGAAAATCTGGGGTAAACGCGTGACCACCGTGTTTCCCAAGCAGGGCCACTACGCGGTCGATCCTAAGGTTGTGGCGGAATATCCGCCGGCGGATATCGAGCTCGCCAAAATCGGTGATCTCCTGACTTGCGATCTGTCCGTTTTCCTGAAGAAGAACTAGACACATGGTTGGAGTGAGCCGTCCTGGAACCCCGAAAGGAGAGGCAGGCAATACGCCCGCCGCGGGGACGAGCGCGCCGCCGCCACAGATCGCGATGGAGGCGGAGCAAGCCGGCGGCGCCGGCATTCGACCGATCCTTATTTTCGTGGGCGTCTCGGGCAGCGGCAAGACGACGATCGCGATGGCCCTCGCCCAACGACTCAACTGGCCATTCGAGGAAGGCGACGACCTCCATTCGGCATGGGACATCGCCAAGAAGCACTCCGGCCATCCGCGCGATGAGCGCGACTGGTGGCCCTGGCTCGAGAAGGTCGCAGCCTTGATCGACGCGTGGCGGCAGCTCGGCACGTCCGGCGTGATCGCTTGCTCGGCGCTCAAGCGTAGCTATCGCGACTTCCTGACCAATGGGCGACCGGAGGTGCGCGTCGTCTATTTGCGCGGGGACAGGACGCTGATTGCCGAGCGCCTGGCCGCACGCGATGGGGATCTCATACCGACCAGCCTTCTCGACAGCCAGTTCGAAATCCTCGAGGAGCCCGACCCCGACGAGCAACCGATCCATGTCGACGTGGATCGGCCGATGGAGGATCTCGTTGCCCAGATTGTGAGCGAGCTCGATCCCCGGGTGTCCGAGGATCGATCCGCCGTCGTGGCCCGCGCTCGCACCGAGCGACCTGCCGTCCAGCCGGACGTGCGGCAAATGTCTCCGAGCAGCGGCCCCCTGCCGAGTGGGGGGAGAGAGGCGTCCAGGAGAACCGACTCTCCGCTTGCGATCGAGGACTATGCACTGATCGGCGATTGCACGACGGCCGCCCTGGTCGGCCGCAACGGCTCCATAGACTGGCTGTGCTGGCCACGGTTCGACAGCAACGCCTGCTTCGCGGCTCTGCTCGGTACGTTCGAACATGGACGATGGCGGATCGCTCCCGCCGACCCGGAGCCGCGCGTCAGCCGCGCTTACCACGACGGCACGATGGTGCTGGAGACGGTGTTCGATACCGCGGATGGCCGTGTCGCCTTGATCGATTTCATGGCAATCGGGCGCGCCAATTCGTCGGTCATTCGTCTGGTGAAAGGCCAACGCGGCAAGGTGGCGATGCAATTTCACCTGACGCTGCGGTTCGACTACGGCGCCACCGTACCGTGGGTGACACAGCTCGATGATGGGTCTGGCCTGAGCGCCGTTGCCGGGCCGAGCCTGGTAGCGCTGCGTTCACCTGTCGTGTTGCAGGGCAAGAATTTTGCGACTGTCGCCGAGTTCGATGTTAACGAAGGGGAATGTGTCCCGTTCGTGTTGACGCACGGCCAATCTCATCTGCCGCCGCCCGCAGTGCTGGATTGGCGTGCGGCCTTACAGGAGACGGAATCGTTCTGGCGCGCTTGGTCAGGCCGTTGCTCCCACACCGGTCGTTGGAGGGAGCCGGTACAGCGTTCCTTGTTGACCCTGAAGGCCCTGAGCTACGCCGAGACCGGCGGGATCGTCGCCGCGCCCACCACGTCGCTACCCGAGCAGCTTGGCGGCGAACGCAACTGGGACTATCGCTATTGCTGGTTACGCGACGCGACCTTGACGCTGATGGCATTGATGTCCGCGGGCTATCGCGAGGAGGCGCAAGCGTGGCGCGCGTGGCTCCAGCGCAGCGTGGCGGGAAGTCCGCATCAGCTCCAGATCATGTACGGCTTGTCCGGCGAACGGCAGCTTCTGGAATGGGAAGTGCCGTGGCTGCCCGGCTACCAGGGTGCCGCGCCGGTGCGCGTTGGCAACGCGGCTTCCGGTCAACTCCAGCTCGATGTCTACGGCGAGCTCATCGACGCCATCTACCAAGCGCGAAAGCATGATCTTGCTCCTGCCGGGTCGGCTTGGCCGCAGCAACAGAAATTCATCGAGCATCTGGAACAGATCTGGGAGCAGCCGGACGAAGGAATTTGGGAAGTGAGAGGCGGTCGCCGCCAGTTTACTCTTTCCAAGATCATGGCGTGGGTGGCTCTCGATCGCACGGTGCGCGATGCGGAACGGTTCAAATTGCAGGCACCGCTGGAACGTTGGCGACAACTCCGCGACCGCATGCACGCGACGATTTGCGAGCGTGGATTCGACGGCAGCCGCAACACCTTCACGCAGAGCTTCGGCAGCAGCGAGCTCGATGCGAGTCTGTTGCTGATGCCGGTCGTTGGCTTCCTGCCGCCGGACGATCCGCGCGTGCGTGGCACCATCGCGGCAATCGAGAAAGAGCTCATGGTCGACGGCTTCGTGCTGCGTTACCGAACCAAAACCGGCGTTGATGGTCTTCCCGCGGGAGAGGGCGTATTTCTTCCGTGCAGCTTCTGGCTTGCCGACAACTACACGCTGCAGAACCGGGACGCCGAAGCATCCGCCCTGTTCGAGCGCCTGCTATCGCTTTGCAACGACGTCGGCCTGCTCGCGGAAGAATACGATCCTCATGCGCAGCGGCAGGTCGGTAATTTCCCGCAGGCGTTTTCGCATCTCGCTCTCATTGGAACGGCCCTGAACCTACACGATATAGGCCCTGCGCAGCAGCGCAGCCAGGGAGCGAAGGCTGGCTCCTGAAGCCGGCATGAGGAACATCTATCGTGATTTGGCTGCAGACGACTGGGACTCGATGACGCGTTGGCTGAGGAGGGAACTTTACCCGGAGATAGCGGTGTCGAAGACCTCTGTCAGGCTCCCGCCAGCGACGTCTGTGTCAGCACCGTCATCTCTCTGAGACCAACCGAGCGTGGCGCGCGAACAAACCGTAAGGAGTCCCTATATGCCTGCTGCATTGTCGCCCGATCTGCTGGAAAAAATGGACGCGTATTGGCGTGCCGCAAATTACCTCACGGTCGGGCAGATCTATCTGCAGGACAATCCACTGCTCGAAACCCCCCTCAAGCGAGAACACATCAAACCTCGTCTACTCGGGCATTGGGGCACCACCACTGGGCTCAACTTCATTTATGTACACCTGAACCGGCTGATCAAAGAACACGATCTGAACATGATCTATGTCATCGGCCCCGGCCATGGCGGTCCGGGGCTGGTGGCGCATAGCTATCTCGAAGGCTCCTACACGGAGCGATATCCGAATATCGAGCGGGACCGAAACGGGTTGCAACGGCTCTTTCGGCAGTTCTCCTGGCCTTACGGCATTCCTAGTCATGTCGCGCCGGAAACGCCCGGGTCGATCCATGAAGGGGGCGAGCTGGGTTATAGCCTCGTCCATGCATATGGCGCGGCATTCGACAATCCGGATCTGATCGTGGCCTGCATCATCGGCGACGGTGAGGCGGAAACTGGTGCGCTGGCCACGAGTTGGCACTCCAACAAGTTCCTGAATCCTTCGCGTGATGGCGCGGTTCTTCCGATCCTTCACCTCAATGGGTTCAAGATCGCCAATCCTACCGTGCTCGCTCGCATCAGCCACCAGGAATTGACTGACCTGCTTCGCGGTTACGGCTATGAACCGTATTTCGTGGAAGGCGACGTCCCGGCCATGGTGCATCAACGTCTGGCCGGCACGCTTGATACGGTCGTAGCGGAGATTCACAAAATCCAGGATACGGCGCGTTCCTCACCGAACACCGTGGAGCGGCCGCGCTGGCCCATGATTGTGTTCCAGACACCGAAAGGCTGGACCGGGCCAAGGTTCGTGGACGGCAAGCCGGTGGAAGGGACCTGGCGCGCGCATCAGGTTCCGATCGCGGACTTCAAGAATCCCGAGCACATAAAGGAGCTTGAAGATTGGATGAAAAGCTACAGACCGCGTGAATTGTTCGACGAAAGCGGCAAGTTCCGCGACGAGTTCGCGGCACTTGCGCCGAGGGGCCACCGTCGTATGGGAATGAACCCGCACGCCAATGGCGGGGAGCTGCTGGTGCCGCTGGCGATGCCCCATTTCTACGATTACGCCGTGCGCGTTTCAGCGCCAGGCAGCGTCGAAGCCGAATCCACCCGCGTTCTTGGAGTGTTTTTGCGGGATGTGATGAAGCAGAACCTCGCCAACCAGAATTTCCGTCTGTTCGGTCCGGACGAGACCGCCTCGAACCGTCTCGATGCGGTTTACGAGGTCAGCGGAAAGGAGTGGATGGCGCGCCTTGAAGACGTCGACATCAATCTCAGCGTCAACGGCCGCGTCATGGAAGTCTTGAGCGAGCATCTCTGCGAGGGCTGGCTCGAAGGATACGTGCTCACCGGCCGCCACGGGCTTTTTTCGTGCTACGAGGCATTCGTCCATATCATCGACTCGATGTTCAATCAGCATGCGAAATGGCTGAAGACGACCAAAACAATCCCGTGGCGCAAGCCGATCGCGTCGCTGAATTACCTGCTCACATCGCATGTCTGGCGACAGGATCATAACGGCTTCTCCCACCAGGATCCGGGCTTCATCGATCACGTTGCGAGCAAAAAGTCCGACGTCGTGCGCATCTATCTGCCGCCCGACGCGAACTGCCTGCTCTCGGTAGCCGATCACTGTCTTCGCAGCCGGAACTACGTCAACTTGATCATTGCCGGTAAACAGCCCGAGTGGCAGTGGCTCGATATTGAATCCGCTGTTCGCCACTGCACGGCCGGGGCCGGCATTTGGCAATGGGCGAGTAACGATGCGGGCGACCCCGATGTGGTCATGGCTTGCGCAGGCGATGTCCCCACGCTCGAAACCCTCGCAGCCGTGACGCTCTTGCGAGAATACATTCCGGACATTCGTATCCGCGTAGTGAACGTGGTGGACCTAATGGCCTTGCAGTCTCAGACGGAGCACCCGCATGGGCTGGAGGACCAGGATTTCGACGCGCTGTTCACGCGCGACAAGCCGGTGATCTTCGCTTTCCACGGCTATCCGCGAATGATTCACTGGCTGACCTATCGCCGGCACAACCATGACAATTTTCACGTGCGTGGGTACAAGGAGGAAGGCACCACGACAACCCCATTTGACATGGTCGTATTGAATAACCTCGACCGCTACCAGCTTGCGCTCGACGCTATCAGCCGGATTCCGAGACTCCGTGAACAAAAGCAGACGGCAACAGACCGTTACTGGAGCACGATGGAGCGTCACAAGCTTTACGTCAGCGAACACGGTGAGGATATGCCCGAGGTGCAAAACTGGCGCTGGACCTCATAAGCCGTATGACAAGCGCTGGACCACGTTCATCAGTACTTGCCCTGAACAGCGGGTCGTCCTCGCTCAAGTTCGGACTTTACCGGGTCGAGTCTTTCATCCCGAAGGTGCTTCTGTCGGGCGAGGCTGAGTCGATCGGCGACCGTCAGGGCAAGTTTTGGGCGAAAGATGCGAGCGACAAGCCGTTGGTTTGCGAATCGACGAATTTCAGAACCCAGCAGGACGCGGTCGCACGCATCGGGACGTTTCTCGCAGACTGCAAAGAGGCCCAACCGGCCGCGGTCGGGCATCGCGTGGTGCACGGTGGGCCAAATCTTCGCCGCCATTGCCTGGTCGACGAAGCGGTGCTGCGGCAGCTCGAAGCGGCAACCGTCTTCGCGCCACTGCACAATCCTCCGGCGTTGTCGGTCATTCGCTTCGCGCAGGAGCACTTCCCGCAGCTGCCACAAGTGGCCTGCTTCGATACGGCGTTTCACGCTGGAATGCCAGATGTCGCGCGCACCCTGCCGCTCCCCCTGGAACTGCGATCGGACGGCATCCACCGCTATGGATTTCACGGCCTTTCCTGCGAGTCGGTCGTACGCCAACTTGGGGACGATCTGCCGGATCGACTAATAATTGCGCATCTCGGCAATGGTGCCAGTCTCACCGCCGTTAAAGGCGGTCAATCCATTGACACCAGCATGGGTCTGACCCCGGCTGGTGGGGTGATCATGGGAACGCGCTGCGGCGATCTCGATCCGGGTGTGCTAGTCTATTTGGTACGCGAAAAGAACTTCGACGCCGCGCGTCTCGAAGCGTTGGTCAATCACCACTCCGGGCTCCTCGGAATTTCCGGAATCGATAGCGACATGCGTCGTCTGCATGAAGTTTCTCCGTCCAACGCCGACGCACGGCTGGCAATCCAAATGTTCTGTTACTCAATTCGCAAACAGGTGGCAGCCATGATCGCCGCCCTCGATGGGGTCGATCTGCTGGTCTTTACCGGGGGGATCGGAGAACATGACGCAAAGGTGCGGGCCGCAATCTGCAGCGGTCTCTCGTGGCTTGGTATCAGCCTTGACACAACACGAAATCGATCTTTGGAAGACCCCATCAGCAATCCAACGTCGCGTTGTTCGGTCCGCGTGCTCCCCTCGGAAGAAGACGCGCAGATTGCCACCCATACCTGGGAACTCTCCTCCGGTATTTCGTGATTCGACGCGGGTCATCAACATACCTAGTCGCCTGATTCAGTCAGATTGCAGGGTATAGATGCTTAAGTTTGATGCGAGCATTTTTGGTGGTGAATTGCCAGTCGGCCTTGGTGTGGCTGGCATTGCGGTCGTGCTCCCAGGCGGCGATTTCGTCGATGAGGATTTGTTTGTTGGGAATGCGACGATCGAGGCACTGAGACGTTAGGACACCGAGTTCAGACTCGGCCAGATTGAGCCAGCTGCCGTGTTTTGGAGTGTAGTGCCATTCGAAGCGCTCGACCAGGCGCCTGGCTTCGACGGCCGGAAAGGCTTCGTAGAGTGAAGCCTTGCGGTGGATGTTGAGATTGTCCTGGACCAGAACGATGGTCTTGGCGTGCGCGA
>Ga0209526_10001722_pt1 | contig 14686 bp, 10 predicted proteins | sample JacPinW_OM2H0_M1_FD_188566 | JGI IMG/M metagenome (GOLD analysis project Ga0209526, IMG submission 188566) | Forest soil microbial communities from Algoma, Ontario, Canada - Jack Pine, Ontario site 1_JW_OM2H0_M1 (SPAdes) (version 2) | ecosystem: Environmental > Terrestrial > Soil > Boreal... | reverse complement strand
CGATATGGTCGGGGTCCAGACTGAATTTTGTCAGCGCTTCGCGCATCGAAATCCCGGCGCTGTCCTTTACGCCCAGCACGCTCTCGTCGAAGGTTCCCGCCACCGCGCGGCTACCCAGCAGCGTGGAAGCGAAGCGGACCCCTTCCTCGTCGGCGAACCCGCTCACCTCAATGGCGAACGGCAATCGCCGTCCTCGTTTGTGCAATTCGGCCACGCATGAAATCGCCGTGATCAGTCCGAGCGGGCCGTCCCATTTGCCGGCATCGCGGACGGTGTCGTAGTGCGAGCCCAGCATCAGGCACGGCAAACCCACAACCTCGCCTTCGTAACGGCCGCAGACGTTTCCGATCGCATCGAGCTGCGCGCGCATTCCTGCGGATCGCATCCAGCTCAGGATAAGGTCAGCGGCCGCGCGATGCTCTCTGGTGAGGAAAATGCGCGTGAGATGCTCCGGCGTTTCGGAGATCGCCGCCAGTTCGTTGATCCGGCCGACGATCTCATCGCCGAGGGATGCCGCATTCATCATGCTTTTCCAAAAGCTGCGCCGATCCGAGACGCGCTTCGCGATCGATACAAATCCGGTGCCAGCGGGCCGCCGAATCCAAAGGTTCACCCAAGCCACCTGACTGGTAGCAGCCTAAGCCTGCTTGAGCAGCCAGCAAATGACCGGAATCGCCGCCCCTTTTGACGTCCGCCGCAGCAACCTTGGGTCAAGAATGCTTAACTCCCTCGCATGCAATCCACAAGATCAAGAGCTTCGCTGAATCAGACCCGTCGCTTGTCTTTTTTGGTGGGCATGAACTTTTTCCAAAAACCGGTCTCCACTTTTCGGGATCATGCCCTGACCCCGCTCGCTTGCTTGTCACATTTGCCGTCTGCATGATGGGCCGAGCGGAAGGAGCGGCCATGGACAGCATTTCGAATATGAGGACGTCCGAACTCGATGAGCATTTTCTGCGCCGGTCGTTCGAGGTCGCCCGCCGCGCCCTGACCCACGGCAACCATCCCTTCGGCGCCATTCTCGTCGATCAAAATCGCAACGTGCTGATCGAGGCCGAGAACGGCTACATGCCGGCGCATGACGGGACAGCTCATGCCGAGCGCCTGCTCGCGACGCAAGCCTGCACGACCCTAAGCCCGGATATCCTCAAAGGTGCCACGCTATATTCTTCAGCCGAACCCTGTGCAATGTGCGCGGGCGCGATCTACTGGGCGGGCATTGGCCGGCTGGTCTACGGCTTGAGCGAACATCGATTGCGTGCCGTCACCGGCAATCACCCGGAGAACCCGACGCTCGATCTGCCCTGCCGCGAGGTTTTCAAGAGCGGACAGCGCGCGACCGAGGTGCTCGGACCGCTGCTTGAGGACGAGGCGGAAGCGCTGCACGCCGGCGTCTGGAACAAATAACTCTCGAGCGTTTCAACTCACGAAACAGAGAAACAAAAATGGCGCCGCGGGGTTCATCGCGGCGCCATGGTTTTTACCTGGAGAATGATCAGACAGTTAAAACTTCACCGTAATGCCGGAATAGAGCGACGATTCGGTGCAGGAGTGGGTGCTTGCACCGGTTGCCGCGATCGTGCAGACGCCGGGCATCGCATTGTGGTCGAGGCCGAACTTGTTCTGCCAGTAGCGATAGGCAACCCAGACGTCAACGAAGTGAGAGTATTTCGGGCCCGCGAAGGCTTTGCTAGCGTCGAAGGTCAGACGGATCGGTTCGCTGTTGAACTCGGTCTTGGTAGCGGTGCTGAACCGACCGGGGCCCGAAAGGAAGGGAAGACTGTTCGAGTCACCTTTCGGTCCATACCAGGCTAAGCGGCCGCTGATTGAGAAGAACTGCATGTTCTCGGGGAAGAAGCCTAGATCCATGTAGTAGTTGGTCTCGACTGCCCATGTCGCATTGTACTTGGTATTGCCGTCCGCATTACAGGTGAGGCCGGGAATGTTAGGCCCGGGGAACAGACCGCACTGGCTGAATGAGTTGTGGTTGAGGAATTCCCAGTACACCAGGGGCGCGACGTTGAAGTAGCCCTTGTAGGGAAGATCGAACGCGAACTGCAGACCGGCGACGACGTCGCGCTTGGCTGCACCGAAGTATCTGTTTTCGGTGTTAGCATCCATACCGACTTCGAACGAGACGTTATGCAGCGGCCCCACTGAGAAGGCTTTGGTGTTGAACAGTTCGTTCCAGCCGAACGTGCTGCGGAACAGGCCGTAGATTTCCGTCGCGCCGGCGCAGTTCGCCGGAGCGCCAAAGATGTTGCCCGCGTTCGTGCAGGGCGCGGCGGGATCGTTATGGTCCGACTTGAACAATGAGATGGTGAAGAAGTTGGTGCCGTACGCCCACGCGTCGAAATGGGTGAACGAATAGACCGACTTTGCGGTCTTGCCGTTTACTGAGCCATCCGGCCTAACCGTATACATGCCAGGCTGAGCGGCAGTGAAGATGTAAGAGTAAGTCACCCGGTCATCGATCACGAAGAAGAACGGCGCGTCGGGGACCGCCTTTACAGCCTTGACCGGCAAATCCGCGGCGTTGGCGAAGCCAGATGTTGCGAGCGTGGCAAGTGACAGCGCCGCGGCTGCAATTGCTCCGTGACAATAGGACATTCTGAGTACCCCCAAAGTTGACAGTCGAATGATCAAGGCCCTTGAGGCAGACACTTGCGCCGTTCGCTAAACGTGAGAAGCCTCAAGTTTCCCCATGGCTTTGCTGCAAGTTTGATCAAGAACAGCCCGCACATCAGCACCTTACGCACAGTTCGCGCGGATCGCTGCGCTGCACGAGGCAAACATGCGAGGAAGTTCGCGGTATGGTTGTGCCTGTTTTCATTTGGTTTTTTGCTGTGATCTGCGTGGGTTTGGACATCAGGGCCGCGCGCGCAAATCGATGCCGGCTGCGGCTTCACAGCATGCAATGGCGCTGCTTATGTTCGCGGCAGGCCTGACTCCGCGGTTCCGATTTGTCGCTGCCGTCACAATTCTGCAACAGGCTATTCGCCCGTCCTCGCCAAAGACGAGACGAAATCGACCGCGGCCGGAGCCGCCCCGAGCAAGAAGGGCCATGGGAATCACAGGGATAGCTGCCTGCCAAAGAGTTGGGCAAATCCTGGCGCTTTTTCCCTACTTACGTGGAAGTCTAAAGTAGCCCAGTATTGAGGCACTCATTCCTCGCACACGTGACAACGAACGAATGTCATATCCGACGCCTACCGCCCTGCATTCCGGCGAAACGCCGTTACTTCAGACGGTCGGGTTGACCAAGCGCTATGGCGATTTTCTCGCAAACGAATCGGTTGATATCGATGTCTGGCCGCGGCAAATCCATGCGCTTCTCGGCGAGAACGGCGCGGGAAAATCGACGCTCGTCAAAACCATCTACGGATTGATTCAGCCGAGCGACGGTGAAATGCGCTGGCGCGGCGAGAAAATGGTTCTCTCCGGACCGTCGGAAGCCCGCGCGCGCGGTATCGGCATGGTGTTCCAGCATTTCTCCCTGTTCGACAATCTCACCGTCGCCGAAAACGTGGCACTGGGTCTCGACGGCAAGGAATCGTTCAAGGACATGTCCGCCCGCCTGGAGGAAGTCTCCAATGTTTACGGGCTTCCGCTCGATCCGAAGCGGGAAGTCTGGCAGCTGTCGGTGGGTGAGCGCCAACGCATCGAAATCGTGCGGGCGCTGATGCAAAATCCCAAATTCCTGATCCTCGATGAGCCAACCGCGGTACTGACCCCGCAGGAAGCCGATCAGCTCTTCGCCGTGCTGGATCGCCTGAAGGCCGAGGGCCGCGCGATACTCTACATCAGCCACAAGCTGGAAGAGGTGAAGCGGCTTTGCGACACCGCCACGATCCTGCGCGGCGGCAGGAAGATCTCGACCTGCAACCCCCAACTCGAAACCGCTGCATCGCTCGCGCGCATGATGGTCGGCGCCGATATCAAGCAAGTCAAAGCCGCCGCCGGCCGGCAAACCACGGTGCCGCGCCTTGTCGTCAACAATCTCAGCCTGGAGCCCGACGATCCTCACGGCGTAAGGCTCAAACACATCTCGCTCGAGCTGAAAGGTGGCGAAATCTTGGGCATAGCCGGCGTCGCCGGCAACGGACAGGATGAACTATTCGCGGCGCTTTCGGGCGAACGGCTAGCCCAAGACCCCGGCACCGTGGTGATCGACGGTGAAGCCGCCGGACATCTTTCCATCACGCGGCGACGCAAGCTTGGCGCGGCTTTCGTGCCCGAAGAACGCCTGGGTCACGGCACCGCGCCGCGCATGAAGCTTTCGGAGAATGCCTTGCTGACGGGCCACGCCGCCAGCGGAATGGTCCAGCATGGTTTCATCAACACCGCCGCGACGCTATCGACGGTCGACCGCGCGACCGAAGCGTTCGATGTGCGCAAGGCAAAGCGCGACCCCGAAGCGGCAAGCCTGTCGGGCGGCAACTTGCAAAAATTCATCGTCGGCCGCGAAATACTGCGTAACCCCGCCGTCCTTGTCGTCAGCCAGCCGACCTGGGGCGTCGACGCGGGCGCGGCTGCCGTGATCCGGCAGGCCCTGCTCGATCTCGCCGCAAGCGGCGCCGCCGTGCTGGTGACCAGCCAGGATCTGGATGAGCTCACTGAGATCACCGACCGGATCGCAGTGATGTTCCACGGCCGCCTCTCGGAGCCGCTGGCGACCGCGGATGCCAACCGCGAGAAGCTCGGCCTGCTGATGGGCGGAAGCAGTCTGGAGCGAGAGGAAGCGGCTCATGCAGTTAGTGCTTGAAAAGCGGGCCGAGCGATCGAACACGATCGCGCTGATTTCGCCGCTGATCGCGATCGGCTTGACGATTGTGACCATGAGCATCCTGTTTGCCATTCTTGGCAAGAATCCGATCTCCGCGCTTGGCGTCTACTTCATCGATCCCCTGACCGACAGCTATTCGCTTCAGGAACTCGTGGTAAAGGCGACGCCGCTGGTGATGATCGCCATCGGCTTGTCGCTCTGCTACCTCGCCAACGTCTGGAACATCGGGGCTGAAGGACAGTTTCTGGTCGGCGCCGTCGCCGGCAGCTGGCTCGCTGTGAAGACGCAAGGCACCGACACCGGACATTGGATACTGCCCGCGATGCTGCTGCTCGGCGCGGTGGCGGGTGCGCTGTATGCCCTGATACCGGCTATCTGCAAAGTCAGGTTCGGCGCCAGCGAAATTCTTACCAGCCTGATGCTGGTGTATGTGGCGGACCTGTTTCTTGATTATCTCGTGCGCGGTCCGTGGCGCGATCCGGCCGGCTTCAATTTCCCGACCACCGCGGAGTTCGATCCGGTCGCAACCGTGCCGGTCCTGATCGAAGGCGGCCGCCTGCATCTTGGCGCCATCATTGCGCTTTTGGCCGTAGCTGCCGCGAGCATACTGCTTGGGCGCACGATCAAAGGCTTCGAAATTCGCGTCGTCGGCGCAGCACCCCGCGCGGCGCGCTTCGGCGGGTTCAATTCCAACCAATTGATCCTCCTGACGTTCGCAATCTCCGGCGCCCTGGCCGGACTTGCGGGAATCATCGAGGTTGCGGGACCGGTCGGGCACCTTCAGCCGGGCATTTCACCCGGTTATGGCTTCACCGCGATCATCGTCGCGTTTCTCGGGCGTCTGAATCCAATTGGAATATTAATTGCAGGTCTTTTCCTCGCACTTACCTTCATCGGCGGCGAGCAGGCCCAGATCGCAATGAAAATCCCGTTGGACGTCACAAAGGTATTTCAAGGCATCCTGCTGTTCTACGTTCTCGCCTGCGATTCCCTCATTCTCTACCGCTTCCGGCTGATTTTCCCGTCACGAAAGGTGTCCCGTGGGGCTGCTTGAGGCAATCATCCTTGCGGTGCTCGCGGCATCGACGCCGCTGTTGATCGCGGCCACCGGGGAACTCGTGACCGAGCGCGCCGGCGTGCTCAATCTGGGCGTCGAGGGCATGATGATCGTGGGCGCCGCCTGCGGATTCGGAGGCGCCTGGCTCACCGGCTCAACCATCATCGGCGCCCTCTGCGGGATGGTCGCGGGCACGTTGCTGTCGCTGATCTTCGCGATGATGACGCTCGGACTGGCGGTCAACCAAGTTGCCACCGGTCTCGCGCTCACGATCCTTGGCATCGGCCTATCCGGCCTGATCGGCGCCCGCTTCGTCGGCGAGAAGATAACGACGGCTCCGCATCTTTACATTCCGGGCCTTACCGACATTCCGCTGGCAGGGCGTATCCTGTTCGGCGAGGACGCTTTCGTTTATCTATCGCTGGCGCTGGTCATCGGCGTCTGGCTGTTTCTTTACCGGACGCGGGCGGGACTGGTGCTGCGGGCTTGCGGCGACAATCACGTTTCAGCCCACGCGCTGGGGTATCCGGTGCTTCGGATACGAATGTTCGCCGTGATGTTCGGCGGTGCCTGCGCCGGCCTCGCCGGAGCTTATCTGCCGCTGGCCTATACGCCGTTCTTCATCCCCGGCATGACGGCCGGCCGCGGATGGATCGCGCTCGCGCTGGTGGTGTTCTCGTCATGGCGGCCGGCCCGGCTGGTGGTCGGCGCGTATCTGTTCGGCGCCGTGACGATCCTGCAATTGCACGCGCAAGGCGCGGGCCTCGGCATTCCCTCGCAGTTCATGTCGGCATTGCCGTATCTCGCAACCGTCATCGTTCTTGTTCTGATTTCGCGCGCAAGAACCGGCGGCTCGACCGCGCCGGCGGCCTTGGGAACGGTGTTCGTGCCCGATCGATAGATACCCGATGCGCGCGCGACAGGGCGCGTGCGCATCGGGACAGACAGTCCACCCCTTAGTGTCAGGAGAAATCCATGAGAAAGATACTCATCGCAACGATGGCAGTGATGCTCACTGCCGGAGCAAGCCTGTTCGGCGCTTCCGCCGCCGACAAGCTCAAAGTCGGATTTATCTATCTTGGCCCGATCGGCGATCTCGGCTGGACCTACCAGCATGAACTTGCGCGCCAGGCCCTGGTCAAGGAATTTGGCGACAAGATCGAGACGACCTATCTCGAGAACGTCAGCGAAGGTCCGGATTCCGAGCGATCGATCGAACAGCTGGCGCGCGCCGGCAACAAGCTGATCTTCACGACGTCGTTCGGTTACATGGAGCCGACGCTGAAGGTCGCCAAGAAATATCCCAACGTGCATTTCGAGCACGCTACGGGCTACAAGCGCGACAAGAACATGTCGACCTATTCCGGCCGGTTCTACGAAGGCCGCTACATCCAGGGCATCATCGCCGCCAAGATGACGAAAGCCGGCGTGCTCGGCTATATCGGCTCGTTCCCGATCCCGGAAGTCATCTCGGGCATCAACGCCACGATCCTCGGCGCGCAGACCATCAACCCCAACATCAAGGTCAAGATCATCTGGGCGAACTCGTGGTTCGATCCCGGCAAGGAAGCTGACGCAGCGAAGGCATTGCTCGATCAAGGCGCCGACGTGATCATGCAGCACACCGACAGCCCGGCGGCGATGCAGGTCGCCTCCGAGCGCGGCAAGCTGGCGTTCGGCCAGGATTCCGAAATGATCAAATTCGGACCGAAGTCGCAACTCACCTCGATCATGGACAACTGGGCGCCTTACTACATCGCTCGCGTCAAAGCCGAACTCGATGGCACATGGAAGTCGGAAGATGATTGGGGCGGGCTAAAGTCAAAGATGGTCGTGATGGCGCCCTACACCAACATGCCCGACGACGTGAAGAAACTGGCGATGGATACGGAGGCCGCCATCACCGAAGGCAAGCTGTTTCCGTTCAAATGTCCGGTGGTGGGCCAGGACGGCAAGGAAGTTGAGTGCAAGGGCGGCGACCATCTCGCCGACGGTCAGATCCTCGGCATGAACTTCTACGTCAAGGGCATCGACGACAAGATTCCCGGCAAGTAGCGAGCAGCATTTGTCCCGCTGAGCCAGCGGCTAGCACTGATGTGTTCCCTCCCCCCTTGTGGGGGTGGGTTAGGGAGAGGGGTGAGCCGCAAACGCCGGAGTTCGTGTTACCCCCTCTCCAGCTCTCCCCCACACGGGGGGAGAGCGAATCGCGGAGGCAGTCGAGCCAAACGAAAAAGAATTATCCCGCCTGCATCGCGCGCGCGGCGGCGCTGTGGCGCCGGATCAGATCGGGTAGGTCGAGCCCGGGGATCGCGCCATCGGTCACCACCCAGTTGCCGCCGACCATGACCCGGTCGGCGCGATGCGCACCGCACAGAACCAGCGCCGCCAGTGGATCGCCATGGCCGGAGAAACGCAATTCGTCGAGCTTGAACAACGCCAAATCGGCGGCCTTCCCTACCGCGATCTCGCCAAGTTCGGGGCGGCCGACGCAGGCTGCCGATCCCTTGGTCGCCCAGCGAAGAGCGTCCTTGTGGCTGACGCGGCCGACGCCGTAGCGCGCACGCTGCAACAGGAATGCCGCGCGTACTTCCTGCATCAAATTGGATTCGTCGTTGGAGGCCGAGCCATCGACGCCCAAGCCAATCGCGACTCCCGCCTCTTCCATGTCGCAGACCGGGCAGCAACCGGACGCCAGCAGTTGGTTGCTGCAGGCGCAATGGGTGATCGTGGTTCCGGCTTTCCCCAGCCGCTTCATCTCCGCCGCGTTGAAATGAACGCCGTGAGCCAGCCATGTCCGCGCGTTGAGCCAGCCGCACTGCTCGAGATAATCGAGCGGCCGGCAGCCATACATCTGCTCGCAGAATTTGTTCTCGTCTTCTACCTCCGCCAGATGGGTATGCAGGCGAACGTCGAGCCTGTCGGCAAGCGCTGCGGTCGCAGTCATCAGGGACGTCGTCACCGTAAACGGCGAACACGGCGCCAGCGCGATCTGCACCATGGCGTCCTCGCCGCGCTGATGATACTTCCCGACGACGCGTTCGCTGTCGGCGAGGATCGTGTCCTCGTCCTGCACCACGCTGTCCGGCGGCAATCCGCCGTCGCGCTGCGACCGATTCATCGAGCCGCGGGTTAGCAGCACGCGCACGCCGAGCCGCCTGGCGACGGCTACTTCGATATCGACGGCGTCCTCCAGCCCGGCGGGAAAGACATAATGATGATCGGTCGTGGTGGTGCAGCCGGACAGCAGCAGTTCCGACATCGCCACGGTGACGCCGAGGTCGAGGGCTTGAGGCGTCAGCCGCGCCCACACCGGGTAGAGCGCCTGCAGCCAGGGAAACAATTCGCGGTCCAGCGCCGCCGGCAGCGCTCGAGTCAGCGTCTGATAAAAATGGTGATGGGTGTTGATCAGCCCCGGCAGGACCACATGGTTATCAGCCGCGAAGGACGCCGCTGATGTCGTCGGCTGGCCGCCCCTCGGAACCAGTTCGACGATTTTGCCGTTCCGGACGACGATGCCGCGTTCCGCTCCATCGGCGAGAATGGCCAGGGGGTCCTTGATCCAGATCGCTTTCGTTTGATCCATGGCCTGCGGCGTCTCCGGTAAACTAAGGTGCATGGAAATGCGTTGCCGCATTTGCCCTGCAATTCAAAGACCAGGCCAATCCATGGCAGGAGTTGGCGTCGGTCTTGCAGGACTTGATACAGGGAGTAGCATCTCGTTGAAAGCTCTAGCGTATCCATGGATTTGAACACCATCACCGAGGTTGCTCACCCCAAGACGCGGGCGCAACTGCCCGTTTGGACGGCAGGCGATGCTTGGCTCGCGGGCGGAACCTGGCTGTTCTCGGAGCCCCAGGTCTATCTGACGCGGCTGATCGATCTCACCGATCTTAAATGGCCGGCGCTGACGATCGGCGCGACCGAGCTGACGATTGCGGCGACCTGCACGGTCGCGCAGCTTGACGCGCTTGCATGCCCGCCGGAATGGCTCGCCGCACCCCTGATCAACCAATGCTGCCGCGCCTATCTCGCATCCTTCAAGATATGGAAGACCGCAACCGTCGGCGGCAATCTCTGCATGTCGCTGCCGGCCGGCCCGATGATCTCGCTGACGGCGGCGCTCGGCGGCGTATGCACGATCTGGAAGGCTGACGGCAGCGAGCAGAAGATCAGCGTCGCCGACTTCGTCATCGGCGACCAACGCAACGTGCTCGCGCCGGGCGATCTGCTGCGGCAGATCGATATTCCGCTCGCGGCCTTGAAGCTGCGCGCGGCGTTTCGTCAGATATCGCTGACGCCGATGGGCCGGTCGGCGGCGCTGCTGATCGGCAGCGTCCCTGGCGAGGGCGGCTTGGCGCTGACGGTGACGGCGTCGACGGCGCGGCCCGTTCAATTGTCCTTTGCCGGGATCCCCCAAGCGAAGGAATTGCGTGAAGCGATCCTGCAGCGCATTCCCGACGCGCTCTATCATGACGACGTCCATGGCAAGCCGGCGTGGCGCAAGCACATGACGCTGCGGCTTGCCGAAGAAATTCGCGCCGAATTGCAAGGCGTGGGGGAACCATGACCTTTGCGATCAACGGCAAGGAGTTTTCGGAAAGCCCGCGCGCCGGACAATGCCTGCGAACTTTCTTGCGCGAACTCGGACATTTCGGGGTCAAGAAGGGTTGCGACGCCGGCGACTGTGGCGCCTGCACGGTGCTGATCGATGGCGAGCCGGTACACAGCTGCCTGATCCCCGCCTTCCGCGCCGATGGCCATGTCGTCACCACCATCGAGGGCCTCGCGGCTGATGGCGGCACGCACTCGATGCAGCAGGCGTTTCTCGATGCGCAGGCCTTTCAGTGCGGGTTCTGCACCGCGGGCATGATCCTGACCTGCGCATCGCTCAATCAGGCGCAGCGCCAGGATCTCGGCGCATCGCTGAAAGGCAATCTGTGTCGCTGCACCGGCTATCGCGCCATCGAAGACGCGCTTGACGGCAAGACCAACATCGAAGACGCCGCCGCGGGAGGCGCATTCGGCCGCAGCCTGCCGGCCCCCGCCGGACCGCAGGTGGTGCGGGGCGCGGCGCGCTACACCTTCGATACGACCATCGAAGGTATGCTGCACATCAAGATGCTGCGCTCACCGCATCCGCACGCCAAAATTATCTCGATCGACAAGACTATGGCACTGGCCGTTCCGGGCGTGCATGCGGTGCTGACCTTCGAAGACGCGCCGGATCGGCTGTTCTCCACCGCGCGGCACGAGAGGGACTGGATGGACCCGGACGACACCCGCGTGCTGGAGAATGTCGTGCGCTTTATCGGACAAAAGGTGGCCGCCGTAGTTGCGGAGACCGAGGCCGCCGCGGAGGAAGGCTGCCGCCGCCTCAAGGTCGATTACGACCTTCTGCCTGATGTGGTCGACCCGGCGCAGGCGATCGCGCCGGGCGCTCCCTTGATCCACAGCGACAAGACAAGGGAACAGCGGGTCGCCGACGCGCAACGCAATATCGTGGCGGAAACGCACGGTGAGTACGGCGATGTCGCCGCGGCGCTTGCCCAAGCCGCCGTGACTTACGAGGGAACGTTCACCACCCAGCGTGTCCAGCACGCCGCGCTGGAAACCCATGGCGGCCTCGCCTGGATCGACCCCGCCGGCGTCCTCAACGTCCGCTCCAGCACGCAAACGCCGTTCCTGACGCGACGCGCGCTGGCGGATATCTTTGATCTCCCGCCGGACAAGGTCCGGGTGTTTTGCGAGCGCGTCGGCGGCGGCTTCGGCGGCAAGCAGGAAATGTTCGTCGAGGATATTCTCGCACTGGCCGCCATCAAGACCGGACGCCCGGTCAAGCTTGAACTTACCCGAGAGGAACAATTCATCGCGACCTCCACGCGGCATCCGATGCGCGTCACCGTGAAGGCGGGCGCCGACAAAGACGGAAAACTGACGGCGTTGCAGCTCGACGTGCTCTCGAACACCGGCGCTTACGGCAATCATGCCGGTCCGGTGCTGCTTCATGCCTGCGGCGAGTCGATTGGCGTCTATAACTGCCCCAACAAGAAGGTCGATGCCGTCGTCGCCTACACCAACACCGTGCCGTCAGGTGCCTTCAGGGGTTATGGCCTGCCGCAAACGCTGCTCGCCGTGGAAGCCGCAATCAACGAACTGGCCAAGGGGTTAGGCATCAGTCCTTATGAAATTCGCCGCCGCAACATCGTCAAACCGGGCGATCCGATGCGCTCGCCACCAGGTTCCGGACATACCGACGTGCTCTATGGCAGCTACGGGCTCGATCAATGCCTCGATCTGGTCGAGCGCGCGATGCAGGCCGAAGCACCGAACATCGAGCTCTCCAACGACTGGCTGATCGGCGACGGCATCGCGCTGACCATGATCGATACCGTGCCGCCGGACGGGCATATCGCCGATGCCAGGATTTCGCTGCGCGAGGACGGCGGATTCGAGCTGACGGTTGGAACGGCGGAGTTCGGCAACGGTACCTCAACGGTGCATCGCCAGATCGCCGCGACCGCGTTGGCGACCACCGTCGATCAAATCCGCCTAAAGCAATCCGACACGGCTTATGGCGGCCACGATACCGGTGCCTATGGCAGCACCGGCACCTTTGTCGCCGGGCGCGCGACGCAGGCGGCGGCGGAAAGCCTGGCCGGCGATCTCAAGACTTTTGCTTCCGATGCGACCGGGATAGATCCCGGCTCGTGCGTCCTTGAGAATGATTCCGTCATCTGCGGCAAGCAGCGTCTATCGTTTGCTCAGCTTGCGGAGATGGCGCGCGGACAGGGAAAAATGCTTCGTGCAAGCGGCACCTCGGAAGGCACGCCGCGCTCGGTCGCGTTCAATGTCCAGGGTTTTCGCGTCGCCGTAAACAAAGGCACCGGCGAAATCAAAATCCTGAAAAGCGTGCACGCCGCGGATGCCGGCCGGGTCGCCAATCCGATGCAGTGCCGCGGACAAATCGAGGGCGGGGTCGCGCAGTCGCTGGGCGCTACGCTCTATGAGGAGATGGTGATCGATGATCGTGGCCGCGTGGTCAATCCGAAATTCCGCGACTATCATTTGCCGTCGTTCGCCGATATCCCGCGCACCGAAGTGTTTTTCGCGGATACCACCGATAGCCTGGGGCCGATGGGCGCCAAATCGATGAGCGAAAGTCCCTATAATCCGGTAGCCGCAGCCCTCGGCAATGCCCTCGCCGATGCCACCGGCATCCGCTTCACCGCGGTGCCGTTCAAGCCTGATCGGCTGTGGCCGCTGCTGCATGAGAAGTTTGGAAGTAAGGTCGGATCGTAGAAACGCACCGCTCCTTCACCTCGCCCCGCTCTTTGCGGGGAGAGGTCGGATCGCCCTTGCGATCCGGGTGAGGGGCAAGGCACTGCTTTACCGAGGCGTAGACCTCTCGGGTCGCGAAGCTAGCACTGTGGTACTCCTGCGGTCTGAGCAGCGCGATTTGCGCGACCTAAGAGTCCTTCCATTGTGTTGAGCGCAATGCCCGGCCCCTCACCCGAAGCCTTCGCTACGCTCCGGCTTCGACCTCTCCCCGCAAAGAGCGGGGCGAGGTTTGGAAACATCACCCTCTCCCCACCGTGCACTCGATCTGGCCGTGCGGCTCGTCGGTCGGCAGAAATACGTCGTTGTTGTTATCCAGCCCGAATGCCGACAGGTTCATCAGGATGAAATGCATGTTCGGGCATGCCATGCTGATCTCGGAGATTTCCGGCACCGCGGCCAGCGCCGCCTCGCCCATCCGGTACAGGCTGTCCTGCACACTTGCACTGTAGGTGGTGCCAAACACCTCCAGCAAGGTCGCGAGAATTTTCGCGTTGGTGGCCGGATAGTTTGCCGGCTTCGACGACCATTTCCACGATGCCACCATGCTGGTCGCGCACATCCGGTCGTGGGTCTCGGGGATCGTCGTGTAGGGATCCTTGACGTAATTCTCCCAGCCCGACTGGGTCGACTTCATGAACGTAAAGCCGTCGATACCCGAGGTGAGCGTCGATCCCTGACGTGTTGCGGTCACCTCGACTGACGGCTTGCCGTTGCTGTCGAGCACGAAACTGTGGGGGTGCGGCTTGCCGCCGAAACTCAGGCGGCTCCATTTTGTCTCATGCGCCGTCACGCTAACCGAGGCCACCTGCGGATAGGTATCGAGATATTTCTTCGCCAGCACCTGGCAGAATTCCTCGGTGCAGAGCCCGGTGTTCTGGCGCGCAACGATATTGACCACATTCTTGATGGTGTCGGTCGAGACCGCCGTGGAATTGTCGGCATGCGTATAGGCCCGCGCAAAGTCACCCTCGATCATCGCCTTGACGTTGAGCTGGCTGACCTCGTGCGTGTCGCCGTCACGATGAATCCGCATGACGCGGACCCGGCCTTTGCCATATTTGTTCTTGATGAGCGGCATGTGAGAGCCTCCAGTTCAGCCGGCAATTTCGCAGGGGTCTCGCCTCACCCCGGGCCCGCCCAATAATGAGCAACGTTCGTGCCACCGGGCAAGCACTGTTCGGAAGCATGGCCGCTTCGGCGTGGCCTTGGGATGCGGCCTTGGGATGAAGATTAACTCCCCCGATAGGTCGCATAGCTCCAGGGCGTGACCAACAGCGGTACGTGGAGGTGACCTTCGGGGTCGCTCACCGAAAACCGCAATGGAATCGAATCGAGAAACGGCGGATCCGACAGCGCCACTTGCCGCCCGGCAAAGTAGTCCCCGACGCCAAAAGTCAGCTCGTAGCGGCCGATCGGCACCGGCCGGCCGTGAATCAACGGTTGATCGGTCCGGCCATCCGCGTTGGTGACCGCGCGCGTCACGACCCGGCTTTGGCCGAGCTCGG
>Ga0209526_10001721_pt1 | contig 14692 bp, 11 predicted proteins | sample JacPinW_OM2H0_M1_FD_188566 | JGI IMG/M metagenome (GOLD analysis project Ga0209526, IMG submission 188566) | Forest soil microbial communities from Algoma, Ontario, Canada - Jack Pine, Ontario site 1_JW_OM2H0_M1 (SPAdes) (version 2) | ecosystem: Environmental > Terrestrial > Soil > Boreal... | reverse complement strand
TCCCGGCGCCTACTCAATCCAACCAGGCGCAACTTTTCCAGGCAGATGCGCGTTCTAGTCCCCGCCCAACAAAGGATGGCAGTCATGGACCGTGACAACATCGTTGTTGCAAACAAAACGAAGCCCCAAAAGCCCGCTTCGAGCAGTCCCGAGAAACCGCCTCGGTCGGTTGCCGTCTGCGGAGCGATGTCGCTGCAGCACGGCGACACCAGCAACCAATCGTCGCCGCAGAAATTCGTGCGTCTGGTGGGGTGTCACGAATCCAGGGTCCGGCCGACGCCCAAACGGTAGCTTGTTCAAATCATTGGATGAAATCGCCGCATTTCTGGATCGCGGTGTCGCTTGCGCCCCACGGCATGATCGGCACCGACGAGGTAGAATTCTTCGGTGATCCTTCGATCAGCTTGTCTGAATAGACCATATAGACCAGCACGTTACGCTTGGCGTCGCAGCCGCGGACGATCTGCATCTTCTTGAAGAACAGCGAGCGGCGCTGCCGGAACATGTCGTCGCCCTGCTCCATCTTGCCCTTGAAATGGATCGGTCCAATCTGACGGCAGGCCAGCGAAATATCCGAGACCTGCTCGGCAATCCCTAGCCAGCCGGTGAAGCCGCCTTTCTCGGGAACCGTGAAATGGCAGGCCACCCCCTCTACTTCCGGGTCGTCGACACCATATGTCGCGAGCTTGTCGTTGGGGCTGACCCATTTGAACACGGTGGAGCGGCGGAAGATCAGGTCGGGCTCGTCGGCCGCGAATGCGGGTGCGGCGAACGACAGCGCCAGCGCGAGCAGCACCAAGGCAACAGGTCTGCGCCCGACGTCACATTCGCGTCCCGTTTGAAATGTCATGGATATCTCCGTCGGTCACGCCCATGTAGGGGTGCGGAGGCCCCATCGGAAGGCTGCCGGTAGCCGGTCGTTTAACGCAATGTGAGGCTTTTTTGCTACGCTTGGCACGAAAACCGCGGACTGCCTGAGCCTTGTGCTGGTGAACGCGTTTTGTGTCTGCGACAACCACCAACGACTTAGGAATCGGGATAATGCGCGTGAGCGGGCGTCGGATTTCCAACAGGGCCATTTCAACCGAACGGTTTTGGCAGATTGTGATTCTGACGGCGATGGGCACGATCGGCGCCGTTTCGCAGGCGGATGCCGCCGTCTACTACTGGCAGGATCCCAACCCCGGCTATTACCAGCCTGCGCCGCCGGTTCAACCGCGCCGGCAGCGGACGCAGCGACGCGCGACGGGCAAGAGCGTGGCAGCGGAAAAGGAAACCGGCACCAAACCGCAGGGGCCGCTCATCATCGCTGTCTCCATCGACAGGCAGAAGGTGCGAATCTTCGACGACAACGGGGTCTTCGCGGAAGCCCCGGTTTCCACCGGCATGCGCGGCCACCCGACGCCGACCGGCGTGTTCAGCGTGATCCAGAAACACAAGTTCCACCATTCGAATATCTACAGCGGCGCGCCGATGCCCTACATGCAGCGCATCACCTGGTCCGGCGTCGCCATGCATGCCGGCGTCCTCCCGGGCTATCCGGCATCGCATGGCTGCATACGCATGCCGATGTCGTTTGCGGTGAAGATGTGGAACTGGACCAAGATGGGCGTGCGGGTGTTTGTGACCCCCGGCGAGATCATGACGCCGGTCAGAATCTCCCATCCGCTGCTCGCGACCATGAAGGTCGTGCCGCAACCGGTTGCCGCCGACGAGCCGCCGGTGGACAAGCCGCTTGCCGTGAAAGCCGACAAGGGCGCTCCAGAAGCCAAGCCGGCGAACTCGGAGGCGAGCCTCGAGCTGAGATCCAGCGTCGGCCATGTCGAGGCGGTGAAGCCGGTTGCGACCGAAGCCACGGATTCCACCTCGCTGCGCGACCAGACTCATACCGCCGACGCCAGCGGCGATACGCGCGTCCCCAAGAGCCCGGCGACGATGTCCGATGCGCCGGCCGGCAACAAGGCCCCGCTGCGTGACGAGGTTGCCGCCAAGCGCGAGGAAACGGTAGCCGTTGACAACAAGCCGGCCGAAGCGAAGCCAGCCGAAACGACGACCAGCGAAACGAAAGCTGCGGAGACCGCCGTTGCCGATACGGCCGCGAAAAAGCCTGAAGAGGCCGCAGTCGCATCGACGGTGACGAACGATACGCCGAAGGTCGAAGCGAAGCCCGATCAGCAGGCCGCGGCCGGCGTTAAGCCGGAAGAGAAGGCAGAACAAAAAGCCGAAGAAGAGCCGGCTCAGACCAAGATCGAGGCGGCAAAGGTCGAACCTGAAGCAGCCGCCATTGCAGCCGAAGCGAACAAGGATCAGTCGCGCCTGGCAGGCAAACCGGCCGTTGCAAAGCCCGAGCTGCCGAAGCGCACCGGCCAGATCGCGGTGTTCGTCAGCCGCAAGGATTCCAAGCTCTATGTACGCCAGAACTTCGCGCCGCTGTTCGAAATGCCGATCACGATCGCGGCCAGCGACCGGCCGCTCGGCACCCATGTCTTCACGGCCGAGACCGACAAGAACGACGCCAATGTCCTGCGCTGGTCGGTGGTTTCGCTGCCGATGTCGGCCAAGGCCCTGCAACGCAGCGCCGACGAGGAACGGGTCTCGCACCGCCGCAACAAGGTCGCGGCCGCGGGCCCCATCGAAATGAAGCCGCTGCCGCTGCCGGACAGCGCAGCCGAGGCGCTCGACCGCATCACCATCCCGCCCGATGCGATGGCGCGCATCACCGAAGCGTTGAGCACCGGCGGCTCGATCATCGTGTCCGATCAGGGCATCAACCAGGGCGAAACCGGCGAAGGCACGGATTTCATCGTTTCCCTGCGCTAGCACCTTGGTCGCCTTGCCGCGGCGGTTAAGCTAAAACACCGCCGGCATGACTGGGCTTTTCACCTCGGCCTCTATGACTGCGCGGCCGTCGGCCGCGGCCAAGGACGCGTTCGACCGCCTGACCTTCCTCGGTTGGCGCGGCGGACTGGCCGCGATCGTCGCTGGCCTGGCGCTGTCGTTCTTCCTGTTCGGTTACGCCGTGATCTACTGGCGCAACGCCGACATGGATTTCATGGTGATCTACAGCGCGCTCGCCATGAACGATGGCAAGCCGCAGCACTTCCTCGATCACACTGCCTACCTGACCATCCTGTCGATCAAATCCTGGTTTCAACTGCTGCATGGCCTGGGCCTGCTCGACGCCTATACCCTGTCCGCCGTTCCATCCGCCGCCGACACACCTGCATTCGATGCGGCGATGACATCAGCGGTTCGCGCCGGCCGTGTGCTCGTTTTCCTGACCGCAATCGGCTGCGTGCTGGTCTTTGCCGGACTTGCCCGCCGCATCCTGCGCGATTGGCGCGTGGCGTTGTTCGCGACACTTGCGTTTGCCTTTTCCGGCGGGGTCGCCGTGCATTCGCGGATCTTGCGCAGCGAACTTGTCGCAGCGCTTCCGGTCATCTTCGCGCTGATGATCCTGATCGCCGTCGGCCGCCGCGCCGGCGTCGCGCGCCCGCTCGCGCTCGCACTCGCCGCCGCATTGTGCGTCCTCGGGCTGGAAAACAAGGTGCAGGCGATCCTCTTGATCGGCCTTTTGCCGCTTGTCATCCTGCCCTTCGGCAGCGCTGACAGCGCAAGCGTCGCGTTCTGGAGCAACACGCGCTCAAGCTGGCTGGTAGCCGCCAGCGCAGCGATCGTCGCATTCCTGGCGGCGTGGGCAGCTTGGCCGCTGGTTGGCACAGGCTTCGACCGCAGCCTTCTGGACGCCGCGCACTTCGCCCCGCTCGTTTCGGGCCGTTTCGGCATCTATCAGCTCGCATTGCTGCTGCTCGTTGGAGGCTGCATGGTCGCCTATGCTGCGATCTGGCGGGTAGCCGCGGCCGAGACGCTGGCTTCGATGTTGGCGATTGCCGCCGGCGCGTCGATCGCGCTCTTCGCGCTCAATATCGACTACAACGCCGGCAATGTGATCGCCGTCTTCAATCCGCTGGAGAAGATGATCATCTTTGCCGATACCACCACGACCAATGCCGCGAACGGATCGAACCTGACGGCGATCCTGCTGCTGCTGCTCGAAGGGCTCGGTTCGGTGCTGGCGCGCTACACCTTCGTGCTGCATTCCTCGCCGCGCCCGACCGTGTTCCTCATTTGGCTGATCGTCCCTGGCATCGTCTACGCATGGCGACGTGGCGAGAAGCAGGCCGCACTGCAAGCGCTGGTGCTGATGCTGGCTGCGATCGGAATTGATATGCTCAGCGTACGGCGCGGATTAAAATCGGAATATTTCATCTTCACCGATCCCCTGATCATCCTCGCCGGCGCGATCCTGCTCGATGCCATGCAAGACCTGCGCTTTTCCAAATGGACCTATCCGATCGCCATGACGCTGTTTTGCCTGCATATCGCGGTCGGACAAGCCGAGCCTGTCAAATACGCTTTCAAGCGCACCGGTCCGGAATCGATCTGCGAATGGAGTCCGTATTACGCGCCGCTGATGCCGTTGCCCTGGTGCAAGCGGCCATAGCGTGCAAGCGGTTTTGGCGGCTGCATAACAGCTTGTTGAGCAGCATTCGCCTGCCGGCTGCGGTATTTTGGCTTCATCCAAATCGCGACAAGAGGGCGCCATGATCGACCGCAGGACTGTTGTCACGACAGGGCTGGCCGCCATCGTAGCGCCGGGTTCGACACGCAACGCGCTGGCGCAGGCGGGCATGAGCCGAATCACGGCTTACGCTTTTTCGTTCCCTGCGCTCGCCGGCGGCGACATCAGGCTCGCCGAATATGCCGGCCACCCGGTGATGGTCGTCAACACCGCCTCGCTATGCGGCTATACCCCGCAATATGCCGGGTTGCAGGAATTGTGGACCGAGTTTCACGACCGCGGCCTTGCCATCATCGGAGTTCCCTCCAACGATTTCGGCGGCCAGGAACCGGGCGGCGCGACCGAAATCGCGCAGACCGCGCAACACGATTATGGCGTTACCTTCCCGATTGCGGCAAAGGCCGTGGTGGCGGGGCCGAAGGCACATCCGTTCTACAAATGGGCCGCGGAAGCGCGGCCCAAGGATGTGCCGCGCTGGAACTTTCACAAATATCTGGTGGGCCGCGACGGCTACCTCGCCGAGGTGTTCCCCTCCGCGGTCGAGCCGACGGATACAAGGGTCAAAACGGCCATCGCAAAGGCGCTGGCTGACACCTGACGAAATTAAACCTGTCCACCGACAATTCGGCCACTTTGCGGGTGCAGCCGTTGCCTTGGCGAGGCCGGTCCAATTAGGGTATTGTCCGTTGGGGCGGAAAAGGATTTGGCGAGGCCGACCAAGGCCTAAGCCAGCCAGGGACCAGATTCAAGGAAAACCAATATGCGGATCGCGGCAGGTTTGATCTTTGCGGGTGCAATTTCATTGTCGATGTCGGGTACCGCCTGGTCGCAGACGCCGGTTCCTCCGGCAGCGGCGGTCGCGCCTCAAGCGGCGGCGGCTCCCGCAACCGCCCAGGCGCCGCAACCCGCGCGAGCCCAATGCACCAACCCCAACGCGCTTGGCGTCACGCGCACCGTCGAGATCGACACCACCGGCGGCCCAGGCTTTGGGTTCGAGCATTTCAAGGAACTCGATTTCCTGCGCGACCATGAGGTGGTGCTGACCTTCGACGACGGCCCATGGCCGGAGAACACGCCTTCGGTGCTGAAGACGCTGGCGGATGAATGCACGACCGGCATCTTCTTCTCGATCGGCAAGCACGCAACCTATTATCCCGAAATCCTCAAGCAGGTTTACGCCGCCGGACACACCGTCGGTTCGCACACCTGGTCGCACGCGACGCTGACCAACAAGAAATTGACCGAAGATCAGCGCAAGGAAGAAATCGAGAAAGGTATCAGCGCGGTGAAATGGGCGTTAGGCGGCATTTCGCCGGCGCCGTTCTTCCGCTTCCCGGCGTTGCAGCACCCGCCGGAAATGGTCACCTATCTCGGCACCCGCAACATCGCGATGTTCTCCTGCGATCTCGACTCCTTCGATTTCAAGGCGCGCAATGCCAAGCAGGTCATCGATGTCACCTTCAAGAAGCTCGAGAAGCTCGGCAAGGGCATCATCCTGATGCATGACTTCCACAAGCACACCGCGGAAGCCCTCCCCGAACTCTTGCACCGGCTTAAGGCCGAGGGCTTCAAGGTTGTTGCGATGCGCGCCAAGGCGCCGGTGCAGTCGCTCCCGCAGTATGACGAGGAAGTCCTCAAGGAAGCCAAGCTGCCGACGCTGAGCCAGCGGCCCGTCTCAAGCGTCGTCACCGACGTTACGCAATAGCCTCGCCCCGGCTTGGCGATCCCGGTGCCGGCACTCCGGATCGAAGGCTATGTCATCGTCTCGGCGGACGGCATGCTGGCGAACGCCGACCGTGTGATGCCGGACGAGTTGAAGTTCGAGGGCGACAAGAAGTTCTTCACCGCAGCCCTCGACCGTGTCGATTTGATCGTGCACGGGCGCCATTCCGGCGAGAGCCAGCCAAACTCGCCACGGCGAAAGCGGGTCATCCTGACCCGCGATGTCGCAACGCTGGCGCCCGATCCGTCCAATCCGAAAGCCAGTCTGTGGAACCCGTCCGGCGCCTCGTTTGAAGCGGCTTGCGAGTTCGTAGGCGTGCGTTCCGGCAACGTCGCCATCATCGGTGGCCCCACCGTGTTCGGCATGTTCATGGACCGCTACGACACGTTCTGGCTGTCGCTCGCCGCGAAGGTGCGGCTGCCCGGCGGCGAACCATGCTTCCCCGGCGTGCCGCAGCGATCACCGCAGCAGGTTCTGGCCGCGCATGGCCTGAAGCCCGGCGAAGCCCGCCTGCTCGATCCGAAACATGAGGTCAGCGTGACGCCCTGGCGACGTGGGAGTTAAACGTTTCTCTTGTTGCGTTTTGCGATTCTACGCTTCGCCCGGCGCCGGTCAGAACCGAATGGTCCGCTGCGCCACGGACAAAGACAATGCGTCAAACACCGCCTTGCCCGCTTCAAGCTCCTGCTTTGCGACCGCGGCGCAACCGGGTCGATTGAGCACGATCATCGAGGTCGTCGACCAATTCAGCCTGGCGGCTTTGCAGGCGACAATCAGTCCGTCCAGTTCATCGCTTTTGATCAAAGGCGCGATGACTTCAATCGGGACTTCGGCAAGGAACGAGAGCGCAGCTACCACATTTTCGTATTCACGGCTGACCGCGAAGCGGTTCACGGTCGAATCGTTCAACCGCCCCGTACGACTGATCTCTGCGATTTTCGCCTGGGCTTTGGCATAGTCTGCCGGCTCCGCCGTGCGGTCTTCGATTTGTTTGCCTGTTGTCGCAACGGCCGAATGAATCTTTTCCCGCATGGCAGGAGGCACCGATTGAAGGTAGCGCATCCGGGCGTCATCCAGCTTGGCGACAAGCTCACCTCGCAGCCCCGGTGGAACGTCCGATCGGCGCACAAGCCGCTCCGCAAGCTTGCAGTCACGCTTTGCCTTCTCGACCAGCGCCGCACAGCCGGCTTCGGAGAAGCGCGCCCCCAAATTCTGGACCAGCGCCATATGAACGGCCTGCTCTCCGCGCTGCACGAGCGGATCGCTCAGCGACTCGTGGATGGTCTGCCGGCCGCAGATTGCAAGCAAATGCTGCTGGCCGCAGGTGCTGGCGATCTCGATAAGATCCTTCTCCGACAGACGACTGGATCGTCTCAGGACCGGCTCGGCGACCGAAGCATCCTGATGGAATGCAAGCTGGCGCAGCGCCCTTCGCGGAGCCGAACTCGCCTGGCAAAGATTGACGCTGAGCGGGACCAGGGTTGGCGCGTCTGCCTGCTCAATCAACCGAATGAGGACGTCGTCGAATACAGCAATCTGGTTTTCGCCGAGGCGGTGCGCGTCACATAGAAATAGACTGGCCACTTGTCGCAAAATCTCGGCCCGCCGTTCCGGCGACCGACCATCAACAGCCTCATCCAACTCCGCAATCAAAGCTGCCGATAGTGCAGCCATGGTAGCCCCTCAAAGGCTGCAACCGAGACCTAAATTCCCGGCCGAGGATCAAAACAATCAGATGTCAAAAGGCAGCGATGGGAAGTGTGATTTCCCCGTCAAAATACGGCGTACTGGCTAAGAGAACGTTAACCCTCGCTAGAAAGCCACTCCGATGCGCAACCCGGCCTTCCAGACCAGGCGGCAACGTTTTCTGGTGCGGCCGTGAAGCAATTCAAACCGTGGCGGGAGAGATAGCTGGCCGGGCAACTGCAGGCAGGCGCCGCCCGCGGAGATGTCGACAACCCCGCAATCGATAACGGGCGCCCTCGGATTGACGATGATCTTGGCCACACTCGCAACCTGGCCTGAGGGCCTAACCCGTGCAAATCGTCGCGGAAACATTCACCGGCCCCTGCAAGCCATCCCGTTAGGACCCGAACGATCGGGGGCCTTGTCGGTTTTAATTGAATCGCAAAGCTACTTAAGATTCCCTTTCCGGATGCTTCCTCCTGAACATATTGCGGGAAGCTAAGGTATTTCCGCACCCGCCTTCAGCTTTTTTTAGCGATTCCCCAAGAAGTGGCATTTACCGAATCGTTCCACGTTCCGTGCACATTAAGAAATCATAACGCCGCTGTGTCGGGGGAACGACAGCCACAGGGGACGCTACGACTTGGAGCAGTCAGACAAGCGCTGAGGTGCGCTTGAACCTGTCGATTTCATTGATTTAGACGGCGAAGGAAAATTGCATGACCTTCGGAATGAGAAAGTACGAACGCGTCAATTTCGAGCGCGGCGTCGACGTTTTCATGATGGGAATCGACGGCACCTGGCGGCGCAGTTGCCAGATGATTGACGTGTCGCAAACCGGCGCGCGGTTGATCGTCAAGAACTCCATCGAAGGATTGGACCTCAAGGAATTTTTCCTGCTGCTGTCTTCGACCGGTCTCGCATACCGCCGTTGCAAATTGGTCCGGGTAGCCGGCGAAGAAATCGGCGTCGAGTTTTTGGCACGGGAAAGCAAATCGAACAAGAAGCGAGTCTTGAAATGAAAATGCACAGGCACGACGGCAAGCATTGAAGTCGCGCCCCAACTTGCACCGAACGCGAGCATTTCTCACTCGCTAACAGAATGTCATGCGTGAAACGGGCTGTGTTTTCTGATGTGCATCCACCTCGTCGGTGACAACATCGCCAGATTGTCTGCCGTGCGCTCCATCCTGGAGCAGCAATACACGGTGACGTCCGAATTGCTTGGCGGCGCGGGCCTCAGAGGCAACGATATCGACGCCGTGGTCGTTTCCGCCGATCTGCGCCTCGTGGAGAATATTTCCGCACTGAAAAGGGTGTCGGGAAAACTGAGACGAACGGCCAAGCGGATCTTCATTCTCGAGCAGAAAGCCCGCCTGTCCGTCGTTCAGGCTTATGCGCTGGGGGCGACGGACGTCCTGAGCCATCCTGTCGACAAGGCGCAATTATTGGCCAGACTGGCCGACCGCAATCCCTCCGATGGAGTTCCGGGCGAAATCCTGACAAGGGGACTGGAGGCCGCGACGGCCGGCGCGGCCTGCATCGCCACAATGTTCTCAGCGGTATCGAGCAGCGCGCCGATCGATGTCAATGGCGTGAAAGAAGCGGGGAGAAAGATTGCGGAAAGTATCGCTGAGGATGGACTGTCGGAATGGCTCACGACGGTTCGCCGCCACCATGAGGGCACTTATCAGCACTGCCTCATGGTCACGGGTATTGCTGTCGATTTCGGTTTGAGCCTTGGCGTCGGAAAGATCGATATCGAACGGCTGTATACGGCTGCGATGTTTCATGACATCGGCAAGGCCAGGATTCCCCTTGCGGTTCTGGACAAGCCCGGGCGCCTCGATGCCAGGGAAAGGGCGATGGTCGAGACCCATCCGGCGGCAGGATACGAGATACTGAAAGAAAATGCGGACATCTCGCCTGAGATTCTTGATGCGGTGCGGCATCACCACGAATATCTTGACGGAAGCGGCTATCCGGACGCCCTCGGCGCCGCAAACATCTCCGACATGGTTCGGCTCCTGACCATCGCCGATATCTTCGCGGCACTCATCGAGCAGCGGAGCTACAAACCGACGATGCCGCGTGAAGATGCCTACGAAATCATACGAAGCATGCAAGGAAAGCTCGAAATGCCGCTGGTCGCGGCATTCAGGGACGTCGCGCTAACCCGGTGATGGGGTCAGGCTTCGGGTTAAATCCGAGGATAGCGATTGCCCGATGCCCGCTAGACATCGCCATAGGCCGGCTCGGCCGTGCGCGAGCGCCTGCCGTAGCCCGCGATCATGAACAGCGCACCGATGATCGACAGGTTCTTAAGCGCATCTACCAGAGTCTTGCCGTTTTCGGGCGGCGTCTGGTTCCAGAAATCATAAAAATAGTAGGTCGCCGCGGCCATATAAAGAACCAGCAAGAGGGAAAAGAACCGCGCACCGAAATTGAGCGCGATCATCAATCCGGCGATGACCTCGAAGGCCCCGCCGGCAATGGCGAGCAATTGCGGCGTCGTCATCGCGGTGGCCGTCTCCAACTGCGCGGCATACGGCGCAAGCGCCGCAGGGATCGTGATCTTGGCCGCAATAAAATCGGCGGCGGCCTGAATGCCGAACAGCTTGGTCGCGCCCAGATAGATGAAGAGCACGGCGAACAGAACTCGCCCAAAGGTAACGAACGCTGGCATTTTCGGCCTCATCGAATGCTTTTAAGGCGGGTCGCCCAAAGCTGCTGGATTATGGAGGTTCCGCCGCGGCATTTCAAACCTTGAAATCTGTCTCCAAAACATCACCCGTTTGCGACGGGAACCCTTCTTATTTCCGATCTGGCCGAACTTATTTCCGATCTAGCCGAACAGGCTCGGCTGCTGGCGGCCGGCGCGCTCCTGGGCTTCGACCGCGGCCACCGCCGTCATGTTCAAGACGCCACGCGCCGTGACCGACGGCGTGAGAATATGCGCCGGACGCGCCGGACCGATCAGGATCGGACCCACCGGCAGCGCATCGGCCAGCGACTTGATCATCTGATAGGCGACGTTGGCGGTGTCGAGACTCGGCATGATCAGGATGTTGGCCTCACCTTCCAGCTTCGAATGCGGCAGGATCAGATTGCGTGCGGCCTGGGAAAGCGCGGTATCGCCCTGCATTTCGCCGTCCGCCTCGATTTCCGGGTGTTTCTCTTTCAGAAGCGCGGTAGCCCTGCGCATCTTGCGCGAGGAGTCCGTATCAAAGCTTCCAAAGTCGGAATGTGACACGAAGGCGATCTTGGGCTTGATATTGAAGCGCTGGACATGGATCGCGGCCAGCGAGGCCATCTCGGCGAGCTCTTCCGCGCTCGGATTCGGTCGCACCTGGGTATCGGCAATGAAATAGGCGCCTTTACTGGTGATCAACAGCGCGAGCGCCGCGAAATCGCTGACCCCCGGCAGAAAGCCGATGATCTCGCGCACATGGCGCAAATGGGCGCGGTAGCTGCCTTCGACGCCACAGATCATTGCGTCGGCCTCGCCGCGGACCACGGCGAGCGCGGCGATCACGGTGGCGTTGGTGCGAACGGCGGTGCGGGCGGCATCCGGCGTCACGCCGCGCCGGCCGGCGACGTCGATATAGGACTGCACATAAGAGCGGTAGCGCGGGTCGTCCTCGGGATTGATGAGGTCGAAATCCCGGCCCGCCTTGATCGCCAGGCCGAACCGCTTGATCCGCGTTTCCACCACCGACGGACGCCCGACGAGGATCGTCCGTGCCAGTTTTTCCTCGAGCACGACCTGGGTGGCGCGGAGCACGCGCTCGTCTTCGCCTTCGGCATAGATCACGCGCACCGGCTGGGTCTTTGCTTTCGCGAACATCGGCTTCATGACCAGGCCGGAGCGGAACGCGAAGCGTTCCAAGGACGCGGTATATTCGTCGAAATTCTTGATCGGCCGCGTCGCGACGCCGGAAGCCATCGCCGCTTTCGCCACCGCCGGGGCGATCCTTAGGATCAGCCGCGGGTCGAACGGGCTCGGGATCAAGGAACCCGGCCCGAATCCTTGGGTCTCGCCGCTGTCGAAGCCTTGCGCGACGGCGTCCGACGGCGGATCGCGCGCCAATTGCGCAATGGCGTTCACCGCGGCGTGCTTCATATCCTCGTTGATGGCGGTGGCGCCGACATCGAGCGCGCCGCGGAAGATGAACGGGAAACACAGGACGTTGTTGACCTGGTTCGGGAAGTCGGATCGTCCGGTGCAGATCATCGCATCAGGGCAGGCTTTTCGCGCTTCATCCGGCATGATCTCCGGATCCGGGTTAGCCAGCGCCATCACCAGCGGCTTATCGGCCATCTGCTTGACCATCTCGGGCTTCAGCACATTAGGCGCGGACAAGCCTAAGAAGATATCGGCGCCGCCGATCACGTCCGCCAGTACGCGCTTGTCGGTCTTCTGCGCATAGACCGCCTTCCAGCGGTCCATCAGCGTGTTGCGGCCCTCATGCACCACGCCGTCGATGTCGCAGACCCAGATATTCTTGCGCTGCGCGCCCAACGACACCAGCAGGTTGAGGCAGGCGATCGCGGCGGCGCCCGCGCCGGAGCAAACGATCTTGACGTCTTGCAGCTTCTTGCCGTTCAGCAGCAACGCATTGGCGATAGCGGCGCCCACGATGATGGCGGTGCCGTGCTGGTCGTCATGGAACACCGGGATCTTCATGCGCTCCTTCAGCCGCGCCTCGATCTCGAAACATTCCGGTCCCTTGATGTCCTCGAGATTGATGCCGCCGAAGGTCGGCTCCAGCGCCGCCACGGTCTCGACCACGCGGTCGATGGTATCGGCGGCGATTTCGATGTCGAAGACATCGATGCCGGCGAACTTCTTGAACAGGACCGCCTTGCCTTCCATGACCGGCTTTGAGGCGAGCGGGCCGATATTGCCAAGCCCAAGCACCGCGGTGCCGTTCGAGATCACGGCGACCAGGTTGGCGCGCGAGGTCAGCGACGCCGCTTCCGCCGGATTATTGGCAATTTCGGTGCAGGCGGCCGCTACCCCCGGCGAATAGGCGAGCGCAAGGTCGCGCTGGTTGGCGAGCGGCTTGGTTGCCTGAATCTCAAGTTTGCCCGGCCGCGGCAGCCGGTGATAGGCCAGCGCCGCGGAATGCAGATCTTCAGAATAGGACGACATTCGCTCCCCCGCGGCTTTCCCAGCCCCGAAACTTTCGATTTCGGTTGGATTGTCAGTTTTGCGGCAAATTGAGCCTGATGTGAAGCTCGCGCAACTGCTTCGGCATGACCTCCGACGGCGCCCCCATCAGGAGGTCCTCGGCGCGCTGGTTCATCGGGAATAGCGAGATTTCCCGCAGATTGGTGGTGCCGCAGAGAAGCATGACGATGCGGTCGACGCCCGCGGCCATGCCGCCATGCGGCGGGGCGCCGTACTGGAAGGCGCGGTACATGCCACCGAAACGCTCGACGACGTCCTTTTCGCCATAGCCCGCAATCTCGAACGCCTTCACCATCGCCTCGGGACGATGGTTGCGGATACCACCGGAGGCGATCTCGTAGCCGTTGCAGGTAATGTCGTATTGGAACGCCTTGATGGTCAGCGGGTCCTGCGACTGCAACGCTTCAAGGCCGCCCTGCGGCATCGAAAACGGATTGTGCGAGAAGTCGATCTTCTTGTCTTCCTCATTGTATTCGTACATAGGGAAGTCGACGATCCAGGCAAGCTCGAAGCGCTCCTTGTCGACGAGATTCAACTCCTCGCCGATCTTGTTGCGCGCAAGCCCGGCGAATTTCCAAAACTTGTCGGGATCGCCGGCGACAAAGAACGCCGCGTCGCCCTCTTTCAGTCCAAGCGCACCGCGGATCGCCGCGGTCCGTTCCGGGCCGATATTGTTGGCGAGCGGGCCAGCGCCCTCGCCGCCTTCGCGCCACATGATGTAGCCGAGCCCCGGCTGACCCTCGCCCTGCGCCCATGAGTTCATGCGGTCGCAGAAGGCGCGGCTGCCGCCGCGCTTTCCGGGGATCGCCCAGACCTGGTTCTTGGGGTCTTCCAGCATCCGCGCGAACACCTTGAAGCCGGAGCCGCGGAAATGCTCGGAGACATCCTGCATCACGATCGGGTTGCGCAGGTCGGGCTTGTCGCTGCCGTATTTGCGCAACGCTTCCGCAAACGGAATCCGCGGCCAGTTCCTGGTGACCGGCTTGCCATTGGCGAATTCTTCGAAGACGCCGGTGATGACCGGCTCGACGGCCGCAAAAACATCGCTCTGCTCGACAAAGCTCATCTCGAGGTCGAGCTGGTAGAACTCGCCGGGCAGACGGTCGGCGCGCGGATCCTCATCGCGGAAACATGGCGCGATCTGGAAATAGCGGTCGAAGCCACTCATCATCAGGAGCTGCTTGTACTGCTGCGGCGCCTGCGGCAGCGCGTAGAACTTGCCCGGATGAATCCGCGACGGCACCAGGAAGTCGCGCGCGCCTTCCGGCGACGACGCCGTCAGGATCGGGGTCTGGAATTCGAAAAAGCCCTGCTCCTTCATCCGCCGGCGCATGGAATCGACGATTCTGCCGCGGGTCATGATGTTCTGGTGCAGCTTGTCGCGACGAAGGTCGAGGAAACGGTACTTAAGCCTTATATCCTCAGGGTATTCCTGCTCGCCGAACACCGGCAGCGGCAGCTCGCCGGCCGGTCCCAGCACCTCGATCCCGCTGACGTAAAGCTCGAC
>Ga0209526_10001719_pt1 | contig 14704 bp, 16 predicted proteins | sample JacPinW_OM2H0_M1_FD_188566 | JGI IMG/M metagenome (GOLD analysis project Ga0209526, IMG submission 188566) | Forest soil microbial communities from Algoma, Ontario, Canada - Jack Pine, Ontario site 1_JW_OM2H0_M1 (SPAdes) (version 2) | ecosystem: Environmental > Terrestrial > Soil > Boreal... | reverse complement strand
GGAAGCCTATCGCCGGGACGTGCGAAGCGCCCAGGTACACATTCTGGAGGCCGGGCATTTCGCACTGGACACGGCAACGAATGAAATCGCGGCACTCATCCGCGGCTTCGTGGCCGTGCCGCGTTAGCACATCGACATGTCGCACCTGATACGGCTGGCGTGAGCAAAGGGCTCAGCCGGGCCACGGCTCGAGTGGTTCGTCGATTGCCCATTGGTATTCGCCCGCGTTGACTTGATACCAAAGTTGGATCGACGTTGCTTTAGCAGCGGATTGACGTAACGGGATCAAGTCTGTTGCGAAATTCGCGCTCCCGAAACATGCACCAATACCATCGTGCAATGGCACGCATCCAGCGCGTGTGGCTCCATGTGATGGCGCGGCGCAGGACGCCGAGCAGAATTGTCCGGTATCCAGTGTGCTTAGGGCCGAGATCACGCTGGACGCAAAGCTGGCTCTGAACGTAGATCGCCGAGTGCGCATGAAGTCTTCGACTTTGCAATGTTCATCGGGGCCGCACGTTAGTTTACCGGGCCGCCCGTCCAGGTTGGATTTCAGAGGCGAGTAGCAGCAGCGCTTTTAAGGAGTTCATCATGAGTCGAGATAGGGCATGGGTGGCGAAGGCCGCCAAAGAGCAGCCAACGGTTGGCCTCCGCTCATTTGTGAGCCGCCTGGCGAAGTCCGCGATGTGGATGTCGCTTCTGCTGGCAGCCGTACCGGTTGTCGCGGCGGACAACCCATTCGTTCCGACCCAAATTGTCGACTTGGCGAACAAGGTGGACGGTGTGCATCCGGGATTTCGGGCCTTTCATGCGAAGGGCATCGTGGTGGAAGGCCGTTTTAAAGCCTCGGCCGAAGCTGCAAGATTCAGCCGCGCGACGCTGTTCAACGGGAGTTCGATTCCGGTGGTCGCGCGTTTCTCTGATGGCAGTGGGATGCCGACCGTACCCGACGGCTCTCCCGCGATGCCGCGTGGCATCGCCATCAGGTATCACCTGCCCGGCGGACATGACACCGACATGGTGACGAACTCGTTCAAGTTCTTCCCAGTGGGCACTGGAGAGGAGTTTCGGGATCTGCTGCAGGCCATTGTCGCGAGCCCGCCCAGTGCTCCAAAGCCCACGAAACTGGAGCAGTTCTTCGCCAGCCACCCGAACGCGCCGAAGGCGATCGGTTCACTCCCCATCCCGGACAGTTTCGCGGACGAGGAGTACCACGGCATCGACGCCTTCATCTTCGTCAACAAGAGCGGTCAAGGGCAGGCGGTTCGCTACGTGATAGCGCCACAACAGGTGGTCCACATCACGGCCGAAGAGGCGGCCAAGCTGCCGCCTAATTACCTGTTCGACGACCTCGCCAAACGGATCGCGCAGAAGCCGCTGGTGTTTCATTTAAAGGCGCAACTGGCTGAGCCCGGCGATCAGACCAAGGATGCGAGCCAACCCTGGCCTGATGATCGCAAGCAGGTCGATCTCGGCGTGCTGACACTGACCAAAGTGGTGCCCAACAGCGCGGAGGCGGAAAAGAAGCTGCTGTTCCTGCCCACAAACCTCACACCCGGTATCGAGCTCTCCGACGATCCGCTGCCGAGTGTGCGCGCTGGGGCCTATGGCGTCTCCTTCGGCAGGCGCAGCCAATGACGAAGGCCTTCGCCCCGGCAGCTCGTGGGAATGCCGAGTCAAGCGGCACCTGATCATCACTGCCTGATCACCCCCGATTGGCAGAAAGCAAGTCACATGAATCAACAGAAGTCTGATTCGAGCGTGTCGAAGGTTCCCATGAACCTCGAGGTCCACGTCATCCCCGCGTCCGACGTCGAGCGCTCCAAGCAGTTCTATCTACAGCTAGGTTGGAGGCTCGACGAGGATGTGGCTCCGGCGAAGAACGTTCGCATCGTTCAGTTCACACCTCCCGGCTCGGGTTGCTCGGTTACCTTCGGCAACGGAGTAACCGCGTCCGCGCCTGGTACGGCCGTGGGGGCGCTGGTTGTGAACGACATTAGAGCAGCACATCAGGAAGTCACACGCCGAGGGATCGATGCGAGCGACATGTGGCACGGCGCACCGTTCCCCCCGGAGGCACGACTTCCAGGGCCCGACGCGAAGCGCACGAGCTACGGATCGTTCTTTGCCTTCGCTGATCCCGACGGCAATGCGTGGCTGGTCCAGGAAGTCACCACGCGTCGCCCAGGCCGCTGATACGCATTCGCATTGACCCAGGGGTGACCCGCATGAAGGGGAAAGATGTTGCGGGGACTGGCGCGAGCGGTTGCGATGGCCGCCTTAGCCGTCGGGACAGTCTCAAGCTCGCTGCGGCAGGGATGGCAGGAGCGCTTCTGCCGCACGCGTCTCAGGCGAGGACCCCGAGCGAATCGTCACAGCCCACGCAGTCCAAAAGGAATGAGTCCATGAGCAGTTATATCCACGTCGGCGACGAAAACTCAACGCACGTCGATCTCTATTACGAGGATCATGGCTCCGGATCGCCGGTGGTCCTGATACACGGCTGGCCGCTGAACGGCGCGTCGTGGGAAAAGCAGGCCGCGGCACTGCTTGCCGCCGGTCATCGCGTTATCACCTACGACCGCAGAGGCTTCGGCCGATCCAGCCAGCCCACCGTTGGCTACAACTACGACACGTTTGCGGCCGACCTCGATGCGGTGCTCAACGCGCTCAAACTCACGGACGTTTCGCTTGTTGGCTTCTCGATGGGCACTGGCGAGGTTACCCGGTATATCGGCAAGTACGGCACGAAACGGGTCCGCAAGGCGGTCCTCATCGGCACACTCGGGCCCTATCTCGTAAAGACGGCCGACAACCCGGACGGCGTGGACCGCAGTGTCTTCGAGGGCATCAAAACGGCCATCAGGGCGGACCGTCCGGCCTTCCTGATGAATTTCCTGCACAACTTCTACAACTACGATGTCACGGCAGGCAAGCTCGTCAGTGAGCGCGTCGTTGAGGCGAATTGGAACGTGGCCGCCACCGCGTCCGCGACCGGCACGGTGACTTGCGTCGACTCATGGATAGAGGACTTCCGCCAGGACATCTCTCGCAACACCGTCCCGACACTCATTCTGCACGGCGACGCCGATCGCATTCTGCCGGCAGACGCCACGTCCAGAAGACAGGCGAAGTTGATCAAGAACGTCAAATTCGCAGAGCTCAAGGGCGGCCCGCATGGGGTGCTCTGGACTCACGCTGAGCAGGTCAATTCTGAGCTCGTCAAATTTCTGGCGTAACTCAGCGGTTGGGACGCGCGGCTCGGCAGCGGCGTTCGCAACCTCTGATATCGCACATCCTTTTGAAGAGATACGGGGCCGCATTTGACACAGGAGAGTGGCTATGTCTCACACCATTGTCCGCCGTGAGTTCTTAAAATGTGCGCTGGCATCCGCAGCAGTGATTCCAGCGTTAGGTGGAACTGAGGCAAGGGCCGACAGCCTGACACCGCTCGATCCGGCCGAACCCACCGCGCAAGCGCTCGGGTTCGCCGTGGATGCATCGAAAGTCGCTGCGAGCGCGAATCCCACGCTCAAGGCCGGCCAACATTGTGGCGTATGCGCGCAATATCAGGGCAAACCATCCGATAAGAGCGCCGGCTGCAGCATTTACCCGGGCCACTCAGTTCCAGCCAAAGGCTGGTGTAGAGCATTCGTACAGCGCACCTGACGGCTGGTTGTGGTCGCCATGGTGGCGGAGGAGGCGCCGCCCGTCTGGGATACGGAGTCGCCCTAGCACTCACATCCCTCCCTGGTTTGTGTGAATTAGATTCCTCCTCCAACACCTAGCCCACACATTGCCCGGGCGACGCTCATCGGTACCCAGCCGCGCCGTCGTCTGGCGCGGCAGCGGCCGTGACGGAAATGGCCACCTTTCGACCGACTCCGGCGTGCTTGCAAACACGCCGTATTCATTCAGAACCCGGTTCGAGAACGAGAAGGCGACCTACCCTGAGGAGTGATCGCCGCCGCGCACGCAGGGTGCTTCACGATGGCCTTGGCCTTTCGATTACAGGGCGCGGGGTTCACCCCTACGGAGCTCAATACCGAGGCAGCCGTGACCCTCGAACCGGACAAGGAAGGCTTCCGTATCAGTCTCGCCGCCCTGAAACTGCGCGCGAGCGTACCGAATCTGGATCAGGACACGTTCGCTCGGTTGGCGCAGGACGCCGAGCAGAATTGCCCGGTTTCCAGGGTGCTCAGGGCCCGAGATCATGCGGGACGCGAAGCTGGCGCCGTCAGTCGGACCTCACCGCTGATCGCCACTAATCAATTAAGAGTCAGCTGCGCAGAAATCATCTATAGTTCCCGCGCAAATTCGAGTCCAGAACTGGCTCGAAATCACAAAACTAGTTGGTTGTATGATATTGCAAAGTAATGAAAAACTGGTGCCCAGGAGAGGCATCGAACCTCGACAGTAAATTCCTCCGCAATCAAAGTCTTAACGCGGTGGGACTTTTTGAGTTACCCAGAAAGTTACCCAGCAGTCGCAAGCATTGGCGCGATATCCGCTGGTACCGCGTGTTATCCCTTGACACGTGCCCGTCGCCACGCTCGCGCAGCACCGATGGGCGAACTGAACGCAGAGCGACCCGACCGACAAGCGCTCAGCACGCCCGTCCTGAGCGCGCAGCGTTGGGGAATCAGCCGTTCCGGTCTACAACACTTCGAACACACTGTAGACGGGTCCGTGGGGCCGTCGATCCCCGATGCCGATTGCTAGAACCCGATTGAGCCAGTCGTAAGTCGCCGCCGCGGTCTCGAACATGGGATTTATCCGGAAGTAGTAACTCGACGGATCGACCGCCTCACCCTTTTCCATCCGCTTGATTACATCGGCCGGCCCGTAACGCACACCGCGATAAGTCATCGTAATCAGCGCATCATCCTTGGTCTTCAGCACCAGGCGGACATTCAGCATCACGGCACCGTCTTTGCGCGCTATCTGCCAATCGCTTCCTCCATCCAGCACGTCGCCGGTTAGACGCTCACCTTCAAAGGAGCCACCGAAGACCACGCCGATGCGACGGTAGCCCGCGGGCGTTGATCCAACCATCAGAATGGGACGGACGTCCAAGCGCATCACGAACAACGGTCGAGTGCGCAGCGTTTTGAGGGAATCAGGCAGGTTGTCGTTCAGGCTGGCGGGCATGGCAGTGGCCTTTTGATCACCGAATTGGGCCAACTCGTTTCCGCAAGTGCTGTGGTGAGCCGCGCCATATCCTGCCTCAACCGAAACCGCATTGGTTCTACAACGATGATCGAGCAAAATACCGGTACGACTGTTACTCCGCCTATCTCAAGGACCCGACGGGTCCCCTGTTGAGGCGTACTGTCCGCCGGAAACGTGAGCCTACGTTCGACTTTCCAGAGGTCGGTCATCGCCGTCGTCGGCAGCTCATGAGGGAAACGAGTCTGGCAGCCAGTGCGAAGCTTCGGTGGGCTTGCCGCCAATTAAGAGCCGATAAGCACTCTCTCGGATCTGCCGGTCCGCGACGCTCGCGCGTTCATGCTGTCGCAGATGTTCGATCCACGATTCGTCCATGAAACACTCGATAAAGCGGGTTGTGTCCGCGGAGTCGTGAAATAGCTCCCAAAAAAAGGCGCCATTTCGTCGGCGCATTTCGCCCACTGCCTGCATCGCCTTAAGGAACGCAGCACGTTTGTCGGGTCTCACACGGTACTCCGTCGTGACCAAGACTGGCCCGCTGTCCGGCTCAGGCCTCTCAGCGAGGATTGGTTCGGGCCAATCGAGCGAAGGCTGCAGATCCGCCACTTCGTGAGAGCCGAGCTTGATTCGCCAAGTCAGTACACTGACGAACACCATGCCGAGCGCGGCGCAAGTCAACGCGGCCGGAATGCCCGTGTGAGTCGCGACCTGGCCCCACAGGATGCTCCCAAGCGCCATGCCGGCCATGAAGATCACGACGAAGGCCGCGAGTCCGCGAGCGCGCACCCACTCCGGCAACGTCAATTGAGCGGCAACCTGCAGCGCCGAAAGAATCGAAATCCAGGCAATGCCCGTGAGAATCATCGCGACGGACAGCAAAGCGATGTTGTGCAGCCACGCCAGGGCGAGCGCGGCTAGGGCATAGACCGCGGTCGCGCCGCCGACCAGACTATCGCGCGAAACCCGCAGTCGCACTGTGGGTAGAAGCAGCGCTCCGACCACTGCACCGAGGCCGATACAGGCAAGTAGCAGGCCGTATACCTCGGGCCCGCGATCAAGCTCACGTCGAACCACAAGTGGAAACAGAGACCAGGTTGATGCGGCAAAACCGAAAAAGGCCGCGCCGCGGATGAGCACGCCCTGTAACGCGCGTGTATGTAGGACAAATCGCATGCCCACGCGCATCGCGCTCAGGAATCGTTCGGCTGGGAGAGAGCTTTTGCGATGATCGCGTCGCCAGCGTAGCAATACGTAAACGACGCCGACGTAGGATAAGGCGTTGAGAGCGAAAACCAACCAAGGTCCGGAGATCGACACCAAAATGCCGGCGATGGCGGGTCCCACAGCGCGCGAGCCATTGATGGCAACGCTGTTCAACGCGACGGCCGCGGGCATTTGTGCGCGGGCGACGAGCTCGGGCACAGTCGCAGTCCAAGCCGGTAGTGTTAGAGCTTCACTGACACCGAGGGCAAAGGTGAACGCCAGGAGGACCCAACCAGTCGTCATATGAAACCAGGTGAGCACGGCGAGCGCCCCAGCCGTGAGAAGCGCGTAGACCTGAACAGCAATCAACAGCTGCCGCCGGTCCACGATGTCCGCTAGAGCGCCCGCCGGGAGGGCGAGAAGCATGACGGGAAGGGTGTTGGCCGCTTCCACCAGCGCAACCATTGAAGGTGAAGAGGAGAGAGAGGTTATTAGCCAGCCGGAGCCGACGTCCTGCATCCACCCACCCATCTCCGATACAAGGGAGGCAATCCAGATGCTTCGAAACAACCGATTTTGCAGCGGCAGCCAAGGCGAAGAGTCCGAGCTGGTTGGGTCCAATGGAGCCTCCTGTCACGTTCCCGAGCGCGGATCAGGCGGACGTGCAGCCGGTTGCCCAGAGACCTCACCGGAGCTGGTCTCCTCACGGCGCACCCGGCGCTCCACACGCGCTGCCGGTGCCACGTTACATTCGTGGACCTCCCCGCGCAGCGCCTCAACTGAGGTGCAAGCAGTTCGCACGTTGGATCTGACTATTCTAAGGTGAGGCCGAGGGCGGCGAGCGAGTCGCGAGCGATCGGTCAGTAACGGCTTTCCGTCGGGCTCCTGGTCCAAATCCGGATCGGGCTCTTCGCCGATGGGGGTCAAATCGACCCGGCCAGTAATTTGGCTCGCAATTGACACCGCACACGCGACCACAGTGCTCGCAATTACCAAGACGATTGCGACTACTCGAGGGGTCAAGCGGCAAATCGCTGGCGTAGCGGCGACTGGTTATTCTTGGAGTCTTGTCGGATCGCTCCGTGCGAACAGCCACCCCGTGTTCCGATAACAAGGCGTCTCCCCCGGAGCTCGATCCCAGGAAAGGTCCCCTTGGGATTCCGGAGCGAGGATTGGCCGACCTTTCTGTAGGGTCGCGAGTGAGCGATTGCACCATTCATGGGGACGCTTTCGTGGTCTCTGCACCGGATTTATCATGATTCGCCCGATGGACGAGGAAAACGAGCTTCCCTCCAGTAGAATTTGCCCGACCGACCTGCAGATCGGCCGCGCTGTTGTGGCTGATCAAAGTCCCTCATGCAACCTTCGCCTTGAACCATTTGACGACGCCCTCTCCGATCTCGTGAGGGTTGTCCTCCATTAGCAACCAAATGCCTGGCCCGAGGTCGAGGGTATCGATGTTCTTAAAGTTGCTTGCCGCCCAGGCCGCGTTCTCCGGCGTCACGAACAGTCCGGGGGTCGCGTGAATCAAGAGCTTCGGAATAAGCGATTGTTTCAGCCATTCGCTGTACTGGGCGATCACCCAGCGCGTGTCAATCGGCTCGCCACCGAAGGGCCAATCGCGCGGAAGCCGGGCCATCGCGCGGCGCGATTCCCAATCCGGGAACGGGGCGCGATAGTGGTTCATCTCCTCCTCGCTGAGCTTGCGCATCACGACGGAGGGAACTTCATGTTCCACCATCTGGTTCTGCCCCATCAGAAGTTCGGGACCGGTTTCCGGCGAGCGAAACTTTTTGAACTCGTCCGCGATGAGCGGCCAAGTCTCCTCGAGCGTCCCCGGTGGTTTCACGGGGAACTCAAGGAACGCGACGGCGCGAATGCGTTCGGGAAATCGCCGGGCCAGATCAAGGCCGACGAGCGCCCCCCAATCGTGGATAATCAGCGTGATATTCCGGAGGTCCAACTGGACCAGGAACTCTTCGATGTATGGGATCTGATCGAATATCCTGTATTCGATGTCGGGGTGATCGGACTTCCCGAACCCAATGAAGTCGGGCGCGATACAGCGGCCAAGTGGCTCGAGATGGGGAATGACGTTTCGCCAGCAATACGACGAGTTGGGATTGCCGTGTAGAAACACAAACGGCTCGCCCGTGCCGACATCGACGTAGTGAAGTCTCGAGCCGTAGAGGTTGACATAATTTTCGGCATAGTCGAACGCGGCCGAGATCGGCCTTTTTGTATCCGCGGCGAAATTACCTTCCATCACGCTGGTCCCTCCGAATGCGCATATTTGTGCGTATTCGTTGCGGCGAAGTTGCCACGTTCGGCCGAACTGTACGCAGAGCGCGGCCGGTTATATGTTTCAAAGGTGCTCTGATTTGCGCTCTCGTGCGGATTCAAATTGCACACTTTTGTTCAACGTGGCACAGGTCATCATATCGGGGGGTCCGCGACGCGGTACGAGCGTGCAAGCCGAAATGCCCGCTTTCGGCAACGCCTATTCGGACTTGGAGATCGCGAGCGTGGCCAACTATGTGACTTCCCGGTTCGGCGCCCTACCGTCCTCGCTTACCGCCGAACGCTTTGCAAAATTGCGCAACGCGGATTGATCGGCGGCCGCGGCGCTCGACGCGCTTGCGTGCAGGCGCCACGCGGCGCTCATGTTGATTGCGCGGCGCTTTTCTCGTTAATAGCAACGATCGCACGGGCGCGACGCCACGCACTCGGACTCTCGCCGGCGAATCTGCGGAACACCTTGCTGAAATGAGCCTGGTCGGCCAGCCCACAATCCGCGGCGATCTGCGCAAGCGAGGCGTCGGTCGAGAGCATCAGGCCCTGCGCGCGCTCGATTCTGCGCCGCATCACGTAGCCATGCGGCGAATCGCCCAAGCTGTCCCGGAAAGCGCGGCAGAAATGGAACGGACTGAGTCGGATGAGGGCGGCGAGATCGCGCGTTCTGAGGGTCGTGTCCAGGTGGTCCACGATGTGCGCGGTGAGGCGGCGGATCTGCCATGGAGCCAGGCCCCCGCCAACTTGCAAGGTGCCGCCCGCTCCGGGTAATCCAAACTCATCGGTGGCGCCCGGCGCGGCGCCGTGGATCTGAAGCATTGAGACCGCGCGCTGTATGCATTCCTGCGCAGCTTCGCGGTCATCCCGGAGGGCGTTGGCCAGCGCTCGGCAAAGCTCCGCCACCGCGATGTGCAGGCGCTCGACGGGCATACCCCCCGCCTCATGGGTCTGCGGCCACTCCAACGACCTGTCACGGGGTGATTTATGAAGGCCAGATACGGTGCCATCGCTTCTGCGCTGAGACGTCGGCGGCGATCCGTCGCTCAACGTGCTCGTGCGAACTGATGCGAGTGGGATGTTTTGACGCATACGATCTGCTCGTAATCTAAACTGCGCGAAAGCTTCCACGGGAAGAGCGCCCTTAACTGGGCGGAGCAAGCCCTCCGCACTCGGACAGAATCAGTTAGCGCTGTGACCCCCGTCGACGTTGAGGATATGACCGGTGATGAACGATGCTTTGTCCGACGCGATGAAGACGATCGCGTTCGCAAGCTCCTCCGGGAGGCCGAGGCGACCCATCGGAACACCCGTCACCAGAGCCGCCTTGTTCTCCGGCGTGCCCGTAAAGCGGGTCAACATGCCAGTGTCCGTGGGACCAGGCGCGACGCCGTTAACACGGATTCCGGACTTGCCAAGCTCGAGCGCCACCGACTTAGTAATGCCCTCGACAGCGTGCTTGCTGCCGACATAGACGGAGGCCCCGGCCGCGCCTTCGTGCCCGTAGGTCGAGGAGATGTTGATAATGCTGCCGCTACCCTGTTTTTGCATGACGCGCACTTCGTGCTTCATGCTCAGGATCACCCCGAGAACATTCGTGTCGAACGTCGCGGCGTAGCTTTCCGCGGTCTGGTCCGTGATCGGTCCAACCTGACCTTCGGTGCCAGCATTGTTCACCGCGACATCGAGGCGGCCAAACCGCGCGACGGTTTTGTCGACCAGGTTGCTGACCTCATCGTCGCGGCGAACGTCGGCCTTGATGAAGGTGGCCTCGGCACCCAAGCGGCGCAGCTCGGCTTCGAGAGCCTTGCCCTCCGATTCCCGGCGGCCGGAAACGACGAGGCGCGCACCGTCCTTGGCAAACGCCAGAGCGGCGGCGCGGCCTATGCCTGTGAGGGCTCCCGTGATCAAAACGGCTAGCTTATCCACGGTCGGACTCCTGATCGGTTAATGCCCAGAACACCTTTTATAACAAAGGCTTGTGTCTTGACGTCCGCTTCTACGGCAGCCACACTAGGCTCGTATAGCGATCTTGAAAAAGACTTTGTAAGCTCCCGGCATACCTCTAAGGCATGGAACGACTATGGAGTTGAGGCACCTGCGTTATTTCGTGGCCGTGGTCGAGGAGGGCAGCCTCTCGACCGCCGCCGAGCGCCGGCTCCACACCTCCCAGCCCTCGCTCAGCCGGCAGATTCGCGATCTGGAGTACCAAGTCGGGGCCGAGCTGCTATCGCGCAGCGTTCATGGCGTCGAGCTGACCGCTGCGGGCAAGGCTTTTCTCGACCACGCTCGGCTGGCGCTTATGCAGGTCGATGCTGCGGTCGAAGGCGCACGCAGGGCGGCGCAACCGGCAAAGAAGACGTTCGCCATCGGCTTCCAAACAGGGCACGAGATGAACTGGTTGCCGCGGGCCTGTCGGGTGTTGCGCGACGAACTCAAATCCATGGAGGTCAAGGTCTCCAGCGACTATTCGCCGGATCTCGCCGAAGCGCTTACCCGCGGCCGGCTGGACCTGGCCTTCCTGCGTGTGGAGGCGGGCTACGACCTCGAGTACCACGTGGTGGATCGGGAACCGCTCATTGTCCTGATGCCGAGCGACCATCGCCTCACCGCCAAGGAAGCCATTCATCCGCGTGAGCTTGTCGGCGAGATCTTCATCGGCGGCGCCAATAAGGCGCGGGTATTGCGCGCCGTCACCGAGGATTACCTGCGGCGCTCAGGAGTGGACATCAAATTCGACCATGGCGTGGACAACATGGCGATGGCTATGTCCCTCGTCGCCTCCACTCGCGGACTAGCGCTCATGCCCGCCTATGCCAAGAACCTGCTGCCGTGGTCTGTGGTCAGTCGTCCGCTGGAAGGCGAGGCGCCGACGATCGAGTTAGCGGTCGGGTACAGCAAGTCAAACACCTCACCGATTCTCAAACTGTTCGTGTCGCGCCTCGATGAGCTGGTGGGGCCATAACCAGGCGCACTGACGTCTCGGATCCGGCTTCGGCGGCATCGCGCGATGCCGTCATGAGTATTCCTGGCGCATCGACTCCGTGCCGACGCCGATCCGTCGGATGACAAGAACGCCTGCCGGATCCGTCTGAACACCGCCTTGAGTACTGTGACGGACGCTTCCGACGCCTACGAAAATTGCCGCTGCTGACCCCGCCGAAACCTGAATCGCCCGATGCGAGCCTGCGGCGGCTCAACCGGCTGCCCGGCCTTGGAAGCGCAGTCAGCTGGCTCTGAACGAACACCGACCATAGAGCGAGCAGGCGGCCCCTCGGCACTCGATGAACGAGGCACTGACGAGGTTTAGGGGGCAGTAACAGTGAGGACGCTTACCACGGTGTTTAACGCAATTGGTCGGGACTTCCGATGGCGTGTAAGCCCGATACCCTTTGCGTCGAGCGATAGCCGAAAACCCCATCCAATGCGTCGCTGGCGACTTTGAGCGTTAGTCCTTGAGCGCCAACGCTCGCCCGATCGCCCTGCGCAGAGGGCTCCAGAGTCGCACCCTGAGACAAGGCTTCGCAAGCCGGTTCAATTCAAACGACTAAACGAGCTGCACCATCCCAATCCGGTGCCACATGCTGTGAATCCGATCCGCGTCTCCGCGAGAGGTCACTCAGTATCAACAGCCGTTTTTGCCTGGATGGCTTCCGAGACCTTTCCCTTAGTGGTGATCCATACCCGACAGGAGTGGCAACATGGGCACGCGAATCGGCTTGATCAGCAGCGCATTGACCCGAATCGGGCACGCATTGGCGTTCGCCTTAGGGCGAAAGAGAAGCAACAATGCCGGCGCTCGGCCGGAAGAGCCGAGCAGCTCGGCGCCCGTAGAGTGTCTCGCACCCGCGGAACGACCGCTTCGGGATTCGCAGAAGGGTGAGCAAAGTCGCTCGAAATACATACCCCGTGTCCACTACTGAGCGTGACACGAGCCGCGACCCATGAACGCTCCTCGGCCCGCAAACCGTTCAGTGTCGGGAGCAGCTGCCGAGGCGGGATTCACCTATCCGAGCGGCACGCGGCGCGCTGACATTGTGCATCGCTCGTGAGCTAGGGCGCCTCCGAGCATGCGTGTGCTGATATTCGCGGTCGTGTCTGGCGCTCTGGAATTGGCGTCCTGTGGTCGATCCCCCGGCGGCGGGGTCGCCTTTTCCTTGTGCGATTCACGACGAATACCCAGTTGCGGCATCAAGGCCGACCGCACGACTGCCGTACTCTCGACTCCTGCGGGCGCACTGAGAATTTGGGAGACCAGAAGATCATGACTAAGACCACTCCGGAACAGAACAAGGCGATTGTTCTTCAAGCATTCGATACCCTGTTCAACAAGCGGGACTATGCCGCCGCTGAGCGATACTGGTCTGCAGACTACGTCCAGCATAGTGGGCACATCGAACCCGGCCGCCAGGGCCTCTTCAATCTGATCAGGAGTCTGCCACCTACCCTGAAATACGAATCAGGAACCATCGTGGCTGACGGGGACTTTGTGATCGTACACGGTCGATTCTCAGGTATCGGCAGAGTTTCCCCGCGCGGCAAGCCCGTGGGTTGGATTGCGGCTGACATTGTTCGCATGGAGGACGGCTTGCTTGCGGAACACTGGGATGTCCTGGAGGACGAGGCAACGGAACAAGACTCCAAGAGTGGGAAGCCAACGTTTGGCGAGCGCTTTCCGGCGTGAGTGGACATGGCCACGCAGTGCCGTCACCTAGATTTCATACGGACTGCCCAACCGCGTGCTCGCGGCTGCGAGGAGTGCCTCAAGCTGGGGGACACATGGGTTCACCTGCGATTCTGCAGGACCTTCGGACACGTGGGCTGCTGCGATCAGTCGAAGAACCGGCACGCGAGGATGCACTTCCCCGCGACGCGTCACGCTTCGCGAGCCCGCCAACACCGGGAACGTGCATGCGATCCCATCACCAACAGAGGAAATCTCGATGACCCAGCACACTCACCAGACCGCACCGACGCAGTTCGTGGACGCGGCGGATGTTCGCTTCGCTTACCGGCGCTTCGGCAAATCGGGTGGCGTGCCGCTCGTCTTCAACATGCACTTCATCGGCACGATGGACCACTGGGACCCGCTGGTGACTGACGGCCTCGCGGCGACGCGCGAGGTGATCTTGTTTAACAACGCGGGCATCTCCAGCAGCTCCGGCGAGGTGCCGACCACCGTCGAGCGCATGGCCGCCAATGCGGCCGCTTTCGTCAAGGCCCTGGGTCTGAAGCAGGTGGATCTGCTCGGCTTTTCGATCGGTGGCACGGTGACGCAGGCGTTGACCCTGGCCGAACCCCAACTGGTGCACCGCCTGGTGCTGGTCGGCACCGGCCCGCGCGGCGGCGAGGGCATGGCCACCCTGACCCCCGAAGCGCAGCGGATCTTCGGCGCCTCCTATGCCGAGCCGGACCTGCTGTGGCAGCACGTGCACTTCGACGACACCGAAACCAGCCAGGCCGCTGGGGCGGCGTTCCTGAAGCGCTTCCGCCTGCGCCGTGAGAACCGCGATCCAGAGGTGAACGAGAAGGTCGCGCCGGCGCAGCTCGAGGCCCTGTCCAAGTGGGGCGCGCCGCGCGAGAAGCCGTACGAGTACCTGAACGCCATCCAGCAGCCGACTCTGGTGATCAACGGCGACCACGACGTGATCGTTTACACCATCAACTCTTACATCCTGCAGCAGAACATTCCTAACGCGCAGCTGATCCTTTACCCGGACGCCAGCCACGGCTCGCTGTACCAGTACCCGGAGCGCTTCGTCCGGCACGTCTCGATGTTCCTGTCCGAGTAAGGCGCGTCAGGGCATTTCCCTTTCGGAATCCACGCAGCAAACCAGGAGATACGATCATGAGCGCTCTTTCTGGAAAAACCGCTCTCGTTACCGGCGCCTCGCGCGGCATGGGCCGCGCTAGTGCCCTGGCCCTGGCCCGCGCCGGCGCCCAGGTGCTGGTCCACTACAGCAACAGCGAGAAGGAGGCCGACGCCGTCGTCGCCGAAATCCGCAAGGCCGGCGGCCGCGCCGAGAAGGTCGGTGCCGACCTG
>Ga0209526_10001718_pt1 | contig 14712 bp, 11 predicted proteins | sample JacPinW_OM2H0_M1_FD_188566 | JGI IMG/M metagenome (GOLD analysis project Ga0209526, IMG submission 188566) | Forest soil microbial communities from Algoma, Ontario, Canada - Jack Pine, Ontario site 1_JW_OM2H0_M1 (SPAdes) (version 2) | ecosystem: Environmental > Terrestrial > Soil > Boreal... | reverse complement strand
TTATACTCCTGATCGAAGCCCGCGATCGTCCGCATTCAAAATCCTGATGGAACCGTTTGTCTAGCCCTGGTTTCTAGTGAAGAACGCCGTGCGTCGATGGGTGATCGCGAGTTGCGTCCGCGTCTTCCCAAGCTGTGAAGCGGTAAATTGCGTCCGATGCCTGCCGGCCGCGTCGACCACACGATCCACTTTCGCTCCTTGTCCTTGCCTCGTTTGATCTTTCCGTTCCAGCGGACCTTTTTCCGGCGAAGCAAGATCTCGTCCTGAACTCCGGTTGAGTTGCTGACCTTCGTTCCACTCGCTTTTGACACTCGATTCGTAGCGTTCCTCCGGACTTCTACCTTGTGGTATCGTAGCGCCGGCGTAGGACTTCTGCTGGAACCGCTCAGGTATTGCGGTGCTTGCTGTTTCTACAAAAGAACTCGCTGAAGGGCGGAACCATGAATCGTCCGACCGAATTGCAATCGATCTCCGCATACCTGCGCTGGCCGTCCTGTTGATATCCACTGCAGTCTCAGCTGGGCGGAGAACGACCGCGAGCGAGCATCTCAAATAGATGGATTCGGTCAAAGGGGACAGAACATTGCCCAATCATGCCGAGGTAATTGCGCAAGCCCTCGTTGCGGCTGGCGTTGAGAATGTATTTGGACTGCCGGGCGGGGAAATCACTGCTTTCATTGATGCTTGCCGGCGAAAGGGGCTACGTTTCTTGTTGACTGGACACGAGTCAAGCGCCGCCATTATGGCGCAGGTTCTTGGACAAATCACCGGCATTCCTGGCGTATGCGCTGCGACTCTCGGGCCCGGAGCTACGAATTTGGTCACGGGGGTGGCGAATGCCTTCTTGGACCGGGCTCCACTTCTCGCTTTTACCGCTCAAATCCCTTCGACTGAATCCGGGACGATGACTCACCAGCGCCTGGACCTCGAAGCGCTGTTTTCGCCTGTTACGAAACGCTCGGTCACAATCGGCACGACAGACACCATTTCGCTGGTCCAGGAAAGTCTCGACCTGGCCGTAGCGCCTAGGCCGGGCCCGGTTCACCTTTGCCTCCCAAGCGATGTGGCGATCAAATCCTGCGCCCCGACAACAACTGCAGCGCAGAAGAACTCGAAGGTTGACGATCACATCTCGGGGGAGCTTGATTCGATTGCCGCCAGGATCACTGCATCCGAGCGGCCTTTGATCATCGTCGGATTGGGCGCACCGCTCGCAGGGGCGCCTGCTCTCCGAGCATTTGTGGATAAGCTCGGCGCTCCCTTCCTGCTAACACCCAAGGCCAAAGGCATCCTGCCCGAAGACCACGCTTCGTTTTTGGGCGTGGCCTCTGGTATGGCCGTTGACAAGGATGTCGTTGAGACGATTCGCATGGCCGATGTCGTTATCGGAGTCGGGTTCGATCCCGTCGAATGCGATAAGACGTGGTTCGCAAAGCTCGACTGTGTCTCCCTTGATTCAGTGTCCATGAATGAAGGCGATTACCAGCCGCTAGAATCGCTTGGAGACATTTCGACGCTGCTAAGCCAACTAATTCCTCAGTTAAGGGGGCCCCGGCCTTGGCCTGAGGGAATCCTCGCGGCTCGGCGTAAAGCTGTCGCCCGAACTGCGAGGCTTCCAACAAGCCGGGTCTCGCCCCTTGCGCTCATCGAAGCGCTTCGCGAGGTTTATCCGAGGGACGGCATCGTCACCTGCGACGTGGGATCCCACAAGCTACTCGTCGGCCAGTTCTGGCGCACCTATGAACCCGGCACTTTTTTCATGTCGAACGGCCTTTCGGGAATGGGTTTTGGGATTCCAGCGGCGATAGGGGCGCAGCTCGCTCATCCGAATCGCCCGGTGATGGCCATCGTCGGAGACGGCGGGATGCTGATGATGGTCCACGATCTGGTCTTGATAGGAGAGCTCGGGCTGCCCATCACTATCGTATGCCTGACCGACGGCAGCCTGAGCCTGATCCGGGTGAGCCAGGAGCGCCGTGGATTTCCTCCCTACGGCGTAGATTTTCTGCCGCCGGATTTCGTCGCTATGGCCGAAGCTTTCGGAATCCATAGCGAAAAAGCTCAGACCATCGAAGATGCCAAGGCCAGGTTACAGCAAGCGCTGGAACAGCGACGCCCGATGCTCCTGGACGTTCCCATCGACTTTCGCGAATACTATGAGTTGGTGTGAGGTTGTGGGTGTCGCTTGGTAAACTGTGTGAAACAGGAATGGAATCGGACTCGCTACTAACGAAGGGGCCATTCCCCATCACGGGATGGCACTACAAAAAGACGCGCCCCGCCAGGCAGGCCATCAGCCGCTCGACTCTCCAGCCGTAGGGAGCCCTGAACCAAGTGTTTGAGAAACCTTGGGTTACCTCCATTAATATTTAATTATGATTTTCACAATCTCCGGTTAAGGACATCCGCATCGCGATTCCGCTAAGCGGTACCCATCGCAGGGGTATGCATCTCGAAACAAGTTACACAGTAATGTAGGCGCGCTCTTTTGCACCGGTAGGCTGTCGCGAAGACATCCTGCGATGAGTAGTTCTGGTGCCTTTTCGAGTGTTGCGGGTTTGTTTTAGGTTGTTTTAAGACCGGTACGATTCCTTATTGGAGACGGCTATGACGCGAGTTGTTGTGATCGTTCTGTTGCTTTTCGGAAGTTCCCGGCTGCTGGCCCAGGATAAAACACCGCAGGAACGAGTGCCGGCGCAGCAGCCGGCGCCCGCCGAGATACCGCGAATACCTTTCCAGTCCGTCAGCCTTCTTAAGACGACCCCGCCCCTGTACTTGGGCGAAGTTCCCGCTGTCGCCGTCGATTCCAAAGGAAATATATATGTCGCCAATCGAGGGGCGCACCCTCTCGTGGAATTCGACAAGGAAGGAAAATACATCCGGGAGATCGGCGAGGGCGATCTTAACCTACCCGATACCAACAACCTCTCTCACGCCGTTCGGATCGACTCTGACGACAACATCTGGTTTGTCGACGCAGGCGCTTTATTGGTCACTAAGTATGACCAAAGCGGGCGGGTCCTGCTGAATGTCGGCCGGAGAAAATCTCCCCCTGAATATACAGCAAGGAAAACTGATTCAGGGGAGACAAGTCGCGCGGATCGGGCCGAGCGCAATCCGACCGACAAGATGGAAACCTTCGATCGACCGACCGATGTGACGTTCGGTGCTAACGGAGATTTTTTTGTCGCCGATGGATATGGAAGCATGCGGATCATGAAGTTCCACAAGAATGGCAATTGGGTGAAAACTTGGGGTGGCCCCGGTACGGGACCTGGCCAATTTGAGGTCTCGCACACTCTTGCGGTGGACGCCAAAGGACTTCTGTACGTTACCGACAGGGAAAACAAGCGAATCCAGATTTTCGATCAGGACGGGAATTACCTGAGGGAATGGAACCATATTGGAGGGGGGACGGGCGCCTATCCCTGGTCCTTATGCTTCACGGATGCCCCTAACCAAGTCGCGTACTTTTCCGATGGCTACAAGGGACACATTTGGAAACTAGACCTAGATGGCAAGGTCCTCGGAGTGTTAGGCGAATTTGGTAGAGAAATCGGCCAATTCAATCATGCCCATGGCATTGCATGTGGCAATGGCCCGGAAAACGTAATCTACGTTGCCGAGACTCGCACCAGGAGAGTACAGAAATTGACCGTGGGGGAGGTCGCTAAGCACTCCTCGGCTTCACGGTAAGCGTCTGGAAGGCTGAGCCGGTCAGAAAACTCTTGTCCGACGGGAGTGTCACGTCGGGGTTGACCTTAAGCAGAAAGACAACCTTAAAGGGGAGGTGAGTCCTATGGCTAAGCGAAGTCTTTGGGCCAGCATGGTCGATTTCATCGTGCTCGCCACCTTGGTATCTGGTATGGGCGTTCTTCCGCTTTGCGGCCAGGTGACAGGAGGAACTCTAGCTGGAACAGTCAGAGATACATCCGGCGCTGTAATTTCCAATGCAAATCTGTCGATCCAAAACCTCGAAACCGGTGTGACGCGCAGTGTTACGTCGGATGCCGCCGGATTTTACACTGCGCCTAATTTGTTGCCCGGGACCTATCAGGTCAGTGTTAAAGCGCAGGGGTTCTCGACCCAGCTGCAAAAAGGCATCGCGCTCACGGTGGGCGCTCAGCAAGCCTTGGACTTCACGATGCAAGTGGGGAGTGTCACAGAAGCGGTGCAAGTTACAGGAGAAGCTCCAGTCGTGCAACTGACTAGTTCGACGGTCGGCGGGGAGGTCAATGCCACCACGGTTCGCGAGCTGCCGCTCAATGGGCGGAGTTGGGCAGACCTCGCGACCCTCCAGCCCGGCGTCGATGCTGTCTCGAACCAACCGGTCTTCACGAACGCAGACCGCGGGAAGCGCGGCTTCGGATCGCAATTGACCATCTCCGGGCAGAAACCCGTGCAAAACAACTATCGGCTGGACGGGATCAGCATCAACGATTACGCGAACTCTGGCCCGGGCAGCGTACTCGGCGTCAGTCTGGGTGTGGATGCCATCCAGGAGTTTTCCGTATTGACGAGCAACTATTCGACCGAATATGGCAGAACCTCCGGTGGGGTTGTGAACGCTATCAGCAAGTCAGGAACAAACCAGTTTCATGGGAGCGTCTATTGGTTCCTTCGTGACGAGGATTTCGACGCCAAGAATTTTTTCGACCGCGTTACCCCCGCGACCCCTGACCGCACTCCGCCTTTTCATCGTAACCAATTCGGAGGGTCGGGGGGAGGACCGATCCGGAAGAACCGCACCTTTTTCTTTGCGGATTATGAAGGGATACGCCAAGCGAAAGGCGTCACCGTGATTGATACGGTGCCATCAGCGGCGGCGCGGCAAGGCAATCTTTGTTCACTCCCGGGGACGCCCGCAGGCTGTACGCCAACCACGGTGACGGTGGATCCTTCGGCCGCAAAGTACCTGGCCCTCTACCCGTTACCGAATGGACCCCTTAAGGCCGGCGGAGATACGGGGAGCTTCACGACCGCGAACAACCAGGTCGTGACGGAAAATTACTTTACAATTAGAGTCGATCACAAGATTTCGGACCAAGACAATCTGTTCGGGACCTTTCTGTACGACACCGCGCCGTTCACCACCCCGGACCTCCTAAACAACGTGTTGGTAGGATCCAAGACCAGACGGAAGATTGTGGCTCTCGAGGAGACTCACATCTTTGGCCCGAGCCTGGTCAATTCTTTCCGGGTCGGTTACAACCGCGACGCAGTAGCGAACCTTCAGAGTTTCACTGCTCTCAATCCCGCAGCGGCAGACCTGACCTTGGGCACAACCCCGGGGGCACATGCGGCCGCTGTAGTAATTGGTGGTGGTCTCACCAAGATGACCGGAGGTTTAAACGGCGAGAATTCTAATCTCTTTTTCTGGAATTCCTTTCAGGGCTATGACGATGCTTTTCTTACGCGCGGTACCCACTCCCTGAAATTCGGCGCTAACGTGGAGCGCATGGACTTCAACACAGAAGGGTTTACTCAGCGGAATGGTACCTTTCTATTTGGTAATCTTAAATCATTCCTTACGAACCAACCTACAACGTACAATTCCGTACCTCCAGGTGGTTTCGTCATGTACGGCTACCGTCAAACCCTTTTCGGAGCCTATTTGCAAGATGATTGGCGGTGGCGGTCCAACGTGACTTTCAACCTCGGGTTGCGCTACGAGATGGTAACCGACCTGACGGAGGCGCACAACAGGATGACTCACCTCAACTCCTTTACGGATACGGCGCCTACCCTCGGCACGCCTCTGACGCGCAATCCCACATTGCGGAACTTTGAGCCACGTGTCGGATTCTCCTGGGACCCCTTCAAGAAGGGTAAGTCTGTGGTGCGCGGTGGCTTCGGGATTTTTGACGTGCAGCCGCTGGTTTGGGAGTTTTTTACGCACATGGGATCCGACGCGCCCTTTAACACATCAGGCTTCGTAAACGGCCCAGTACTCAATGGAACGTTCTTCGCCGGGGCGCAAAGCCTCGTAACACCGAAAGCGAACGTTGTCTATTATATTGATCAGCACCCAAAGCGGAATTACGTGATGAGCTGGAATCTAAACGTTCAGCACGAGCTTACGCCTAGCTTGACGGCCACGGTTGGCTATGTAGGCTCGCACGCCGTTCATCAGATATTCGGACCGGACGCAGGCGACTTTGTACTTCCGACGGCTACCCCGCAAGGGCTCTTCTGGCCAAATCCCCAGGGCAGCGGAATTCCGATCAACCCGAACTTCGGTCAAATCCAGGTCCTCAATTGGGGTGCTAGCGCTTCTTATCACGGTCTAGAGACTTCGGTCATCAAGAGGATGAGCCACGGCTTTCAGATTCAGGGCTCTTTTACCTGGAGCAAGAGCATGGACGACAGCTCGGTGATGACGGCCGCCGATTCGTTCCAGAATTCCATTCCCAGCCTGGAGTGGTTTAATCTGAAGTTGAATCACGGCGTCTCTGACTTCAATATCGGGCGGACCTTGGTGATCAACGGCCTCTGGCTGGTTCCCGAATGGAGGTCGGCTCCAGGATTCGCAGGTCGAATCGTAAATGGGTGGCAACTAGGCACCATTTTCAAGGCCAATGACGGGATACCGTTCACGGCGACGCTCGGTACGGATGGGGATCCGCTGGGCAAAAACAGCAACGACAATTGGGACTTTCCAAACCGACTCAGCGGCCCGGGATGTAGCTCGCTCGTCAATCCTGGGAACCCCAATAACTATGTTAAGACTCAATGTTTTGCGGTGCCCACGGTGGCCTTTGCTGGCGCGTCGGCGGCTCTGTGCGATACGAACGTCGGCCAGCCTGGCCAATGCCTAAACCTGCGGGGCAACGCGGGTCGCAACATCCTCACTGCGCCCGGGCTGGTAAACCTGGATTTTTCGATCTTCAAGAACAACTACATACGAAGGGTCTCGGAGACCTTCAACTTGCAGTTCCGGGTGGAGATTTTCAACATCCTAAACCGCGCGAACTTCAACGCACCGATATTACCTGACCAAACCGACATATTCGATTCCACCGGGGTACGGAACGCAAGCGCTGGCCAATTGACCTCGACGGTAACCCCGGCGAGGGAGATACAGTTTGCCTTGAAATTGATGTGGTAGCCGTAAGCCCATGAGCCTGAATTGGCCAGGGTGCGCAGACGAAGGGGTATGCTCAAAGCAAACGTATACCCCTTGCGATGATCAACGAAGGGGTACGGGATGAAGTTTGTGCACGAGGTCCTCGTTTCTTCTCCAACATACTGGGCGCTCGATATGTAACAACGCAATCCGTGCACGTGCGATACGACTGGGGAGACAGAACAAGCCAAACCTCGAGCAGAAATCCGTGACGAAACCCTCGGGAGTCCAGCCTCGGTACGGCGAAGGTCCAGGCTTAACAAGTAGTACGGATCGGGGCGCTAAATCTATTTCTCCGAAAAGTGAGCCAACATTTCAACGCTGGAGGCCAACGTGAGTAAGTTCCCGGTAAATGTTTTGGCTACCGTGCTTTTTGCACTGATGGCTGGTTTGGCTCCGCAGCCGGTGCTGGTTACGCTCTTGCAGTCGATTCCATTGCCGGGGCTGCCATCCAACAGTGACTTTGACGGGCTCGCCCTGGACGTTCCGGGCCAGCGCCTGTTCCTGGCCGACGATAAGAGTTCAGCGGTTAGAGTTATCGATCTGCATACGAACAAACTAGTTCGCACAATTTCTGATGTCAAAGAGCCGCACTCCCTAGTCTATCGAGCTGATATACAAAGGCTTTACGTAGTGGATGGAACCTTGGGGGAGGTCAAAATTTACCAGGGCAGCTCCCTGAACTCTATCGGAAGCGTAAAGGGGTTAAAAGGAGCAGACTCTAGCATCTTTGATAACTCTACCAAACAGATGTTTGTTACGAACGCTGGCGTCGACGCACATTTACCATATTGCTTGATCAGCGTCATTGATACGACGGTGGCAAGAAAACTAGCCGATATCAGAATCGATGCCGCTGACATAGAGGGGTTAGCTATTGAAAAGTCAGGACCGCGGTTGTTCGTCAATATAATCAGCAAAGAGGAAGTGGGGGTGATCGACCGGAAGAAACGTACCGTCATTGCTGCCTGGCCTATTGGAAAAGTGAATCAGATGGGGGCGGCGACGGCGCTTGACGAAGCGGGACACCGCCTATTTGTTACCAGTCTTAAGCCCCCAAAGCTCTTTGTTCTGGACACCGATTCCGGGAACGTCGTGACCAGCCTTCCCAGTGTGGAGATGAGCCATGACATGGCTTACGATCCCGGGAAAAAGCGCATCTACCTTGCGGGCACCGAGTTTGTCGATGTGTTTCAACAGAAAGACGCTGATCATTACGAGCTGATCGGACATATTCCGACCGCCTTTCGCGCCAGAACCGCGATGCTGCTGCCAGATCTGAATCGCTATTACCTTGCGGTCCCACAACACGAGGGCCAGATTGCGGAAGTGCGAGTTTACAAGGTGCTGCCATAGGGTACCCGATGGAACTCCTCAACGGTACGTGGGCCATGAACACACGGGTTTGCTTGGCAGCCGTGCCTTGCCAAGAGCTCATCTTGCAGTCAGCGGAATGGTCGTTCGCGCGAGCCGCTTGACGAAAGAATTGGAGGAGGAAAGATGAACAGATGGCAAGCGATCATACTGGCACTGTTTGTAGTCTTTACGCCGAGGGCTCAGTGTGGAGACACCCCACCATTGAAGCTGGTGACCACCTATCAGTTTCCGAGTGACGTCAAGGGCAGATTCGATCACCTCATTGTGGACCTCCGAGGTCATCGGCTGTTTACGACCGCGATGCAAAACAAATCGGTTGATGTTTTTGACCTACGCACGGGTAAGTTGATCCACAGCATCCCCGGAATAGAAAGGCCCCACGCCTTGCTCTATCGCCAAGACTTACATCGCCTCTACGTGACCGATGGGGAAGCCGGAGAACTGAAGATCTTCGACGGTAAGACTTACGAATTGAAAAAGAGCGTGAAGCTTCTCGTGGGCGCGGATGGGATCGCGTACGACCCTCTTACCAAGTACCTTTACGTTGTCAGCGGTGGTGGCAGCGCCAAAATAACCTACTCGACCATAAGTGTTATTGATACGACCAATGGCGAAAAACTGAATGAAATGAAGGTTGACTCAGACACACTCGAAACCCTGGAGCTCGAGAAGTCAAGCCCAAGGATGTATCTGAATGACCGCGGGAAGAACCAGGTCCAAGTAATTGACCGGAATACTTTACAAGTCCTCGCGATTTGGCCCATCACCCTCGGTAAGGGGAATGACCCCTTCGCGCTCGATGAACCCCATCATCGTCTTTTCGTCGCTTGTCGGAGCGGACAGATCATCGTTTTCGATACCGAGACGGGCAAGGAGCTCCAGGCCCTCCCCATCGGACTCTATGCGGATGATCTGGTCTTCGATCCGATAAAAAAGCGCCTCTATGCTGCTTGTGGCGAATCGGGCATCGTAGATGTGTATGAACAAATGGACCCTGATCATTACCAACCCATCGCAAAAGTCCCCAGTGGACCTGGGGGTAAAACGGGTCGGCTAGTGCCCGAACTGAAGCGTTATTTTGTCCCTGTGCCCCAGCATGAGGATAAGAACGCTGAAGTCCTGGTATACCAAGTGCAGTGAAAGTGGCGCCCCACAAGAGAGCCGGCGGGCCGTTCCAGTAGAACTGGGCGGTTTGTTGCGAGACAAATATCCGTGTCTAAGACACATCTGAAGCCGGGACGTCTTGCGTGCGTTTTGCTTGTGGATTTCGGCAACCCCCGCCAGCGGCACAGGCGTCCATATTCGCGGGTCGACGGAAGAAAATATTTGGGAGAGGGAGAAGATGAAACAAACCAAAACGATCTTGGTGACATTGTTTGCGATTTTCGCGCTCCGGGCTCAGTGTGCAGACACCGCGCCACTAAAGCTGGTGGCTACGTATGAACTCCCGAGCGACCTCAAAGGCAAATTTGATCACCTGACCGTGGACGTCCGGGGGCATCGCCTTTTCCTCACTCCGCAGGAGCACAAATCGGTTGATGTTTTCAACCTCCGCACCGGCAAGCTACTCCAGAGCGTCTCCATCCAAAACCCGCACAACGTGCTCTATCGTGAAGACCTGAGTCGCTTCTACGTAACCGACGGGGATGGTGGGGAGCTAAAGATTTTCGACGGTAAGACGTACGAACTGGTGAAGAGCGTGAAGCTTCTCGTAGGTGCAGATGCAATGGGTTACGATTCCGTTACCAAATATGCATACATCGTGAACGGCGGTGGAGATGCCAAAATGGCTTATTCCATGCTTAGCGTGGTCGATACAACGACCGGCAAGAAATTGGATGACATTAGGTTAGATGCGGAGACGCTCGAAGCGATGGTACTCGAGAAATCGAGCCCGAGACTATACCTCAATAACCGATCAAAGAACCAGGTCGATGTAATCGACCGCAATACTCGTCGGCTCCTTGCCAGTTGGCCCCTGGCCCTCGGTAACACGGCTGGGCCAATTGCCCTCGATGAAGTCAATCATCGCCTGTTTGTCGCTTGTCGGAGCGGACAGATCATCGTTTTCGATACCGCGACGGGCAAGGAGCTCCAGGCCCTCCCCATCGGAGAACGCGTGGATGATCTGGCATTTGATCCGACAAGGAAGCGCCTTTACGCTCCCTGTGGTGGCGGCACGGGCACAGTGGATGTGTATAAAGAAATTGACCCTGACCATTACCAGTCTCTCGGAAAAATCGCCAGTGGACCTGTGGGGAAAACTGGGCGGCTGGTGCCCGAATGGAACCGCTATTTTGTCCCTGTACCCCAACATGAGAATAAGAACGCTGAAGTCCTGGTGTACCAGGTGCAGTGAAAGGAAAACCACGCAAGGCTCGAGGCAGGGAACTCTAGCCAAGTCTCAAGTATAAGAACGCACAGGGTAGCGTCATGAAAACATCGAAAGTAGACGGAAAAGGGGACGGTAGTGCCTAAATTCGCTGCGAACCTTACAATGCTCTTCAATGAGTTTGACTTCTTGGACCGCTTTGAGGTGGCAGCTAGAGCTGGATTCAAGGCAGTCGAGTTTCTTTTCCCTTATGCATTCGACAAGCGGAGTCTTAAGGAAAGGCTAGACGCCAATGGCCTCCAGTTGGTGCTACATAATTTGCCGGCGGGTGACTGGACGGCAGGAGAGCGCGGCATTGCCTGCCTACCGGATCGGGTTGAGGAATTCCGCTCAGGAATCGCCCGTGCCATAGAATACGCTAGCGCACTCGGATGTCCACGACTGAATTGCCTTTCAGGCATTGCCCCGAATAACGTAGATTCAGAGATACTGACCCGGACATTCATTGACAATCTCCGCTTCGCGGCAAGGGTTTTAGAGCAGTCGGGCATCCTGCTCCTGACAGAACCTATCAACACTAAGGACGTACCGAATTTCTATTTAAGCAGGACCCAACAGGCTGTGGATATTCTCCGGAAAGTCGAATCAAAAAATCTCAAAATTCAATACGACATCTACCATATGCAAATTATGGAAGGAAACTTAGCGTTTACGATCAAGCAAAACCTTGGCGCGATTGGCCACATCCAGATCGCTGACAACCCGGGTCGGAATGAGCCAGGAACGGGCGAAATCAATTTTACTTTTCTTTTTGACTACTTGGATTCGATCGGATATCAAAGCTGGATCGGATGCGAATATAAGCCCAAAACCGATACGGTTAACGGATTAAAGTGGCTCCCGGGATAAGCACCAGTTGATGGAGAAGAGGACATGGCCAAAGTCGGCTTTATAGGATTGGGGATCATGGGTCGCCCGATGGCACTTAACCTCATCAAGGGTTCCCATCAACTATTCCTACATAGCCGGAGCGGAGTCCCACAGGAGTTGGCCGCGGCTGGAGGCAATGTTTGCAACTCACCTAAGGAAGTTGCTCAGCAGGCGGACATAATTATTACCATGCTGCCCGACACCCCTGACGTTGAAAATGCACTCTTCGGTGAAAGCGGAGTCGTCCAAGGATTGTCACCGAGCAAGATAATCGTTGACATGAGCTCGATCGCTCCGATTGAAACCAAACTGTTTGCTGGCAAAATCCGGCAGCTTCAGTGCGAATACGTTGACGCACCCGTTTCGGGTGGAGAAATTGGCGCAAAGAATGCGACTCTTAGCATCATGGTAGGAGGCGCCGAACTCGCTTTTAATCGAGTTAAGCCTCTTTTCGAGCTCATGGGGAAAAATATTAATCTCATTGGCGACAATGGGGCCGGGCAAACCTGCAAGGTGGCAAATCAAATTATCGTAGCGCTCACGATCGAAGCTGTCGGAGAGGCGCTTTTGTTCGCTTCGAAATCGGGAGTCGATCCCTCACGAGTTAGGCAGGCCCTCATGGGAGGGTTCGCGGCCTCTCGGATTTTGGAGGTGCACGGTCAGCGTATGATTGATCGTAGCTTTGACCCAGGATTTCGCATCGCATTGCATCAGAAGGACTTGAACCTCGCCTTATCTGACGCACGAACACTTAAATTAAGCCTTCCGAATACCTCGACGACACAGCAATTGTTCAATGCTTGTGTCGCGAATGGCGGCGCCCATTGGGATCACTCCGCGTTGGTTCGTGCACTCGAACTGCTGGCGCACCAGGAAATCTAGACTCTCGCGAGAGACGTTCGCGAATGAAATGGCTCATGTCTATGGGGTTTGAACCTATTCCGCGTTGGGCGGCACAGGAGAATGGTGCCTGGTCAGAAATCACATTTATTTCGTGACCGTAGCACCGTTGGCACGGGACGTTGTGAGCTTAGTGATGAGTTTCAAGGCTCTGGGTGAGGACATGCTGATTTTCGCCATGGTTGAGGCGTGATGGTGACCTGGACGCAGGTTTACGATCCATTCGGCCATTGGTGGCTATCTACGTTGGTGGCAGCCTTACCCATCCTAGTTCTATTGGGTTTACTCGCCGGGTTCAAGGTTCGCCCTCACCTGTGCGCCATCGCGGGAGCGGTAACAGCGTTGCTCTGCGCGACATTGGCCTTCGGAATGCCCACTGTCTTAGCGTTCACCAGCTTTTTCTACGGTGTGGGATTCGGCTTGCTGAAAATCGTTTGGATCGTGATCGCCGCAGTGTTTCTTTACGACATTTCCGTGGGGACCGGACAGTTCGAAATCATGAAGCAGTCGGTGGCGGCGATTACGCCAGACCGGCGCCTGCAGGTACTGCTGGTGGCGTTTTGTTTCGGTGCTTTTATCGAAGGCTGCGCGGGTTTCGGATCTCCGGTGGCCATTGCGGGCGCTTTCATGATCGGGCTCGGATTCAAGCCTTTTCATGCTGCAGCGTTGAACTTGATCGCGAACACAGCGCCTGTGGCCTGGGGATCGATAGGAATCCCAGTGCATGTACTGGCCGTGGTAACAGCGCTCCCAGAAGCCGATCTGAGCGCAATGGTAGGGCGGATTCTGCCTTTGACCGCGATCCTGGTTCCGTTCTGGCTGGTGCGCGCGATGGTCAGCTGGTCGGAGACGTTCGAAGTATTGCCGGCAATTTTGGTGGTGGGTATTTCCTTCGCCGGAACGCAATTCCTGTGGTCCAATTTTGTGGACAGCAACCTTGTGGACATCGCCGCGGCGGTAGCGTCCATGATGGCGACATTCTTGTTTCTTCGCGTTTGGCAGCCAAAGCGCATCTGGCGCTTTGCAGACGAGCGCGTCGAAGATGCGTCGAGGATAGAACGAGAAGAAGTCGCAAAACATTACACGGGGAGACAGATCGCAAGAGCATGGATGCCCTTCGCAATATTGTCGCTCTTCGTTCTTATGTGGGGGCTTCCTTTCGTCAAATCCGCGATGAGCAAAGCAACCACCCCGGCGTTTGCGGCAGGCGGTTGGGATGTGCCTTACCTGCATAAGGCCGTTTCACGGGCTCAACCAGTAGTGAGTAAGTCGGCACCTGAAAGCGCAAAGTTCGATCTGAATTGGTTCACCGCAACAGGCACGGGCATCTTTCTTGCGGCGCTCGTAGCGGGAACTCTCCTGGGTTTGAAACCCAAGAGAATGCTGCACATTTTCGGCGGTACGATATACCGGCTGCGGCTTGCGATTGTGGCGATGTCGTGCATGCTGGGGCTAGGTTATGTGACGCGGTACTCGGGAATGGACGCAGTGCTGGGGCTGGCGTTTACTCGTACAGGCTGGTTGTTTCCATTTTTTGGGACCTACATCGGCTGGCTGGGGGTGGCGCTGACGGGCAGCGATACCTCTTCGAACGCGTTATTTGGCGGTTTGCAGCGGATTACCGCGGAACAGTTAAAGCTTAACCCGATTCTGATGTGCGCAACCAATAGTGCCGGCGGAGTCATGGGGAAGATGATCGACGCACAATCGATCTGCATTGCGACAGCAGCAACGAATCAAGTGGGCAATGAAGGAATCATTTTCCGATTTGTGTTCTGGCATTCAGTGGCGCTTGCAGCGATTGTTGGAGTAGTCGTCATGATGTATGCGTATGTGTTTCCACAATTCATTCCGCACGGTTTGACCTTCCTCAGATGATAGGGCAAACGGCTGGTGGGTCAATTCCACAACGCTGATACGATCTTACCTTGTCCATCGCCGGGCCGTAAAACCCTACCTAGAAAAGCCCCATGCGATGGAGCAAGGCGGCAAATCGTGGGTCCGAACGGACAGGATCAAGTAAGGGGTCGGCCTTGGCATAGACGAG
>Ga0209526_10001717_pt1 | contig 14712 bp, 8 predicted proteins | sample JacPinW_OM2H0_M1_FD_188566 | JGI IMG/M metagenome (GOLD analysis project Ga0209526, IMG submission 188566) | Forest soil microbial communities from Algoma, Ontario, Canada - Jack Pine, Ontario site 1_JW_OM2H0_M1 (SPAdes) (version 2) | ecosystem: Environmental > Terrestrial > Soil > Boreal... | reverse complement strand
CTCCTTTCCGGAAACATCGGACAGGGTGAGTATAGACCCGAGGCATCGAGTGGCGTGCAGCCCCTGTGTCGCCCGGCGCGAGTGCCGAGAGTCTGTTCGTCGAGGTCTTTGCCGGGCTTCAGCCCGCGCGGTATGCGCTGCGGTTGAGTGCGTCTTTCGGACGACTCCCGGCTACCTTCTTCTTAGCGCAACATTTTCCAAATTGCAGTGACTGGGAGCACTGAGTGCAATAAACTCAGAACCGGGTCAATGAGCGTTATCGCGATGTTACGCCAATGAATCGCAACTGCCCTCCACTGAGCCGACTCCAGTGACGGAGGCCGTCGGACATAGCTTCCGGTTGCTGACAAACCGCCAACAATGCAGCGGAGCAGGAAATCCTAAACGCAAAGCAGGTGTGTTCATAAGGCCAAGCGTAACCAACCACCGCAACCAGGTCTCCACGAAGACCTGTCGGAGTGCTGCCCGGCTCAATAGCCCCATGGGTCATCATTTAGCAATGCTGTGCCAGTTTGATCGCACGTGCCGCCGGTGACCGTGTACTCCCCGCTAATCTCACCAATCCCACCGTGGTCCGTGTCCGTTCCGACGAAAATGAAGGTGCCGTTGTCAGTCTGAATTGCAAGGACCACTGACGTGCCGATCATGAAGCTGCCAGACGGAAACGTCCCCGCCACGATCCTCCCCGAACCGAAGCAGGACGTACCGAAAGTAGCTGTTCCACTGATCCCAAAGCTACCCTCGGAGCTGGCATAGCCCGGATTGATGTAGCCTTCCATGTCGAATGTTTCGCCCCCGAAAGTCGTAAAAGTGCCACTCAGGGCGCCACGGATTACACCTACCTCCCTGCCGGTGACGGTTCCGTGGTCGCCATTGGCACAGCCACCGTTGATGGTATATGTCCCGGTGAAGGCATTGCCGATACCGCTGATACTGACGGTAAGTGTAAGGACTTGTCCGCCAACAGACGTAGAGGTTAGGGAGATGTCACTGCCGGTCAGGGTGCCGGTCAGGCCGATGGTGGTCAGACGGTCAAAACACTTCGAACCCTCGACATGCACTGCGCCACTTACCGAGCTGCCGGATTGATTGATCCCACCAGCAATCGTTGCGGGGGGCATCCCCGCCGTGGATGTTGTACTGAATTGCCAATTGCCCGCAACGTTCGGGCCGGACGATGGCGGAGGTGAAGTTACCCCTCCTGCTCCTTCGGGTGCCCCTCCGATTGGTCCTTGGTATCCTCCTCCTCCACACCCACACAGCAAAACGGCGGCCGAAAGCAACCACGAAGTGCTCGCCCAAAGTTTCATTGAACTTCTCCCAGACAGATTTTGGTGATCTCGCTCCAATTTGGCCTCGAAATCATGGCAATTGTGCGTCTGTCAGCAGCCACTGGTGTCCAACCGTTCGATGTCCTGTCGAACCCGATCAGCAACTTGGTCCCTGCAGCTAGAAGTTTCTGCCGTTCGGCAACATGGCGTCGTTGTAGATCAGAACATTCACAAGCGGTTCGTGCGCCGCGTCTCCGGGACACGGGCCGAGAAACGGATCAAACTCAGGATGGTCGATCCAGGCGTCCGCAAGTGTCCCGTCGCGATCGGTGATCACGAATGTCGCGGCGTGTAGGTACTGCCACTGCGGCAGCATCGAGGGATTCAACGCCGCTACGTTTCGAGTGAACGTCACCAGAGCCGGTGTCAGCAGACTGTTCGCCAACGTGTTGCCGGCGAGCTTCAGATCGATGGCGCCGGAGTAGACGCGGGTATCACACACGGCACCGACGCTTCGGTAGGGGAAACCGGCGTCGATCGAAATCCCTATTCTATTCCCGTCGATTCGATTGCCCCGCACCAGCGCATGGACGTGGCCCGAAGATTGCGAGTCGCCTGGCGCGCCGAGGTCCCGGCGCAGGATGAACACTCGCAGCCCGAAGCTCTGGGATGGATTAAGAGTATTGTCGCTGAGATCGTTGCCGCGAACGACAGCATTGAGTTCGTCGCCGAGCTCCGGAATGTTGATGCTCGCGCCATTCAACAACACACCGCCAAGGCTGTTGCGCACCGATCGGTTCCCTGTGAAGGCGATGGTGGACGGTGATGCAGAGTATCCGCCGGTGAAAATCGCGCCCGTTCCCACGCCGCTGAAATGATTGCCGGTCACGTGTCCGGACGACGCCACGGATTGCATGCCGAGGAACGCCGGAGCGCGGAAAATATTGTTCGCGAGCCAATAATCCTGGACGCGAGTGAAAAGCACCTCAATGCCTGTCGCGGTGCCTTCAAAGACGAAACCGCTGATGTGAACGCCGTTAGCGACGCCGCCGTCGCTGCGGCCGACGACAATCAGTGATTGCGACCCGAGGGGATTGGTGGCAAATATCCGCGTCTCCGTGCCCGCCGCCACTTCACCAGTCGGCCAAGGGTCATCACTATCGACCTGCTCGGTCGACCCACGCAGATCCAGTGAGCGGTCGATCACCAGGGGCTCAGCGAGAGCGTAGTCACCGGGCTCGACCTTGATCACCACCGCGCTGGAAGTGGCGTGCGCGGCAGCGACCGCCTCAGGTAGATTGTTGTAAGGGAATCTCACGCTGCCTTTCCCGCCGGGCTTAGCATCGTCGTCCACGTGAATGACGACTTGGTTTGCCGCTAAGACCGGAATTCCAACAATGACCAGGATCGCGGCGCTTAGTAACACCAAACACGTCAGCCTCTTTCGCATATCGACTCCCTTTTTCTCATTGGCGTCGCCCGATGGAGACGCGCGGACACGATCGAGCACCCTCGGGGCTACCGTCAAACGGCAATGCGCGGAATTGCCGCCATGCCGTCGAATGCCGTGCTTTACCGTCGTCTTCGTAAGGCGATACAATCGGGTCCCCCGGGCTTGCGACAACCACCGACCAACCAGGAGAGCGCTTTGGGCGAACCAACCCCTGGCACACTGCCATCCGTGAGACCGCCCGAAGACCGGCTGGATTCGTGGAAGGAAATCGCGGCTTACCTCAGCCGCGACGTGACCACGGTCCAGCGTTGGGAGAAGCGGGAGGGGATGCCCGTTCACCGCCACCAGCATGACCGGATGGGCTCGGTCTATGCGTTCAGCTCGGAACTCGATGCCTGGGAGCAAAGCCGCAAACTGCGTTTGGAGGAGGAAGAGAAAGAGCATACGGCGGAGACGCCGGTGGCTGTGGAAAGTGACGGCGCCCGACTAGAATCGCGCGTACTCCGGTGGGGCGTGCGAACTTCGATACTGTTCGCCGCAATTGCTTTATTCGCGGTCGCGGCCGTCTTCATTTACAGGCGGCTGTGGGCTCCTGCGGCAACAGTCCAGCGTGCCCTCAGCCGCCTTACCTTTGATACGGGCCTGCAATTCGGCGCTACCTGGTCACCGGATGGCGGCTTCATTGCCTACTGTTCCGACCGGGGAGGCAAGTTCGACATCTGGGTGCAGAAGGTCAGCGGCGGCGACCCGGTACAGATCACCACAGCGCCAGGTCAAAACTGGCAGCCAGACTGGTCGCCGGACGGGAAGTACATCGCTTATCGCTCGGAAGATGGTGAGGGCGGTTTGTTTGTCGTGCCCGCGCTTGGCGGTAAAGGGCTGGAAAGGAGAATCGCGACCTTCGGATATCGTCCTCGCTGGTCGCCCAACGCCTCACAGATCCTGTTCCAGACAACACAAGTCTACGGTCTCAACCGGATTTATGTGGTGGATCTTGACGGGAGTGCGCCGCGGGAAATTGCAGCGGAGTTCTTATCGCGCAAAGCGGTCGGGCTCTGGAATAGCGCTTTGTCTGCTGCTTGGCATCCCGATGGCAAGAGAGTTTCCATCTGGCTGGGGCAAGAACAACCGAGCCCCAGCTTTTGGACACTGCCTATTGCTGGAGGCGCCGCGGTCAAGTCGACAGTTCCTTCCCATCTCGTCAAGCAGTTGGGAGACGTCGCTGTCGTCGGTGTGGAGCAAACCTGGGGGGAAGATTCGACGTTCTCCTGGGCGCCTTCGGGAAATGCGATTTATTTCGAGCGTACATCCCGAGGTGTCCGGAACATCTGGAAGATGAACGTCGATCCGGAAACGTTACAGGGCACTGCGATCGAGCGCCTGACCACCGGCCCAGGCCATGACACAGACCTCGCTATTTCCGCCGGCGGCAGGATGGCCTTTACCGCCGAGACCCAACATATCCGGGCTTGGGTCTTTCCGTTCGACGCCACCCGTGGCCGGCTGACCGGCGCTGGGCAGGCTTTGACCCCGCCTGCTTTGAAGGTTACAGGGGGGCTAGGCCTGACTCGGGATGGCAGCAAACTGGCCTTTTCCGGTAACCGTTCCGGCAAATTGGACCTCTGGCAAAAATCTCTGATAGACGGTCGCGAGTCTCCGATCGCGGCGGACGACTACGATCGCATGGGGCCTCAGTGGTCTCCCGATGGTACCCGCCTCGCGTACACTCGAGCCAAGGCCGGCGGTAGCCAGGTTATGCTCTGGTCCAGCCAGAGCCGCAACGAAGAATCGCTCACAACCTTTACCCAAACTTTCTGGGGGGTGTGGGATTGGTCTCCCGATGGCGAGTGGATCCTTGTATCGCATACCGACGGCCCCACCAGCAAAGCAGAAATCTTGGCGTTACCCGTGGCCGCCGCGCCTGCAGCGGAAACGGTGTCACGAAAAATTGCTTCCAGCCCGGCCGCCGCTCTCTGGCAGGCTTACTTCTCTCCCGACGGACGATGGATCGTCTTCGAAGCCGCAACCAGGTTGCCCACGAAAGCGGAATCCAGACTCTACGTAGTGCCCGCTGCGGGCGGAACGTGGATCCGCCTTCTGGAAGGCGAGCATTGGGACGACAAGCCTCTCTGGTCTCCCGACGGAAACATGATTTACTTTGTCTCTAATCGTGGCGGCTTTTTCAATGTGTGGGGAATTCACTTCGATGCGACCAAAGGGAAGCCAGTTGGAGAGCCCTTCCGCGTGACGGCATTCGAAACTCCTGCCCTGATGCTCGCATCCCCGATCGATACAGTGGAGCCTTCCATCACGCAAAACCGCCTCGTGCTGAACCTGGAAGATCTTTCCGGCAGCATCTGGGTGCTGGATAACGTGGGCCAGTAGAGAGCAGACGGCCCATCGAATAGGGTTGCGAGAGGGTGCTCAACCAAAGTCTCCCCTTTCTCCGATAAAAGCAATTGTGGCGATGGTTCGCGGAATCCGCGTTAGACGAAGCCAACTTTTCGGAATGTGGAGAGGAGTAGCTGTTGTAATCAGGCGTTTGCGCTCAGAGCCCGGTCAGTAAGTGCTATGGCGATATTTCCCCAACTGACAAAGAGCGCTTGCGTTTTGCCGAGGGCTGCGGGCCAGCCACATTGCAACCCACTGCTCTATAGGTTCTCTTGGATGAAGCGGGGACTGAGGTGAACGTCGAGTTGTACCAGTGGTGAATCACCAACCGCCTTAAAGCTGTGGATCTCGCCGGCCTTGATGACAAAGATGTCTCCAGCGCTGCCCTCGAAGGTCTTGCCGCTTACTGTCCACACCCCCCGGCCTTCACGGATGAACTGGATCTCGTCATAAGGATGCCGGTGCGGACCCGGCCCCGAACCGGGCTTCCCATGGAATAGGAACACCGAAACACTGGTGTTGCCCTGCTCAGCTCCGACAAACTCATGCGAACTACCAACAAAAGGCAGGTTCTCTTGGCGCACGTGATACATCTTTCGTCACCCTCCTGCCAGGATTTGATGACTGTGGCCACGGTATGGCTCCGCGAATACCAATGAGTGTAATGGCGATTTGGACGAAGCCGCTGGCGCGGCGGACGCTTCCGCGTGTTCGTAGGGCGGCTTTTTTGCGTGGATCAAGATTTCTTCTGTGCGGACGACGATGGATGATAATATTCGGACCGTGCTGAAGACTTGGGTTCAAGAAAAACTGGCATCTTGGCGTCGTTTAGGCGATGAAATGGCGAAACGGCCATTGAAAACCCATACTATATATTTATAGCCCTCCGCATCCGCCGCAAACGCCAGCGGCTTCGTCCAAATCCCCCTATCGCAAGTGCCCCGGCGGGGCACACTCGGGTCCACGCGGGAGCTCGGCGCCGGCGCACTTGTCGATAGGGTACTAAGATTTTTCGCCAACAACGTTTTGAGATAGCGCCAACTCCATGGCGTTCATTGACTTGCCCGTTTCAGAGACGTAAGATTCGCGCCGGTGATCGGGCGAACCATCTCGCACTCCAGTATCCTCGAGAAGCTCGGTCGAGGGCGGTATGGGTGTGGTCTATAAAGCACGGGACACCCATCTCGATCGTTTCGTCGCCATCAAAGTCCTGCCGCCGGAGAAAGTGACTGATCCCGAGCGCAGGCAGCGATTCGCGCAAGAAGCCAAGGCCGCTTCAGCGCTTAACCATCCCAATATCATCACCGTTCACGATATCGATGAAGCCGATGGCGTGTCCTTCATTTCGATGGAATTCGTCGCCGGAAAGACGCTCGATAGCTTGATCCCTCGCCATGGCCTCCGCCTCAGTGACGTACTGAAGTACGCCATACAGATCGCCGACGCGCTGGCCAGAGCGCACGCTGCCGGCATTATTCATCGGGATCTTAAGCCCGGCAACATCATGGTGACCGAGCAGGGGCTGGTGAAGGTGCTCGACTTCGGCCTCGCGAAACTCACCGAAGCCGCACCCGCCGGAGAGCAGGAAGCCACGCGCACTATGAAGCCGGCCACCGAGGAAGGCACGATCGTCGGCACGGTGGCGTACATGTCGCCGGAGCAGGCCGAGGGGAAGAAGGTCGATGTCAGGTCCGACGTCTTTAGCTTTGGGGCGGTGCTTTACGAGATGGTCACCGGGCAGAAAGCATTTCAAGGTGACTCGAAGATGTCCACGCTGGCTGCCATCCTGCACAAAGACCCGAAACCTGCCGGCGCGATCTCAACGGCTCTGCCTCGCGATCTTGAGAAGATCATCACCCGCTGCCTGCGCAAGGACCGGGAGCGGCGGCTTCAGTACATGGCGGATATCAAGGTTACCCTTCAGGAACTGAAGGAAGAATCGGATTCCGGGACGCCCGGAGCTCAGACCGCGATGCGGCCATCGCGGCGACTCTGGGTTTGGGCTGCAGCTGCATTGGTTGTCCTGGCGATGGCCTTCGCCACCTGGCTCTTTCGCGGGACTGCCAGAAAACCGGCGGCGGCGCCCGAAGTGATCCCTCTCACCAGCTATGCAGGTTTTGAGAACTCCCCGAGCTTTTCCCCGGACGGCAATCAGGTGGCTTTTTCCTGGAACGGAGAGAAGCAGGACAACTTTGATATCTACGTCAAGCTGATTGGCTCTCCGACGCCCCTGCGGCTGACGACGGACGCGGCTGAGGACAGAAGTCCGGCCTTTTCCCCGGACGGACGATCCATTGGCTTTGTTCGGGCGTCGAAAGAGCGTGCCGCCTTCATTGTCATCCCCGCCATCGGCGGCCCGGAACGCCTGGTGGCCGAGGTCGTCCCTGATCCTCTATACGCTTTCGGGCCCGCGTTCGCCTGGTTCCCTGACGGCAGGTCGATAGTGACTAACGGGCTGACACTGTTGTCTACCGAGAGCGGCGAGACACGCAGCTTGACATCGCCGCCGATGAAATCGTTACCTGATTTTTCTCCGGCCGTCTCGCTCGACGGGAGCGCCATTGCGTTCAGCCGCTCGACCAGCGTGTCTGTCTCGGATATTTACCTACTCGACCTAGACGAAGACCTCAAGCCCAAAAGAGAGCCGAGACGGCTGACTTTTTTGAAGCGTAACACCTATAGTCCCGCCTGGACTCCGAATGGATGGGAGATCATCTTTGCCTCCGGAGTTTTCTTTAGTCCGGGCCTCTGGAGAGTATCGACTTCCGGCTCCGGGGAGCCGGAGCAACTCCCATTTACTGGAGAGGTCTCCTGGCCCGCGATCTCCCGAAGCGGTAACCGGCTGGCGTACCAGTGGGATGTGTCGGACCGCAACATCTGGCGTCTCTCGCTATCGGTCTCGGGAGCGGCCGCCGGCCCCCCGGTTCGACTCATCGCATCCACGCGCTCCGAACACAGTGCGCAATACTCTCCCGACGGCAAGCGGATTGCCTTTGAATCCAACCGCACGGGCGTCTATGGCGTCTGGATAAGCGATGCGGAGGGTGCCAACGCCGTGGAACTGTTTTCGCGAGCCGGCGCGCAATGCGGCAGCCCGCGCTGGTCGCCGGATGGGCAACGTGTCGCCTTCGATTCCAATGCGGAGGGGAATATCGATATCTATATCATTCGTTCGGGTGGAGGTAAGGCAGTCCGTCTTACCACGGATTCCGCGGACGACCGCATCCCCAGCTGGTCACGAGACGGCAATTGGATCTATTTTGCGTCGGAACGGAGCGGACGATACGAGGTTTGGAAGGCGCCGGCCGTAGGAGGAGAAGCTATCCAGGTTACGCGGAACGGGGGCTGGGTAGCGTTTGAGTCGCCCGATGGGAAGTTTGTCTATTACACGAAAGAAGTGGCTTCGTCTGCTCTTTGGAAAATGCCAGTGAGTGGCGGCGAGGAGAGCCAGGTGCTCCCGTCTGTGTTCCGGTCCGCTTTTTCTCTCGTCAACGATGGGATCTATTTCAGTCCGGAGCCAAGCGCCGATAGGAAGTATTCCATTCAGTTCCTGAGCTTCGCCACCGGCAAGGTGAAAACGGTCGTTCCTATTCCGGGGCAGGTATCCTACATTTTCAACGTCTCCCCGGACGGCCGCTCCCTCCTGTACACGCAGCTCGACGAAGCCGGCAGCGACCTGATGTTGGTGGAGAACTTCCGGTAGGCGTACCTCTTATGATCTTCTGGCACAAAAAGCGTCGGTCACGTCAGGCTTATTCCTTGAGCAGATCGTTCTCCCCAGGATGAATGCGTAAGTGAACGAAATCAGGCGATAGCGCTCAAAACCCTCCCAGTCCATACTCTCCTAATGCTTGCATCACCCAGAGGGTTTGCCGTAGTTCCAATCCTGCGGCATGGGAGGCCGTCGCCATGGGCAAACACAGAATCAAGCCGAATTACCGTCGCCGAGTGCTTCGGCTTCCAGATTTGGATCATTGCAAATTGGCGGTGCTCAACAGCCTCGGCTCACCCGCCTCGCGACGCGTGTACGAATACGCCATCGACCAATTCATCGCCTGGTACTGCTCCGAGCCTCGTTTGGCCTTCAACCGCATCGTCGTCGTGCGCTACCGCATGTACCTGGAATCACGCAGTCTGGCCGCGAACACCATCAACCAGCAACTCGCTGCCGTGCGCCGGCTAGCACACGAGGCCGCCGACTCGGGCTTGCTGAGTCCCGAGTTGGCTGCGGGGATCAGCCGAGTGAAAGGAGTCAAGCAACTCGGGTTTCGCTCTGGTAATTGGTTGAGCGCAGAGGAGAGTTCGGAAGTACTCAAGTGTGCTCGTGGAAATAGCATGCGAGCGAAGCGCGACTACGCCATGCTGGCCTTGCTGTTTGGTTGTGGTTTTCGCAGATCGGAACTTGTGGGCCTGGAGTTGGATGAAATCCAGACGCGCCAGGGGCACTGGGCGGTAGTAGACCTGATCGGCAAGGGCGGCCACATCCGCACGGTGCCCATTCCACAATGGGTCAAAGCGGCACTCGATCAGTGGGTAGTAGCAGCCAGGGTGACGGAGGGGAGGATCTTTCGAGCAGTTGCCAGGGCGGGAAAGGTGTGGGGAAAAGGCATCTCGCAGAATGTCGTGTGGTACGTAGTCAAGGGTTGCTGCGAGAGAGCGGGCTTGGAGCATATTGCGCCGCATGACTTGCGGAGAACCTGCGCGAAACTGTGCCACAGTAGCGGGGGCGAGCTGGAGCAGATTCAATTCTTGCTGGGGCATGCATCCGTCCAGACAACGGAACGCTATCTCGGCTGCAAACAGAATCTCGGACATCCAGTGAACGACCTTTTTGAGCTCAGAACGGAGGGGCGGCCGCAGGAAAACGATGATGAATCCGCCACAGTGAAAGCGTCCGACCCTGTAGAAAAGGCATCTGGGCAAGGGGTAGAATGCCGCCACGGAGGACCGGACCATGACCAGCCCGTCTGCGACGCAAGACAGCTATCCCTACCAGAACGAACCGATTTGGTCGAGGTCAGAAAAGGTGATCGCCCGCACAGCCTTCGACGCTGCCCTGGGGCGAGAGCTTCACGAGGTGATTCAGGAAGCAAAGAGGATGGCCAGCCAGATCCAGCAGTCGTCGGATCTGTGGGACTTGGAACATTACCTGACCCAACGTCGTAAAGAGATCGACCGCAAGTACGACTATCGGTATTCGCAACTCACGCAGGTGTTCGGGAGACTTTTGTACGAAAAGCGACTCCGTCAGGAAGAGCTGCGCGGCTTACGCGAGGACAAGCTGAAGCCGATCCGTTCTTTCGCCAAATTCTTAGCGGAGGACGCGGCCTGATCTGCATTCTGAGCGCTATCGCCTGGTAACGACAGTTGACGACGTGCAGTTCAAGATGCAAGACAGTGGCGCCGCCATGTGCGAGCTTACGCGGCTTTAACAGTTGGCTAGGTTGGGTGGATAGAAGTGGATAGAATATGTGCCTCACTCAATTAGTTTGTCCAATTACGGCCGGTATTGTCCACAAACGAACGCCTGCCTCCCATCTGGATCGCTTAAGTTCTTGCATTTCAGCGCCGAGAAGAGGAATCGCTTTTGCTTTGGACTCATCCTCGTGGAGGAGTCCTTTGCTTACCTTCTGGCAAGACTTCAGATTTGCCGCGCGGCTGCTGGGAAAAAATCCAGGATTCACGCTCGTCGCAGTCCTCACCCTAGCCCTCGGCATTGGTGCGAATACCGCGATCTTCTCGGTCGTCAATTCGGTGCTGATCCGGAACCTCCCTGTCAAAGAACCTCAGCAACTCGTCTTTCTCACCAATCCCGACAACCATGGCATCGAACAAGGTTTTGCCGACGGAAACCGCGACTTTCTCACCTACGCCGAGTTTCAGGAGCTGTCGAAAAATAACGACGTCCTGTCCGGTTTGGCTGCTTCGGCGAGTGAGGGAGCGAAGCTCAGCGTCGGAATTGAGAACCAAGGGCAGGTCTCCGAGGGCACCCGGGTCCAGATCGGCCTTGTGAGCGGATCGTACTTTTCCGTCTTGGGCGTAGATCCCGTTCTTGGTCGCCTGTTCAGTACCGAAGTTGATGCAGTGCGCGAAGCCAGTCCTGTCGCGGTGGTCAGCTACCGTTTCTGGCAGGACCAACTCGAGGGAAATCGCGCGGCGCTTGGACGCAAAATACGGATACGCGGTACATGGTTTGACGTAATCGGCGTGACGCCTTCCGTATTTGGCGGAGAGACGGTTGGAGTTTCAACCGACGTGTGGGTCCCGCTGAGCATGCAATCTGAGATTTATCCGGGCCGCGATTACCTCTCATTGGAAACAAAGCCGTTTCACAAAACCGAGTGGCTGCAAGCAATCGGACGCCTGAAGCAAGGGGTGGGAATCGACCGCGCAAACGCCAGCCTGAATGCGGTCTTCCAGCAGCTGCTGCAGTCGCAAACCGATCAGATGTCTGCGGAGGAGCGGCGCACGTTTATGAATCAGCACTTGGCCGTCGTCGAAGGCAGCCGTGGGGCCTCGACGCTGCGTGGAGATTTCACCAAACCGCTGCAGATTCTGATAGGAGTCGTCGGCCTAATTCTCCTGATCGCGTGCGCCAATGTGGCGAACATTTTGTTGGTTCGTTCCGTCGCGAGACAAAGGGAACTAGCCGTCCGAGCCACCATGGGAGCTGGAGCCTGGAGGTTGATGCGTCAGTTGCTGACCGAAAGCATTCTTCTTGCCACCATCGGCGCCGCTTTTGGCCTTCTTCTTGCGCGTTGGGCAGATGCCGCTCTGGTTCGGTTGGTCTCCGGCGGAACCGATCTAATCCCGCTCGACGTGCATCTGGATTCCAGAGTACTGATGTTCACGCTTTCCATTGCCGTCTTGACCGGAATCCTGTTCGGTCTTGTGCCTGCGTTGCGTGCCGCTCGCTTGGACCTCAACCCAATTCTGAAAGGAACATCGCGCGGCATCACCGGTGGAGGCTCACAAGCAGGGCGCGTGCCGGTTGCAAAGATTCTCGTTGTGGTGCAGGTCGCCTTGTCGTTAGTGCTCTTGGTTATGGCCGGTCTGTTTCTCCGCAGCTTTAAGAATCTGGCGAGAGTGCCGATCGGATACGACAATGATCACCTGTTGTATTTCAGCGTCAGCCCGCTCTCCTATGGCTATAAGGGGCCGGAGGTCACCCAACTTTTCCAAGAGATGATTGACCGCTTGGACGCGCTCCCGGCCGTACGCGGAACGACCTTGATGGACAACGGTTTATTCGGGGGAGGAGACTCCAACTCTGACATATCCGTTGAAGGAGCCAAACCCACCACCGCCGGACCGCAAGACTCTCGCTGGGACATGGTTGGGCCAAATTACTTCTCAACGGCGGGGATTCCGATACTCTACGGACGCGAAATTGGACCGCAAGACAGTGGACGTGGCCAGCGCGTTGGATTGGTCAATCAGACGGCGGCTCGTTATTATTTCGGCGATGCGAATCCAATCGGAAAGCGCATGGTGGTAAAGACGACGCTGAGTTCATCGGACTTTGTTGTTATCGGCGTTGTGGCGGATTCCAAACACGGCAGCGTCCGGGAGAAGCCACAGCGGCGGTTCTACATTCCATTTTTCAATCCCATTGGTGAGGCGAACTCCGCTAATGTCCTGGTCCGCACATCTGCGGATCCAGCCTTCGCAGCATCGACGATTCGCGCCGCTGTGAAACAGATGGCCGGGAATTTGCCGCCGATAGACATTCAAACCATGAATCAGCGCATCTCTCAATCACTGACCAGCGATCGCACAATAACCGAACTCTCGGGAGCTTTCGGTCCTCTTGCGATGATTTTGGTTTGCATCGGGCTCTACGGCGTCATGTCCTATGCGGTAACCGGCCGCACCGGCGAGATCGGAGTTCGCATGGCGCTTGGGGCGCAGCGCAAGAGCGTTCTTTGGCTCATTCTGCGCGAATCCCTGTTGCTGATTGTGATAGGCGTGGGCATCGGAGTGCCCGCGAGCTTTGGAGCAAGCCAGTGGATCGCGAGTTTGCTGTTCGGCGTAAAGCCGGCAGATATCGCAGCTCTCAGCCTGGCAGCGGCGATATTGTTCGCGGCTGGTACTCTCGCCTGTTACTTTCCGGCGCGTCGCGCCATGCGCGTCGAGCCTACAGTAGCGCTGAGATATGAATAGATGGCAAGACCAAGTGCCGGGCTTGGCAGGTGTCTGTGAAGATTGATTGGCGAAAAATCGCGATATCGCTCATTGACAAAATCTGGCCCCCGACACCTCGACAGAGTAGGGTTTCTGGTTTTGACCGGCTCCCCCTCTGAAAACACACTTCCTGCCTTGACCCGCAAAACCGTGCCTTAAACGTGACCCTTCTTTCGCCGTGATATGTAGCACGACCGCCATTCTCGCTGGTTTCCCAAAGTGCCTCCGTGCGGGCTGGTTTTCGGGTAAGTAGTTGATGTCAAAATGAGTTGAGAAGAAATCGCGACCTGAAGTCGGATGATCGGCCGTCAGAGGGCTGGAATTTGCGTCTTCGGGCACACAGTCATCTCGGTTCTGGCATTTGGATATGCTGAGCGTGGGCCACGAGTTGGTCTACATGCTATGGAGTTGCAGGAATTTCGCGATTTTCTCTTGCACGACGATCCGCCAAGAGAGCTAAGCCTCGCACTAGTCGCGTTGTGGTGGGACGCCAAGGGCGACTGGAGGAGAGCCCACGAATCGGCGCAACAGGACGAAGATCCGGCAGGCGCGTGGGTCCACGCCTATCTCCATCGCAAGGAAGGAGACTCCTCCAATGCCGCGTACTGGTACCAGTGGGCCGGCAAGTCTTCAACCGGCATGTCGCTGGAGCAAGAGTGGGAGGAGATTGCTGGTTCACTGCTTGGATGACGCAGGCCCTCGGGCGGCTGAGCAGATTCACGGCCCGACGTGCCCGAGGAAGATGCGAATCCCCAAAATATGCGCTCGGTCTGTTCCGATTTGTCGTATGCTGCTCCCGTCCGGAATTCGTTTCTGCATGTTTCGCGCGCGAAATTTGTACCGTTTTTGTAACGCCGACCCGGCAAACTGGCTTTTTTAGCACTTCTAGCACTTCGTGAATTCAATAACTTACGTCGAATCAATCAAGTGAATAGTTCGACTCCCGCCGCCTCCACCACCTTTATTTTCAATAACTTACTAAGATTAGCGCGACTAAAACCCATTTAATCTGCTCGCCAGACTTGACTTTCGGGCGTGGGTTCCTGTTCAGCAGCGATCAGAGTCGTTTTTCAGCTTCCTTTATTGACCCTGCCGGCCGGTTCTGGGCGGTAACTTCCGAATGGCCGAAAATCCAGACAGATTGTTCCAAAAGGACCTGCGGGAGAAAGACTCGGTTGCGATGACTCCGCTGCATCGCAACTTGGCCAACAGACGTTGATACATTTCCATCGCACTAGCGTAGCTATGTTCGCTCTTTCACCTTGGCGATTGCGCCTGGATCACGGGCAAACCTGAAGTAATCCCAAGGTAAGAGTTGCCGACCAACCATCCGGAACACGCATCACCGCGCGAAATTTCATTGCGGGTGTTGTACTTCCGCTCATAACGGCGATAACGCAACTCCCTCGAATA
>Ga0209526_10001716_pt1 | contig 14724 bp, 13 predicted proteins | sample JacPinW_OM2H0_M1_FD_188566 | JGI IMG/M metagenome (GOLD analysis project Ga0209526, IMG submission 188566) | Forest soil microbial communities from Algoma, Ontario, Canada - Jack Pine, Ontario site 1_JW_OM2H0_M1 (SPAdes) (version 2) | ecosystem: Environmental > Terrestrial > Soil > Boreal... | reverse complement strand
CTAACCCTCGAGTAACAACCCGTTGGTAGCCGGCGCGGTCCATCGCCTCCATCACCGCCGCTGCAGTCCCGCCAGGCGTGGCCGCTTCGTGCAACATAGCAGCCAGCGAGAGGTCGCCCTCATGCCAGGTGAGGACCGCATCCGCAAGGGCGTGAGCCGCTGCGGTCAACGCAGTTTTTTGATTCAAACCCACTTTCTCGGCAGCCCGCGCGAGAGTGGCGAGGGCATGGTAGCCATGGCTCGGAGAGTAAGTGACGGTGAAGACGTCCAGTTTGTCCTCGCGAATCTCAAGGATCGGCCCTACCTTGGCGAATAGATTCTTGACTTCGCTTCTGGCGGCAGCGGGAAAACTCTGATCAAAGGCTAAGGCAGTCAGACCTCGCCGGCTGCGGCAGAGAGGACTCGGCATGGCCCGCGCCCATCGAACAGGCAGCCCCAGTCGTCCACGAAGTTTGCAGAGCGGTATCCCGGCGGCGAGGCTAACAGCCGCCAGGGGACGGTCAAGCTTCCCAATCTTTCGCAAAAGATCGGCAACCGAGCTTGGCCGCACGGCAATGATTAGAAGCTGAGCTTGCGCGACCGCGCGCTGCAGATCCTGCTCGATGGTGACGCCATAAAGCCTCTTCAATCGCCGGAGTTTCTCGGGATGGCGATCGTAAACCAGAATCGGCTTGTGGTGTCTGACCAAGTGCAATCCCGCGAGTAATGCCGCTGTGATGCGCCCGCCGCCAAGAAAGACTGTAGCTTTCACGCGAGTTCCGCACAGGCCGAGTCGGCCGCTTCGATGAGTTTTTGAACGTCATTTTCGGTATGAGCCGTGGATATGATCCAGTGGAGCCCGTTGGAAGGACTCCTGTAGATGCCACGCGCAAGAAGGAGATGGACGAACCTCGAGTAGCGCGCGGTATCGACGTAGGTGCAGTAGTCACGATAGTCGTGGATGGCCTTACGTTCGGTGAAGATCTGAAACATCGGGCCGAAGCCCTGCACGATGGCCTTCACTTTGCGCCGGCGAAATACATCGCGGCCTGTGACGGCGACGCTCGCGCCTTCTTTGGCGAAAAGGATCGCCGTGGCTTCGCCGATGCCGGAGGTTCCTCCGGTGATAAGAGCGACTTTGTTTTGCAAGCGCATGTAATACGTCTTGGTGAGCCTCTCCCCAGCGGCTGAAGCCGTGCCCTTCCCGAAACATCGAAAGCAGCCTTACCCTGATCCCGCCAATCCTCCGCCGTCGACAATCAATGCCGTTCCAGTCACGAACGAAGCTGCATCGCTAGCCAGATAGAGAGCTGCCTGCGCGATCTCCACCGGCTTGCCAATTCGGCCAAGCGGCCGCTGCGCGGACTCCGCCAGAAAGCGCTCTTCCTTTTCCCCGAGCTGGTACGCTTCGTTGCGCAGCATGTTCGTGTCTGTGTCGCCGGGGCAGATGCAGTTTACGCGAATATTCTGTGATCCGTGATCGATCGCCATGGCCTTGGTCAGTAGAACCACGGCGCCCTTGGAGGCACAATAGACAGCAGCACGCGGTCCTCCAGCCAAACCCCAGCCGGATGCCGTGTTGATGATGGAACCTTCGCCAGCTTTGGCCATGATCGGGACTACCAACCGCGACAGCAAGAAAATAGATTTTACGTTGACCGCCATAACTCGGTCCCAGTCGTCTTCGCTCAACTCGAGCACGGAGGCGCGGCAGATGATTCCGGCGTTGTTGAACAAAATGTCGATTCGGCCAAACTCGCGAAGGGTGTGATCCACCACACTCTGGCAATCGGCGGATCTCGTCACGTCGCCAGCCTTGAAGATGGCGCGGCCGCCATTTTGAGTGATTTCGTGAGCAGTGGCTTGTCCCCCTAGCTGGTTGATATCGGTTATGGCAACGGCGGCGCCTTCGCGGGCGAACAGCAGCGCGGTGGCCCGTCCGATACCGGAGGCGCCACCGGTGATGAGAGCGACTTTGCTGTCGAGAACGCGGTCCGGCATAGTCTGTGCGAATCGCCCGGAAACGTGGAGACTCTGTGCAAAACGCAAAATCTCGTCATTCCGAGGTCCGACGCGACCAGGAATCTGCAGTTTCTGAGGAGGTCCTCGAACTGCAGATCTGTCGCTTCGTTGAGATGACAATAAAACACTCTTCCACAACTGTGTCAGCTTAATTCGCTGACTCGGACAACCAGGATTTGACCCGCGATTGGAGCCTATCCCTCCCTCTTGCCTACACTATCTCCAAGTTGCTTTCCGCATGCACGCGCTCCCTTGCCCAGGCAACCGCATCAGCAAGCGTGACGGTGAATGGACGGAAGGTTACACCAAGCTCCTTCGATGCCTTAGCCGAAGTTACGCTGAGGCGCTCGTTCATCAGACGTATGGCTTCGACAGACATCGGGCTAGTTCTTCCTGTGATTCGAGACCAGGTTTCCGCTGCGGTAGCCAGCGCAATGGCCGCCGCAAAAGGAATTCGCCGGTTCGGTGGCTCTCTCCCAGTCAACGCCGCAAGGTTGGCTACAAGCTCGGCAAAGCCACCACTGAATATGTACCGCGCTCCAGAGCACCCGATTTCCGCAATGCGGAGCATACCGGCAGCAACGTCCCGTGCATCCACAAGCGACGAGCCACCCCGCGGCACCCCTGGCGGCAGCTTGTACGCGAGCGCATCGAAAACAAGCTTCCCACTCGGTGTCGGTCCGGCATCGTGCGGTCCCCACATCCATGAAGGAAGGACCGATGCGATAAAGAAGCGCTTTTCGCGTGAGAACTCGCGTAATAGCGGTTCGACCTGTCGCTTGCTCTTCAGGTAAAGATTTTTCATTGAGCCCGGCCATGGAGCGGTTTCTTCATCACCCGGCGAACCATCTGACTGCAGTCCGATCAGGCCCGCTGAACTCGTATCGACCATCTTCTTCACACCCTTGGCATAGGCTGCTCGAGCAAGATCCATCGTGCCCTGCACATTTATGAGTTCAACCGCATTGGAATGATCACCGGGCGCGTAGTATTCCCGGAAATAAGCGGCGGTGTGGAAGACGACATCAACCTCTCCAAGAGTATTCGCGAATCCAGCCACATTACTCATATCGCCTACGACGATGCGGGCGGAGGTGTCTCCAAGTTCGCGCTTCGCCTTGTCCTCAGATCTCGCCAGTGCTCGTACCTCGTGGCCGGCCCGAAGAAGAGTACGGATCAGATTGTTTCCCAAGAGTCCGGTGCTCCCTGTAACAAACGCGCGCATGTGGACTCTCCCGTCCCCCCCAGCCGGAACTTTGTCTCTGCAAAGTTCGGAGGCCCATTCTCTTTTTGGGATTATTGGAGGCGCCATAGCCTTCCTTGGGGGCACCGACAAACTTCTTGTCCAGCTTCTCGTTCATATCTCGCCGTGGAACACCGACACGGCGTAGACACCTCCGGGAAGGTCCCCGAAGACAATTTGCGCACTCGAAGTTTGAGGGTCAATATCGGCTGCTTGTGTACGGACAGCCTTCGATGCGTCGTTCGGAAACGCTTTGGCATCCTGGAACAGAGCAGCTCGAATCTTTCCTTTAGCATTCCGCGCCCCCGTAACTCGAACCGTCAAAGTCGCTGTGCCTACTGCTTGCAATGCGAGTGGCGCCGAGAATCGCGGCGCCATGCTCAAGAACAATCCAATCGATAGGGTTACAAGGCCTGGAAAGCGACGGACTTGGACGCTTCTTTGTATCACTGTGTTCTCCCTTGGTCTAGAAACGACGAGATCAAGCTCCGCTTACCTGGGTCGCAATTGCCGTGCATCATCATCCTTACATACAGGCACAGGCGGGGGCCTTTCAGCGAGCAATCAATATGAAAAATGTGCGCATGGGTTGAGGCATCTGCGGGGCAAACTCACGAAACAGATTGCCTGCCGCGAATAGCCCCAATCGAATGGTGGCTCGCTGACCCACGTGTGTAACATCGTTGAAGCCTGCGGGGAGATAAGTGTTTGCAACGAATCCGCCCGCGGCCATGCGTCGCCCGATTGCTTTGTACCTCGATTTCATGGCTGCTTTTCCAAGGTTGAACTAGAATATATGTTGCTTGTGTCAACATCATACGAATCAGATGTGGCGTCTGTCAACATGGTTGCAAGGAAAATGCAGTTTTTGGTCCAAGGGCGGGATCGTTGCTCCTGTCAACACCGAGACGTATACTGGCACCAGAAAATGCGGCCACGGAAACCCTATCACCACGGGCACTTGCGGGATGCCTACTTGAAGCGGCGATTCGATTGATCGCCGAAGTAGGACCGGCTGGCTTTACTTTGCGGGAGGTAGCACGACGGGCGGGGGTTTCACACAACGCGCCTTATCGGCACTTTCAGGAAGGGCGTGGGCAAAGCACCAACTGGGCTTGGAGGACGCACCCCCACCTTGTGGGAGTTTTCCGCCGCCCAAAGACCGCGTGGGGTCGCCTCCGCCCAGTGTTTCACACAAGAGTCGGTGCAGGTGGCGTTCTACACGCGCGCATGACAGGGTCACACAGAAGGAGGAGACATATGCCTCCGTAGATATGCCGCCGGTCATCAACAAACCACCCCAGATCGTAGAACATTGGTTGTCAAGTGTGGAACAAGTTGCACTCATCGCGCATGCTTCAGACCGCTCTAAACCTACCTCGCACGAGGCTTTTGCCAGAGTTGTGTGCTGAGAGAGAGAAGCGGTCGCCGTCGTTAGGCCTCCCCGGGTCTGTCGCAGCACCGGCCCGCTTCCTTTTACCACGCCTAGCGATTATCTAACTGAGTTCGTAGTTGCCAAGATATCGGGTTGACAATATGCTCTTAATCGGTTAAGACTTGAAACAACCTGCGGCTTCGAAGTGCTGCCAAACCTTTGTGATGACAAATTTTATACGCCCATTTCATCGCGATAATGTGCTAGCTCAAGCATCAGGACGCAGTCTCGGGCTGGGCTTGTCTGAATTAGCCAAACTGTAACCGTTCCTCCGGAAGGGCCAAATCGGGAACGCAGAGTTTTTGTCGGGTGGGCAGTACACGGTCCCGTCGTCGTTTTGCGAACTGGAGCACGACACATGTGTGGAATTCTGGGGTACTCACATATCGCAAAGCGTTTGCCCGCCAGCGTGCTGCCGTGCGCTCTGGAGTCCATTGTCCATAGGGGTCCTGACCATCAGGGAACTTTCTGCTCTGAGCATGTCTCGCTGGGCGCGACTCGCCTACGCATCCTCGATCTGGAGAGTGGTGACCAGCCGATGTTCAGTCCAGACCGCGATGTGGTCACTGTTTTCAATGGGGAGATCTTTAATCACCACGAATTACGCGCTCAGCTTGAAGCGGCGGGATTTACCTTCGCGACTCGCTGCGATACCGAGGTCGTCGTCAATGCATTTTTGCACTGGGGGAGCTCGTGCTTTTCGCGGCTGCGGGGGATGTTCGCGATTGCCATCTGGGTACGATCCGAAAGCCGCCTCATTCTCGCGCGCGATCGTATGGGCATTAAGCCCCTGTACTACTGTCTTCAGGATGGTGAAATCTATTTTGGCTCTGAGCTTAAATGTATCCTTCTTCACCCCGAGGTTCGTCGCAACATTTGCCTCTCCGGTCTGAACTGTTTTCTCAGTCTGAACTACGTTCCAGGACCACTTACCCTGGTGGAGGGCATCACGAAGCTGATGCCGGGCCATTTTCTGGAATGGCGGAATGGGAGGTGCAGAGTTCGCTCCTATGTCCCACCTCCAACGGCTGCAAAGGCACCGCGCTCGATCGACGCGGCCTGTGACGAGTTGGATGGCTTGCTGACACAATCGCTGAAAGAGCAACTTGTTTCTGACCTGCCCGTTGGTATCTGGCTCAGTGGAGGCCTGGACTCCTCAACCATCCTGCACTACGCTACGAAAGCACACCGGCTTCCGCTGCAAACTTATTCCATTACTTTCCAAGGGCGTTCGTTCGACGAGAGTCGCTACATCAGGGAAGTAAGCGACCACTTCGGCACGCAGCACCTGGATTTCGACCTCAGTGCGAGCGCCAAGCTCGTAGACGTGATCGAGCGGATTGCCTACTACTCTGATGAGCCCGGTGCAGATGCGGGAGCTTTGCCGCTCTGGTTTCTCGCCCAGATGACAAGCAGAGACGTTACTGTCGTTCTCACAGGAGAGGGGGCAGATGAACTGTTCGGAGGCTATCTAACCTATCGCGCCGATCGCTACTCCACCATGGCCCGCAAAATTCCCGCTCGGCTGCGCAAAGCAGCCTTGAGGTTGGCGATGCATCTGCCCGTATCCGACGAAAAGATCAGCTTCGAATACAAATTCAAAAGGTTTCTGCAAGGTTCCCTATTATCGCCAGCATTAGCACACGTATTCTGGAACGGAACATTTTCAGAGGGTGAAAAGCAAAGGCTATTTTTGTTTGCAGATTCCGGCCCGCTAGCTGCCGTGCTCGCTGGAATGGAAGGCGGCGATTGTGGTCTACAGCGTTTTCTCGACTTTGATCAGCGCTACTACCTGCCTGACGACATCCTCTACAAAGTGGACCGTATCAGCATGGCTCATTCGCTGGAGGTCCGCCCCCCATTTCTTGATCAGCGAATCGTTGCCTTCGCCGCGAGTTTGCCGGAGCACTTCAAGGTACGGGGATCTCATTCCAAGTATGTACTCCGCTGTTTGATGAAGGACAAATTGCCCCGCGCTGTACTGCGGCGACCGAAAGTTGGTTTCGATGTCCCCATTCATGAGTGGCTCCGAGGAGTTCTTCGGCCCTTGCTGCTGGACACGCTGTCCCAAGACGCCGTCTCGGCTACTCGATTGTTTCATTGGCCTGCCGTAAAGCAACAAATCAAGGCGCACTTGGAGAGGAGAGCGAACCTTGGATATCACCTATGGGGTTTAATGGTCTTATTAATCTGGATGAAGCGATGGAAAATCGAGTTGGCGTCAGAGGAAGCGAGACCGCCGAACCCTATCGTCGAAGTCCTCGATACGGCTGGATCGTAGTATTAGTAGCCTCCCTCGTTTTCCTGGTAAACATCGCCAGCCCACCTCATCTTATGGACGACGTGGATGCGGTGCAGGCGCAGATCGCCCGCAACATGTTGTCTTCTAAGGACTGGGTCACCGTGCGGCTCGATGGCGTCACTTATCTGGAGAAGGCGCCGCTCATATACTGGATGATCGCAGTCTGGTACCAGATCTCCGGCGTCCATGATTGGGCTGCACGTTTACCGCTTGCTATTTCGGCAGTGATCTTATGTTGGGTAACCTATCGCTTCGCACGCTGGGCCTTTGACGAAGAAGCAGGACTCTACGCTGGCGTCGCCCTCGCCACTTCAGCTGGATTGTTCCTATTCACGCGGATTCTGATCCCGGACGTCATGCTTACTCTAGCCATCACCGGCGCTATATGGGCATGGTTGTCACTGCTCGAACCGAACGAGAACCATTCGCTCCGTTGCTCCGTATTGCTAGGCGTGTGCCTAGGGGCCGGCTTACTCCTGAAGGGCCTCATTGCCGTGATTTTTCCCCTGATGACGGCTGTTGTCTACATGGCTCTCAGTCGGCAATTGTTCTCTCCTGTGTCGTGGCGTCGATTGAATCTCGAAATGGCTGTTGTGATCACTCTTGCGATCGCCGTGCCTTGGCATGTGCTCGCGATTTTACGCAACCCGCCCTACTTTGCATTTTCCTTGCATAGCAGGCCGGGTGAATACCACGGCTTCTTCTGGTTTTACTTCATCAACGAACATCTTTTGCGATTTTTGAACTTGCGATACCCGCGCGATTACAACACTGTGCCGAGATTATGGTTCTGGCTGCTGAACCTGCTCTGGATGTTCCCGTGGTCGATCTACATTTTCAGCATCCCGAGGTTGTCATACAGGCCGGCTGCGCGGGCACAAAGGACCCAATTGATGGCGGTTTGCTGGGTCGGCGTCGTGATGTTGTTCTTCACCTTCTCAACGACCCAGGAGTACTATTCAATGCCGATCTATCCCGCGCTCGCGCTGCTTATTGGATCGGCCATTAGCACCGGAGGCCGGCGGGTGCGCGCTGCCACCGGCGTTCTGCTTGCAATCTCCACGCTCCTGTGTGCGGCGCTCACGATTGTGCTGATGCTGGTTTGGCGACTGCCCGCACCGGGCAACATTTCCAGGGCCCTGACCCAACACCCTGAACTCTACACCTTTTCGCTCGGCCACATCCGGGACCTGACAATCGGTGCCTTTGCTTATTTGAAACTGCCGTTGGCGATCGCAGCCTTGGCGTTCGGACTGAGCGCCCTAGGGATTGTTCGATCACGAAATGACCTCAAGAGAGTCGTGCTCACTATTGCCGTAGGCATGGTTATCTTCTTTCAGGCCGCTCGGATTGCGCTTGTCCGCTTCGACTCGTATCTGGGATCTTATCCACTGGCTCAAAGCTTGCAGCAGAGTCCGCCAGGACAACTGATCGAAGCCAACTCTTACTACGCCTTCTCATCCGTTTTCTTCTATACCGGCCGGACCGCACTGCTGCTGAACGGCCGCAACAACAACCTGGAGTATGGCTCTTATGCGCCCCGCGCTCCCAACGTGTTCATTGAAGACGGTGACTTCGTGTCGCTATGGACGGGATCAGGCCGGTGCTACCTTCTCGCTTACGGCACGGAAATGCCACATCTTGAGCAACTCGTCGGCAGGTCCAACCTGCGCGTCGTATTCGAGAACGCCGGCAACTATTTGCTGACCAACTATGCGCTTCCCTGAGGCGACAAAAGGACGCGTCATCCGTTGGGAGGAGAGTGTTCGGTTTGCTTTGTGGGCTCTTGCCGGCGATAAGGTGAAGGCCTCTCTCACCATGCTGGGAGTGGTAATCGGCAGCGCTGCGATCGTGCTGGTTGTCACGATTGCCTCTACCGGCAAGGTCTACATGATCTCGCAGATCGAGGGAATCGGCGCCAACCTCGCTTATGCCACACTCGATCGTAGCGGAGGCTCCACTGCTCTGGACGACGAACTAACAATTGACGACCTCGTCGCCGTACGCCAAGTCGTGCCGTCTGTCACGGCGGTCGCTGGGACTTACGACATTCCCATTGACTTACAACTCCGCGGCAAGATGCTTCACCCTCGCCTGGCCGGCGTCACCCAGGATTTTGAGAAAATCCGCAACCTGCGGATTACCTCTGGCAGGTACTTCGACGCGGAGGACTTCCTGGCCCACTTTAGGGTTTGCCTGATTACTGACCACCTGGCCCAGACCGCTTTTGGCTTCGATTCCTCCGTCGGCAATAACATTCGCCTAGATCAATTTCGATGCACCATCATTGGAACCTTCCAAGAGGGAGTGCCCACTTTCGGGCAGTCCGAGATACAAGATGACACTCTGCTCGTTCCATTTCCTCTAGTGAAGGATATCACCGGCGACAACTTCTTTCAGGTTCTCTATGCGCAGGCAGCATCCTCCGACGAGGTGCCAGCCACCACCCAGCAGATGGCCAATTTGCTGCGCAGTCGTCACCGAAAGCAAGCGCGCTACTTGGTTGAGAACCTGTCTTCCCTCATTGAGACCGCGGACAAAATTTCGCTCGCCATGGGCACGGTGCTTATCTCCATTGCCGCTCTGACCTTGATCACCGCCGGAACAGGCATCATGAATATCATGCTTGTCAATGTCTCACAGCGAACGCACGAGGTTGGAATCCGGAAGGCCCTGGGCGCACAACCGTCCGAGATAAGGCTCCAGTTCTTGTTGGAGGCGTTCTTCATCAGTTTTGCAGGAGCCGTGGTGGGTGTGGTCACTGCGCTGGCACTGGTCTGGTCGGTGGCACGGTTGATCAAGCATACCGTGCCTCTTGGCATTTCCTGGATGGCTGTAGCGGTGGCGCTCGTGGTTTCGAGTGGAGTAGGAGTGCTGTTCGGATACCGACCCGCCAGCGAAGCGGCGAATTTGAATCCCGTCGACGCATTGCGGATCGAGTGATGTCAATTGTTGCCAGTACGCTGCTGAAGCAATCGTCTTTCTATTCGCCGATGGAGCTAATGTGGCAAGACGACTGAAAAACTGCCCGGAACTTTCGGGGTTGCGCCCTAACCGAGCTGCAGAAGATTGTTCTTCGACCTCCTTGATTATGCTTCGTAGTCTAGAGATTTTCCATCAGGCCCAACTTGAATTTCGTACTTTTTTCTGCCACTCACGACCTTTGCTTCGTAGGCCACAGGAAACAACCGCGACGATTGCATCGCAGGGAGGCGTACCCATCCGCGGGACGCTTTCGGATTCCATGGCCGGCTCATCGACCGCCGGCGCATCATGCGCCGTGGGCTCCCCTATGGAACGTACACCCCTGAAGGACAACTGGTTCGAGACGAGGACGAGCACGGCATCATCTTCATGGCCTTAATTAAACGCCAGTCGCCTCCGGCAGTTCGAATTCGTGCGACACAGTGAATTTCGATCTGGATATTGCTGATTCTTAGGCCCTCGCCTGCGATGACATTTTCGCGAGCCACACCTAATCTAAGGTCTGGTCCCTGAATGCCGCAACAGGCGCCGAAACCATGAGGGTTTTCCCGCGTTCACTGGAGGTAGCTTCGAAAGCTTTTCTTTTACTGCGGCAATTCCTTTGAGCTCGTCCTGTCGTAGCGCCTCGTCTTTCTTCGTTTGCTGGGTCTCGTACGCCGCTAGTTCAGGATTCAACCGGGTCAGCTCGGCAACCCAATCGCCATCTTTGAACTCCTGAATACCTCTCGCCACCCAGCTTGTTCCGAGCCCAGCAGAATCTGGCGGAGAAATGGTCAAACGAAGCACGAGTACGGCGTTGTAATAGAGCTCTAAAACGCCTGTCTTCACGAAGTCAGCAGCTTCAAGTACGAACGTGCTTCGCTCATCGAACACGAACACGTACTCGCCGTTCTCGGTAATGATCTGCGTCGCGTTGGGCGCTAACTCAACTACGTCCCGGATCGCAGGATGGACGTAATTGGGGAAACTCAGCTTCCAGCTGGGCAGCATCCGGACATGATTGAAGTACACGTCCAGCACGGTTTCTGGGATGTTCATTTGCCACGGAATGTGCCGAGACGCGACCTTGTCATGGTCCGTCATGCTTCACCAGCTTCCACGGTGAAAGTTCTTGACGGGATGAGAGACCTGGCCCGACCTGCCACCGTTCGCCTTCGGCCGAACCCAGGACAGAGGAAACGACCAAAACTTGTGCCGTGCTCACCCCGAGATTAGTGCAAGCTTAGACCCGATCACGCTCCGGGTTCAAGACCTGCCCTCAAGTTGGAGCAGTCCGCTTCTGTGCGTAGAGACAACTTAGCATTCTTGAACAGACCGGTTTACTCCTGAATTGTTAAGCTTGTGCGTATATGTGGCAGTCACTAGGCACATTCCCGATACATCACCGGCGCGCCCCGGATACCCGCGTGGCACTTGGCCGCCGCTGACCTCTGCATTTTGCGCCAAACCTTCGGTGGACAACCCTTGACATCAGGACTGCGGCCTGCGTGTACTTGCCGATACCACAGTCGTTGGAGATGAGCCTAGCCGTGCGGGTGATACACAGCCGTCTTGACTAGAGCAGGTCGATCAAGGATGCCGCAAAGTTGCTGGGCCTTTTTCAGTTTGCGCTCTACGAAACAACGCTGATTCTCCCAGCGATTTCAATCGCCAGCGACGCGACTTTTCTCGTGACGCGGCAGAGCAAAACAGCAGATCCCGCAGGCACGCCCTGCCGAGGATCGGCAGGTTGCCTCCCAGCATGCTTCCGAACCGTTCCCGGAGATTTTCGAGACCCTGATGTCTGCCGTTTCCCTGTACGGACCACAGCGCGATGACCGAACTTTACTTCTCGTCCGTACCTTTGGCCTCTCGAAAGCTGCCTCAAATGGTTCACCTGGTGACTGAGGCCGGTCTGCTTTCGGCGAGCCATAGCGCATCAGGGATTCCTTAAGGTAGGGGTGGCGTCAGCGCCAGCCCGTTTGTTTGCAGGAGTTTCCACTCCGGTTTAAGTTTGACGGCATTCTTGCAAATCTTCTCGGGTACTTGAGGATCAAGGACTTCCATCGTCCTGGCGTTCCATGGATCTGTACTCAATCCTGGGCGCCAAGATTGGCCGATTCAGCAAGCAAGGTCAGCGCGTAACTTCTTAGGTCCGCACTCTCCTCCACGGTTGGTCCTTTCCGTACAGAAGCGAGACTGCGTATTCTTGACCAATTGCTGTTGGCACAGCTAGACCCTATGGGCGGCACCCCGCTGTCAAAGTTCGCGGAGCAAATCGCCGCCTCGCCCAGCCGCACATCCCTACGCCGAGTGTTGGGCCTCTGCGTGGCCAGCCATCGGCCGGCCATTCGAGGCAGCATGCCGCTGGTCATGTTCCAGAGATGTCTCTATCGATGGCAGCAAAGTAACTGGGCTGAGTTTGCGCAAGACAACTCTTCGCTTGGATCGGCCTGGCCGCCGGCAATAGGCTTGGTGCCGTTCGCCGAAGAAAACGTGGGAAAACCCCGCTTGTTCAATACTGAAAACTTTGGAGGGATGTCCAGTTAGTCGTGAAGAACGACGTTAAGAAGTGAGCTGTGGACTTCAAGCTCACCTTTCCCTGTAATGCTCGTATTATGATACAACAATCATTGATAGTGAGCGAGTGATTGTTTTGCGATTGACAGAATGCTCTCTATCCGTAATCTCAATCCACTAGAGGGCCGGCATGCATTTCAAGCCGTCGCTATCTGTCCGCACACTTCTGTCTGTCAGCACCCTACTTCTTCTATCCTTATATCGCGGCGCCCCCGATGCCTCCGCCCAACAGGCCCGTACCGTCCTTTCCCTGAACGGCACCTGGGACATCGCGGATTCGGTCTCCCCCGACTCTCCGCCAACCGCCTTCACCCACAAGGTCCCGGTACCTGGCCTGGCGCACTCCGCCCACTTCCCGGACGTCGACCTCTTCGACAGCCGCGAGATCATCGCCAACCGCGTCCGCCGCAAAGAGCTGCCCGAGTCGGCCAATGTTGCCACCGCGGGCGTCTCTCGCCAGCAACGCAATTATTTCTGGTATCGCACCACGTTCGCGCCCCGCTCAAAGCAAGCCAACGCCATCCTCAAAATCAACAAAGCCCAATTTGGAATCGCGGTCTGGCTGAACGGAAAGAAAATAGGCGAGCACTTTCCTTGCTTCACAGCAGCGTTCTTCGACCTGGCATCAAATATCCGTTGGTCCGCGCCCAACGAACTTCTGATCCGTGTCGGTGCTCATCCTGGAGTCTTACCCCCATCCGTCTCCGCCGGTTCCGACTTCGAAAAAAACCGCTGGACCCCGGGCATCTACGATGATGTTTCCGTCCTGCTCAGTGGCGACCCGGTCATTTCCACAGTGCAGGTCGCACCTCGTCTCAATACCAGCCAGATTGAAGTCCAGACCAAGCTCCACAACTACAGCCGCCGCCCTGTCGACTTTGTACTGCACGAATCTGTGCACCAGTGGAAGCAGTCCGCCTCAAGTATTGCTGGCAGCCATGACGACCGTATTTCGCTGGCGGCCGGAGAAGAAAAAACCGTCACCCACAGCGTCAACCTGCCCGACGCCAAGCTCTGGACGCCAGAAACGCCCAACCTCTATGTCCTCGAAACCAGCACCGGCGGCGATAGCACGTCCACGCGCTTCGGCATGCGTGAATTTCGTTTCGACACTCCGACCCGTCGCGCCTACTTGAACGGTAAGCCCTATTTCCTTCGCGGATCCAACATCACCCTTCATCGCTTCTTCGAAGATCCCGATTCTGGCACGCTGCCTTGGGACGACGTGTGGGTCCGCAAACTCCTCATCGACTTGCCCAAGAAAATGCACTGGAACAGCTTCCGTTTCTGCATCGGCCCCGTGCCGGACAAGTGGCTCGACATTGCCGATGAAGCCGGCTTGTTGATCCAAAACGAATTCTTCATCTGGACAGGCGACCAGCACGCCTTTCAGATGAACTACTCCAAGACCTTTGACCTCGACGAATTGACCCAGGAGTTCACCGACTGGATACGAGACAACTGGAATCATCCCAGCATCGCCATTTGGGACGCCAGCAACGAGAGCTGGCAGCCAGCCATTTCCTCCAAAGTCATCCCTGCCGTTCGCGGCTTGGACCTTTCCCATCGCCCCTGGGAGAACAGCTACAACCCTCCCGCCGGTCCCGACGACCCCGTGGAGGATCATCCCTACGAATTTGTCTCCCTGCACTTCAAGAGTCGTGACTTTCCGGAATTTAAAATGACCGACCTCGAGGGCCGGGGCGGCGGCGAGCGCAGTGCCGTCTCGGTGCCCACGGGCCACGCATCCATCCTCAACGAATACGGCTGGTTGTGGCTCAATCGCGATGGCAGCCCAACCGAACTCACCGACGACGTCTACCCTGTCCTCTTGGGTCCCAACTCGACCGCCGACCAGCGCCGCGAGGAAAACGCTTATTTGCTGGGAGGATTAACCGAATTCTGGCGAGCCTATCGCAAGTACGCCGGTGTGCTGCACTTCGTTTACCTCACCGCATCCGATCCCAAGGGTTTCACCTGCGATCATTTCCGCGACGTCAAAACGCTCGAGCTCGACCCCTACTTTCTCGACTACCTGGGCAACGCATTCAAGCCGCTCGGCGTTTATGTTAACTTCTGGCACGACCAACTCTCGGCCAAGAGCCACCAGGTCTTCCAGGTGATGCTTGCGAACGACCTCTCCGAAACGGAGTCTGGCGACCTCGACCTCGCTCTGGAAAACGAAAGAGGTGACGTCAT
>Ga0209526_10001715_pt1 | contig 14726 bp, 12 predicted proteins | sample JacPinW_OM2H0_M1_FD_188566 | JGI IMG/M metagenome (GOLD analysis project Ga0209526, IMG submission 188566) | Forest soil microbial communities from Algoma, Ontario, Canada - Jack Pine, Ontario site 1_JW_OM2H0_M1 (SPAdes) (version 2) | ecosystem: Environmental > Terrestrial > Soil > Boreal... | reverse complement strand
AGGCGCAGCGAGCCCACAGCAATTTCACGTGTGGTATCCATGCGGAGCAATGAAGATAGCACGGTCAGTTAGGCTTTTGCGATTTGGCGGGGTCCTCACTTTGCGCTGCGTCATCGGTGGCGTCAATTTCGTTCTGGTTGGCTTGGCCGGTTTCCGAGACGCGATCGCCATAAGCGTCGAAGCCGGGTTGGCCTGCGTGGGGGTAGAGATCGGCGTCAATCGCGGGGAGCGTGCGGAGGAGCAAACTGCTGATGTAGGCAAGGGCGCTGGCGCGGCGGGGCGAGACGCGTCCTTGGGCGAGCAGGGTGTAGAGGGCGCCGAGGGAATGGTTGACGCCCTGAGCGTTCTGGAAGCGGCAAGCGTTCTGGGTCAGCGCGACCATGAAGTCCTCGGAGTCCGAAGGCTCTGAGGCCGCGTGACGGGCACAGAAGGAGCTATCTGGGTCGACAGCAAGGGAACAGCATTGGCGGCCGGTGGCGGTGCGGTATTGGCACCGCTCTGGTGCGAAGTCGGAGCTGGGTGATTTGTGTGTCATTTTGATCCTCGATGTGAGGGGAGGGCATACATACCCCACCCCCCATGTTTTGGTAAAAGAGGCTGCAAAGCATTGAAAACAAACGACAGGAGCGTTGAAAAGAGAGGCAAGAGAGTTCAAGAGACGGCAAGAGATTGGAGGTAAAGGAGATAGAGGAAGTCGAAGGTGGAAATGAGTTCTGAAGAGGGCGTTGGTGAAGCGGGGCGCCGGTGAAACGAGGGTGAGGTGAATATTCACAACTTATAATAGGACAGATTATCTAAGTTGTCAATACATTAAGTGGGTTCTAGTATTTAGAGATTGGGCACAACCGAGGGGCCGCGGTAGGGTCCAACAAAATGCCCTCTTACGGTCGAATGCGTTGTCAATCAACAAAGCGTTAAAATGGTGAGACGGAGATTGCACAGCTTGTGAAATTGAGATTGCCGGATGGTTCGTTTGGAGCTTATTTGTTTGACTGCGACGGCACTATTGTCGATTCGATGCCGCTGCACTACATCGCGTGGACTAAGGCGCTTGGCGAATGGAATTGTGCGTTTGACGAGCAGCTTTTCTATGCTTGGGGCGGAACTCCCGTGGCTGAGATCATTTCCTTGCTTAACGAAAAACACGGACTGAGCATGCCCGTCGCGCCGGTGTCCTCTCGAAAAGAGAACTTGTACCTGGAGCTACTCCCGCAACTCAAGGCGGTGCCTGAGGTCGTGGAGCATATTGCGGAGCAGTATGGACGGATTCCTTTTGCCGTGGTTTCGGGGAGTACGCGGGAATCGGTCACCGCGTCGCTGGATTCGCTCCAGCTCCTTGAAAGATTCGAGACGCTGGTCTGTGCTGGAGACTACAAGAAGAGCAAGCCAGACCCGGAATCGTTTCTGCTGGCGGCCGCCCAACTCGGAGTTGCACCGGAAACGTGTCTGGTTTTTGAAGATACGGAGATGGGGATTCAGGCGGCGAAGGCCGCGGGGATGGCTTCCGTGAAAATTCCTCCACCGTGGGAGAGGGGTGCCAACTAGCGCGCCCGCTGTGTTGCCGGACGGTTAGTCGGATTACCGCGTGTGTGGAATCACTGGATCGGGACTTGTCCGGTTGGCGTTAATCAGGAGTTACCAACACAACCCTTATGTTCTGCGGTGCTTGAGATGAGTAGTCGGCTTAATGCACTGTTAACAAGATCATGCCAAACTTCCTGTCCTTGAAGACGCAGGAGGGTCCTCTGCGATGAGAATCCAATGTCCATTTTTGGAAGTAGTTCTCACGTCTCTGCTCTTACCGTGGTGCACCACGGTAACTAGAGGGCAGCAGCCATCTCAACAGGACCCACCGACACTCTCTCCACCCTTACATGCGGCTCTGTATCCAGAAGTGATGTGTGTGCACTGTGTCGTGCCCTCATGGGACCACAGCTATCTCCTTCATGTAGAGATCGACAGAGGCCCTGCGGTGGTCACGATGTACGACAAGACTGGAAAAAAAGTGGTTGAAGGGCGCATGTGGCCGGCGGATGCTGCCAAGGTTTCTGTCCGTTCCGCAGGAGCAACGCAGGCCGGAGGGATTGTTGCGGTTGGCGGCGGCATCATGACTGATGGTTCCACTCAAAGATTCATCGCCAAGACTGACGTCACGGGGCGAACAGTGCAATCGATACGGACAGAGAGTTTCTCTGCATGTCAGGTTTGCGAGGCGACTGACGGTACTGTCTGGGCTCTCGGATATGGGTTTGATTCCGCCGATTTGCAAGACACGGATAAGAACGTGTTGCGCCACTATAGTTTCGACAAAGGACTACTCGGGAGTTTTGTTTCACTCGATTCCATTTCCAAATCACGGGACGCCATATTGCAAATTTCCGCTCCAGGGAAGAGCTTTCTCCGCTGTAGCAAGGACCGTGTTTCGGTCCTCTTCTGGCCCTCGGCCCAATACATCCAGGCGGATGGTTCAACCGAAAAATTCACGCGTTGGCAGGTCGTCGCTCCCGGAGCGGTTGGCGAAAAAGCGACTGGATTTGCCGTGACCCAAGAGGGAAAAATCTTTGTGAGTCTCACCGATTTCAGTGAGGCGGACAAGACGAGAACGAACGGGTTGTACGAATTGCAAGCGACACCCGGACCTTCCGTTGCCATCCTTGTGCCTGTCCGAGGAGCACACATGTCATACGAACCTAACGGTATCGCTCCGGATGGAGCTTTCTTCCGGCTCTGGGGTGCAGACGGAAATGAGCTTGTTGTGCAGAGACAGGGGGATGGCTGGGGTCTCTCGTGGGCAAGGGTCTCGGCATCTTCGACAACTCCTGATTAGTCGTATTACCGGACATGCGAAAAATGGATTTTCGATTCCGACCAAACCGCCGAAGGCTTACGACAGGCCTATCTTTGCGCCGGCGCGGTGAGTATTTTTCTGGCGCTTCGTTGTCCTTTTTCTCATACCTGTACTGCTTAGTGCGGGGAAAATCGGGGCCGAGCCATACGCTCAAGGTCCGTTCGTGGCGCCCGGGCAGAGCTACGGAAGAACTGGGAGTCAATGGACGGGCGTATTGGAGTGAGATTCGACCCGGGCTTGTGCCGGTTGAGCGTTTTGCGCCGAGCTGGGGCGCAGCAGTGCTGCACCCCTACGGTCGGAGGCGTCAGAGTTTGTGTGACAAGCTCAAGCCATTTCCTCAGTGGCTGAAGCCGTAAGAAACGGCGCGACTTATGTCGGACCTAAAGGTCCGACCCCCAGTTGTCATGCAAGGTATTAGGCGGGGACGTGCGGCGCCAGGGCTACTGCTTGGGCGCGGGCTGGTTCTGCGATCGGTCGGGTCTTGTTGTCTTTGTGTTCTAGCGAGGCGCCGATGAAGGCGGCGAATAGCGGGTGCGGTTCTAGCGGTTTGGATTTGAATTCGGGGTGGAACTGGCAGCCTAGGAACCAGGGGTGGTCTGGGGCTTCGATGATTTCGACGTAGTTTTCGTCTGGGGTGCGGCCGGTGATTTGCAGGCCGGCGCCGGTCAGGGTCTTTTCGTAATCGCGGTTGAATTCGTAGCGATGGCGGTGGCGCTCGCTGATTTCGAGCTTGCCGTAGGCGCGATGGGCGAAGGAGCCGGGGGTGAGCTTGCAGGTCCACGCGCCGAGGCGCATGGTGCCGCCCATTTCGTCGACGCCGAGGAGTTCGCGCAGCTTGTAGATGACGCGGTGAGGCGTTTGCGGATCGAATTCGGTGCTGTCGGCGGTCTTTAGCTCGGCGACGTCGCGGGCGTACTCGATGGTGGCGCACTGCATGCCGAGGCAGATCCCGAAGAAGGGAACTTTGTGCTCGCGGGCGTAGCGGATGGTGTGGACCATGCCCTGAATGCCGCGTTTGCCGAAGCCGCCGGGGACCAGGATTCCGTCGTATCCGCGCAGGCGGGCGGCCGCTGCTTCCGGCGAATCGATTTCTTCTGCTTCAATCCACTCCAAAACAGTTTTATGGTTGTGGGCCAAGCCGCCGTGCAGCAAGGCTTCGCGCAGGCTCTTGTAGGCATCCTCTAGCTGCACATATTTTCCGACGATCGCGATGCGCACTTCCCCTGCGGGATTATGCAGGCGGTAGACCAAATCCATCCAGCGCTGCAGGTCCTGCGGATGGTGTTCCAGTTTCAGCGATCGCAATATCTGCGCGTCCAGACCTTCGCGCGCGAGCTCCACTGGCACGGCGTAGATAGTGTCCACGTCTTCCATGGAAATGACGCAGGATTCGGCTACGTTGCAGAACAGGGCGATTTTCTTTTTCAGGTCGGAGGGGATGTGGCGGTCGCTGCGGCAAAGGAGAATGTCGGGCTGAATCCCGATGCCGAGCATTTCTTTAACGCTGTGCTGTGTTGGCTTGGTCTTTAGTTCGCCGGCCGCTGCGATGAAGGGAACCAAGGTGACGTGCACAAACAGCGTGTTTTCGGCGCCCAGTTCGAGGCGCATTTGGCGGATGGCCTCCAAAAATGGCAACGACTCGATATCGCCGACGGTGCCGCCGATTTCGACGATTACGACGTCGACGCCTTCGGAAACTTTTTTAATGGTGGCTTTGATTTCGTCGGTTACGTGCGGGATGACCTGCACGGTTTTGCCGAGGAAATCGCCGCGGCGCTCTTTGGTTAGAATCGTTTCGTAGATGCGTCCGGTGGTCCAATTGTTGTCGCGGGAAAGCTTGGCGTGCGTGAACCGCTCGTAGTGACCGAGGTCGAGGTCGGTCTCCGCGCCGTCTTCGGTGACGAAGACTTCGCCGTGTTGGAACGGGCTCATCGTGCCGGGGTCGACGTTAAGGTACGGATCGCACTTTTGCAGGGTGACTTTGAAACCGCGACTTTCGAGGAGACAACCGATTGAGGAGGCCGCTACGCCTTTTCCGAGTGAGGAAACAACTCCGCCGGTAACAAAAATATATTTTGGCGCCATCCTTATAGCCCGCACTTCACAATTCCGCGGGCTTGTTAGCCCTCCGCAGGAGTGACGTACAATCAATTATGGTCGGAACTCCGCAAAGTGTCAAATCGCATTCCTGAATGCCCTGAAACGAAATTTCCGGGAGATGGAGCCGAGGTTTTTCGGCTCGCGCAACGAATTCTTCGCCAAATCTCCGAGCTCTGACGCTCCATAGCAAGAAACCTTTTGTCCGGAGCGGTGTTCTTATGCACGGGTGGTTCGAAGGTGGCCACTTCGCCTCCGATGTTTACGTTTAGGAACGCTCGTGCGCTTCCGGCGCAAACGCGATGTGCGCGGCGTCCATCGAAGTTGCCAAAGAACAGAAAAACGTGCTGTGCCGAAATGCGGTTTATGTGTGTGTTCAAGGCCGTATTCGCGATTCTTCCTGGGGAAGGGAAATGAACCTATCGATTCGCCGGAACAGTTTCTCAGTTGGGTTGTGTGGCGTTCTCTTGCTTTGCGCAAGCGCGGCCGCGCAGCAGAAGGCGCAAAGCGTTCCGCAGCAACGGCGTGCTTACGACATGGGCCGCGAGGTTTCCGTGCAGGGCACGGTGGTTAGTTTTACGGAGAATTCTTCGCTTGCTCCATTCGGTCCTCACGCTGTGATCCAAACTTCTTCCAGGCAGGTGGACGTGCACCTCGGGGACGCGAGGCTGCTGAAGGCGAATCAGTTCACGCTTGCCGCGGGAGATAGTGTTCGCGTGGTCGGCGAGAACGTTCCGTACGGCACGGGGAGTCAATTTTTCGCGCGGATTCTACAGAAGGGCAACCAGACCTTAACAGTGCGCAGTACGCGCGGCTTTCCGCTTCGGCCCGCGAGTAAAGCGGGCAAGCCCGAAGCAGGTGTCCTGTGAAGCCGCTAGCGCTGGTTTTGGCCGCGGTCGCGGCTCTCTTTGCCGCGGCGTGCAGCAGCAATAGCGCGCCGTCCGTTCCTCCACCCGCTACGGGAGGTTTTTCGAACGCGGACCTGAACGGAACGTACGCTTTCTCCATGAGCGGGACCGACGGGGGCGCCAATTTCGGGGCATTCATTGCTCGCGTGGGGAGCTTTACGGCGGATGGGCATGGCAATATCACGGCGGCATTGGAAGACGTCACGGATGCCGGGAGCCTTCCGCAACTGGTGCAGTTCACTGGCGGGACCTACTCGATCCAAGCGAATGGAAGAGGGACGCTGACGCTGGTCAGCTCAACGGGCGGATTGCAACTGAGCATCGCCCTGAACTCCGGGAATGCCGGCGTGATGATCCAGATCGACCTCAACGCCACTTCGAGCGGGTCATTCACTCGGCAAACACTAGCCGCATTCACGCAAACGGCTATTGCGGGACCGTACGCGTTCGATATTTCCGGAACGACGATCCCTCCAAACCCGAATGTCGCGGCCGGTCCGAGTTCCGTCGTTGGCCAAATCATGACCAATGGTGCGGGAAACATTCAAGGCGGGTTGTTCGACTCCAACGATGCGGGAAGCATCTTGAGCGCACAACTAATTCCAGCGGGTGGCAGTTATCAAATGGACCCGGCGAATGGGAGCACGTTCGGGCGCGGGACGATAACATTCGGCGGGCTATCTTTTATTTTCTACATTGTGGATGGAAGCCGCTTCAAGCTAATGGAGGATGACGGGAAGTTTGCGACGTTTGGCGATGCGCTGCAGCAAAGCGCGACGGTTGCTACGCAAAACTCGGGATTCAAGGGTGATTTCACGTTCCTGATCGGAGGGGGATCGGTTCTTGGCACGGCCGGGCCTGTGGCTCGGGCGGCTGCGTTCACGGCGGATGGCAGCGGGAATCTTGGTGCCATCGCACTCGATGACAATAATAACGGTACGCATCAGGCGATCAACCCGACTACCATCAGCAATGCGATCTACGACATCGATACTGTAGACGCCGGCAGTGGTCGCGGAACGATGAGCTTCACCGCGTCCAGCAATCCCAACCTGGGAAACTTTTCGTTTGTCTTCTACCTAATTTCGCCGACGACGGCGTTCATCCAGGACACTAGCAACGGAATCATCGGCGACGGCACTATGTTCAAGCAAACGGGTCCATTCTCGGGCTCCGGTTTGGCAGGGAATTTCGTTTTCAATTGGAGCGGAATCAACCTGGGGTCTACAACGAACCTGCGGTTCGAGGAAGACTTCGTGGGGGAGCACTCCTTGTCGAGCGCGGGAGCGATTGCGGGGACGGTCGACTTCGTGGAACTAGGCTCGTCTAGTTCGCACAACCCTGCATTCCTGGATCAGGCGCTGTCGGGGACGTTAACGCTGAACGCTAACGGGATGGGTAGCAATGACTACACGGTTACCACGGGGACTTCGCCACAAACCACGTTTCATTTCAAGGCGTATATCGCGAACCCCGACCTGATACTCCTGGTTGGAGCGGACGACACGCGGACTATTGCGGGCAGCGTGACCTTTCAGCCTTAGGGGAGAGCGGGTTTAGCCGCGGTTCCGGCGCAAAGGCCGCAGGGCTGCGGAGACTCCCGCCCTTCGCTGCGGGGATATCGACGCGGGCGGCTACTTGCCGAGCAAAAGCTTTTCTACGCGTGCGACGTCCTCGGGCACGTCGACGCTGATTGCGTCGTGTTCCACTTCGGTCACGCGAATCTTCCAGCCGTTTTCGAGCCAGCGTAACTGCTCGAGCTGCTCGACGCGTTCCAGATCACCTTGCGGTAGGGTGGGATATTCCAGCAGGGCATCGCGCCGAAAGACGTAGAGGCCCAAATGTTTCAGATGGCGGGCCTGCACCTTCACCTTAGTGGCGGTGTCCCGGACCCAGGGGATCGGGGCGCGCGAAAAGTAGAGGGCGTTCTCGTCGAAGTCCAGCACCACCTTGCAAACGTTGGGATCCATGATGTCACCCGGGATCTTGATCGGGGTGGCTACGGTTGCGATTGCTACTTGGGATTCCTCGAGTAATGCTGTCACTGCCGTGTCCACGGCCGCGGGATCGAGCAGGGGCTCGTCGCCTTGCACGTTCACAAAGACGTCACCGGTCTCATGAGCGGCGACTTCGGCAACCCGTTCCGTGCCGGTCCTGTGGTCCGGCCGGGTCATGCGTGCCTCGCCCCCGAACCCCTGCACAGCCTTGACGATCCTGTCGTCGTCGGTGGCTACAATCACGCGGTCGGCCCGTTGTGCCAGTTTGGCACGTTCATATACCCGCTGGATCATGGGTTTCCCGCCCAGTGATACCAGCGGCTTGCCGGGCAGGCGGCTTGAGCCATAGCGTGCCGGAATTACCACAACGACCTTCGGCGAACTCATGATTTGCCCTTTCTACAGCGTTCCTGAGCAGCTAAAACTGCAACCGAATGGCCTTGCCAAATCATCCAAATTGCGTGGAGGCGTGTTGACAAAAGATTGACAAAATTTCTCGGGAGCATTCAGCAATTGTTCTTGTCTTGTACATTTCCAGTGATAGAATTCTCTTCAGTCCTACCGCGCGGCCGTTCCGGCAGGTCCGGGTCGAGTGAGGGAGCCGTGAAGCGCGACGTACATAAGTTCCGTGCCCCGAGTTGGTTAGTTATCCTCCTGTCTGTCTGCCTGACACTGCTTCTCGCCTCCGTTCCCGCCGCAGCGCAGAATCCTTCTGGATCCGACGACAATTTTGCGGGCAAGGGCGACGGCAAGTCCAAAGAGGATGCTAAACCCAAAGATGCCGCAAAGCCCAAAGAGGACGTGAAAAAAGACACGTTTGGCTTTGCGGTCAAGCCATTGACAGGGTTGCACATGGATGTCGACCTTGCGCTAATCAATGTTACCGTCACCGATCCCTACAATCGTTTAGTGACCGGACTTGATCCGGATAACTTTCGTGTGTACGAAGACAATATCGAGCAGGAAGTCGTGACGTTCTCCTCCGAGGACGTGCCCATTTCCATCGGCGTGATCTTTGATTTCAGCGGCAGCATGGCCAACAAAATTGGCAAGGCCCGCGAAGCCGCGCTGCAATTCTTTAAGACTGCCAATCCGCAGGACGAATTTTTCCTGGTGAGCTTCAACGAGCGCGCCGAGCTCACCAGCGCCTTCACCAACAGCATAGAGGATCTGCAGAGCCGCATGATGCTGACGGCGCCGAAAGGCCGCACGGCATTGCTTGACGCCATCTATCTCGGCCTGAGCCAGATGAGGGGTGCCAAGAACGGCAAACGCGCCTTGCTCATCTTATCGGATGGAGGCGATAATCATAGTCGATACAATGAAAGCGATATCAAGCGCCTGGTAAAGGAAGCCGATACCCAGCTCTATGCCATCGGAATCTTTGACCCGCTTGGTTACCGCAATCGGACGCCCGAGGAACTCAACGGCCCCTCTCTGTTAGGCGAAGTTACGGAGATGACCGGTGGCCGCGTGTTTGCGGTTGAGAACCTGAACGAGCTTCCGGACATCGCATCAAAAATCGGCATGGAGCTGCGAAACCAATATGTCCTGGGATATCGGCCAAGCAATAAGGCGCATGACGCGCGGTGGAGAAAAATCAAGATCAAGCTGCGCGCGCCCAAGGGACTTCCTCCCCTCAACGTCTACTCGAAGACGGGCTACTACGCTCACAGCCACTGATCTCGCATCGCTCTCGCCCCGCCGTGGCTTTCTGGCTCTGCTCGTTTCTCTCGTTTTACTTTTCGGCGTAGGAATCGCGCTGGGGCAAATTCCGTCCGTTCCCGGGCCTCCCCCGCCGCCTCCAGGTCAAGCTACATCCGGTCAGGATTCCAAGATTCGCGTGGACGTCAATCTTGTCGTCCTGCATACGAGCGTGGTTGACGATCGCGGCCGCTTCGCGGATGGACTGAAGCAGGAAAATTTCCGGGTTCTCGAAGACAAAGTCGAGCAGAAACTCTCTCTCTTCAAGCGAGAAGACATTCCCGTCAGCATGGGGTTGGTGATCGATAACAGCGGCAGCATGCGGGACAAGCGGCCACGCGTGAACCGGGCCGCGCTGACGTTGGTCGAAGCCAGCAATCCGCAGGACGAAGCTTTTGTGGTCAACTTCAATGACGACTTTTATCTCGATCTGGACAAGGATTTTACCAGCAGCATCCCGGAATTGAAGGAAGCGCTCGAGCGTATCGATTCGCGCGGCAGCACCGCGCTCTATGATGCGATCATCGGCTCGCTTGACCATGTCAAGAAAGGCAAGAAGGACAAGAAGGTGCTGCTGATCGTCACGGACGGCGAGGACAACACCAGTCACAGTTCGCTCGAGAAAACAGTACGCGAAATCCAGAAGACCGAGACGGTCATCTATACGATCGGCTTGCTAAGTGAAGAGAGCAAGAAGAGCGCCAAGCGTGCGAAACGGGCTCTTGAGGAAATCGCCAAGGCCTCGGGCGGTCTCTCTTACTTCCCGGAGAACGTGGAAGACGTGCACAACATTTGCGAGCAAGTAGCGCATGACATCCGAAATCAGTACACGCTCGCGTACTATCCTACCAACACCAAGCGTGATGGCACCTTCCGCGCGGTCCAGGTGGAAGTCGTCCCGCCACGGGGCCGCGGCAGGCTGCAGGCGCGTACCCGCAACGGCTACTACGCGCCGGGCGGGCCTAACGCAAGCGCCTCCGGCAACTGAACCGACCCAATTCGCATATAGTTTAGGGTTTGGCGATGACGATGGTCGCCTCTGCCAGATTTTGGCGGGCCTGAATTCGGTGCTGAATCATTTCCAGCAGAGTGCGGGCTTGGGGGAAATTCGGATCGCGAAAGAGCGCCTGCTGCAGACTTCTCTCTGCTTCGACGAGCCGGTTGAGTGCGAGTTGCGCCCATCCGAGATAGTATTTTCCAATTGGAGAGCCGGGATCCAGATCAAGGCCCCTTTGCAGAATTTTTTCCGCCTCTAGAAACTGCTGCTTCTGGCAGAGAAGCGCACCCATGCCAAACTGCGGGGGCGCGAAGCTTCCTCGTGTGATGTCGATTGATTTCTGAAAGGCCTGCTCCGCATCGGCCGTGTGGCCCAGACGGAAGTGCGCCACGCCAAGGTCGTAGTGAGCCAAGTAGTGCTCTGGAGCCTGAGCAATTGCTTTTTCAAAGTAGACGAGGCTGCCTGCAGTGTCTCCCTTTTCGAGCAAGCGGCTTCCTTTGTCGAAGGCCGCGTGTCCCTTGCTCTCCATTTTCAGGTCCTGCACAGAGACAACGTAGTTGCTTCTGAATGCTTTGGAATCGGACTGCGCGAAAGAAAAGATTGGTAAAAGCAGGATGCCGGCTAAAAATATTTTGCTGCCTAGGATGCGGAAACTGGAAGCGCTCATCGAAGTACCTTCGAGCGGGAAAGTCATCCCCCGTCAATGCTTCCATTCTGAAAACAAACACGCGGCGCAGACGCGTTAATCATTTTTTGTGTAGGCGGAGATAACTGCTCGCATGAACAGAGGGGCTAACTGCCCGTGGGTACAGGAGGCGAAACGGGGGCGCTACCGCGCGCCCTTACCGCGTTCCGTGTTCGGTGCCTGCTGGGTTATTTCTCTTAAGAAGCTCTTGCCGTGGGGAATCGTTGCGCCGAAGTTCTCCGCGATGGTCTGGCCCATGTCGGCGAGCGTGTCAAGCGCGCCAAGATTCGCGGTGGTCCTACGCTGCGGTGAATAGGCGAGAACTGGAACGTACTCGCGGGAGTGGTCGGTAGTGGGCCAGCGGGGATCGGGGTCGCAGCCGTGGTCGGCGGTGATCATCAGCAGATCCGCGCGGTCGAGTTGTGGCAAGAAGTCCGCGAGCAAGCGATCGAATTCTTCCAGGGATTTGGCGAAACCCTCCACGTCCTTGCGGTGTCCGTACAGCATGTCGAAATCCACTAGATTGCAAAAAATAAGGCCATTCTTTCGCTCTCGTAGTGCCTCGCTTAACTTCTCCATGCCGTCGGCATTGCTCTTTGTTGTGACGTAATCCTGGACGCCGCGGCCATTGTAGATGTCGTGGATTTTGCCGACGCCGAACACTGGCACGCTGCGCTCTTTGAGGACATCCAGCAGCATCGGCTTCGGCGGATCGACAGCGTAGTCATGCCGCCGCGAAGTGCGCGCAAAATTGCCCACTGGACCAGCGAAGGGCCTCGCAATCACGCGTCCTACGCGATGCGGTCCGTCCAGCAATTTCCTGGCGATTTCGCACATGCGATACAACTCTGCGATAGGGATCACGTCCTCGTGCGCGGCAATCTGAAAGACGCTGTCGCCCGATGTGTATATGATGGGCTTGCCGGTGCGCACGTGCTCTTCGCCGAGTTCCTTGATAATTTCCGTTCCCGAGGCGGGCTTGTTGCCGATGGTCTTGCGTCCAATCAGGCGTTCGAATTCAGCCATCAAATCGGTGGGGAATCCGTTCTTGTAAACTGGAAACGCTTGGTCTAACCAGACGCCGGCCATTTCCCAATGTCCGGTGGTCGTGTCTTTTCCTGGCGAGTGCGTCGCGCCTTTGCCGTAGGCGGCGAGAGGGTCGGTCGATGGATGTAGGTGCTTCAGCGGCGCAATATTGGCCAAGCCTAGTTGTACGAGCGTCGGAATTTTTAGCGGGCGCGATTCCGCGATGTGCCCGAGCGTGTTGCGTCCGACATCGCCGTAATCGTCGGCGTCCGGCAATTCGCCGATGCCGACGCTGTCCAGCACTACCCAAATAACTCGGTCCCACGCGGCCATCGCGTTACTCCTTGCATTTGCCTAGCTCTTCGCGACTCTAGCATAGCCCGCGGGCCGCAGGCGTTGCGACCGCCGAGGTATCGGCGATATGCTCTCTTCGCGACTTCGGTCGACATGCCGAACTTTTTTCATCGCTGCTGCGTAGTAGAGAACGAAGAGGTGTGCAATGGCTGACGGTCAAATCCGGCGCCGAAATTCGCTCGTGCTTCCGATTGTGCTTATCACCATCGGCGTGATGTTTTTATTCGCGAACTGGGAGCCAGGATTTGATCCATGGCGGATCCTGCGGACGTATTGGCCGCTGATTCTAGTATTTATCGGTCTCGGAAAGATGTGGGACGCGACGCGGGCGCGGCAAAATCCGGATAGCCCAGCGCGGTCGGGCGGAGTTTCACTTGGCGCGACGTTTGGCGCGCTGGCGTTCGTGCTGGCGCTAGTCATTCTGTTTTGGCACGGCCGCGCCTTCACACGCGACCGCCGCTATTCCGGCGGCGATCTGCAGCACTACTCTCGCACGGTAGACCGGCAGGGGGCGAAGTCCGTCGCTATATCTCTCGAAACGGGCGCCGGAGAACTCAATATCAGCGGCGGGTCCGGCCGTCTGGTCGAAGCCGATTTCAACTACAGCAGCTCTTACGAGACGCCTCGCGTGGATTACAACGTCGCTGATGGCGTCGGCCACCTGACTATTTCCCAGGAAAGCCAGGGACCGCATTTCGGCGGCTCCCACAATGAATGGAATTTGCGTTTGAGCAACGAAGTGCCGCTTGAGCTGAAAATTCAAATGGGGGCGGGCCGCGGCCACTTGCGCCTTCGTGATTTACCAGTGACGCGCCTGGATATGAGCATGGGAGCCGGCCAGGCCGACTTGGACCTCACTGGCGACCGTAAAAATGACCTGATTGCTGATTTGGAGGGCGGTGTCGGCCAGGTCACGATCCGGCTGCCCAGAAAAGTTGGCGTGGTGGTGCGAGCTTCCGGTGGCATTGGCGCGGTTAACGCGCGCGGACTGCGGCACGAAGACGACGAATACACGAACGAGGCCTACGGCAAGACTCCCGCGACGATCCATCTCAAGGTCCAGGGCGGCGTCGGGCAAATCAGCTTGATCGAAGAGCCGTAAACACTCGTTTGCCCTGTCCTCGCGCACACCGTATAATTTGAAGTTTGGGCAGCGCTCGCGGAACGCGCTGTCTGGGTTTCCCTGTGGCAACCAACGAACTCATCCCGATAAACACCAGCCAAGACACTATTTCTATTCGCGGCGCTCGTGTCCACAACCTGAAAAACATCAGCCTGGAAGTTCCGCATAACGCGATTACCGTGGTTACCGGCGTTAGCGGCTCCGGCAAATCGTCGCTCGCGTTTGACACCATTTACGCCGAGGGGCAACGCCGCTACGTGGAATCGCTGTCCGCTTATGCTCGGCAATTTCTGGAGCGCATGGAAAAGCCGGATGTTGATGAAATTTCCGGGATTGCGCCGGCAGTTGCTATCCGGCAGAAAAATTCCACGCGCAATCCACGGTCTACCGTGGCTACGGCAACGGAGATTTACGATTATTTGCGGCTGCTGTTTGCGCGTTGCGGACAGACTTTTTGCATCAAGTGCGGCGTGGAAGTGCGGCGCGACAATCCGGAGGAAATCGCCAATAAGATTCTATCGCTTGCGCCTGGCCGGCGTTTCTATGTGCTTTACGAACTTCGCATCGCGCAAGGGCCGGCTGCTGGAACACGCCGCGGCGGAAAGAAGAAGCCCGCACTGCCTTCGCAAGAAGTGTTGCGCAACGCGCTCAGCGACATCCAGAAGCGCGGGTTCAATCGGCTGTATCAGGATGACCGCTTGCACGAGTTCTCCTCCCCGGAAACACTGCTGGATGTCGACTTTACGCGCCCGGTTTACGTAGTGGTGGACCGGCTGGCGGTCAGCCCGGACTCGCGGGCGCGCCTGGTGGACTCAATTGAGATTTGTTACCGCGAGGCCGGCGGGGAAGCGATTCTGGAATTCGTTGCCGATGCGACTGGGAATGCGGCAGAGCGCCTCGTATTCAACGAGCGATTCGAATGCAAGAACGACGGCACGCTGTACCAGGAACCGGAGCCGCGGCTGTTTTCCTTCAACAATCCCTATG